>ENA-UERZ01000023-UERZ01000023.1-human-gut-metagenome-genome-assembly--contig:-NODE-23-length-168639-cov-14.767379_pt1 | contig 168639 bp, 146 predicted proteins | sample MGYA00242997_ERZ507998 | MGnify/ENA primary metagenome ERZ507998 (study PRJEB26167, sample SAMN06115470) | human gut metagenome | host: Homo sapiens | place: China:Henan | collected 2016-06-23... | reverse complement strand
GCCCATGCGCAAAAGCGCATCGGCGCACGAAGTGCGCGCAGCCGCGCAAGCGGCGGGCTTGAGGTTATTATACCATGGCGCCGCGAAGCGGTCTCAACAAAACCGCGCCTGCCGCGGTTTTGCATGGTTCAATGTTCTCAAGCCCATGCGCAAAAGCGCATCGGCGCACGAAGTGCGCGCAGCCGCGCAAGCGGCGGGCTTGAGGTTATTATACCATGAAAACAGAGGGAAGAGAAGCAGCGCGTTCAGCTGTAAAATAAAACGGGCGGCACAAAATGTGCCGCCCGCAGCGGTTCAGGAGAAGCCGCACGCTCTTAGTACGGTTTTTCCACCAGCCGCGCCTTTTCCAGCAAAAGGACGACGGCAGGCAGCAGCACGAGCTGGATGACGATGCCCGGCAGCGCCGTTACGAACGCGCCCGAAACAAATACCGCGAAGGAATAATTTCCGGCGGAGAAGATGAGCGCGTTCATCACGCCGTATACAAGGCGGCCGATGAGCATGGCGCTCACGAGCTGGATGTACAGGTCCAGCGGGCGCTTACCCGTGCGCACGAACCGGCGCAGCACGCCCGCCGCAAGGCCGTAGGCGGCCAGCTCGCACAGCATGCTGGGCAGATAAGCCATCGGCGGCATGCCGGTGATCATGCTGGAGAGCAGGGGAGTGAGAATACCGGACAGCAAACCGTAGACCGGCCCGCAGACGAGCCCGCACAGCAGCACGGGGATATGCATGGGCAGCAGCACGCTGCCGGCATTGGGGATGCTGTGGAACGCCACGGGCAGAACAACGCCCAGCGCCACGCACAGCGCGGCCAGCACCAGTTGTTTTGTGTTGAACTTCGATTTTGTCATAAACGATCCCTTTCCTCACAGAAAAAAGCCGCGAAAACAAGGCCCTGCTTCATGCGGGGCGCGTGCCTTCGTGGCTTTCTGGTTTTTATGATGATGGATGCACGCGTGTGCATGCAAAGCCGCACGGCGGCCGGGACGCCGGGGAGATGCGCGCCTTCATGGCGGCGGTTCCCTGTTATTATAGCAGACGATGCGGACGCTGGCAAGTATTTTGTGCGCCGGGCCAGTCAGACGAACGGGGTGGTGTCCAGTGTCAGATCTGCAAGCGCCTGCACCGCGTGGGCCTTAAAATAGGTTTCCTCCAGCGGAATCCAGCGCGCTTCAAATACGGCCCAGGAATCCGCGCCGCCCCGGGCTGTCAGCCGGGCGCGCTGTACCGCCTGCGCGCAGGTGACGAACACCGAGGCCGTATAATGCCCGCGCAGGGACGGATGCAGAGAATAGCTGCCCTCCACAACGGCAAAGGACGCGGCGGGAATTTCCACAGCGGAGCCGGGCACGCCTGCGGAGCAGTCGAAAGGGCAAAAACGCACGGGTTGTCCGGCTGCAAACGGCTCCAGCGCCTCGCGCAGAAAACGCTCATGGTGCACATTTTCACCGGGCTGGGCCAGACGTTCCGGCGTGCGCAGTTCCGGCGGCAGAAAAAAGTCGTCCATGTGAAAGACCGGACACCCGAACACCTGCGCCATATGCGCGGCCAACGTGCTTTTTCCGCTGCCGCAGCGCCCGTCGATGGCCAGCAGCGCATGGCCGCCGGGGGAAACGGATTCCAAAACGCGCTGGGCCAGCAGCAGAGCGGGCCAGGCGTCTGCATAACACCGGCGCACCACGCGGTAGTGGGGCGCATATTGCTCCCGGTACGCTGCGCTGTGGTGTACGGCCGGGCAGCCTGCGGCGCGCAGAGTCCCGGTCTGCCGCCGCAGGGTCTGTGCGTCCCGTGGCGGCAGCACGGCGTCCGCCCAATGCGTCAGGCCGTCCAGCACGGCGGCGAAACAGGCGGTTTCCCCCTTGTGTTCACGAGCTGTGGCGCAGAATACGCGCCCCAAAAGGCGCAGCGCCTCACGGCTCCACACGCCGTTCAAATAGATGCGGCACAGCCCGTTGCCGATATCCTCGACACAGCCCGGCAGAGCGGCGCCCTTTACATGCTCCGGCACGGCGTCCGCGCCGGGGAGCCCGGCGGCCCGGGCATATTCCTCCATCAGGTGCCGTTCGGCGGTTTCCGGCGCGGGGGCCGTGTGGCCGCACCCGAATTCCCGCTGGTACAGCAGTTTGTAATAATCCTGCGGCTGCATCTCCGGGCGCTGCGCCCGGTGCGTGTCCAGCAGCCGTTCCAATTCCTGTCTCATTCAGAGAACGCTCCTTTATCGGCATAAGTCCGTGCAGCAGAGATGCACTCGCCGCTGCTTTTCCAGTATAGCACACGAAACCAGGAGATTGAATAGACCGGACACGATTTTACCGCCCGTTTCAGCCGTTTCCACAAGTGCGGGCGGCGCGCTGCCTGCGGTGCCCGGCAAGGACGTGCGGGCTGAAACAGAGCGATGGAAATAAAAAACGCGCCCCATACCTTCCGGTACGGGACACGTTTTTTGGATGACGCGGTGTGCGGAAGGACCCGCGCGCCGCAAAGGGGAGCTTTTTCAGGCCTTCCACAGGCTGTGCAGGTTGCAGTACTCGTACGCGGCCACAACGCTGTCGCCCTCGGCCAGCATAAACACGGCTTCCGGCTTCTGGCCCGGCGCCAAAGGCTTACGCTGGTTGCCCTGAGCCGTCTCCAGCGCGATCCATTCGATGTAATGCTCGGGCAGCATGGGGTGTTCCACAGCGCCGACGCGCACAGTCACCTTGTTGCCCTCTACCTCGATGACAGGCACGTGCTTTTCCAATGCCCCGTCCGTAGTGCCGGGGATGATCTCCTGCATCGGTTCGCCGCAGCACACAACGGGCACGCCGCTGCTGCGCACATAAGCGATGATATTTCCACAATGTTTACAGATATAAAACTTCATATCCGATCCTCCATCCTGATGCAATATTTTGCCGCGCCGGGCGGCGCGGCAGCCGGAACGCAAACGCCCCGCTGCTTACAGCATGACACAACCGGACGCAGTTTGCAAGAGCTTTTTTGGAAAATTCAGGTAATCCATCAACTTTGTAGGAATGCACAGTTGTACTTGTGAAAAAGGACGGAGCGTACGGCGCGTGAGAGGCGGCCGGTCACAGATCCTTTATCAATACCAGTTCAGAGATGCCTTTTCGGACGGCGTCGGGCAGACGGCCCAACTCCCAATAGCCGAGGGAGCGGTACAGGGCCTGCGCCTTTTCGTTGAAGTCGCTCACCATCAGCGCAACGCGTCCGGCTCCTTGCACACGGGCCATGGCTTCGAACTCCGCGAGCAGAAAATGCCCCACGCCGCGCCCGCGGGCCCGGGGCGCGGCGCCGATGAGCGCGAGATAGGGATACAGCCCGCAAAAGCCCTTGGCCCGGACCCGCATTACGCCCAGCACCTCTCCCGCACTGCCGCAGGCAACGTAAAGTTCGCCTGCGTTCAATGCGTTTTCGAGGGAGCGCGCCAATGCCCCGGGCGCGGAAAAGTAACGTTCATAAATTTCGCTGTCTGCAAATACATTGCAGCAGGCGGGAAGATCGGCCTGTGCGGCGGCGCGGCAGATCAATTCCATGGCGGCGCCTCCTGCTGCATGCGTCCGGCCGCGGCGGCCGCGGCGTTGTGGATCAGCGAACGCATGCGGATGAGCTTTCCGTTTTCCCGGGTGGGGCATACGCGGTTGGTCAGCAGCACCACAAAAAGCCCGGTATCGGGGTCCACGGCGATGCTGGTGCCTGTGAAGCCGGTATGTCCGTAGGCGCGCGGGCTCATCAGATCGCCCAAAAAATTGGAGGGGCTGCCTGCCAGGTTGAAGCCCAGGCCGCGGAATTCGTGCCCGGCACCCGGTGTGCGGTTGACCAGCGCGGCGCGCAGCGTTGCAGGGGAAAGAAACTGTGTGCCGTCCGGCAGTTTCCCGCCCAGCGCCAGCATCTGAACAAAGCGCGTCATGTCGCAAAGATCGCTGAATATACCCGCGTTGCCCGAAAGACCGCCCAGAAACCGGGCGTTTTCATCATGGACGGCACCGCGCAGCAGCTCGCCCGTGGCCGGGTCCCGTTCCGTGGGAGCGACATCCCCCGCCGGGCGGTAGGTAGTGTGCGTCAGGCCCAGAGGCTCGAATACATACTCCTGTGCCAGCCGGTCGATGGACTGGCCGCCGATTTGTTCCAAAATACGCCCCAGAAGGATGTATCCCATGCAGCTGTAAACGGGCAAAGCGCCCGGCGCATGCTCCAGTGGGTGGGCAAGGATCGCCCGGACGGCGTCTCCGGGGCCGTCCGCTTCCTCGCTGAGATAAAAATGGGCGGGCAGGCCGCTGGTATGTGTCATCAACTGGAGCACAGTAATGCCTTTTTTGTCTTCGGGCGCGGGGAAAAACTGTTCCACTGTATCGTAAAGGCGCAGCCGCCCTTCCTCCAGAAAGCGGAATGCGATCATCGTGGTGCCCACGATCTTTGACAGGCTGGCGATGTCGTACAGCGTAGTCTCCCGGGCGGGGCCGAAGGTCTGCCGGACACAGACGCTCCCGCGGATACCCACGGAAAGGCAGGCGGAGGGATAAGCGCCGTCATCCAGGCCCTGCCGGACAAGACGGCACACTTGCTCAAAATTTTTCATGGCAGCCTCCTGAAAAAATAGTTTCCGAACCGCGCGGCGGCGGGAAGTCACCTAGATGGTAGTGCACGAAGCGGAAAATGTCAAGAAGGAACAGCGGGGCGTTTTTAACAAAATCAAAGAAAAAACTATGGACAATATAACTGTTTTTTTGAATCATAAAAAATAATTCTGTTCATATTGTGCAGTTTTTTCCGGTTTTTGTATTGACAAAGCAAAGGAAAAAGCATTATGATATGAGCATGAAACAATTGTTCTGAAAATTTTAAGATTACTAAAATTAATTTTCTGAACCGTTTCAAATCCTGCCGAATGTATTGCGCAGTAATAAAGGAGGACAACATGAAAAAGTCGCTGAAGAAGATCCTGGCATTTACCATGGCTGCGGCAATGGCCGCCGGTCTAGCTGCCTGCGGCAGCTCTGCATCCACGTCCCCGTCCGCGGGGGGATCGGGCAGCGCCCCGGCCGTTTCGGACGAACCAATCAAAATATCGATGTATTACGCAGATAACCCCACGCTGCCGTATATGGACAGCTGGCTGGCGGTTCAGGAGACTGCGAAAATCGCGGGTGTGGACCTGACGGTGGAGGCTATCCCTTCCACGGATTACAATACCAAGGTCTCCCTGGCGCTGAACACCGGCGAGAATTGTCCCGACGTGATACTTTATCAGGATACTAAGGGCGAGAATTCTTCGCTGGCGCTCAACGGAGCCATCGTCCCCATCAGCGATTATCCGGAATGGACGCCCAACTTTAACGCCATGGTGGAAAAGCTGGGCCTGAAGGATGATGTGGAGGAACTGGCGCTGAAGGACGGCAAGCGTTATTTTATGCCGCAGCTGTTCGACCAGCCCTTCTATGACGGCGGCCTGATCATGCGTCAGGATTACCTGGAGGAAAAGGGCTTTGATGCGCCCAAGACCTTCGATGATCTGTACGAGATCCTCAAAGCCTATAAGGCGGACCATCCCGATTCCTACCCGCTTACCACGCTTGTCGCGCCTTATGTTACATACCGCATGACGATGCCTTCCTTCGGCATCAGCTTCGGAAAGAGCTCATCCTCCGGCACGGGCGCGCTGAGCTACGATTATGAAAAGGGTGAATATTTCGAGGGCTGCATCAGCGAGGAAGCCCGCGAATACCTGCGCTTCATGAATAAGCTGTATGCGGAAGGCCTGCTCGACCCCGAGATGGCTGCCCCCATCGACGGCGACGTATGGTCCACCAAGATGGCAACGGGCGCCGCAATGGCTACTTACGCTTACTACGACCAGATCGGCGGCGTTGAGACCGCCAGCGAGATCGACGGCTTCAAGCTCCAGATGTATCCGTCCCTGGAAGGCCCGGCCGGCGCACACCATCAGCCCAAATCCAAAACCGGCAAGGGCATCATGTTCCCGGCTTCCACCGCCGAGCGCGACGATTTCGAGCAGGTAGTACGCGCCGTGGATGAGATGTTCTTCTCGGAGGAATGCTCCACGATCTGGTGCCTGGGCGTGGAGGGTACGACCTACACCATGGACGGCGACAAGATCGTTTATTCCGACGACCTCACAAGTTCGCCCGACGGCATTTACAAAACCATGCAGGTGAAGTACGGCTGCGGCGCGGATCCTTTCCAGTTTGTGTGGATCAACGAACGCGAAATGAGCAAGTATGACGAGAACTACGCCCAGATCAATAAAACCGTCGCAGGCATGGAGGATGGCAATGTGATCCAGCCGCTGCCCCCGACGCCGCTGTTTGACGACCTGACGGCCGAAGATGCGGCCAGCCTGCAGACGCCGCTGGCGGACAGCATCGAGGTATGGATCGACGCATTCGTCACCGGTTCAAAGAGCCTGGATACCGATTGGGACGCCTATGTGGCAGAGATGAAAAACCTGCAGATCGAAGAATTCTGCAAGATGTACAACGACAACCTGCGCAAATAAACCGAAAAAAACATAAGTGCCCGCGGGACGGGGCCGTACAACCGATATGGCCCCGTCCCGTGTTTTTCCATTTACTGCCTTTGTATGGCGTGCAAATCAACTGCAAGGAGGTCCTGCGGAATGCCCAAGACAGCCGTATTGACGGCGGACGCGAAAGCCGCGAAGCGCAAAGCGTTCCGAAAACATCTCAAACGTTACTGGGTGCTGTATGCGATGCTGGTACTGCCCGTCGCATATTATATTGTATTTAAGTATGTCCCCATGGTGGGCAACGTGCTTGCGTTCCGGCGCTACCGGCCGGGCAAGGGCCCGTTCGGCACGGAGTGGACGCTGCGCTATTTTGACCGTTTTCTGCGTGACCCAATGTTCTGGCGCGCTTTGCGCAACACGCTGGTGCTTTCCATAGGGAACATCCTCATCAATTTTCCCATCCCCATTCTTTTTGCCATTCTGCTCAACGAGGTGCGGGCAAAAAAATTCAAAAAGTTCGTTCAGACGGTATCTTATATGCCGCGCTTTATCTCCACGGTGGTGGTCATCGCCATCCTGAACGAGATCCTTTCGCCCAGCTCCGGGATTCTGAACCAGTTCCTGGGCCTGTTCGGCGTCGACCCCATTTACTTCATGAACGAGCCGCAATGGTTCCGCCCGGTGTATATTTTATCCGAGACCTGGCAGTTCACGGGGTGGACGGCCATTATTTACCTGGCGGCCATCACCTCCATCAGCCCGGACCTGTTTGAGGCCGCGGAGATGGACGGAGCGTCCCGGCTGCAGCAGATCTGGTACGTGACGATCCCGTCCATCCTGCCTACCATCATGATCATGCTGATCATGAACGTGGGGCATATGCTCAGCCTTGGCTTTGAAAAGGTGCTGCTGATGTACACGCCGTCCAATTCGGGCGTAAGCGATATCATCGACACGCTGGTGTACCGCACCGGCCTTGTCAGCCAGAACTATTCCTATGCGACGGCCATTGGCCTGTTCAGCGGCATTGTCGGCCTGATCCTCGTCACGTCGTCCAACGCTGTGAGCCGGAAGCTGACCGGCGAAAGTATTTATTAAAGGAGGCGGCAGTCTGATGCAAAAACGGTATCATACCCTGGAAAATATCATCTTCGACGCAATCGTTTATCTCGTGATGGCTTTCGTGCTGATCTGCTGCCTTGTCCCGTTCATTTACATGCTGGCTGTTTCCTTTTCCGGCACAAAGCCGCTCATCAACGGCGAGGTGTTTTTGTGGCCGAAGGATTTTACACTGGATTCGTACAAGCAGATCTTCACTTACCCAAACTTCTTCAAGGCATATGGCAATACGTTTTTATACGCGGTGGGCGGCACGGCCATCGCGCTCATCATGACGAGCCTGATGGCATATCCGCTTTCCAAGACGTTTTTGTGGGGCAATAAGTTCTTTACGAAAATGGTCGTGGTGACGATGTTCTTCTCCGGCGGCCTGATCCCAAACTACCTGCTGCTCAACAGCCTTCACCTTGTGGGGACGCGGGCAGCCATGCTGATGCCCTTCGCCATCAACTCGTTCAATCTTATCATCCTTATCAACTTTTTCAGGAGCATTCCCAATGAGATCGAGGAGGCGGCGCTGATTGACGGGCTGGGGTATTTCGGCATCCTGCGGCGCATCGTGCTGCCGCTCTCCACGGCGGCCATCGCCACCATCGGCCTGTACTATGCCGTGTTCTTCTGGAACGACTGGTTCAACAGCCTGATCTATCTCAAGAGCGACCAATACCCTGTTATGATGTTCCTGCGCAATATCGTGAACGGTACCATGGTCATCGGCACGGGCAGCGGCTCGGCGGAAAAGACGACCATTGCCATCTCGGTGAAATCCGCGGTCATCATCACATCCACCGTACCCATTATCGTGATCTATCCCTTCCTTCAGAAATTTTTCGTCAAGGGCTTGACCATTGGGGGCGTAAAGGGATGAGCGCGTTTCCGTCGTCAGCGGAACCCACAAAAGGCTATGCGAGCCACGAGGAGGCATGTCCAGTGGTACAGATCAAAACGATCGGCACCGAACAGCGCAACCCCAATACGCTGGAGATCGACCGCGCGGATACTGCGGAGATCCTGCGGCTGATGAACGAAGAAGACAAAAAAGTGGCGCCCGCGGTGGAACAGGTTCTGCCGCAGGTGGAAAAAGCGGTGGATGTAATTTACGCGCACATGCGCTGCGGCGGGCGGCTCATCTACTGCGGGTGCGGGACCTCCGGCCGCCTGGGCGTGCTGGACGCATCGGAATGCCCGCCGACCTTCGGCGTGGAGCCGGGGCTGGTGCGCGGTGTGATCGCCGGCGGGCCGGACGCGCTGACCAACGCGGCCGAGGGCGCGGAGGACCATTTTGAGGACGGTGCAAAAGACCTGCAGGCGCTGGACTTCCGTGCACAGGACGTGCTTGTGGGCATAGCGGCCAGCGGGCGCACGCCCTATGTGCTGGGGGCAATGGACTATGCCCGGGCGTTGGGGGCACCCGTGATCGGGCTGACCTGCTGCCCCGGCTCCGCCATCGATGCGGCCGCGGATATCGGCATCGCCCCACAGCCGGGGCCGGAGGTCGTCACCGGCTCCACCCGCCTGAAAAGCGGCACCGCACAGAAAATGGTGCTGAATATGCTGTCCACTGCCGTGATGGTAAAGCTGGGGAAGGTATACAGCAACCTGATGGTGGATGTGTGCGCCAGCAACCAGAAGCTGGTGGCGCGCGCGGTATCCATCGTCTGCTGCGCGACCGGCGTGAGCCCGGAGCGCGCGCGCGGCGTTTTGGATGAGGCGGGTTTTTCCGCCAAGACGGCCATCGTTATGATCCTGTGCGGCGTGGATGCCGGCGAAGCCCATGCGCTTTTGCAGCGTGTGGACGGGCAAGTTTCGGCAGCAGTTTTATCGCGGCCGGACGGCGTACAGACCGATGCGTTTGTGCGCCGGCTGTAACAGCAAAAAGCGCCGGGACAGCCCAAGGCTGTCCCGGCGCAAGTTAAGTGCGGCGGAAGGCGGCGTTCTCAATACCGGCGGCGGAGCGGCGGAGCACCGTCCACACGGTGGGGACGGCAGCTTTCCCGGCTTTTTTCCAGGCTGGCCGCCGCGCGGTCGTAATCCAGATGCGCCACGGCTGTGAACAGAACATCCACCGCCACCATCTGGGCGATGCGGCTGCTCATGGCGCCGCTGCGGGGCGTGGCCTCCGGCGCGGAGATATACAGCCGGATGTCGGCGTTCTGGGCCAGCACGCTTTTGTCGAATTTCGTCAGCGCCACGGTAGGCGTGCCGCACTGGCGGGAAAGGGCCAGCATCTCCAGCACTTCCTTGGTATTGCCGGACATGGAGATCAGTACAGCCACATCCTGCGGCGTCATATTGGCGGCGTAGGTGAGCTGGATGTGCAGGTCACGGCAGAAGCACACGTTTTTGTCGATGCGCAGCAGCTTGTTGTACAGATCCTCGCCAACCAGAGCAGACGCGCCGACGCCGAAAATGCGCACGGAACGGGCGTTCAGGATTTGGCGTGCGGCAGCCTCCACGGAGGCGGGGTCCAGCAGCTTTGTGGTGTCGCGTACGGCGCGGATGCTGTTGTTCTTGACGCTGAGGATCAGCTGGTCGATGCCGGTGGCTTCCCGGATATCGGAGAAGGCCGCTGCCTCGGCGGGCTCACCCGCCGTTTCATGCAGCTCGCTGAACAGGCTTTTTTTCAGGTCCTTAAGGCCGTCGAACCCGATGGCTTTGCAGAAACGCACCCATGCGACCTTGCTGACGCCGGACTCCTCGGCCAGCTGGCTGATGGGCTTGGCGAATACATTTTCCACGTTATCCAGAAAATACGAGGCCACCTTTTTTTCGGCGTTGCTCAGGTTTTCGTAAATGTTCTGCGTGCGTACCTCGATGTTGGTCATTTCACTTCTTCTCCTTTTCGGGCCGTGTTCACAGGCTGATTTTCCCCATCACCACGCCGTGCGCGGCGCCGGTGGCTCCGGGCGCGTTGTTGGCGCAGCCATACAGCGCTTCGTTTGCCAGAACGGCAAAGGCAACTGCCTCCTTGGCGCTGCTGTCCAGGCCGAGCTGCTCGTTGGTAAGCACCTGGCAGCCGGGCAGGCAGTCGGCTATATCGGCCAGCAGCACAGGGTTCATGCTTCCGCCGCCGCCCACGATCAGCCGCTCGGGGCGCTGAGGGCAGAACCGTTCCACACCCTCCCGGATGCACTCGGCTGTAAAGCGCGTCGCGGTGGACAGCGTGTCCCGCAGGGAAACACCCAGCGTCCGGGCATGTGCGCACAGGGCGTCCACATAAGCGGCGCCGTATACCTCGCGCCCCGTGGTCTTGGGCGGCGGGGCGCTCAGGTATGGGTCCTGCATCATCCAGGCCAGCAGCCCGGCGCTTACCGTGCCCTGCGCGGCCAGCCGTCCGCCGTCGTCAAAGCGGGCTTTTCCCTCTGTCAGCCGCGCGGCAAGCGCGTCCATGACCATATTGCCCGGGCCGGTGTCAAAGGCAAATACGTCATTCAGGGAACAGCCTTTGGGAAGTACGGTGATATTGCCGATGCCGCCGATATTCTGCAGCCCCACGGTGCGCTGCGCGTCCCGATAAAGCAAGTATTCCGTGTAGGGGACCAATGGAGCCCCAAGCCCGCCGGCAGCCATGTCCCGAACGCGGAAATCGCTGACGACCGGACAGCCCAGCCGTTCCGCAATAACGGACGCCTCGCCGGTTTGAAGCGTGCCCCGCACCGGGCGGCCAAGGTATTCCCGTGCGTCCGGCGCGTGGAATACGGTTTGGCCGTGGCTGCCCACAAAGCTGACTTTATCGGGGGCAACGCCCGCCTGTGCGCACACGGCCTCGCAGGCGTCGGCGCTGAGCTCACCCAGATAAAAGTTCAGAAGGCACAGTTCCTCCGTGCCGCCGAAATCGCCTGCTGCCACGCGCAGAATGCGCGCCCGCGCTGCGTCCGAGAAAGGCAGCGTGAGAAACGACAGCAGCCGCACGCGGGTATCCGTGCCGCAGCCGCTGATCTCCACCAGGGCGGCGTCTATGCCGTCGGCAGACGTACCGCTCATCAGCCCAATGGCCAGGCGAGGGCTTGCGTCGTCATGGAAAAGAGCGCGCTTCATAAAAATATCCTCCTTTATATGGCCCGCGCCGGGCCTGAAAAAGATGAAATAAAATTACAAACAAATTGTTCTTTAGTTTCAATTATACTCCCAACAGGTGGCGCCTTGTCAACAGAATCCATAAAAAAATTTACGAAATAAAGCGTAAAATGCATGTATTGCAAAGAAATATTTCAAAAATGAAAAATAGTTGCGCGGCTGACGCGCGAATAACAGGAAAGAGGGAGGAACCGGTGCATGGTGAAATGCGGGATCGACAGGATCGGTGAATTCGGTGCATTGTTCCGGGGCAAAAGGCTGGGGATGGTGACGTCTGTTTCAGGCGTGACGCTGGACCTCAGGCCCGGATATGTGAAATTTCATGAGGTCTATCCGCTGGTATGCCTTTTCGGCCCTGAGCATGGAATGTACGGCAAAGACGGCGCGGGGGAGGATGTGGACGATGTTGCCCGCGACAGCGCGACGGGCTTGCCGGTATACAGCCTGTACGGCGGCGAGGAGGGCAGGCATATCGCGCCGGAACGTTTGGAAACGCTGGACGCGGTGGTCTATGACATTCAGGATCTGGGCACGCGCTTTTACACCTTCATCTCCACGCTGCTCTATGTCATGGAGGACTGCGCCGCGGCGGGCCGGGAGCTGATCGTGCTGGACCGTCCCGCACCGCTGGACGGCGTGACGGTGGAGGGCGGCCTGCTGGAGCCGGAATACCGCAGCTTTGTCGGAGCGTACCCGCTTTGCATCCGTTACGGCCTTACCGCGGGTGAGCTGGCGTGCATGGTAAATGCGGAACAAAAGCTGGGCTGCCGGCTGACGGTAGTACCCTGCACAGGCTGGGAGCGCACGCGCCTGTTCAGCGAGACGGGAAACCTCTGGATGATGCCCAGCATGGGCATTCCGCATTTCAGCACGGCTCTGGTTTATCCGGGCACCTGTCTGTTCGAGGGAACAAACGTCTCCGAAGGGAGAGGGACAGCATGCCCGTTCGAGATGATCGGCGCGCCGTTTGTCGACGGCGCGGCACTGGCCGGGACCATGAACCGGGAGGGCCTGCCCGGCGTGATTTTTACGGCGGCCTGCTTTACGCCATACGCTTCGAAGCACAAGGGCGAGCCGTGCGAAGGGGTGCTGCTGCATGTCAGCGACGCACATGCTTTCCGCTCGGTGCGCACGGGCGTTACACTGCTGTACCGCATCCGGGAGATGTGGCCACGGCAGTTCCGGTGGAAACCCCGGGATGGGAAGCCGCGGCGCTTCATCAGCCTGCTGGCGGGCTGCGGCGCGTTCGAGGACGAGCCGCCTGCACCGGAAGCGCTGCTTGCGGCATGGGAAGCGGACAGCGCCGCTTTTGCACGGCGCAAGGCGGCATATCATCTTTACAAATAAAACAGGAGGGATACAGATGGATCTACGGGAACAGATCGGGCAGAGACTGGTGACAGGCTTTCCGGGAACAGAGCTTACGGAGGATTTCCGCAGGATGGTGCGGGAGTACAAAATATCCAATGTGATCCTGTTCCGGGAGAACATTACGGATTGTGCACAGCTCAAACAACTGTGCGGGGAGATCCAGGCGCTGGTGCGGCGGGAAACGGGCCATGGCGCCTTTATCACAGCGGACCAGGAGGGCGGCCTGGTGACGCGTCTGCCCGGGGACGCGGTAAATGTGCCGGGCGCTATGGCCATCGCCGCCACGGGAGACCCGGAAAATGCCTACCGCGCCGGGCTTTTGACGGGGCGGGAGCTGCGCGCGCTGGGCGTCAATTTCGACCTTGCCCCCAGTGTGGACGTCAATTCCAACCCGGAAAATCCGGTCATCGGTGCGCGAAGCTACGGCGACACGCCGCAGGAGGTCTCCCGTTACGCCAACCGGATGATACGCGGCCTGTTGGACGGCGGCGTGCTGTGCTCGGCCAAGCATTTTCCCGGCCACGGAGATACGGACACGGATTCCCATCTGGCGCTGCCCTGCGTGGACAAAAGCATGGAGGAGCTGGAACGGACGGAGCTGCTGCCCTTCCGGGAGGCAGTGCGTGCGGGCGTGCCCGCGGTGATGACGACACATATCCTGTTCCCGCAGCTCGAACCGGAGCATCTTCCGGCAACGATGTCCCGGCGCATCATGACGGGGCTGCTGCGGGAGCAGATGGGCTTTGACGGCCTCATCGTCAGCGACTGCATGGAGATGCGGGCCATCAAGGACCACTTCGGCACGGTAAACGGTGTGGTAGCGGCCATGGCTGCCGGAGTGGACCTGGTGTTTATTTCCCACGACACACTGCTCAGCGGGCAGGCGGCCCGCGCGGCAGAGCAGGCCGTGGCCGAGGGACGGTTGAGCGCGGCGGAAATGCAGGCCAGCGTGCAGCGCATTCTGGCGCTGAAGGAAAAATGGGTGGACGGCATGCCCGAGGGCGGCTTCGATTTTGATGCGGCACGCCGGGAGAACGAGGCGCTGTTGCAAAAGACCATCACAGAGGTGCACCGCCCCGCAGGCGGGCGGCCCGCACTGGGGAGCGCGCCGCTGTGCATCGGCTGCCCGGCCTACCGCACGTCGCTGGTGGGGAATGTGGATGCCGGCGAGACGAACCGCTTCGGCGACGGTATGGCACGGGCGCTGCATGGCAGCGCGGCGGCCATGCAGCCGGAGCCGGGGCGGGAAGAGATCGCGGCGTTGGTAGAACTGGCGCGGCGGCATACCTCGGCCGTGGTAGGCACCTTCAACGGGCGCTTGCGCAGGGGCCAGCTGGAGCTGGTGGCCCGGCTGGCGGAGGCGGGCGTGCCCACCGTGGCGGTGGCGCTGCGCGGCCCGTACGATCTGGCGGGCCTGCCCGAAAGCGTGTGGACGCTGGCGGCATTCGAGTATACGGAGCAGAGCATTCGGGCGGTTGCGCGCGTGCTGCGCGGCGAGGCCGAACCAACCGGAAGGCTGCCCGTGACTTTATGAGCGGAGAAGAAAAAATGCCGGATATGAGATATGCGGCCGGGATGGACGGCGGCGGGACAAAGACGGTTTTAGAGGCCCGCGCGCCGGACGGACGCGTGCTGCTTCGGGAACGGTTTGGTCCCCTGAACCTTAACAGCGCTGCGGCACAGGCAGTGCGGGAGACGATGCAGGGCTGTACGGATGCGTTGGCGCGCCTGCCCGGCGGCCTGGAGGCCTGTGCCGCGCTGTGCGTCGGCAGCGCGGGCGTCAGCAATCCGCAGGCACGCGCGCTGCTGGAGCAAATGCTGCGCCGGTGCGGATACCGGGGCGCGCTTCTTTTGACAGGAGATCAGGAAACTGCGCTGGCAGGCGCGCTGGGCGCACCCTGCGGCATGGTGCTTATCGCGGGCACCGGGTCCATTTGTTTTGGCAGGGATGCAGCGGGTAAAACAGCCCGAAGCGGCGGCTACGGGCATAAAATCGACGACGAGGGCAGCGGCTATGCGCTCGGCAGAGACGCTCTGGCGGCCGTTGTGCGGGCGCAGGACGGCCGTGGGCCGCGGACGCTGCTCACGGATCTGGTGTTTGCACAGCTGAAGGTGGTTGACGTCGGCGGCCTGGTGCAGTTTACTTATGACCCGCAAACAGACAAAAAACAGATCGCGGCGCTGGCTCCGCTGGTTGCCCGGGCGTATGAAGCCGGGGACGAGGCCGCGAAAGCGGTGGTGGAAAAAGCATGCCGCGAGCTGGCGCTGCTGGTGGAGCCGGTAGCCCGCGCTCTGCATATGGAGGACGGGGTGCTGGCGCTGACGGGCAGCATTCTGCTGCGGGACAAAGCGGTGCGCGAGGGTACGGCGGCGCTGCTTCGGATGCGATTTCCGGGCATGCGGCTGGCGGAACCCAAAAGCGACGCCGCCGCAGGCGCAGCGCTTCTGGCGCTGGAAACATTGAATACAGAAAAAGGAGAAAATAAAAATGCCTGATATGCTGGTGAAATTATACGACCTGCCTGAAGATGCGCAGACGGCGTGCCCCCGGGATGAGAGCGTACAGATCCGCCGCGCAATGGCGCCGGATAAATTTCGTGTGGTGGAATGGGTGAAGGAGCACTCCGGCCTTTCCGCAGCAGGGGAGTGCGACGTGTGCTTTGCCCGCCCGGCTGTTTCGTGCTTCATCGCCACGCGGGGCAAAAAAATCCTGGGTTATGCCTGTTATGATGCGACGGCTCCGGATTTCTTCGGTCCTACACGCGTGCTGGACGAAGAGCAGGGCGGCGGCATCGGCCGGGCGCTGCTGCTGCGCAGCCTCGCGGCCATGCGTGCGGAGGGCTACGCCTATGCAGTCATCGGCGGCGTGGGCCCGCAGGAGTTTTACAAAAAGTGTGTGGGCGCGATGCTGATCCCGGATTCCGCCCCCGGCATTTACCGGGATTTTCTCGGCGGGATGAAAGAGTAAAAAAGACCAAAAGAGGAACGGCCTGCTCAAAAGCAGGCCGTTCCTCTTTTGCTGTTATACTTTGCGCGAATGCTTTTTCAGCAGACGGGTCAATTCAGCCACGTCGATGGGCTTTGCGATATGCGCGTTCATGCCGCATTCCAGACAACGCTGAATGTCCTCGGCAAAGGCGTCCGCCGTCATGGCGATGATGGGGACCGACGCCGAATCCGCGCGGTTCAGCCCGCGAATCGCCTGTACAGCCTCATAGCCTGTCATGTGCGGCATCCGGAGATCCATCAGGATAAAATCATAATAACCCTCCGGCGATTCCCGGAATTTGTCCAGACAGATCTGTCCGTCTTCCGCCCATTCCAGCTCCACACCCAAATCGGACAGCAGTTCGCTTGCAATCTCCCAATTCAGCTCATTGTCCTCTGCGAGCAGGACACGGCTGCCGGAGAGGCCGGCGCCGTGGCTGGATGCAGGCTGATGCGTGGCTTCAAGGCCCATATACTGGCGCAGGCCATAAAACAAAGTGGATTTGAACAGCGGCTTGGAAATAAAACCGCTGATGCCGGCCTCACGCGCCTCTTCCTCAAATTCGGTCCAATCGTAGGCGGAGATCAGCAGAATCGGGATTTCGCTCCCAAAGCTGCGCCGTATCTCCCTGGCGATCTGGAGGCCGTCCATATCCGGAAGCTTCCAGTCCAAAAGAATGATCTGATAGTCATTGTGCTGCCGGTGGCGCTGAACGATCCGTTTCATCGCGCTTTCTCCGCTCAGCGTTGATTCGGCATTTACTCCGATCGACTTTAATGCGCTGACGGCGGTCTGGCATAATACCGCGTCGTCGTCGACTACCAGCATGTTCCAGGGAGGAAGCACCATGTCGGCTTCCGGAAGGGCGGCCTTTTCAAGGTCGATTGTGATGTGGAATTCAGTGCCCTTATTCAGCTCACTCCGAATGTCGATGGTCCCGCCCATCGCATCCACGATGTATTTTGTGATCGCCATTCCAAGGCCGGCGCCTTCGGTCTTGTGGATTCTGGCTTCATCCGCACGGCTGTAAGATTCGTATATCCTTTGCAAAAATTCCGGGGACATGCCGATCCCGTTGTCTTTCACTTTAAGGTGCGTCCGGACAAAATTTTCGCCGCGCGGGGACGCCTCTTCAAAGAGAGAAAGCTGAATGGAGCCACCCTCGGGCGTATATTTGGTGGCATTGGACAAAAGGTTCAGCAAAACCTGGTTCAGGCGGACGCTGTCGCAATATACGTTTTCCACCGTGATATTTTCTATATGGACGTCAAAGTTTTGCTTTTTGGTTTTGATCTGCGGCTGTATGATGCCGACAACGCCTTCAACAACTTCTTTCAACGAGATTGCTTCCAGCGTCAGGGTCAGCTTTCCGCTTTCGATTTTGGACATGTCCAGCACATCATTGATGAGCCCAAGCAAATGCCGGCTCGACAGCGAGATTTTGCGCAAACAGTTCTGCACCTGCTTACGGTCGTCTATATGCGCCGTTGCGATGGCAGTCATGCCCACGATCGCGTTCATCGGCGTGCGGATATCATGGCTCATATTGGCCAGAAATTCGCTTTTGGCCTTGCTTGCCTCAAGCGCCGCCTGGCGGGCCTTTCCCAGCTCCTGCAGCTGCTGGCGGGTCAGGAAAAAGTACCGCAGAAAGATCAGCGTCAGGAAAAGCAGGATGGAGCCGCAGGCAAGCAAAGTGATGAAGGTGCGCTGCGCGCTCAGGTCGTTGATGCTTTCGTCCAACATGCCGTAAGGCATCACCGAGATGAGGTACCACTCGGAGTGCGGCAAAGGCTTGCCGTAGATCTGCAGGTTGTTTCCGCCCGTGTCGAGCGTTACGGTGTAATCTTTCTGTTCTTCCAGCGCCGCGTCAAGCCCCTCAAGCGGGCCGCCTGCCGCGGAAGAGGCAGGCAGCGCGCTGAAATATCCAACCAGCTCCGTATTGGAGTTGGCAATCACAAGGCTGCCGTCCGGGCGGATGATATGGCAATAGATCAGAGCATCCTGATTTTCTGAAAAAAGAAAATCGCTGATATATTCCAGGGGCACCGCCGCGACCAAACCGGTGCAGGCTTCGCCGTCCTGCATCGGATAATCCGCGTCGATCCCGAACAGCACAACTTCGTTGCCGGCGGCGTCCACGCCAACGGCGACCCGCTGCTCGCCCCGCCTTAACGCGTCCACGAAGGGCGGCGGGTTGACCGGCTGGAATGCTTCCCCGCAGAGCGTTTCAAATCTGCCGTCTGAGGTACAGAGAGCCAGATATTCGAAACCGCGCACCTGCGCCCTGTATACGAGATCTGCATACATGGCTTCCTTGTCGGCGATCTTCGACGGGACCACGGACACGATGCCTTCGACCTGCTCAAACCGCAGTTCGATGATGTTCTCAAAATGCCGGGCCATCTGTTCGCTCATCCCGGACATATAGATCTCGCCGACTTCATGGATGGTCTTTGTGCTTTTCCGGCTCATATAGACACCCAGCATGGCAAAAACACCCATGCTGAAGACAAGAAGGCCGACGAAGCTGTATATCAGAAACCGCGTAGTATTCTTTTTTGCCAAGCTGCTGTCCATCTGCGGCTATCCCTCCCTGCACGTCTTGTAGGCTTCAACTGCACGGATGATCTGATGATAGTCGTCGGAGAGCTGCGGCATTCCGGCGGCTGCATTTTCAAAATCTCCGGCCTTAAACGCTTCTGTCATTCGGCTGCTGCTTTCGTACAGTCTGGTGAAAGAAAGGTTCCGGCAGATCCCTTTGAGCGTATGGACAAAGCGCAATGCTTCTTCGTAATTCCGGTTTTGCAGGGCCGTTTCCAGAGAGCTGAAGCTTTTGTCGTCTAAAAATTTGAGAACGAATTTCTGGACGGTCTGCTCACGCTGCAGCCTGCTCAGCACTTCCTTGTAATCTCCGCCGAATTCCGCATAGCAATCTCTTAACTCCATATCTCGACATCCTTGCCTTTGCCGGTATTTTCCGTTTGCGTGCTCACAAAGCCGGCGATGGCTTTGTTCTTACTCTTTTTTGCCTGATACATAAGCCTGTCGGCTGTTTCGAACAGCTCTGTTGTTTTTCCCACGCCGTATGCCCCGCCGAGGCTTACGGAAACGTGAAGCCCGGGGTGCTCGGCTATCGTCAGCCTGTCAACGGCGGCCCGGATCTCTTCCAGCTTTTTCCGGAAAATATCCCCGGGGAGCCGGTGGAAAATGATTACGAATTCATCGCCGCCATAGCGGATCACGGCGTCCGTTTTCCGCACGCACGATGAGACCGTTTTGGCAATGCGGCGCAGGACGATATCTCCCGCGTGATGCCCGTAATGGTCGTTGATGTGTTTGAAAGAATCGACGTCGATGACGACAACGGCCTCGATGTCGTCAGAATCCCGAAACTGTTCGTCATAATAGCGGCGGTTGTAAACTTCGGTCAGCGAATCGGTATATAACAGCTGAAGCGTCTCCGATGACGGCGGCACCAGAGAGACGCTGTGCTCCCGTGCGAGTAAATTGTCATAGTCTATCCGGCCTTTCGTGTCCCGCCTGTGCCTGGCATTCCGCTCAAGCGCCGCTTGTCCCAATTCGCTTTCAAGTGTGTCGGAAATTTCCAGCAGGCACTGCAAAAGGGTGGGGTTAAACGCTCCGCAGCGGCCCTCGAAAATCATCTCCAGCGCTTTGCTGTGGGAGTACGCTTTTTTATAACAGCGTTCACTGGTCAGAGCGTCATAGACGTCTGCCAGGGCAACCACCTGGGCGGCAATGGGGATTTCATCTCCCTTCAGGCCGTCCGGGTAACCATTGCCGTCGTATCGTTCGTGGTGCCAGCGGCAGATATCGGAAGCTACTTTGACAAGCGGCGCCTCCTGCTGGTCAAGCGGCAGTTCCGACAGCATTTTTGCGCCGATCAGCGAATGCCCCTTTATGATTTCGAACTCCTCGGCAGTAAGGCGTCCGGGCTTGTTCAATATGTCCCCTGAAATAGAGATTTTTCCGATGTCATGAAGCGATGACGCGGTACTGATCAAATTGATATCGGTTTGAGAGAGAGGATACCGGTCCGTATGCCGAAGAAGCTCCTTCAATAAAAGCTCTGTGATGGTTTTGATGTGCAAAACATGCAGGCCGCTTTCGCCATTGCGGAATTCTACGATGTGAGAGAGGATCGAGATCATGAGGTCGTTGTTTTTCTCCTGCTCGTAAAATTGTTCGGCGATGATATTTTCAAGGTGGCGCTGCCTGGCATACAAAAGCATCGTGTTCGAGATGCGGCGGCGCACGATCGCCGCGTCAAAAGGGCGGCTGATATAGTCAAACGCGCCCAGGTCGTAAGCGCGCTTTATGTTGGCGGGGGAGTCGTCGGCAGAGATCATGATGACGGCGAGCGTATCGTTCAGGTGATATCTGTTTATATACGCCAAAACCTCAAACCCGTCCATTTCGGGCATCATGATATCCAGAAGCAGAAGCGAAAAATCTCCGCCGCACTGTGTAAGAAGATCAATTGCCGCCGCGCCGTTATCGGCTTCGACGATATCGTATTGATTCTCCAGAATATCCACCAAAAGCGCCCGGTTCATTTCGGAATCGTCTGCAATCAGGATTTTTTGCTTTTCCATTGGGAACCAATCTCTTTCACAAATGAATTTCTATCTATTAGTATAAAGGAGCGGTTTGGGGCATAGCAACAATGATATTGGTAAGGGAAGCGAATAGCTTTGGCTTTTGGGCCTGACAAGCAGGGATATAAGGGTTATAATATCCTTAAAATAGCTGCGGCGAAAGGGAATGGTTAAAACAGATGCGGGAAGGGGGAGACGGAGCGTGGAACATCAGGAGACTAAATTTTCATTTGTATACAATGAGGTCAAACAGCGTATTCTAAACGGCCAGGTCCTTCCGGGAAACAGCCTTCCGTCTTCCAGGATGCTTTGTGATCAATATCATGTAAGCCGGTATACGGTCAACCGGGTTTTTGACGCGTTGAAAAAAGATGGACTGATCGAGATACAGCCGCGCTTGGCGCCGGTCGTCCTCGACGGGGAGAAAATGCCAGGGTCGGAGCATATACTGCGGGATATTTTGAAAAAAAGAGAAGGGCTTGTACAGATATACCGGACATGGACCTTGATCCTTCCGCCACTTCTGGTGTTTGCAACGCAAAACTGCAGCCTGGAAATGATGCCCCATTATAAACAGGCGATGCGCGTATCGCGCATTGGTGTCGCAGCCGGCGGCTGGCGTGCGTTTTCTGCTTTCGACAGGGACGTATTGAAAATAGGCGGAAGCCCTTTGCTCTGCGACCTCTATTCAACATTTGAACTGTACCACGATTTAACGTTCTTTACAGAACAATGCCCCTGCTTTTATGATTTTTTCCCCCGGGGCTCCGTGCCGTTTGCAGGTGTTATCATGGATATCATGAAAGATACGGACCCCGTCGTCAAGCACGGCCGGCTGACGGCCCTGTATCAAAGGCTCACAAGTTCAATCGAATGTACGCTGAAGCATCTGGCGGAGACTGCTCCAGATTGTCCGCCGCCGTCTGAAGCCGCATTTTCATGGCGGCCGTTGCGCGGTAAAGATTACTTTTATATGAGGATAATCAGCGACCTGAACCAGAAGATCGGCAGCGGGGAGTATCCGCGCAGGACGTATCTTCCTCATGAAAAAGCCCTGGCGGGCCAGTATGGCGTTTCGGTATCAACGGTCCGCAAGGCATTGGCGGAGCTGGAGCAAAGGGGCTTTGTGAAAACGCTGAACGGGAAGGGAACTGTAGTAATAGAGCCGGATTCTTCCCGGGTAAGCCAGGTGATCTTCAGCTCACGGCGCACAGAAGAAGCCATGCGGTATCTTCAGGCACTGCAATTACTGGTGCTGATCATCCACCCCGCGGCGCTTTCTGCAGCGCCGCTGTTTGCCGCAAAAGAACTCGATGAGCTGGATGGAAAATTTGCGATGCCCGATTCCATTTGTATCGTTGAGATCGTTGAGGCGATTTTAAAGCATATTGAATTGGAACCCCTGCGTATCGTGTTGGCCGAAACCTTTCGCCTTACGGAATGGGGGTACTATATTGCTTACTATACGGACAGGAGGCAGGCGCTGGAAGATCTCAACGGGCGGGTTGCCGCTTCGGTCCAATATCTGCGCGCAGGCGACGCCGCTTCCTTTGCGGACAGCATTGCAGATTGTTATCGCCATGTTTTAAAGCGAGCCAAGGTATACATGCTGGAGAATTATAATTTTTATAAGGCGGCGAGCGTCCGCATCCCGGAAAAATACTGAACGCTTCGCTCCGCCCGGACAGCGCAGGCGCCGCGGAGACAAACAAGAAACCGCCCCTTATATGGCTGTCAAGCCATATAAGGGGCGGTTTGCTGAATCAAAATACGATGGAAAAGCGGGGTGTATACTCCCCTTTAACCTTTAATAGCAGCCTGTGCGGCGGCAAGGCGCGCGATGGGCACGCGGAAGGGGGAGCAGCTCACATAATCCAGGCCCACGCGGTGGCAGAACTCGACGCTCGTCGGGTCGCCGCCGTGCTCGCCGCAGATGCCGAGGCCCAGCTCCGGACGGGTCTGGCGGCCCAGCTTCGCGGCCATCTCCACCAGCTTGCCTACGCCGTTTTGGTCCAGGTGCGCGAACGGGTCGCTCTCGTAGACCTTGTTGTCGTAGTAATAGCTGAGGAACTTGCCCGCGTCGTCGCGGCTGAAGCCGAAAGTCATCTGCGTCAGGTCATTGGTGCCGAAGGAGAAGAATTCAGCTTCCTTGGCAATCTCGTCGGCCGTCAGGGCGGCGCGCGGGATTTCGATCATGGTGCCGACCTCATATTTCATGTCCACACCGGCCTCAGCAATCAGCTTGTCCGCGGTTGCAACAACAACGTCTTTCACGAACTTCAGCTCTTTCACTTCGCCAACCAGCGGGATCATGATGTGGGGCACGATGTTGTAGCCGCACTCCTTGATGACGTTGATGGCCGCGTTGATGACGGCGGTCGTCTGCATCTCGGCAATTTCCGGATAAGAAACGGCCAGGCGGCAGCCGCGGTGACCCATCATCGGGTTGAACTCATGCAGGCTGTCGATGACATTGCGCAGATGCTCCACGGTGATGCCAAGATCCTTTGCCAGCTCAACGATGTCCTCTTCCTTGGTGGGCAGGAACTCGTGGAGGGGCGGGTCCAGGTAGCGGATGGTCATCGGGCGCTCGCCCATGACCTTGTACATGGCCTCGAAATCGCTCTGCTGATACGGCAGAACCTTGGCCAAAGCGGCCTTGCGGGCCTCTACGTCGCGGGCTACGATCATCTCGCGCACAGCCTTGATGCGGTCGGCTTCAAAGAACATATGCTCGGTGCGGCACAGGCCGATGCCTTCCGCGCCGAACTCGACGGCCTGCTTGGCGTCGCGGGGGTTGTCCGCGTTGGCAAACACTTCCAGCTTGCGCGCGGCGTCGGCCCAGCCCATGAAGCGGCCAAAATCGCCGGAGATGGAGGCTTCCACCGTGGGCACGGCCTCGCCGTAGATGTTGCCCGTGGAGCCGTCGATGGAGATCCAGTCGCCCTCGCTGTAGGTCTTGCCGGAAAGAGTGAAGCATTTTTTGTCGTAATCCACGACGATGTCGCCGCAGCCGGACACGCAGCAGGTACCCATACCGCGGGCCACAACGGCCGCGTGGCTTGTCATGCCGCCGCGCACCGTCAGGATGCCCTGCGCCACGGCCATGCCTTCGATGTCCTCGGGGCTGGTCTCCAGACGGACCAGAACGACCTTCTTCATCTTGCCGCTTTCAACAGCCTCTTTGGCTTCGTCGGCGGTGAACACCACCTGGCCGCAGGCGGCGCCCGGAGAGGCGGCCAGGCCCTTGCCGATGACGGCGGCGGCCTTCAGCGCGGCCGGGTCAAACTGCGGATGCAGCAGGCTGTCCAGCTGCTTGGGCTCCACGCGCAGCACGGCTTCCTTTTCGGTGATCATGCCCTCGTCCACCAGGTCCACGGCGATCTTCAGCGCGGCGGCGGCGGTGCGCTTGCCGTTGCGCGTCTGCAGCATATACAGCTTGCCGTCCTCAATGGTGAACTCCATGTCCTGCATGTCGCGATAGTGGTTCTCAAGCTTGGTGGCGATGGTCACGAACTGGTCGTAGACCTCAGGCATCTGGTCTTTCAGGTGGCTGATGGGGGACGGCGTACGGATGCCGGCCACCACGTCCTCGCCCTGGGCGTTGATGAGGTATTCGCCGAACAGGGCCTTCTCGCCGGTGGCGGGGTTGCGGGTGAACGCCACGCCTGTGCCGGAGTTCTCGCCGGAGTTGCCGAACACCATGGCCTGTACGTTGACGGCGGTGCCCCAGTCGTAGGGGATCTCGTTCATGCGGCGGTAGGTGTTGGCGCGGGGGTTGTCCCAGCTGCGGAACACGGCCTTAACGGCCTCGATGAGCTGCGTCTTCGGGTCGGTGGGGAAGTCCGCGCCCATTTTTTCCTTGTAGAGAGATTTGAATTTGGCAACAAGAGCCTTCATGTCGTCGGCGTCCAGCTCCACGTCCTGGGTGACGCCCTTGGCTTCCTTCATCTCATCGATGATTTTTTCGAATTCGCTTTTGTTCATCTCCATGACAACGTCGCTGAACATCTGCACAAAGCGGCGATAGCTGTCATAGGCGAAGCGGGGGTTGCCCGTCTTTTTGGCCAGACCCTCAACAACTTCGTCGTTCAGGCCCAGGTTGAGGATGGTATCCATCATACCGGGCATGGAAGCGCGCGCGCCCGAACGGACGGAAACCAGCAGGGGGTTGGCGGGGTCGCCGAACTTCTTGCCGACGATCTCCTCCATCTTGCCGATATACTCGTAGATGTCGGCCATGATGCCTTCGTTGATCTGGCGGCCATCGTTGTAATACTGGGTGCAGGCCTCGGTGCTGATGGTGAAGCCCTGGGGAACAGGCATGCCGGCATTGGTCATCTCGGCAAGGTTAGCGCCCTTGCCGCCGAGGATCTCACGCATGTCCTTGTTCCCTTCGCTGAACAGGTACAGGTATTTTTTGTCACTCAAATTTCTCTACCTCCAAATTTTTTTGTGCACGGGAAAGCCCAAAACCCATTCCCGTGCACGAATGAACAAAAAACTTGTCCATTTGCACACATCATTATAACAAAAAGCGGCGGGCAATGCTACTGTTATTTCCCTGTTTTTTATTGTATTTTAACGCGCAATTTTGAATTTTTGGTGCAATTTTGCCGATGCCCTTGCAAAACGCCCGGAATATCGTAAAATAGAAGTGTATAGATAAGCGTTATCGAACTCTGCGGACGGGCCTTGCGCGCGCCGCACATCAAACCAGAAACGGGGGCGTTTGTCCATGGAGAACGAAGCAATAACAGCATACCGGCAGCGCCGGGCGGCATTTGAGGCAACGTTTGAGCGGCACCTGGCCGCGGGCGTTGTTTTTTATTCCGCCGACGGCATCCTCATCGACGACACGGTAGAGATTGCGCCGGGCGCGGTCATCCTGCCGGGCACCATCCTGCGGGGGGAGACAAAAATCGGCGCGGGCAGCGTCATCGGCCCGAACAGCCTGCTGGAAAACGTGACGGTGGGCGAGAACGTGAAATTCAACGCCAGCCAGGGTTATGACAGCGTCATCGAGAGCGGCGCGGCCATCGGCCCGTTTGCACATATTCGGCCGGACAGCCGTGTGTGCGAAAATGTGCACATCGGCGATTTTGTGGAGATCAAGAATTCCACTGTGGGCAAGGGCACCAGCGTTTCGCACCTGACCTATGTGGGCGATTCCGACGTGGGCAAATACTGCAATTTCGGCTGCGGCGTGGTCACCGTCAATTACGACGGCGCGGCCAAGCACCGCAACACCATCGGGGATTATGCGTTCATCGGCTGCAATACGAACCTGGTGGCGCCCGTGAGCGTGGGCGACGGCGCGTACACCGCGGCGGGCAGCACCATTACCGACGACGTGCCCGCGGGCGCGCTGGGCATTGCCCGGGCGCGGCAGGTGAACAAGCCGCAGTGGGCGAAGGGCAAGCTGGAAAAGTTCATCGCAAAGCAGCAGGCAAAGGAAGAAGCCGGCTCGAAATAAACTTTGAAAACAGAATAAGGACAGAATGACGGACGATGCGGAAAGGACGTGCGCGGGTATGAATCTTCACGGCAAGGATATCAAGATCTTCGCGGGGAATTCCAACAAGCCTCTGGCGGCGGCAATGGCGGAGTGCCTCGGCATCACGCTGGGACGCAGCGAAGTGGGACGCTTCAGCGACGGCGAGATACAGGTCTCCATCCAGGAATCGGTGCGCGGCAGCGACGTTTATGTGGTGCAGAGCACCTCAAGCCCTGTCAACCGCAACCTGATGGAGCTGCTCATCATGATGGACGCTTTCCGGCGCGCGTCGGCCGGGCGCATCACAGCCGTCATTCCGTATTACGGCTACGCCCGGCAGGACCGGAAATCCCGCGCGCGGGACCCCATTACGGCCAAGCTGGTGGCGGACCTGATCGTAACGGCGGGAGCCGACCGCGTGCTGACCATGGACCTGCACGCGTCGCAGATCCAGGGCTTTTTCGACGTACCGGTGGACCATATGTACGGTGCGCCCATTCTGACGCCCTATTTCGCACGCAAAACGGAGCCTTACCATGACAACGTGACGGTCGTCAGCCCGGACCTGGGCAGCGTGGCCCGCGCCCGTGCCTTTGCCGAACGGCTGGACGTTCCGCTGGCCATTGTGGATAAGCGGCGTCCAAGGGCAAATGTTTCTGAGGTGATGAACATCATCGGCGAGGTGGAAGGCCGGGACGTGGTCATCGTGGACGATATGATCGACACCGCGGGCACGCTGTGCAATGCGGCCGGCGCCATTAAGGCGCGCGGAGCCAAGAGCGTGACGGCCTGCGCCACCCACGGCGTGCTCTCCGGTCCGGCCATCGGGCGCATCCGGGACAGCGCGCTGGATGAGGTCGTGCTGCTGGACACCATCGCCCTGCCGCCGGAAAAACAAATTGAAAAGATCAAGGTGCTCAGCGTCGCGCCCGTGCTGGCCGAGGCAGTGGCGCGCATCTATTCCGACAAGCCCGTCTCCACGCTGTTTGTGTGAGCGGCGCGGCTGAAATAATACAATACAAATGCAGCGGCACGGCGCGGTGCGCCGTGCCGCCGTGTTGTGCATTCCACAGGAGAGACCATGTTTTTCAAAAAGCAGACAAGCATTGATACGATCATCGTGGGCCTGGGCAACCCGGGCAAAAAATATGAAGGCACGCGCCATAACGCGGGCTTCGCCGCGCTGGACCATGTGGCGGAAAAATGGGGCGTGAGGGTGACGAAGGCGAAGTTCGACGCGCTGACGGGCACGGGCACGGCGGCGGGCGTGAAGGTGCTGCTGATGAAGCCGCAGACCTTTATGAACCTTTCCGGCGATGCCGTGCGCAAGGCGGCGGATTTTTACAAGGTCCCGCCGGAGCGCATCATCGTTCTGTTCGACGATATCTCGCTGGCGCCGGGACGCCTGCGCATCCGGAAAACGGGCTCGGCGGGCGGGCACAACGGCATCAAAAGCATCATTGGGAACATCGGGCAGGATTTCCCGCGGGTAAAGATCGGCGTGGGGGAAAAGCCGCGTCCGGAGTATGACCTGGCGGACTGGGTGCTGAGCCGACTGACGCAGGCTGAGAAAAAGGCCGTGGAGGCGCGTTACGACGATATCTGCGGCGCGCTGGAGCTTATGATGAAAGGGCAGTTTGACACTGCGATGTCGAGGTACAATGGATAAGAAAAAAGAGAAAATGACGCCGGAGCGCCGGTATGAGCTTGCTTGCCTGATTTTGGGCGGCGTGGTGCTGGGTGGTGCGCTGGGCTGCATTTTGCGGCCCAACGAATGGACGTTTGCCGTTATCCCGCTGCTGGGCGTGTGCCTGACGGCGCTTTTGTGGTGCGCGGCGGCGCGGTTGTGGCTGTGCCGCGACAAGCAGCGCCTGCTGGCAAAAAGCTTTACGCGGCCCGTGCGGTTCGCGCTGGCGGTGCCTGCCTGGGCAGGCGCTACATGGCTTTTGTATCTGCTGCCGGGCAATGTGACGGGCCTGGACGACGTGCTGGCGGAGAGCGTTATCATCTTGACGCTTCTGGCCGGCACCGTGTTCGTGCCCGCGGCTGCGCTGGGCCTGGGTGTGGCTTCCGTTCTGGCGGCCGTGGTGCATCTGCGCCGTACGCCTGCCGCTGAGACGCGGGCCTACCGCGAGGGGCCGTTGGCGCTGGCACTCGTTTTGTGCGTGGGCGTGGCGGCGCTGTGCGTATGTTTTTTTCTTTATTTGACGATATAGCCGCCTTTGGCGCAGAGAGGTTTTTTCATGCTGACTGCTCTCCTGAAACAAACACCTGAATACAAACGGCTGCTGGCGGGCATGGCGGGCGCGAAGCCCGCTGTGGTGGCCCTGTTCGGTATGCCGCCCACGGCCCGCGCCCAGATGCTGGCCGCACTGTGCGAGGATACGGGCCGTTCCGCGCTGGTGGTGTGCGCGGGCGAGGCCGATGCCACGCGCTTTGCGGAGGACGCCGCCGTGTTCGGCCGGCGGGCCGAGGTATTCCCCGCACGGGATTATGTGCTGCGCCCCGTGGAAGGCCAGAGCCATGAATACGAGTACCGGCGCCTTGCCGTGCTGGGCAACCTGGTGGGCGGCCGCACGAGCGTCGCGTGCGCGCCCGTGGAGGCCGTGCTGCAATATACAACGCCCAAACAGGAATTCTGCGGCAACACTCTCACGGTGAAGCAGGGAATGGCTATCTCCATGGACGTGCTCATCGAGCGGCTGTTCGGCGCGGGGTATCTGCGCCGCTTCCAGGTGGACGGCCCGGGCCAGTTTTCGGTGCGCGGCGGTATTGTGGATATTTACGCGCCCGACATGCAGAAGCCCCACCGCCTGGAGTTTTGGGGCGACGAGGTGGACAGCATCCACAGCTTTGACCTTGTTTCCCAGCGGCGGGAAGGGGCGGTGAAAAAAATTTATCTTTCCCCGGCCCGGGAAGTGCTGTTCGGAGACACCGAGGCCGCCGCAAGGCTGCTGCGCACGGCGCTTTCCAAGGCAAAGCCCGCCTACGCGGAAGCTTTGGCCGACGCCATGGACGGCGACCTCAAGGCGCTGGACGCGGGTACGATGCCCGCCGCCATGGACAAATATCTGGCGCTGCGGTACGAAAAGCCGGCGACGATCTTTGAATATTTCGACGCGCCCATCGTGTTCCTCAACGAGCCAAGCGCCGTGCGCGAGGCCGCCAAAGGCGTGGAGTTCCGCTTCGGAGAGGCGTTCAAGGGCCTGTTGGAAGAGGGTGTGCTGGCCCCCGGGCTGGACCGTTTCTACGAGGACACCGCGTATCTGCTGCACGAGACGGAGAAGCGGCATGCCGTGGTGTGTGAAAATTTTGCCCGCACCATCCCGGACCTGAAACTGGCGGATACCGTCAACGCCCAGACCCACAGCCTGCCGCCCTGGGGCGGCGAGGTGAGCGCGCTGGCCGACGACCTGCGCCCGCTCACGGCACAAAAGTATGCCGTGGCAGTGCTGGCGGGCACGCAGCGCGCGGCCGCCGCGCTTGCGCGGGACCTTGCCGCCGCGGGCTTTTCCGCCCAGGCGTATCATAAGGAACCGCCGTCCCTTGCGCCGGGCAGCGTGGGTGTGTTTGAAGGCCACCTGAACGCGGGCGCGGATTACCCCTTCGCCAAGTTCGCCGTGTTCACCAGCCGCCGCCACAACGCGGCCGCGCCGCAGAAGGCCAGGGCAAAGAGCAAGGGCCTTTCCAGCCTGTCGGACATCACGCCCGGCGATTATGTGGTGCACCAGAACCACGGCATCGGGGTATATGCGGGCATCCAGAGGCTGGACCTGCAGGGCGTGGTGAAGGATTACATCAAAATCAACTACGACAAAGCGGACACTCTGTATGTGCCCGTTACCCAACTGGACCTTATCAGCCGCTATACAGCTCCCGGCGACGGCGAGCGCGTCAAGCTCTCGAAGCTGGGCGGCGACGCGTGGAACAAAACCAAAAGCCGCGTGCGCAAGGCCACGCAGGAGATGGCAAAAGAGCTGATCGCTTTGTATGCCCGGCGCCAGCAGGCCCAGGGCTATGCGTTCCCCGAGGACAACGAGTGGCAGCGGGATTTTGAAACGCGTTTTGAATACGACGAAACGGCCGACCAGCTCACCAGCGCGGCCGAAATAAAAAAAGACATGGAAAAGCCCCACCCGATGGACCGCCTGCTGTGCGGCGACGTGGGCGTGGGCAAAACGGAGGTGGCGCTGCGCGCCGCGTTCAAGTGCATCATGGGCGGCAAGCAGGTGGCCGTGCTGGTGCCTACCACGATCCTGGCGTGGCAGCACTACACCACCATTCTCTCCCGCATGGAGGCGTTCCCTGTCAAAGCGGGGCTGCTCTCCCGCTTTGCCAGCGCCCGCCAGCAGAAAGAGACCATTAAGGGCCTTGCCGCGGGTACTGTGGATGTGGTGGTGGGCACCCACCGTATGCTGCAGAAGGATGTGAAATTTCACGATCTGGGCCTTGTCATCATCGACGAGGAGCAGCGCTTCGGCGTCAAGCACAAGGAAAAGCTGAAGGAAAATTTCATCGGCGTGGACATGCTGACGCTTTCGGCTACGCCCATCCCGCGCACGCTGAACATGGCGATGAGCGGCCTGCGGGACATGAGCACCATCGAAGAGCCGCCCTTTGAGCGCCGCCCCATCGAGACCTATGTGATGGAATACGACGCGGGCGTGGTGGCCGAGGCCCTGCGGCGCGAGCTGGACCGCGGCGGCCAGGCGTATTATATCCACAACCGCATCGATACCATCGACCAGTGTGCGGCAAAGCTGGCGGAGCTTTTGCCCGGCGCGCGCATCGCCACGGCCCACGGCCGTATGGACGAGGCCACGCTTTCGGGGGTATGGCAGAAGCTGCTGGACGGCGAGATCGATGTCTTGGTGTGCACCACGCTCATCGAGACAGGCGTGGACGTGCGCAACTGCAACACGCTCATCATAGAGGACGCGGACCGCATGGGTCTTGCCCAGCTGTACCAGATCCGCGGCCGCGTGGGCCGCTCGGGCCGCAAGGCCTACGCCTATTTCACGTTCCGGCGGGATAAAGTGCTCACGGACATTGCAGCCAAGCGTCTTTCCGCCATCCGGGAGTTCACAAGCTTCGGCTCCGGCTTCCGCATCGCCATGCGCGATCTGCAGATCCGCGGCGCGGGCAACCTGTTGGGGCAGAGCCAGCACGGCCACATGGAGGCTGTGGGCTATGAGATGTATGTCAAGCTGCTGAACCAGGCCATCGCCGCCGAAAAGGGAGAGGCTGTTCAGGCGGATAAGAGCGATTGCCTCATTGACATCACCGTGGACGCCTACATCCCTGAAAAATACATCCCGGACGCCGCCGGACGCATTGAGGCGTACAAGCGCATTGCCGCCATCGACGACCGCCCCGGCGCGGACGACGTGCTGGACGAGCTGACGGACCGTTACGGTCCTGTGCCCAAAAGCGTGCAGGGGCTTATCGACATCAGCCTGGTGCGGGTGGTGGCTGCAAAGCTTGGCATCTACGAGATCACACAAAACCGGGATACGCTCATTCTGTATTCCGATAAGCTGGACCTCGCCACGCTCAAGCCCCTGCTCAAGGATATGGGCCGCCGCCTGCTGGTGAACGCTTCCGGCAAGCCGTACCTTTCGGTGCGCATCCTGCCCGGCGAAAAGCCGCTGGACGTGATGAATGCCGTGTTCGACAAAATGGCGGAGCTGGAGCGGCCGCAGTAACGCGCTCCGGGGCCGAAAGTTTTGCCCGGCACTTGCCAACGGCCGCGCAACGCGGTATAATTTGTTGTATCATTGCGGGTGAAGGCCGCGGCCGAAGCGGCGCCCGCGCGGAGGGAAACACATTGAAGCTGAAAAAATTCACCGGCCTGCTGCTGTGCGCGGCGTTGGCCCTTTCCATGGCTGCCTGTAAGTTCACCACGCCCGCCGTCGTGATGACGGTGGAGGGCGAGGATATCCCCGCGGGCCTGTACCTGATGTACCAGTATCAGGCGTATTCCAGCGCAAAAAGCAAGCTGGAGGATAAAAGCGCCAAGGTACTGAAAAGCGAGATCGAGGGCGTGAAAGCTGAGGAATGGATCCACAACGAGACGGTGGCCTCCGCAAAACGTTATGTCTGGGTGGAAAAAGCCTTTGCGGAAGCGGGCCTTACCTTCACCGAGGAGGAGCAGGCGTCCATCGACAGCCAGCTCGATACCATCTGGGCCAACAACGAAGCCCTGCTGGCGGCCAACGGCATTGGGCGGGAAAACTACCGCCGCTTCTATGAATGCGAAGCGAAGTATGAAAAGCTGCTGGCTGAGTATCAGGACGGCGAATCGGACAAGATCACCGACGCCGAGGCCAAAAAGTACATGGACGAGACCTATTCCCGCATCCAGACGCTGGTGCTGCCAACTACGGATGCGGATTCCGCCGCGCTGCCTGACGAAAAGCTGGAAGAGCTGAACGCACTGGCGGCCCAGCTTGCCGACGACCTGAACGCGGGCGGTTCCATGGATGAGCTTGGCCCCGAAACGCTGGAAAAGGCGTTTGAGATCTGCGGCCGCGAGTATGCCGAGGACACCGCGTCGTCGTATATGTCCAAAAGCTTCCTCACCGCGGAATCCACCAGCTATTCCGAGGAATTCGTGCAGGGGGTCGTCGCCGCTGAGGTGGGCGCCGCCGGCGTGTACGACGGTTACAGTGTTCCGATGATCTATCAGAAAATCGCCAACTACGAGGACAATGACGATTTCACCGCGAATTACAAAACGACCATCCTCAGCGAGATCACTTCGGCCGCGTTCTCGGACAAAGTGGAGGAGGAGACTGCGGCCTATGCCGTGACGGAGGATGCCTCCGCCGTCAAGACATACAGCCCGTCCAAGATTCGGGAATCCGTTTAAACCGCGTTTATCAGCAAAGCCTGTGCGAAGAAGCCGGCGGCAGCCGGCTTCTTTTTTGCGCATATATGTTTTACCACCCCAACGAAACAGGAGGACAAAAACCTATGGCACAATTTAGCATCCGCCCCGCCCGGCCCGAGGACTGCGGCACCATTCTGGAGCTGATCCGCGGCATTGCGGAATACGAAAAGATGAGCGACGAAGTCGTTGCTACCGAAGAGACCATCCGGCATGCGATGTTCGACGAACACGTCACCCGCTGCCTGCTGGCAGAGCTGGACGGCAAGGTCATTGGATACGCGCTGTACTTTTACAACTATTCCACGTTTATCGGTACAAAAGGCCTCTATCTGGAGGATCTTTTCCTGTATCCCGAATACCGTAAGGCCGGTTACGGCAAGCGGCTCATCCGCGAGCTGTTCAAGATCGCCGCGGCGGAAAACTGCGGCCGCATGGAGTGGTGCTGTCTGAACTGGAACACCCCCAGCCAGGAGTTCTATAAGAGCCTTGGCGCAAAGCCGATGGATGAATGGACAACATGGAGACTGACGAAAGAGGACCTTGCCCGTCTGGCGGCGGAGTAAGGCCGTTCGTCCAAAGCGTAAAGCAAAGCGGCCCGCACCGGTACACCCCGGCGCGGGCCGCTGCATTTCAGCTGTTATGGACGTACATCGTTGGGGTCGTAGGGCGGCTCTGGCATAATGAGCGCGGCTACGATATAGGCCAGCAGGCCCGAGCCCCAGCCGAAGCACAGCAGCACGAACGCCAGCCGTACGATGGTTGGGTCTACGCCGAAATATTCCGCGATGCCGCCGCACACGCCGCATACCATACGGTGGCCGCGGGCTTTATACAAACGTTTCTGGTCCATCAGTCATTTCCTCCTGTTGTCAGTTGAATGTGATCGTTACTTCGCCCATGCCGCATTCGATGTCATAAAATGTGGCCGCGCTGCGGTTTACTTCCAGCTCGACGCCCATGCCGGAATGAGAATAGTCGTCGATGGTCACGGAACCCATGCCGCTCTCCAGCGCGTAGCCGTAGTCCGCCGGCCGGGAGACGGCCACCTCGGCGACGCCCATGCCGCAGGATACCTCGTTTTTGCCGTCCAGGCTGCCGCCGTCGATGGTCAGCTTACCCATGCCGACATCCAGGCTGCTCTCCTGTGTGCAGGTGAGATTTTTTACGGTCATCTCGCCCGCGCCCACCTCAAGGTCGGCTGTGCGGCAGGCCAAGCCGTCCGCCTTCAGCGTGCCCGCGCCGATGGAAAGCTCCACCTCGTCAAACACGGTGTCCCGGGGAACCGTGATGAAAAATTTTACGTTTTCCCAGTTGCGCAGCTGCCAGTCGCCGGTCGTCTTAATCGTCCACACCCCGCCTGAGACCCTGGACTCATAACGCGGGCTGCCGGAGACCTGCAGGTCATACGCGTCACCCGGCTGAATGACGACCTCTGCCGTGGAGATATCGATTTCCAGTTCCCGCACGCTGCCGGTGGGGACGGAGCCGGAGCTGGAGGGGGAGGGCGCACCAGGGGCGGAGGGAGCGCCGGAGGCGTCTGCCCGGAACATGCCGAATTCACCGTCGGTAAAAGCGTCGGTGTAATAGACACGGGGGCCGTTGTCCCAGCCGACGCGGATACTGGTAAGCCGTCCGCCCAGGCACAGGCCCACGATAGAGAGTATGATGCCCAATACAAGGCAGCCGCCCGCAATGCTCAGCAGTGTTTTTATGAATTTTGTCATCGCCGTCTTACCTCACTTTCCCAAACAGGGTGCGGCACAGCGAACCGACGGCACGGAAGAGCGCCGGACCGGCCTTGGCCACGACCCATACCGTACCCGCGCCCAGCAGCGCGCCGATGGAGATGCACAGCAGGCTGAGACCCATCGTCAGGATACCACTGGGAACGGATGTGAACAGCAGCCCAACGCCGCCGCCGAAAGCCGCCACGCCCGCGATCATTGTGGCAAAGCCCGCGAACGCAATGCCGCACAGCCCGCCGACGATGCCCACTACGCCGCCGAACAGGCCGCCGATGAGGCCGATCCAGATGGGACAGGTGAGAATGAGCAGGATGACCCAGAGCGTGCGGTTGGAGGCGGAGCGTCCGCCGTTTTCGCGGTGCGCGCCGTCTTGGGGATAGCTGTATGCATAGGCAGGGCCGTGCTGCGCGCCGTCCGCCGCCTGCGCATTCGGAAAACCGTCCGGAGCTTCCTCGTCCGCGCGCTGGCCTTCGGCCCAAGAGCGTTCTGTTTCCTGCGCCGGGGCCTGGGACGCCTGCCAGTCCGGGCCGTCCAGTGTAAGCTCCGGAACGGGCGCCTGTTCCGGCTTTTCCGGAGCGGTGCTTTTTTCCGCTGCATCACGCACGGCGGGTACGCCGAAGCCGCAGTTTGCGCGAATGATGCAGGCCACCTTTTGGGGGCTGCCCAGCTCGGCCAGCACAGCGGCCTCGTTCTCCGGGCCTGCTTCATCCAGATATTCGTTGTAGAATTTCAGTGCTTCGTCGCGCTCCTCTGTGGTGATATCGCGCAGCTGGGCTTCCAGGGCCGCCATAAACTCCGCTCTATTCATTACTGATTCCTCCGAACAATACGTTGTCGATCTTCGCTTTATACTCCGTCCACTCACGGCGGTACGTTTCCAACTGCTCGCACCCCTTTTCCGTGATGCTGTAATAGCGGCGGTTACGGCCTGCGAATTCACGGTCGTAGGTCTCCAGGCACTCGCTCTTCTGCAGACGCCGCAGCACCGGGTAGAGGGTGCTCTCGGATACCTCCATCACACTGCGCACATCCTGCGTGATCTTGTAGCCGTATGTGCTTTCACTGGCCACGACGCTCAGCACCAGGGCATCCATCAGGGCTGCTCCTGTGTTAAAAGCCATATCGTCTTTCACTCCGTTTCTGTTGCGTGGGCGGCCGGGGTTGCACGGCCCCGGCCGCCCGGCATTCCGGATGATTTATTCCGTTGACAATATTATATTGTGTATAATATTATTTGTCAACACATTATTGAAAATAAATAATTATTATTGGGTGAATTGTTTGAAAAGCGGACGTGCGTTTTGGCTGCATGATAAAAAACACCGGTCTTTGCGACCGGTGTTTTTTTTGAATGTATAGAAGGGCGCCGCGCCCTGCGGCAAATTCAGATTTTTTCGCTGCTGCGGTGCGTCGGGCTTTGCCCGGTGGAACTGCGTACGATGAGCTGCGGCGTGTATTCGATTTTATTCACGAAGGGAGTGGGGATGCGCGAAGGCGTGCTCTGTGTGATGACCATATCCACCGCCGCCTGGCAGCGGGTGCGAAGATGATGGTCAATGGTGGTGAGGCCCGGCGTGGTGATGCTGGAAGAAAAAATGTTGTCGAAGCCACACACCGAAAAATCACGCGGTACGCGCAGACCTTGGGCTGCAAGCTCGCTCAGAATGCCGAGCGCCGTCATATCATTCACGCCGATGAGGGCTGTGGCCATGCTCTCACGCCGGATCAGCTCCGCCGTGAGCTGCCGCCCAACCGAATATTCGTAGGGCAGGCCGTCATCCTGGCTGTCTGCCTCGGCCTGGCGGTCGGCCACCAGCACCTCCAGTCCATCCGTCACACCGTGCAGCTCCAACTGCTTGCGGATTCCCTCCAGGCGCTGCTCACGCGCCAGTGTCAGTTGGTTGAACGGCGTGGAGATGAACACCAGCTTGCGGTGGCCCAGCTGATACAAATGCTCGGCCAGCATGGCGCCTGCGTTCACGTTGCTCAGCTCGATGGAGCAGATGGACAGGTCGTCCAGCTTTTCCCCGATGATGACCGTGGGTGTGGACGAGGAGATCTGCTCCACCAGGCGCGGGAAGCTGGGCAGAAAAGTATAGATGATACCGTCCACATGCGCGCCGACAAAAGTGTCGAGATAGAACTTTTCCAGATCCGGCTTGCGGAAGGTGTTGCAGACGATGACGCGGTAATCCAGCGTGTCGGCATAGTCCTCGATGGCCTGGATCAGCTCGGCATAGTACTGGTTGGTGAGCGTGGGCGTCAGAACGAGAAGCATGTTGCTGGCCTTTTTTTCGCGCTGTTTTTTGCGCTGAGGCAGGCGGTAGTTCAGCTTTTGAGCTGCTGCGAGCACGCGCTCCTTGGTCTCGTTGCTGAAGGTGATCTTATCGCTGTTGTTTAAAATAAGAGACACGGTCGCCTGCGAAACGCCCGCAAGTTCCGCAACATCCTGCGAGGTGGCCTTTTTCATGGTCCAGACGCTCCTTTTTAATAATATCTTACTAATATTATAGCAGAAAAATTCTTCAAGTCAAACATAGTGACCAAAAGCAGGGAAAATCTTTTGGCGCTTTGAGGGCTTGATATCTCTTGACATTGGACTGCAGGTCGGATATACTGAAAGTGCAAAATATTATTTATATTGAAATATTATTACTAATATTTTACACAGGCAAAAGAAAGCGGTGCAGTAGGAATGGAAAAGGGCGGAAACAGCGGAAATATAGGAGCGCGCAAGCCGATCCTGGCTTTGGGGGAGCTGCTTGTGGACCTTGTACCCGGGCGTGAGGGCATGCGCATCGAGGACGCGGGCCCTGTTGTAAAAACGGCCAGCGGCTCGGCGGGCATTTTCGCCTGCGCCGCCACGCTGCTGGGCGGACGGGGCGGCTTCATCGGCAAAGTGGGGCGCGACAGCCTCAGCCGGATGGTAGCAGGCACACTGCGCGGCCAGGGGGTGGATCTCTCCCGTCTCATCGTCTCGGACGAGGGACAGATGGGCCTTGCGTTTTTGGAATATCTGCCGGAAGGGCGGAATTATCAGTATTACCGTAAAAATTCAGTGGGCAGCCTGCTGCGGGCCAGTGAGCTGGACGCGGAGTACATCAGCGGCGCCTATGCGGTGCATTTCCCCGGCATGCTGCTGGAGCTGACGGAAGAAATGCGCGGTGCATGTGAACGTCTGGTGGAAATCGCGCGGGAGAAGGGGATTCTGGTTTCGTTCGACCCAAACATCCGCCGCGAGCTTTCAGCGGATGCGGCCGCACGAGCGCGCCTGCTGTGGGCGGTGCGCCATGCGGACGTAGTGGCACCCACATTGAGCGAGGGGCAGATGATTACGGGTGAAACGAGCATCGGCGGCGTGCTGCGCGCGCTGCATGCAATGGGGCCGCGGGTCGTGGCGCTCACGCGTGACAAAGACGGCGCCGTGCTGAGCCGCGGCGGTGAGGTGGCTGTTGCGGCGGGCATCGACGAAGAGCCGGTCGACCCCACGGGCGCGGGCGATACGCTTGCCGCGGCACTGTGCGTAGGCCTGCAGGAGGATATGCCCCTGGCACGGCTGGCGGCGTTCTGCAACTGTGCGGGCACGCTGGTCATCAAGAAAAAAGGCGCCATCGGGATGGCGCTGCCCGAACGCGGACAGGTGGACGCGATGGTGGCCTCCGGCGTGTGCCGTGTGGAATGCATGCCGCTGGAAAGCCTGGTATGACGGCAAGGGAATCTGAGCCCGCCGCGTACCGGCGAAAGGTATACCGCGCCCGCGGCGGGGGCGGCGGGCGCGGTATGCCGGTGCGCTGAACGGAGGCCCCGCATAGGAGAGAACGCGCGCCGCACGGCGCACTGCTGAAAAAAGGAGAAGAGAGATATGGCATTGTTAAAAGAACGCCTGAAAAGCGGCGAGCAGGTACTGGGGACCATGGTGACGACATTTGCAAGCCCGGATATTGCGAAAATACTGCAGAGCTGTGGGTTTGATTTCTTCATCGTGGACTGCGAGCACGGCGCGTTCACCACGCGCGAGGCGGCGAACATCATTGCGGTGGCGCGCGGCATCGGTATGCCCGCGTTGGTGCGTATCCCGGAGATGCGCCGGGAGCACGCGCTCAAATTCATGGAGATGGGTGCGTCCGGGCTGCTTCTGCCCAATACGGAAACAGCCGAACAGGCGCGTATGCTGGTGGACTGCACCAAATACGCGCCCATGGGACACCGGGGCGTTTCGCTTTCGCGTCCGCATACGGATTTTAAAAGAGTAGACGGACGGGAATATATGCGCCGGGCCAATGAAGAAACCATCCTGATGTGCCAAATCGAATCCCGCAAGGGCGTGGAGAACATCGGCGAGATCATGGCGGTGGAAGGTATCGATGTGGGCTTCATCGGCCCGAACGATATGACGCAGGATTACGGTATCCTGAACCAGTTCGGCCATCCTGATATCGTGGCGGCGTTTGAAAAGGTCATCGCGGCGGCCGAGGAAAACGGAAAGTGGGCCGGCGTACATTTCGGCGCGGCGGAGCCGCTGAAACTGTGGCTTGCCCGCGGGATGCAGATGAATATGTGGAACAGCGACAATGGGCTTTTGGCCCTGGGCGCCTCGGAAATAGCCGGGCTGCGCGGGAAGGAGCAGGCATGAAAATCGTAATTCTGGACGGATACACGGAAAACCCCGGAGATTTGAGCTGGAACGGCTTTGAGGCGCTGGGAGAGGTAACGGTATACGACCGCACACCCTTTGCCGACGGCAGCGGCGAGATCGTGCGGCGGGCGAAGGGGGCGGATATCCTCATCGTGAACAAAACGCCGCTTTCCGCTGAAACGCTGGCGGAACTTGCGCCGGAACTGCGGTATATCGGCGTACTGGCCACAGGCTACAATGTGGTGGATACCGCCGCGGCCAAAGCGCAGGGCGTGCCCGTGTGCAATATCCCAACCTACGGCACTGCGGCGGTGGCCCAGTTTGTGATGGCGTTGCTGCTGGAGCTGTGCCACCATGTGGGGGACCACAGCCGCTCGGTAAAAGAGGGCGGCTGGAGCAGCTGTCCGGATTTCTGCTACTGGAATACGCCTCTCATCGAGCTGGCGGGCAAGACGTTCGGCGTTATCGGCTACGGGCGCATCGGCAGGGCAGCGGCGAAGCTGGCCGCGGCCTTCGGCATGGAGGTGCTTGCTTTCGATAAGTTCGCGCAGGACGACGGCGTGGCGCGCATGGTGACACTGGACGAACTGCTGGCGCAAAGCGATGTGATCAGCCTGCACTGCCCGCTGTTTCCGGACACGCAGGGCATCATCAACCGGGAGAGCATTGCAAAGATGAAGGATGGCGTACTGCTCATCAATACCTCCCGCGGGCCCCTGATCGTGGAGGAGGACCTGGCTGCGGCGCTGCACAGCGGCAAGGTGGCGGGCGCGGGCCTGGATGTTCTGGCTGTGGAGCCTGCGCGCATGGATAACCCGCTGCTGAAGGAAGAAAACTGCCTGGTGACGCCGCACATTGCCTGGGCACCGAAGGAAAGCCGCCAGCGGCTGATGGACATTGCGGTGGAAAACCTGAAAGCTTTTTTGGCGGGCGCGCCGCAGAATGTGGTGAATGCTTGAATCGTAGACATCATAAGAAAAGCGGGAACCCGCCTGTTGCGGGTTCCCGCTTTCTGCCTATTTGCTGGAATTGCCGCGGCTTTCTTTTTGCGCCTCGATGTGGAGGCGCAAATCGGCATAACAGTCTGCACCGCATAGAATTTTTGTATCGAATTTCAGTGCGGGGCAGGCGCCGCAAAAAGCGCGAGTCTTTTGGTATTCTTCGAAAATTAGCTGTCTGTCCTGCCAATGCACAAACGATAAAGAACCGGCGTCAAAGCCGGGGATTTTACATATTTCTTTGGGAATCACAATGCGTCCTGGAGAATCCGCTTTACGAATAAATCCAACATTTTTCATTTGCACACCTGCTGTATTTTCATTATGCGTCATATTGACGCGCATGCCGATGCGTCGATATGAAACAATTTATAATGGAAAGGGTGGTGATGCCAATGGAATATCCGAATGTTTGCGCGTTGTGTGAGGAGGGGGGATTTAAGCCGGCAGGAACTTGCGGGCTATCTGCAAATTTCGCGCGGCAGCTATACAAACTATGAAATTGGAGCACGCGGCATCCCGGCTGAAGTTTTTATCAAGCTGGCGGACTATTATAACGTTAGCGTTGATTATTTGATGGGAAGAACAAAAAATCCAAAAAAGGAATAAGTAAAACCGGACAGGGGTAAAACCTGTCCGGTTTAGGCTATCGAAAAAGTAGAAACGCAAAAGATATCGCCAGGAAAAGCTTGAAAAAGGGGTGGTGAACTCCTTTTTTCATTTAAAATAACCCCGCGACACCCCACAGGGCTAGTGCCGAGGCGTGTAGAGCGAAGCGCCCGCCGAAGGCCGCTGTGCGCGGCGACCAGGGCCTTGGCACTGGTCGTAAGCAGCTTGTCGAAAAAGCTGTGCTTTTCCGACAAGCTGAAACGGACAGGAGTAAAATCTGTCCGGTTTTTGCTTTATTCCAGCGTCACCACGCGCTTTTGCGTGTAGGATTCCAGGGCTGCCGTGAGCACGCGGTGGCTCAGATGCGCCTCGGCCGGGGTGAAGCAGCCGAAGGAGCAGGGAAGGCCGCGCAGCTCGCTGACGAACGCCGCGAACATTTGCAGCAGGGAATCGGAAAAGCCGAATTCAAAAATAGAGCCGGTGATAACGGGATACAGCGTTTTCTGGCCGATGACCAGGCGCGCCCATGCCTGTTCACGGCCAACGGCCTGTGTATAATGGATGGCGTTGGGATCGTCGGTGGTGAACCGGGCCGACAGGTTGAGACCGTAAATTTCATACTCCACGGTGTTGGTGCAGCCGGGGGCCATACGCTTCATTTCAAGCTGCATGGGGAACGTATCCCCCGCTGTGTTTTGCGCTTCGCACATCAGGATGGCGTTGTCCCAGGTTTCACAGGGAACGGGCATGCCGTTTTCGTCCGGCCGTGTTTTGGCGATATTGGCAAGCTGCGCGCTGACGGTGCGGGGCGAAAAACCAAGCCGGAAGGGCAGGTGCTGCGTGTGGATGCCCAGATCTCCCATACAGCCGTATTCTCCGTTGGCTGCACGCATGCGCTTCCAGTTGATGGGTTTTGCCAGATCCATGTCGGAGGAATGCTTGATGGTGAAGCGTGCCTCGATGATCTGCCCGAATGCGCCCTCGCGGTACCATTTTACCATCTGCTGTACGGCGGGATAGAATGGAAATTCGCTGGCGCACCGCACAAATACCTCGGGGCGACCGGCCATGGCGGCCTCCACCTCCTCACAGGCCGCAAGGTCCATGCCGAAAGGTTTTTCCCCGATGAGGTGTTTCCCTGCGCGGATGACGTCGCCGTACACCTGTGCGTGCAGGTGGTGGGGCACCGCGCAGTATACGGCCTCCACCTCGGGATTGGCCAGCAGCTCGTGATAATCGCTGTAAAAGTACTTTGTGTCCGGCACCTGGCGGAACCAGTCGAGATTTTTTGGCGAGAGGTCGCACGCAGCAACAATGACGGGGCGGGGCAGCTCGCATGCCAGATGCAGCCAGCGCATGGAGACGCTGGCGAATTCGCGGCCCATCAGGCCGCAGCCGATCACACCGAAGCGCACGGGTTCCATATTCATAGGGCCGCTCCCTTCTGCGCGGCTGTCTCGGCCAGCGCGCTGTCAAACAGGGCGACGAGCCTTCCGGCCATCGTTTCTGTGGTAATGAGCGGCAGCTTTGTAAGAGCTACCGGCGGACAATTGGGCTTATAGGTCTGTGCACTGATGTCCACGCAGCGGTCCCGGTTCATGCGGGTACAGAAATCCACCGCATCGTCCACGCTGTCGAAGCACAGCGCCGTCATGTGGGCGTCACCTTCCACGCCTGTGCATACCTGCGGGTATTTTTGCGCCAGTGCGCGTACCTGTTCGTGGTAATACCGGCCCGCGGCTTCGATGTGCGCGCCGTTGGCCCCGATGAATTCCATTGTCACAAGATAAGCCAGGCTGGCCAGTTCTTCCTGTCCGTTGGTCACAAGCGCACCGAACTGGCTCAGGCTGTCGAAAGCGGCGCTCGTCAGGATCTTGCTGGCGGGGTAAACGCCCCCGGGGAAGCCCTTGCCTACGGAGACAAAGTCCGGCGTAAGGCCGTATTTGCGGAACAGGAACAGTCCGTCATACCATGCACAGGACTGGATCTCGTCGCACAGTACGGGCGTGTCGGTGGCGCGGCACACTTTGTACGCTGCCTGCAGATATTCCTCGGAAAGGCGGATGCCGCCGTAATTCATGAGGACGATCTCGTGACAGAAGCCCGCCGTTTTGTATTTGCCCTCGTTCCAGCGGCGCATGGTCTCGGCAAAGGCGCCGGAGTCGTTGATGGGGACGGACACCACCTTGTACAGCTCGTTTTTCTGCGCGGCTGTGTAGAAGTCCGGCCACAGGCCGCGCAGCGTCTGCGCCAGCACCGTAGTGCCGTGATAGTTTCCGGTCACGCCGCCGGCATTGTCTGCCATGACAACGAACACGGGTACGCGGCCTGCATACTGTGCGGGCGCGCCGTCGATGGTGTAAAAGCGGGAGAGCATCATTTTGAGCGCGGCCTCCACGGCCAGGGAGCCGGTCTCCAGATTGATGACGGTATTCAGCACGCCCGGCTCCTTTTGGGACAGAATGCGGTCCAGCGCCGGGTCTGTGGGCTGGAGGCCGTTGGCGGCGGCGATGAGGCGGCGCTCCAGCGTGCGGGTGATAAAGCCGCGGGTGTTGTTGTGCGTAGCATTGGGGATTCCGAGACGCTTGGCGTTTTCAATAAGCGAGTAGCCTGGAAAGTCGTGTCCCAGGGGAATCTGGTAATGCTCGCTTTTGCCCGCGAAATACAGGCGGCCGTCCTCGCCGATGCGGAATGCGCCCAGCCCGCCCAGCGGAGCTGCAAAGCTGTGCTGGGCGGCACGGTATGAATGGGTGGGCGCGCCGTCCTCAGTGTCTGCAAAAGCGGGCGCAAGGGAGTGGCCGATGTCGCCCATCAGCTCCTCCTGGCGGCGGGCAAAAGCCTCGGGATAAAAATCGACCTTCTCATCGGCCACGGCGCGCAGAGCTTCGGGGCTTTCGCCTGTGAGTGCCGCGCGCGCGCGGCACACGGCCGCGGTGTATTCCGCGCCAAGCAAGTCGGTAAGGGAACGCCGGATGTTCTGGATCATATCAATTCTCCTTTTCTGCCATTGCGGCGTATTGTTTATACTTCGACGAACTCAATGCCCAGCAGGCGGCACAGCAGACGGACGCGCGCAGCATAGTCGCCGGGGACGATGATCTCATGGTGAGTGCCGCCCTGCTCCAGCCATGCCTTGATGCAGGCGCGTACGCCGGATGCGGGCCGGAAGAACATATACGGCATGTCGATCTTGCGCAGGCTGCATTCGTCCAGTATCTCGCCCGGGGCATATACGAGGCGGAAGCGTTCGCCGCCCACATGCACCAGGCTCATCACGCCTGCGGGGCCGGGTTCCGGCGTGAAGATGGGTGTGGGCGGGTTGGAAAGGCCGCCTTCATTGAATACCCGGTCCATCAGGAAAGGCTTTTTGTCCCTGCGGCACATGGCCCAGTTGCCCTCGCCCGCGTGGCACAGCAGGATGGCCTCCCGCGCAAAATCCATCATATACATCTCGCTGAAACCGGCCTGCCCGCACAGGCGCAACATAGCCGCCATGAGCATGGCGGCAGTGGCGTCGCCCTCGGCTGCATAGCCGTAGCCGTCGGCCATCAGGCTGGAGGCGGCCAGGAAGGGAAGATGCTCGAACCGTCCGTCTGCGCCGAATTCCTCGAAGTGAACGGTATACCCCGCATATCCGTTTTCCTCCAGATAACGCTTGAGGCCCAGATACATGCGCACGGACTCCGCATGGCGTTCGGGCGGCAGCTTGGGGTCGATCTCAAAAACAGTGTGCTCGTACGCCACGCGCGCGGAGATATCCTCCGGCGTGACCCCGGCGCAGGCACGCTGCACGGCGCCGATGGAATCGTATACGAATTCCGGCCCCAGCTTGCGGTAAACGGCCATATCATCGGTGATAACGTCGCCCATGCCGGCCAGCTTTCCGATGATTCCGATCTTCATCCGCCGCAGCGCGCATGCCGTGTGCGCCGCCGCGCCGAAATCCGCTGCAAAGGCTGCAAGCTCGCCGTTTTTGCGGCTGCCCGCGAAGAATGCGCAGGGGATGCCGGCCCGCATCAGGCAGTTGGCGTTGTCCTGTGAGCCGTGGATGCCCTGATTCACTGTGAGCTCCCATTCCTCGAAATCGTCGCCCACGGTCTCATCCGGCTGCACCAGTGCCAGCGCCAACGGAAGCGTATTGCGCTGCATGGCGTGTACTAGGTACTGCCCCTGAGAATAGCTGAGCATCAGGATGAGGATGCCGTCCAGTCCCTCGGCGTTGTATTGTGCGGTGAGGGCTTCTATGGCCTCCCGGCTGGCGGCGATTCGCGGAAAGACAAAATCGGCTGTACCGGAGAGTGAGGCGATGACCTCCTCGACATATTTGTGCTGGCTGGCCATGATGCCCGGAAACAAAGGCTCGTAGCCCTCCAGCATCAGCGCCAGGATACCCAGACGCGGCTTGTGTTGTAACTCCATATCCTTTTCCTCCTTTTTGACAATGGGAAGGTTTTTCGTGCGGCAAACGCCGTGAATCTGTGGACGATGCCGGGCTCGCGGCGGCGTACGGTACGTCGTATTCGCGGGCCGCCCGGGCGCGCGTCGCTTTCGGCAAGGTGCCAAAAGCGGCGCGCGGTGCGGTTTGTTCACGGGCAGCCCCTTTAAAACGCGTTGTACAGCGGTTTGACGGCGGCATAAAGCTTTTTGTACAGGCTGTATGCCGTGTCATAAGCGGGCGCGCGGGCGTTGTCTGGAAGATAGACGGCGCTTTCACCGCGGCAAGGGAAAACGCCGGGGGCGATGAGTCCGCTGCCCCACCCGGCCAAAAGGGCGGCACCCATGGCGGTGGCCTCGCTGCACACGGGCACGCGGAACGTGCGGCCGCAGGCATCGGCTTTGATCTGCTGCCACACAGCGCTGCGTGCGCCGCCGCCCAGCGAGTACACGGTGTCGGCGGGACAACCCAGAGCGTTCAGCATGCCGAAAAAGTCCCGCAGCAGAAACGCGACGGATTCCATCACGCTGCGGGCGAAATGGGCCCGCGTGGTGGAAAGCCGCGCGCCGAAGAATACGGCGCGGGCTTCGGGACAGGCGTCGGGATCCACGCTGCCGGATAAAAACGGCAGGAACGCCAGCCCGTCGCACCCGCAGGGGACGCTTTGCACCAGCGCGTCCAGCGCTGCATATCCCGCTGCTCCTGCGGGAAGGTCGCGGCAGAATTCGTCCCGGAACCAGCGCAACGCCATGCCCGCCGTGTTGCCGATGGGCAGGTACAGGTACTTGTCCGGCAATGCGTGGCGGTAGACGGTTACGTGGTGCCCGCTGCGAAACATGGGAGCGTCTGTGCAGGCGGCCATTACCAGCGCGGTACCCGTGGTTTCGGTGACGGTGCCCGGGCGCGTGCAGCCTGCGGCAAGCGCGGCGGCGGTCTGGTCCATTGCGCCCGCAACGACGGGGATGTTCGGTGGCAGGCCCAGCTCGGCGGCAGGGCCGGGCAGCAGAGAGCCTGCGGGCGCGCCGCATTCCAGCAGTTCGGGCAGCAGTTCCGCAGACGCGCCGGCGGCGGCAAGGCCGCTGTGCCACAACCCGTCGCTGTGCAGGTCGAACCAGCCGGTGGAGGTCTGCAGGGATTTTTCACTTACGAACCGGCCGGTCAGCCAATGGAGCAGATAGTCCTCCAGCAGCAGAAGCTTATGCGCACGGGAAAAGGTATCCGGTTCGTGTTTGCGCAGCCAAAGCAGCTTTGCCAGCGGAAGCGCGCCGGTGACCTCCGGCAGGCCGGTGGTTTTGTAAAATGTCTCGTTGTCCAGCACACTGCGCAGAGCTTGGGCCTCATTTTCCGCGCGGCTGTCCAGCCACACCAGAAAGGGGCGAAGCGGCTCGCCCGAACGGTCCGCGAGCGTGAGCGTTTCGCCTTGTGTGGTGATGCTTACGGCTGCGGGAATACAGCCGGGCGCCTGGGACAGCGCGTCGGCAAGCCCGGCCCGCGCGGCGGCTTTGTACTGCGCCGCGTCGGCCTCCACGCGTTCGCCCTGTGTGCGCAGGGCATATTCCTGCACGCTGCACGCCAGAAGTTCCAGCGAGGGGGAGAAAAGGCAAGCTTTCACGGCGGTGGTGCCTACGTCCAGCACCGCGATGCAGCGGCCGGCGGCTTCGTGTGCCTGTATCTGTGTGCCGCCCATCTCTTACGCCTTTCCGTCGCTGCCGAATACGCGCATATGATGCATCGTTTCGTGCTTGACGGCCTCGGTGATGAACGGCATCAGTTCAAATACACCAACAGATTCCGTGAAATGGGTGTGAGCGGCACGGGCGGCTGTCAGGTTGTTGTGAGTGAAAATGTTGATTTTGGAGATGCCTCCCGCAACACAGGCGCGGAAATCGTCGTCAGAAAGCCCGCTGCCCCCATGCAGCACCAGCGGCGTTGAGCATGCTCCCGCAATACTGGCGAGGCAGTCCAGATTAAGCACGGGCTTTTCCGCGTATACGCCGTGGGCCGTACCAATGGCAACAGCCAGCGCGTCGCAGCCGCTTTCGGCAGCAAAGCGCAGCGCGTCCTGCGGCTGGGTATAAATGGTTTTGGCGACGGCTTCTTCGGCGGAGCCGTTGGAACCGACATGACCGATCTCTGCTTCCAGTGAGCAGCCCGCGGCGTGCGCCTTGGCGGTCATTTCACGGGTGCGGCGCACATTTTCTTCAAAGGGCAGCATGCTGCAGTCGTACATAACGGAGGAAAAGCCCAGGCGGATGGCTTCTTCCACCAGCTCCGGCGTGAAGCCGTGGTCAAAGTGCAGCGCAACGGGCACACCGGCACGGCGGGCCATGCCCAGCATCATGTCGGCATATTCCGCAAGCGAAGCGCCGGGCAAAAGGCTTTCGGCGGGCCCGATGATGACGGGGGAGTGCAATTCCTCCGCTGCCGCAAGGATGCCTTTCGTCATTTCCAGTGTGACGCAGTTGAACAGCCCAACGGCATAGTGCTTTTCACGGGTGTCCGCGAGAATAGTTTTCAAATCGACTAACATAGCAGTCGTCCTCCTTTTTTAACAATGGGAAACTTGGCCGGATACCGGCCGCCTCGAATCTCCCTGCGCGGCCGGTATAACAAAGAGCTTTTGACAATGAAGAATCCGGCCCGATGCCGTCCGTGGCTCTCCCTGCGCGGCAGGCGTGCCGGCCCGGGCGGGATGCCGGTGAAAAAGCTTTCCTGTGCGGAGCTTTTGCAGGTGAAAGGGGATGGATATTTGCGCGGTCCGCGTCAATACTCGATGGAAAGGAAGCGCCCCTCTGCGTCCGCCTGCCGGGCGGCGAGGCAGCTTGCGGCGCTCACAAGCCCGGCTGAAAGGTCGGAGCGTGCTTCTCCGCCGTCCAGCACGCGCAGAAAATCCAGTGCCAGCATCTCATCTCCGCCGAAATGCATGCCTGCGGGAAAGTTGAATTTGTGGGTGACTGTCTGGGGGGATAAGTAACGGTCCACACGGATCTCGGCGGTGTAAAAATCAAATTCCGCGCTGCCCTCGGTACCGATAAGCCGTGCGCCGCGCCGCCCGGCGCTCTTTTTTACAACAAAATTCTGGTTGTAGCTGATCAGCATGCCGCTTTCCGTTGTGAAAATGACGCTGGCGCCGTCCTCGTTGCCGGTGTCTGAGGCAAAGCAGCAGGAGTCGCCCTGGACATCTTCCTTCAAAATGTTTTTTACCACGTAGCTGCTTTCGGGGCAGGTGCGGTAATCCGGGCAATCCGGACAGTGCAGGCCCGCCGGACGGTCCCCTTTGAAATGCAGCTTGGCGGTCTTAGCGCACACGGAAACGGGGCGCTCGCCTGTGAGGAAGTGGATGTAGTCGATATCATGGGTGGCCTTTTGCAGGAACAGGCCGCCGGTCTCGGCCGGGTCGCGGTACCAGCTGTGATAATAAACGCTGCCGTAGGGGACATTGTTGACGGCCTGCACCATCGTAAGCCTGCCCAGCACGCCGCTGTCCACAATGCGCTTCATCTCCAATGTGATGGAGGAAAGGCGCAGCGGGAATGAAACGACCACTTGCTTCTCCTTGTCTGCGGCCGCGCGGCGCAGCTGCTCATACTGGGGGCGTGTGATGCACACGGGCTTTTCCAAAAACAGGGGCAATCCCATATCCAGCACCCGGCAGGCGTAGGGGGTGTGCAGCGAGCAGCGTGTGCCGATGAACACCCCGTCCAGCGCTTCCCCGGCAAGCAGCTCGTCTGCGTCTGCATACCAGCGGGTATGGGCGAAATAAGGGTCGCCTGCCAGACCGGGGGCGATCTCGGCATGGCGCGGGTCTGCTACGGCGGCTACGGTGATGTCTGCCTCCAGCGAACGGAAGGATTTCATCATTGTTTCTGAGCGCAGACCATATCCGATGAACCCGATGCGTTTCATAATTCCATTCCTCCATTTTTTGTGCGGGGCCGCTTTTCTTTATATTACATATAAAAGGCGGGCAAATGGCTTTGCAGTGCGCCTGCGCCGCTTTTTATACGCTTGCTGCGCTAATAATCATTTTGTTATTAGCAAATTTTAAGAGAAAATATTGTAGATTTTTACTAAAGAAAGACCCTACTTTTTGAAAGGTGATTTGCTTGACAACCCCGATAAATGCTGATATAGTTTAATTGAAATCAAGGATTGCAAGGTTATTGTGCCACAGGTGACATCTAAAAGTCAAGTAGGTGAAAGCAAATAACTTTGCACAGAAAAGACAAAATTATTAAAAATTTATTACTAATAATTTTGAATCATCCGGGAGGTTTTCAAATGTCCGAGGAATCAAGGGCCATGCGGGCCCCCAATGCGCTGCGGCGGCCAAACAAATTTATTGCGTATATGCGCAAATACTGGTTTGTTTACATGCTGGTGCTTCCGGGGCTTGTCTTCATGCTTGTGTTCGATTACGGTCCCATGTACGGTATTCTGCTTGCATTCAAGGATTATTCCCCCCGCTTGGGCGTGTGGGGCAGCCCGTGGGCGGGCCTGTCTCATTTCCGGGAAATGCTGGTAGACCCAAACTTCATCCGCGCATTTAAAAACACGGTGCTCATCAACCTGTATAATTTGGCGTTCGGCTTTACATTCAACGTGTTTCTGGCGCTGATGATCAACGAGCTGAAGATCAAGAAGGTTAAACCCGTGGTGCAGACCTGTGTGTATCTGCCGTACTTCCTCTCATGGGTCATCTTTGCCGGCCTGGTGCAGGTGTTTCTGGAGTATCCGTCCTCGGCCGATATCGGCGGAGTGGTGAACCAGGTCATCTCTGCATTGGGCGGCCAGCCGGTGGACTTTTTGAAAAACCCGGCCATGTTCCGCACCATCCTTGTCATCACGAACATCATCAAAACGGCGGGCTATTCCACCATCGTGTATCTGGCGGCGATCTCGGGCATTGACCCTGCTTTGTACGAAAGCGCCGCCATCGACGGCGCCAACCGTAAGGATATGCTGCTGCACATCACCATTCCGCGCATCCTTCCCAGCGTGATGATCATGCTGATCCTGCAATTGGCGAGCCTGTTCATCTCCAACTTTGACCAGGTATACAACCTGTACAACAACTATGTGCTCAGCACCGGCGACGTGCTTTCCACATATATCTACCGCATCAGCCTGGGCGGCTCCGGCACGAATTTCGAGCTTTCCACAGCCATGAACCTTGTGCTCAATACCATGGGCCTTATCGTGGTGCTGGGTGCGAACAAATTTGTGGAAAAGCTGGATGTCCAGGGCATATTCTAAGCCGGAAGGAGGGCCTTATCGATGCGTTCAAACAACAGCTTGCGCAGAAACGGCAAATATCGCCGCAGCATGCGCCAGATACTGGGATTTAACTTCTACGATGTATTCGTATTTCTTTTCTGCATCGTCTTTGCGCTGGTATGCGTGTATCCGATGTGGTATGTTCTGGTGGCGTCCGTCACGCCGTATGAGGAGTATATCAAGGGCGGGCTGATGCTGTGGCCCACCGGCGGTGTGGACCTGCAGTATTACAAAGCGATCTTCAGTACCAAAAGCTTTACCAACAGCATGTGGATCTCAGTGAGCAAGACGGTCATCGCCACTGTGCTCAGCGTGCTCGTCACGGCCAGCATGGCTTACGGCGTCAGCAAGGTGCACGTAAAGGGCATGAAGGTCATCAACGCGCTGGTTGTGTTCAACCTGTTCTTTACGGGCGGCCTGATCCCTCAGTATATCCTCTATCAGAACCTGGGGCTTCTGCGCAATTACTGGGTCATGGTCATTCCCGGTGCGCTAAATATCACTTATTTCATCATCATGCGCAACTATTATTCTTATTCTGTGCCAAAGTCTTTGGAGGAAGCGGCACTGCTGGACGGCTGTACGGATATCGGCGTGTTCTTCCGCATCGTCATCCCTGTGAGCCGCAGCATGCTGGCGGCCATTGCGCTGTTCATCGCAGTCATCAACTGGAACGATTATTACAACTACATGATGTTTATTTCCAATAAGACGAATCTGCAGCCTTTCGCCTGGATTCTGCGCCGCATGCTGGTGGACCAGACCATGATGAACCAGGTGCGCAACGGGGCCGTGGGCATGGGCCTGCAGCTTCCGCCGCCCATGGCGCTGCGCATGGCGACCATTATCTGCGCCATGGTGCCCATCATGTGCGTGTATCCGTTCCTGCAGAAATATTTTACCAGCGGCATCACGCTGGGAGCCGTTAAGGAATGATGTTATTGCCCCACGCTGCGGGGTAGAACATATAGAACCATAATCAACAAGGAGGATTAACCATGAAAAAGCATTTACACGTTTTGGCACTGCTTCTGGTGGCCGTGATGCTTGTGTCCGCGCTGGCGGGCTGCGGCGGCTCAGGCAGTTCCACCCCCGCGAGCGGGTCTGGCTCTACCTCGGCGGGCGAGCCTGCCGACGCTAACCCCAACGCCGGCCGCGAGACGGTCAACATCCGTTTCGCTCAGTTCGGCAACAGCGTCGACGACGTGGACGGCATGGAGAACGACCCTATTAAAAAAGCGATTGAAGAAGCCGTGAACGTCACGCTGGAGTACGATACCGGCACAGATGGGTTTGACGAGCGCATGCAGACCGAGCTGTTCACGGGCGGCGCCGCCGACCTGTTCCCCACCTGGGGCGAGAGCGAGAAAATCAGCAAATGGGCTGAAGAGGACCTCGTCGTTAATATCGCCGAGATCGTCAATGCTGAGCCTGACCGCTACCCCACGCTGTACAAAATCATCAACAGCGACGAGTACAAGGCTTACAACAAGCTGTACACAGGCGATGAAAACGCCGCCTATGCCATTTATTCCGTGGCCGCGTTTGCGGACCCCAGCTTTGCCGGTGTGCCCGTGTACAATACTGCGATTCTGAACGAAGTGAACGAGGGAAAAACGCCCGCTACCGTGGAGGAATTCATTGATTTCACCAAGGCGTGCGGCGCGGCCGGTTATGTTGGCTGGTGGCCCCGCAACGACAAACTGACCAACTGGCAGCAGATTGACAAGACTCTGGCTGCCCCGCAGGGCACGAGCATTCTGCCTCCGACGGGCGACGTCTGGAGCGGGTTTGTGCCCAGCGGCGAAATCGGTACCGACAGCGAGCACTGGACGCTGGCCACTGTCAGCGATGAAGCAAAGGAAGTTGTGAAACAGCTTGCCGAAATGTATGCGGCGGGCGGCCTGGATTCCGGTATCGGCGTCAAGGGCGATTTCGATGACGCATACTCTGATTTCGGCGCGGGCAAGATTGCTTCTGCGGACTTTGGCTTTGGTTATCCGGGCCAGTTCCGCGACTTTTATAAAACAGCCTGGGCCGCTGCCAATGACGGCGCGCAGATGAGCGACCTGACGCTGGGCACGTCTCTCACGTCCGACGGAAATTATGGTAAAACATATACCACAGGCACGTGGATCGGTGCGCATTACTTTATTCCCACTACCTGCGAAAACCCTGACCGCGTGCTCGACCTGGTGGAGTATCTGGCAAGCACAGAGGGACAGGACCTGCTGCACAACACCACAAATTACGAGTTCCGCAACGATCAGGGCTCTGATTTCTGGCAGCCCATCAACAAAGCTTACGGTTATGACGACAACCGCTGCAAATATGTCTGGTTCAGCTACCTGCTCAGCGGCACGGAATATGAAGTGAACTTTGCAGACAACGATTGGTGGACGGCCGTGTCCCACCCCATCGACAACAGCAACGAGTGGGCCACTGAAGAGGACGCCGCGCTTGTGGATTATGCCAAGGGGATCGTCTCCGGCTTCGTGGATGAAGCCGTGGAGTATCTGCCGGCGTACTACAATCTGATCAGCCTGCCCTCTGAGGCCGCAGATATCCGCACGAAGCTGCAGGATATCTCCAACCAGTATCTGACGCAGATGATCGGCGGCCAGATGGACGTCGAGACGGCATGGCCGAATTATGTGGCCGAGTATGAGGCTGCCGGTGCAGCCGAACTGGAAACGATGGTCAACGAGGCCATTGCCACAGCCCGCGCCGCCGCGTAAACTTTATTCGGCACTGCCCGCAGCAGCCGCGCCCCTTTGGGGCGCGGCACCGTGTCCGGAGCCCCGGCATGACGGGATTCCGGTCCAAACAGAAAAATATGCGCCGCGCGCCGCGCGGCGCAGAACAAAACGATTCAGGAGGGTATGAATATGCCACAGGCAAAGCTGTCCGATCCTTCCGGCCGCGGCAAGGCCGAGGGATTTAAGGTGATTTTTCCCATGATGCAGCACCCGTACACAGAGGCCGAGATCCAGGCCGTTGTAGATGTGATGCGCAATGCGGAGGGCCAGACGCAGGGCAAATATCTTGAAAAGTTCGAGAAGGACTTCGCCGCATTCGTGGGTGCGAAGTATGCCTTCGGCGTAAACAACTGCACCAACGCGCTGAAGCTGGCGGCTATCTTCTGCCACATCCAGCCCGGCGACGAGGTCATCGTGCCCGCGTATACTTACTGTGCGTCGGCCATTCCCTTCGGCGACCTTGGCGCACATATCGTCTGGGCAGACATCAATAAGGATACCTGGACCATCGACCCCGATGATTTCGAGCGTAAGATCACGCCCAAGACCAAGGCTGTGGTGGCCGTTCACTTGCTGGGCATCCCCTGCGACATGAAGCGCATCGTGGCCATCGCCCGGCGTCACGGGATCAAGGTGGTGGAGGACTGCGCACAGGCGTTGGACTGCCGCATCGACGGCCAGCATGTGGGGACCTTCGGAGATTTTGGCTGCTTCAGCTTCCATGCGGCCAAGACGATGACGACTTTGGGCGAGGGCGGCATGTTTGTGTGCAGCGACGACCAGGTGGCTCACAACGTGCCGGGCATCCGTCACAACGGCCTGTGCGCGTTCCAGGGGGAACGTGAGCGCTACTGGGTTCCCGCCATGAGCAACGTGGACGAATTCCTGGAGGACCGCTGGCCGCAGAACTTCTGCCTGGGCGAAGCGCAATGTGCGCTTGGCTCCGAGCAGCTCAAGAGCGTGATCGCCAATAACGAGATCCTCATCGAACAGGACCGCAAGATCCGCGAATGGCTCAAGGATGTGCCGGAGATCACTTTCCCGGGCATCGTTGAGGGAGGGCGCTATGTCGTTCACCAGTACATCATGCACTACGACGGAAGCAAATACGGAAAAAACCGCAACGACCTGCTGGACCTGCTGACACGGAAATACGGCGTGCGCGCCATCGTGCAGTATTATCCGCTGTACCGCTACCCGCTGTTCCAGAAAAAGGGCTGCGGCGCGTACGACTGCCCGGTGCTGGACGCCTGGTGGGACAACAGTTTCTCGTTCCCGTGGTGGTGCGGTATCGACGACGAGAGCATGCGCATCATGTGCGAAGGCCTCATCCATGCGGTGAAGGACCTGCGCGGTTGAGCGCGGGCAAAAACGGAACGGTACCCTGACAAGCGAAAATGAACAGGGAAACGGCCGAAAAGGCAGCGGGCCCGATGGCGTCCTCGGCGGAGCATCGGACGCCGGCCTTTTCGGTTTCGTTTTGCCATTACGGCGGAGAGGATAAAGAATATGGCATTCGACAAGACACGTTTCGGGGGCGTGGTGGCTCCCATCGTGAACCCCTGCGGTGAGGACGACAGCCTGGACCGCGGCGCACTGGAGGCAAACCTCACCCGGCTGCTGGCAACGGATGTTGCAGGGCTGTACATCAACGGCGGCACGGGCGACGCGGCCAATCTGACGCAGGACGAGCGGCTGGAAACGGCGGCGCTTCTGGTGCCGCGCCTGCTTGCCGCGGGCAAGCTGGCCATTGTGCATGTAGGCCAGACAAACCAGCGCCAGGCCGTGGAGCTGGCGCGGCAGGCCGCTGCGCTGGGCGCGCATGCGGTGGCGAGCATCCCCCCGAAAAAACCGTGGCCGCAGATCGTAGAATATTACAAGGCGCTGGCCGCCGCTGGTGCGCCGGTGATCGTGTATTATATTCCCGGCGTCACAGGCATGACGGCAGGCATGCCGGAGCTGCGCATGCTGCTGGACATCCCGGGCGTGGCGGGCATCAAAATGAGCGACTGGAATATTTTCCTTCTGCGCAGTGTGGTGCTGGAATATCCGGAAAAAGTGGTGTATTCTGGATTTGACGAGATGCTGGTGCCAGGCCTTTTGTACGGCGCGGACGGATGCATCGGCACCTGGGCGAATCTGCTGCCCGATTTATATGCAAAGGTATACGCGCGCGTGCGCGCGGGCGGGACGGACGCCGTGAAGCCGGTGATGGATGAGTTCACCGCATTTCTGGCCGTGGGCTGGAACTACGGCATTATCGATACATTTGAAGAGCTGATGCGGGCCAGGGGCTATGCCGGGCGGTGCTTCCGCAGGCCCAGCGCATGGGAGCCGGGCAAGGTGGAGCCGGCCGTATTGGCCGACCTGCTGGCGCGGCTGCAAAGGCTGGAGGATATGGCGGCGGCGTTATGAGCCGCGGAAAGGAGCGACCCTATGCAGTATACGACGATTCCCGGCACAGACATGCAGGCAAGCAGGATATGCCTGGGCACCATGACTTTCGGCAGCCCGGTGGCCGGACCTGACGCGGTGCGGCTGGTGCGGTACGCGCTGGAGGAGTATGGCGTCAATTTCATCGATACGGCCAATATGTACGAGGGCTACAACCGTTATGCGGGCAGCGCAGGCGGCGTGGCGGAGGAGATCGTGGGCGAGGCCGTGGCACACCGCCGCGGGGATTATATCCTGGCCACAAAGGTGGGCATGAAGGTGGGGGAGGCTCCGGAGGACGAAAATACCAGCCCCGAGGCCATCCGCATTCAGCTGCGCCGAAGCCTGGTGCGTATGCGCACAGACTATGTGGATGTTTATTACCTGCACCGGTACGACCCCGATACGGAGCCGCATGCCGTCGCCCGCGCAATGGGGGAAGAGCTGCGCGCGGGCACCATACGCGCCTGGGGCGTCAGCAATTACACAGCGGCTCAGCTGGCCGCGCTGCTGGCGGCGGCGGCGGACGAGGGCGTTCCGGCTCCGGCTTTGTGCCAGCCTGCCCTGAGTATGCTGAATACCAGCGCGCTGGAGGAGCTGCTGCCGCTGTGTGAAAAAGAAGGCGTGGGCGTGGTGCCGTACCAGATCCTGCAGGGCGGGATGCTGACGGGCAAATACCGCCGGGGACAGGAAGCACCCGCGGGCAGCCGCCTGGCGGAAAAGCCGGAGTGGATGAAGCCTTTCACCAACGAGACCTATGATGTGATAGAGCGCTGCGCGGCCGAAGCCGCGGCAGAGGGTGTGACGATGACACAGCACGCGCTGCGCTGGGCGCTGGCACAGCCCGGCGTGGTGAGCGCTCTGGTGGGCGTCAAGCGTGAAGAACAGATCGACGAGGCGGCGGGCGCGGTGCGGTGACGCCGGCCCCGAAAAAATGCGGCGCGCACAGGCGCGCAAAAGGAGAGTGTGAGAGATGGCGTGTTTAACCGACAGCATCCCCTGGCGCGGGGACTTTGAGCAAAAGCTCGTTTATGCGCCGGAAAAACGGCCCGGGTTTGTGGCCTGGGTGACGGCGTTTCCCTACGGAGACGGTTCCATCGGTATTTCGTTCGACGAAACGCTGGAAGCTGAAAATCCGGATTTCATCCCGCCCCGGCTGGAATTTGCCGAGGCGGCGGGCGTGCCGGTTTCTTATTGCTCCGTGGAGGGCGGCAGCGCGCGGCAGCGCTCGTACCGGGTGTATATGCGTTCTGCGGACGGTGTGAATTTTACCGAAACGGGCCGCTGCGGGCGGCGGGAGGGTTCGCTGTGCAACGCAGGCTTTCCCGATGGGCGCATCGTGGGCTTCGACGTGCCGCGATACAACGATGAGCGCACGGGCTGGAGCGACTGCATCCGCGTGCGGGAGAGCCGGGACGGCGGCAGCACATGGACGGATGTGCGCCGGCTGCTGGAAGGCACTGCGCCCTACCTGTGGCGCGTGCGCTGTCTGCGGGACGGTACGCTCGTGGTGCTGGCCAGCCTGTACGGAACGCCCTGGGGCCCGGGCAGGGAGCGCGCCACACGCAACACCATGCTGCCCGGCGAGACCTACCAGAGCAAGATACAGCCATTTTTTCTCACCAGCAGGGATGGCCGCGAGTTCAGCGCGCCGAATTACATCCTGCCCGGTATCGGCGCCCATGAATTTGATTTTGTGGAACTGCCCGACGGACGGCTTCTCTTCATCGCGGGAGACGTGCAGGGCACACCTGTGGGGCGCCAGTTCGTCACGCCCTCTCCGGACGGCTGGCTGAACGGCACGCTGTACCCCATCTGCACGGGCGCGCCCGGGGACCCGGTGCGTGACCCCCAGGGGGGGTATGTGCCCGAGACCATTGCATGGGACGCACAGCGGGGCTGCATCGTGGGTTACCGGCGCAACAAATGCTTTTCACTCTCCAACGATTACGGTGAAAATTGGACGCGCATCGAGCCGGACGTCCCGTTCGATTTCCTCTACCAGCCCTATCTGCTGGCGCTGGACGGCGGGCGGCTTGGCCTGTATGGCCATGTGGGCGGCGACAACGCTTTTGGCGAGAATGACATGACCATCCAGGCGCAGGTGTTTGCACCGGAGTGCGCCCGCGATATGCCGCGCGCCGCGCAGCTCTCGCTGGAGCGGATGCTTGCGCCGGACGGGAGCGGATATATCAATTCGTTCCGCGCACGCCTGACGGCGGGCGGCCGCCCGCTGGCCGGGCAGGAGGTGGAGTTCCGCTTCAACACCTATTGGAACGAAGACGGCAGTGTAAACACCACGGCGCAGGAGGATGCGCCGGATAAAGAACAGGTATGCACGGACGCGGAAGGCTGGGCTGTTGCTTCGGCAGTGCGCTACAACGGCATCGGAGACATACACCTGGCCTACAATGTGGACGTAGTGTGCCATGGCTCGCAGGATGTACGCGCCTGCACAGGCCCGATGATGACGATCCTGGCGCTGACGCCGAGGCGTGAGGCTGGTTATCCCTACGACGCTTACTTTGCGGGCGGAACACTGTACCTTGCGCCGCAGTTCCTGCGGGATTTCCCGCAGGCGGAGGAGGCCCTGCGCGGGGCGGCGGGCGGCTCCGGCGTTCTGCCGCAAGGCGCGCTGTGTGAAGAAGCCGTGGAACGGCTTCTGGGGTGCGGCGTGCTGCGGCGCGGGCAGGACGGGGCGCTGCGGTGGATCCACAGCGTGCATGCGCCGCGCCCGCTGGACGACGTGCGGCCCATGGCGAGCGCGGACTGGTATGTCTGACGGCAGAGCCGGTGACTTGGATAAAAAGAAAAAGAGGGGATACAGGATGGACTATGGCGTGACCATTACGCGGGGCGCGGCCCCGTGGCAGATCTTTCAGCAGGGGCCGGACGGTACGGCGTGCATTCGGCTGGAGGGAAAATATCATCTGGTGCATCTGTCGCAGGAGCTGCCGCTGCAATTTTCGGCCGTGCCGCATGCGAAAACGACCGTGAAGGCCCGTGTAGCGCTGGAGAGCACAGGGGAATCCGTCGTTCCGTGGACGGAATGTACGGTGCTGGACAGCGAAAACTGGACGATAACCTTTCCGCGGGTACCGGCGGGCGGGCTGTACCGCATTGAGACGTATATGGATTACGAGGGCTGGGACGGCCTCTCCTGCACACGCGGCGATATGGTGCACAATGTGGGCGTGGGCGATGTGTTCGTCATCGCGGGGCAGAGCAATGCGGCGGGCCGCGCAAAAAACCCGGTAGCGGACGACCCTGAGCTGGGCGTGCACGTGCTGCGCACGAGCGCCCGGTGGGAGCTTGCAACTCATCCGCTGGGCGAGACGACGAACGCCCTGCACGTCGGCCATTATGAGAACCACAACCCGGGCCACAGCCCGTGGCTGCATTTCGCAAAGCGGCTCAAGCGAGAGCTGGGGTATCCCATCGGCCTTGTTCCATGCGCTTACGGCGGCGCGCCGCTGCGCTGGTGGAACCCGGAGGAAAACGGCGCGCTTTTCACCAATATGCTGGAGATGCTGGCAGATTACGACATCCATCCCAGGGCGGTGCTGTGGTATCAGGGCGAGGCCGAGGGCTACGAGGACAGCGCGCAGACATATCTGGAGCGGTTTGCGGCTTTCGTGCGGCACACACGCGCGGCGCTGGGCCAGCCGGAGCTGCCGTTCCTCACTGTGCAGCTCAACCGCTGCATGGAGGGCCCGAGTGAAAAGCTGGACCGCCAGTGGGGCATGGTGCGTGAGGCGCAGCGCCAGGCGTGGCACACGCTGGAGCATGTGACCGTGGTGCCGGCCGCGGACCTTGCGCTGTATGACTTCATCCACAATGCTTCAGAGGGCAATCTTGTGGTGGGGGAACGGTGCGCCCGCGCCGCGCTGGCCGAATGCTACGGGCGCGATGTGGACTGGATGGCGCCGGAGCCGGAATCCGTGGTTCAGACTGCCCCGGACACGGTGACGGTTCGCTTTTCGCGTATCCGCAACTGGCTCAATCCCTTTGGCGTGCCCGCGGCCCTGCTGCCCTTTGAAGCCGAGGACGCGCAGGGCCTTGCCGCCCCGAAAGCGTATGAGACGGGCGCGGACAGCCTGACCATCACTTTTGAACGCCCGCTTGGCGCGGATGCGCGCCTGCATGGCGCATGGCGCATGAACCCGGGCGCGGCCATCCCAAGCGATTGCATGCGCATGCCCATGCTCTCGTTCTACGGCGTGCCCGTAGAACAGGGCTGACTCTTTTTGCCGCGCGCGGCGCGGCCGCATTTCACAGACAGGAGGGCTGCCGCCCTATGAAAAAAGATCCATTTCAATATATTTTCCGCTTCTGCTGCGACCCCGGCTTCAACGATGCCGAGGAGATCCCGGCGCTGCTGCGCTATGTGGACGAGGCGGATATCGACGACGTGGCTGTATTCGCCAACGTGGAGGAGATCAACACCGGCCATATGAGCTTTGACGAGCAGGACGTGTATCTTGCAATGATGCGCAAAATCAGCGCGCTGCTGGCCGAAAAAGGTGTTACGATGTCTGTTAACCAGTGGCACAGCGTCATGCACGCGGACCTTGGCAAAACGCTGCGGCCGGAGCAGAACTTTCGCCCCATGGTGGATGTGGAGGGAAATGAAGCGAAGCTGTGCGTCTGCCCGCTGTGCGGCGAATGGCAGAAATACATCGCCCGGCTGTACGCGCGCTATGCGGAGCTGGAGCCCTCCATCCTTTGGGTGGAGGACGACTTCCGTCTGCATAACCACGAGCCTCTTGCGTGGGGAGGCTGCTTTTGTGACGAGCATATGAAGCTGTACAGCGCCCGCGCGGGCAAGCCGCTGACGCGGGAAGAATTTCTGGCAGGCGTGCTGCGTCCCGGCGAGCCGCATCCTTATCGGAAGATATGGCTGGATGTGAGCCGCGAGACGATGCTCAGCGCCGCCGGAGCCATCGGACAGGCGGTGCGCGCTGCGTCAAAGCAGGCGAAGGTGGGCCTCATGAGCTCGGCTCCGCACATCCACGCCGCCGAGGGGCGCGACTGGCATGCATTGCTGCACACGCTTGCGGCCGGACGCCCGCCTGTGGACCGTGTGCATCTGCCCGGATATCAGGAAAATTCCCCGTCGAACTATCTGCACGGATTCAATATGGTGTCTATGCTCACCCGTGCAATGCTCCCATCGGAGACCGAGGTATACCCGGAGTTGGAAAACTTTCCGTTCTCATTGTTTTCGAAATCCCGCCGGTTCACGCGTTTCCAGCTGCTGAGCGCACTGCCGCTGGATCTGGCGGGCATCACCATCGACTTGTATGACCTCAACGGCAACGGCATCGTTTGGGAGGATGGCTATCAGCAGATGCTGCACCGTACAAAGCCCTATCTGAATGCCCTGACCCGCAGCGGTGTGTTCAAAGAGGAGCGCTTGGGGGTGCACGTACTGTACAGCCCCTGTTCTTCGTACACGCTGCACACGCGGGAAGGTTCTTCCATGGAGGAGCTGTATCCGCAGGAGGCGTTTTTTGCCGGCTTGCTGCCCGCCATGGGCGTGCCCTATGCTTACACCGGCAGCCCCGAACTGACGGGTCAGATAGTGGCGGCATCCGGCCAGGTGCTGCGCAATTGGGATGCGGGAACGCTGGCGCGGCTGTTCGCTAATAATTTCGTTATTTTGAACGGAGACGCGGCCTGGACATTGTGCGAAATGGGACTTGGCCGCCTTGCGGGCATTGAGAGCGTGCGCTGGCTGCGCCAAAACGACGGCGGCTACGCCTATGAGCAGGTGACGAACGGCAAGACCTACTGCGGGCGTAAAAACGCACGGGCCTCGGCCATCGTCTCGTGCAGCGACGCGCTGGATGTGACCTATGCGCAGGGCGCACAGGTGAACGAATATACTGCGCTGTACGATTCCTTCCGCCGCCGTACCGCCCACGGCCAGGCGGTGGTGGACGGCCGCGTACTCGTCTATCCCTTCGGGAATTTTGAAAGCTCTGTATCCATCCCGCCCATGCTGCTGAACAGCATGCGCCAGGCTGTGCTTCACGACGTGCTGCGCACAGCGGGCGCGCCGTTTCCGCTGGTGTGCGGCGCGCCGTATCTGGAGCCGTACTGCTTTGTACAGGACGGGGGATTGGATGTCTACCTTGTAAACGGCAGCACGGATGATGCCGACGCTGTGGAGCTGGCGTTTTCTGCGGGAACTGCGCCGGAAAGCGCGGAGGTCTGGCGTTCGTACGTGGAACAGGCCGCGCCGCAGGCCGCTGTGTGTGAAGCGGTGGGAACAGGCGTTCGGGTGCCGGTAGATGTGCCCAGCATGGAAGCTGTTCTGCTGCGCATGCCCGCGCCGGGGGCGGAAGGGGAGACCCCGGCATGAGCAAAAAAATAAGGGCATTTATTGGCTATCTGAAGGTGCTGGTGAACGGCGAGACGCTGGGCGGCGGATTTTACCGTTTTTTGTCGGTGCATGCGTGTTTTCTGGTGTTTTACGGCCTGCCCCATGTATTTATCAATACGATGCTGTTGGGGCAGACGGGCGACGTAAAGATCGTGGTGATGTATAACGCTACGTTTTTCCTGGGCAGCGCGGCGGCCATGCTGCTGGCGGCAGGGCTTTTGCAGCGCACGGATTCCGGCGTGACAGCGGTGCTGGGTATTTTGGGCTACAATGTGCTGTATCTGCTGCTGATCGTGCTGGGGGACAACGCCTCGCGCTGGCACTTGTGGCTTGGGCTTCTGGCGGGTCTTGCGGACGGCTGCTACTGGCTGAGCTACGGCCATCTGCTGTCGGATTCCACAGACCTTTCCAACCGGGACAGCGGCCTTGCCATTGTAAACATCTGTGCCAACGTCGTCAACCTCACCATCCCGCTGCTGGCGGGTTTCATCATCGACGCAGTGGGTGGTACGCGGGGCTATATGGCGGTGTTCGGGCTGTCGTTTGCTGTGTCCGCCGTCACCTGTGCGCTGGCGCTGCGGCTGCCCAAGCGCCGTATGGCGGGCGCGCATAAGGTGGACTATCCCCGCACGCTGCGCGCCATTGGACGCAACCGGCATCTGCTGTACAGCCTGGCTGCGCAGGGCTGCAAAGGGGTGAGAGAAGGTGCGTTCACGTTCATCCTCAGTATCGTTTTGTACCAGATGGTGAAAAATGAGCTGCTGGTGGGCTTCAATACCTTCCTTTCAGCCGCGGCGGCCATCGCTTCCTACGTCATCGCCAGCCGCATCCTTTCACTGGCGAACCGGGTGCGGTATATGGGTATCGCGGTAGCGGTGCTCACAGGCATTGCCGCACTTTGCATCTTGCATCTCAGCCCGATGACGGTTATTCTATATACAGTGGTCAATTCGTTTTTTGCGGGCTTTCTGGAGAATTCCACATACAGCACTTTTCTGGATATGATGCAGCTGGTGCCCGAGATGGACGACCACCGGCCCGAGCTGCTGGCTGTCAACGATACCGTTCTGGAGCTTGGGCGCTGTGTGGGGCTTTCCATCATCATCGTTATGAACGTATATGTGGGCGAGGATGTGGGCGTGCAGGTGTGGAGCCTGCTTGTGCTGACGCTCACCCAGGTGGGCACGGTGCTGCTGTGCCGCGGGGCCATGCGCTCCGCGAAGCAGGCCGCGCCGGGGGCTTGAACGCGGGTGTTTTTCCGCATAAACAAAAATATATTTGCCAAAAACGGAAGAGCCGTTGGCCGCAAAGCGCTTTCCGTTGTTAAAAAACTGCGGAAAGAAAACCCTGCCGGCCCGGCAACGCAAAGAAATTCAGGGCGGCTGCTGCCCCAGCAAGCTTCCCATTGTTAAAAAAGGAGAAATATGATGCAGGCAAAGATCATAGACAGAAAGTGGGTCGTCGAGTGGTTCGACGAGCGCCAGTGCTATCATATGCCCAGCCTGACGCTGGCGGACAACGGCAATCTGCTGGCCGTATGGAACGGTGGCTTTTTGCAGTGGAACGGCGACCCCATGGGCCGCGACGCCAAAGACTGGGTGTCTGTGCTGGAGCCGGGCGCAAAAGAATGGTCGAACCCGGACGCCGTGGGCTGTGACATCCGTTATTGCTGCCATGACCCGGTGTTTCTCAAAAACAAAAAGGGGGAGATCATTCTCCTGTTCGCAAAATTTTTGGACACCGAGGTGAACTTCACCACCTGGTGCAACGGCCGGGACGAGCTGTGGACACGCAAAACGAAGGATGGCGGCCGCACATGGGAGCCGGCGCAGCCCGCAGGCATCCAGAGCGGCCACGCCTCCAACGACAGCGTCCTGCTGGATGACGGCACCATCGTGTTCGCCTCCACAAGCAGTGAGCTTCCGGATAAATACTTCGGCGCAGTTCGCATCTATCTTTCCCACGACGACGGCGAGACATGGGAAAAAGGCCCCATCCTCTCTGCGGACGACGGCAATCTCATCCGGGAGCCGGCGCTTTGCCTTCGGCCGGACGGCACCATCCGTATGTTCACGCGTACCTGTCCGGGCAGTACGGGCTGGGGCGCGGGCGTGAAATCACTGGTGTCGTATACAGCCGAAAGCCGGGACGGCGGCAAAACCTGGACGCAGCCTGTGCCCACAACCATCCTCAATAACGAATCGAAGATCGATGTCATCAGCTGGGACAAAGACACCATCCTGATGGCCTACAACGACACGCCTGTGGCAGACTGGCACGAGCGCAGCCCGCTGACGCTGGCCTATTCGAAGGATGAGGGAAAAACCTGGAAAAACCTTATCGAACTGGCCGCCGCGCCGGGAAATAAATGCCAGCCCGCCATGTGCAGGGACAGGGACGGCCGTCTGAATGTGGTATATATGAACCGGCATACGGCCATTGAACACCTGGTGCTGGAGATCACGGAGTAAAAACAGAAAGCGCGGCACGCTGTGCCGCGCTTTGTGTGGTTCACGCGGGCCCCGCGCCCGCGGATGCCGCCGGAAAAATTGTGGATTTTGCGGAGGGGAAACGCATGGCACAGGGACAGGCCGCCGCGCCGCCGGGCGCGGCGGAAACGCAGGACGGCGCGCTTTTGGCGTGCATTCTGGACATGGGTGAACTGCTCTTGACCAGCGGTGCCGAGGTGATGCGCGTGGAGGATACCCTCACCCGGTTGTGTATGGTGTATGGTTTTGCGCAGGCGGACGTTTTTACCATCACGTCCAGCATCGTGCTGACGGTGCGCACACCGGAGGGGCGCGCCCTTACACAAACGCGGCGCATCCGCGCGCGGGATACGGACCTGGGCCGTGTGGAACGGGTGAATGCGCTCTCGCGCAGACTGTGTGCAGGCCCGCTGCCGCCGGAAAAATTCCGGCAGGCGGTGGAGGAGGTACGCAATGCCCCGGCTTACCCGGACGCCGCCCAGTGCGCCATGTACGCCGTTATCTCAGCGGCGTTCTCCGTCTTTTTCGGCGGCACGTTACGCGACGCTGCGACGGCGGCCGTTTCGGGCATGCTGCTGTTCGGCGCGCTGCGCTTTTGCCAGCGGCTGCGGCTCAACGGTATTTTGCAGAGTATGCTGGCCAGCGCGCTGGCAGCACTGGCTGTCATGCTGATGGTGGGCTTCGGCCTGGGCCAGAACCCGGATAAGATCATCATCGGCAACATCATGCTGCTCATTCCGGGCATTGCGCTGACGACCTCGCTGCGGGACATGATCAACGGCGATACCATTTCCGGCCTTCTGGGACTGAGCGAGGCCGTGCTCAAGGCTCTGGCCATTGCCATCGGCTTTGCAGCCGTGCTGATGCGGATGGGGGGATGAAAATGGCTTGGTATTTTGTACAGACGCTTATGGGCTGCATCGGTTCGGTTGGGTTTGCCGTGCTGTTCAATATCCGCGGGCGCAAGCTGCTGCTGGCCGCCGGAGGCGGCGCGTTGGCGTGGGCGGTGTATCTGGCCTGCACCTGTAACGGCCTGGACATTTTTGCGGGCCTGTTTTTCGCCACGCTGGCGGCGGCGTTGGCCAGCGAGCTGCTGGCGCGCGCCGTCAAGGCGCCGGTCATCATGCTGCTGGTTCCCATGCTCATTCCGCTGATTCCAGGCGGCGACCTATATTATATGATGAGCTTTCTTGTGCGCGGGCAGTATGAGGCGTTCGGCCAGTATGCCCAGCGGGTGCTCACCGAGGCCGGTGCAATTGCGTTGGGCATTATCTGTGTGGCGTCGCTCATGAATATCATCGCGGGCCTGCGTGTGCGGGCGCGGGGCGGCAAATAGAGCGCTTCAGGGTGTGCCGCGGCTTGAAAAAACCATCCGTATCCTGTATGATAAAAGGTATATTCCGCATGAGATACAAGCATGCAGGAAGGGAGAATGCAATGAAGATCATGGCAGTGGATTACGGCGATGCCCGGACGGGCCTTGCTGTGTGTGACCGCACCGAGTTCCTGGCCAGCCCCATCGGCATCATCGAGGAGAAGAGCCTGGCCAAGGTGGCGGAAAAAATCGTGTACGCCAGCCGCGAATATGAGGTGGGGATGATCGTCATCGGCCTGCCGAAAAACATGGACGGCAGCGAGGGCCCGCGCGCCCAGAAGAGCCATAAGCTGGCCGATACGCTGCGGGCCATTGTGCCCATTCCCGTGGAGCTGTGGGACGAGCGGCAGACGACCGTAAGCGCGGCGAACATCCTTTCGGAAAACGGCACTTACGGCAAAAAGCGTAAGGATGTGCTGGACGCGGTGGCGGCGACGGTGATTTTGGAAAGTTACATGGCATACCGCCGCAATACGGGAAAAAGCTGAACAGACGGATACAGGCAGGGCCGCCGCAAATGCGGCGGCCCTGCCTGTTTTCCAGCCGGAGCAGCATGAAGCCATAGGTGAGAAAGAAGGGGAAAGGATGGAGCCCGCCGGGTTATCTTCGAGGTATGGCGCCAGAAGGCTGTGTGACAGCGATGTCGGCGCAGTGTACCGCCTTTCGGCGGGAAATCCCATATTTTACAAATATTGTCCGCCGTGTGTAACGTTGGAAAGCATCCGGGAGGATATGAAAGTTCTGCCGCCGGGGAAAAGCGGAGAAGATAAATTTTACGTTGGATTTTTTGACGGCAGTATGCTGACAGCCGTTATGGACCTGATCCTCAAATATCCCAATGATGAGACTGCGTTCATCGGCCTTTTCATGGTGGATTCCGCCAGCTAGGGAAAAGGGACGGGAACGGCGATCATCGAAGAGTGCCTCTGCTTTTTGAAACGGCAGGGTCTGAGGCGTGCCAGGCTGGGCTTTGCCAAAGGAAACTGCCAAAGCGAGGCATTCTGGACCAAGAATGGTTTTGTGCGCACAGGCGAGGAAGTGAACAACGGAAGCTATACGGCTGTGGTGATGGAAAGGGTGCTGTAACGCGGGCGAAGACTGGCGGGTATAAAAAAACGGAGCGCACGGCCGGAAAGCGGAAAAATAAAATCGGGGATGTATCATACATCCCCGATTTTCAATTCAAAGCGGACAGACGGTCATTCAGGCCTGTCCGCAGATCCCGCGGCCGGCCGGGCCGGAGCCTCATTGTATAGGATGTCGTGTGTGCGCTCATCCACATGGTCCAGTTCATAATAGGCCTGTGTTTCCTCCGGCATGCCCCTGCGGCGCAGCGAATGGCACACCAGCCCGGAGAGGATGCTGTACAGCACCGCAAACAGCGGCACGCCGACGACCATGCCGACAAACCCGAACAGCCCGCCGGCCAGCAGAATGGCGAACATCACCCAAAAGCTGGAAAGGCCGGTGGAATCGCCCAGAATTTTTGGGCCCAGGATATTGCCGTCGAATTGCTGCAGCGCAAGGATAAAAAGCACGAAGTAAAGCGCCTTGAGCGGGTCGATGAGAAGGATAAGCAGCCCGCTGGGAATGGCACCGATAAACGGCCCGAAAAACGGGATGATGTTCGTTACGCCCACCACCACGCTGATGAGCATCGCATACGGCATGCGCAGCGCTGTCATCCCGACAAAACACAGGATGCCGATGATGAGGGAATCCAGCAGCTTGCCGTTGATGAAGCCGCCGAATACCCGGTGAGTAAAACGTGCGTTATCCAGCACGATATTGGCGCGGCGGGTGCTCAGGCAGCCGTACAGCAATTTTTTGGCCTGTGCGGCAAAAAGCTGTTTGCTGTTGAGCACATAAATGGCGATGATGATGCCGATGAATACATTCTTGAAAAAGGTCAGGGTGCCCAGCAGCCCGCTCATCAGGTTCGTCAGCTGGGGCAGCATGTCCGTTTTTACCCATGCGGTGAGAGCTGCCACGGCTTCGGCATATACCCGCTGTGCGGCAGCTTCGAACTGCGGGTTGTTCTGAAGCGTGTCCTCGATCCAGCCCGTCACGTTCTGGATGCTGTTCGTCAGCAGATTGGATTCCACCAGCCCGACGATGCTGGAGATCACCTGCGGCAGCACCATCCACAGCAGCGCGGCTACAAGCAGCAGCGCCAGCAGCACCGAAAGCGTCGTGGAAAGAAATTTTGCGGCGCGGGCAGCACGGCGTGGATTCTTTACGTGTTTTTGCAGCGCGGGCGCAAAGCGCGCGTGCAGCCAGTTGAACACCGGGGTCAGCAGATAGGCCATGGCCAGCCCGTACACAAACGGCATTAAAATGCCCAGCAGCGTTTGGAAAAAATGCACCAGCGCGCCCACCTTGAACAGAGAAAAAAAGAACAGGATGCTCAACGCGACAACGCCGAAGGCAGTGAGCCCCCAGTGCAGATAAGTTTTAAAGGAATCGTGCTTCACGGCAGCCTCCGTCGTTTGAAAATAAGCGTCGGGTTATTTGCTTTTTGCGGGTGCGCCGCCGTCGGGCAGCAGCGTTTTGCGCTTGATGAGGAACAGGGACAGCGTGGTAAAGCTGGCGATCACGTCGGCCACAGGCTCGGCAATATAGATGCCCAGCACATTGCCGCCCATGACAACAGGCAGCAGCAATGCCAGGGGCACCAACAGCACCACTTTGCGCAGCAGCGCCAGGAACAGGCTGATCTTGGCCTGGCCAAGCGCCATAAAGGTAGTCTGGCAGGCCATTTGCGCGCCGAAGGCCCAAATGCCGCCGAAGAAAATGGGCATCATCTTTTTAACGATTTCTATCAGCTCCGCGTCCTGAGTGAACATGCGCGCCAGCACGCCGGGAAGGAGCGCGGCCAGGGCAAAGCCCGAGACGGTAACGAGCAGCATTACCTTGAGCAGCAGGCTGAAAGTTTTGCGCACGCGGCTGTAATTCTTGGCGCCGTAGTTGTAGCTCATAATGGGTTGCGCGCCCTGTGTGATGCCCTGGATGGGCATGACGAGCATCTGCATCACGCTCTGCATAATGGTCATGCTGCCCACGTACAGGTCGCCGCCGTAGCGCTGCAGCCCGGCGTTCAGCGTGATATTCACAAGGCTCTCGGTGCTTTGCATGATGAAAGGAGCGATGCCCAGCCCGATGACCTTGCCAACCACACGCTTTTCGAACTTCATGTTCCCGCGCCGGATGCGGATGCCGCTTTTTGCGCTGAACAAAAAGCGCAGCACCCACGCGGCGCTGACGGCTTGAGAAAGGATGGTAGCCAGCGCCGCGCCGGAAACGCCCATGCCGAACACGAAAATAAACACCGGGTCCAGCACGATGTTAATGACCGCGCCGATGAGCACGCTGAGCATTGCAACGGTGGCGTGGCCCTGTGCGCTGATGAAAGTGTTGAGGCCCAGAGCAAGCTGTACGAAAATAGTACCCGCCAGGTAAATGGAGATATAGTCCTCCGCATAGCCGATGATGGCGTCGGAGGCGCCGAACATATACAACAGCGGCGTTTTGAAGATGCTGAAAATGACTGTCAGTGTAACAGACAGCACCAGAAGCATGGAAAAGCAGTTGCCCAGAATTTTTTCCGCACCTTCACGGTTGCCGGCGCCCAGCTGGATGGAAGCCAGCGGCGCGCCGCCCATTCCGGCGAATGCGGCAAAGGCCGAGACCAGCAGGATGATGGGGAACGTAACGCCCACTCCCGTCAGCGCAAGTGCGCCTGTGCCGGGGATGTTGCCGATGTAGATCCGGTCCACGATATTGTACAGCATGTTGATGAACTGCGCGGCAACGGCCGGCAGGGCAAGACTGAGCATCAGCTTGCCAATGGGTTGTGTGCCCAGCGCTTCGTCCTTGTTCTGCAAAAAAACCTCTCCTTTTTGACCTTGTGGAGCAACCCCGCTTCGGGCCGCTCCGGCTCTTTTGTAAATTTTCAATACATTTTTATTATAGCATGCGCAGCAAAAGAAAGAAACCGCATGGTACCCTTTCCGCACCTTTTACAACCCGCCCGCGCAAGAGTTGCACAGTGCTGATGCGGCGGGCGGGAGGCACGTTCCACAATGCAAAACCTTCTCGCAAGGCGCGGAGTTTTATGCTATACTGAAATTGAAAATAACCGTATGGAGGGCTTTCCTATGGAAAAAAAGGCGTTCGACCTCATTACCTTCGGCGAGATCATGCTGCGGCTTTCGCCGCCGCGTCATGCCCGCATCGTGGATGGGGACATTTTTGAAAAGCGCGCCGGCGGCGCGGAGCTGAACGTAGCCTCCGGCGTAGCGCTCATGGGCCTGCGAACGGGCATCATCTCTCGCTTGCCGCAGAACGAGCTGGGGACCTTCATCAAAAACCGCATCCGCTTCGTCGGCGTGTCGGATGATTTTTTAACGTATGACGACGACCCGCGCGCACGCCTCGGCATCTATTATTATGAGATGGGTGCCGCGCCGCGCAAGCCGACCATCGTGTATGACCGATTCAACGCTTCCGTCTGCGGCCTTACGATGGACGATATTCCGGCCGAGGCGTTTTCTTCCGCGCGGATGTTCCATCTAAGCGGGATCAGCCTGGCGCTGGGCACGCGCGACGTGGCCATTCAGGTGCTGAAAAAATTCAAGGAAAACGGCGCGCTCATCTCCTTTGACGTGAACTACCGTGCGAACCTGTGGGGTGAAGACGAAGCACGAGAGACCATCAAAGGCATCCTGCCGCTGGTGGATGTATTGTTCGTTTCTGAAGAGACCAGCCGCCGTATGTTCCAAAAAACCGGAGAGCTGCAGGACATCATGAAAAGTTACGCGCAGGAGTACGGCGTGAAAATTGTCGCCACCACCCAGCGCACGGTCCTCAGCCCGCGTAAACACAATTTCACCTCGGTGCTGTATTCCGCCCAGCAGGACGCGTTTTACACGGAGCCGCCCTATACCAACATCGACGTCATTGACCGCATCGGTTCCGGCGACGCCTATGTGGCGGGTGTGCTGTTCGGCCTGTTAAAATACGGCGATCCGCAGAAAGCCATGCAGTTCGGTAACGCCACATCCAGCGTCAAAAACACAGTGCCGGGCGATCTGCCTTCTTCCGATTTCAAGGAGATCGACCGCATTATCCGGGAGCACAACGCCACGGGCCCGGTGAGCGAGATGAACCGCTGACCGCACTCCCCGCTTGTTTTGCGGGCCGCGCCACGGCGCGGCCCTTTTTGCTTTGTGAAGAGCAGAAAAAGCACACGCAACCTGCGGTTGACAAATTGCAAGGCGCAGGTTGGTGGCGCACAGAAAGGGGAACAGGCTATGATAAGTCCATCAAAAACAAAAGGAGAGATCAATATGACCTTTGCGGATAACCTTGTGCGGCTGCGGCGGGAAAAAGGCTTTTCCCAGGAACAGCTTGCAGACTTGATGGATGTTTCCCGTCAGGCGGTGAGCAAATGGGAGGCGGGGCAGACCATGCCGGATCTGCCCAAGCTGGTGGCTCTGGCGGACCTGTTCGGTACTTCACTGGACGCGTTGGTGCGGCCGGAGGCCGTGGTGGAAACGAAGCCCGGCGGTACGGTGCAGGTGGTGACGGCAGGACAGACGGTGTGTGTGCCGGCGGGCGCGACGGTAAACGTTGTTCCCGGTTATGAATACAAAAGCAAACACACACTGCTCGGCCTTCCACTGGTGCACATCAACTGCGGCTATGGCCTACGGCGTGCAAAAGGCGTCATCGCCATCGGCAATATTGCCACGGGCATCGTCGCGCTGGGGGGATTTGGCGTGGGCGTTGTAAGCTTCTGCGGCATCGGTGTGGGCCTGCTGAGCCTGGGCGGCCTTGCGCTGGGCGGGTTCGCTGTGGGCGGCGTGGCCGTGGGGCTGGTGGCGGCAGGCGGCTGTGCCATTGGTATGTACGCCATGGGCGGCGCGGCCGTTGCTTCCCGGGTGGCCGTGGGCGGCGCAGCTGCGGCGCCTGTCTCTGTGGGGGCGAATGCAGATGCGGGCCTGGTTATCACCGAAGCGACGAAGATGCAGGATGTGGCGGCGTATCTGACGGCGAATTGTCCGGGACTCTGTCCCGCGCTGCGGTGGCTGCTGAGCCTGGGGGCGGCGTGAAGCGCTGCGGCATTCCGTTTTTGCCGAGGCGATAAAAGAACGGGCGGCCTGTCGGAATGCCGAAAAAAGTGAAAAGGTAAAAGAGCTTCCGGAGAAAAAGCTGGCGGCGGCAAAGCCATGCAGCCTTGCGAAGCAAAGTGCAGGCCATGGGGCGGATGCGGCCAAAAGGGGAACTGCGCCCGCAGGCGCGTATAGAAGCGTGCAAAGTCCCCTTGCGGACAACCGCGCCGAAAGGGGATGCGGCCCTTAGCGCTCAGCTGTCCCCTTTTTCATTTCAAACAATGCTGTGCGCCCCGCGGGCCGGCGCGGGGCGTTTAAAGCGAAGCTGCGGCGAAGACCGCCGTGCGCGGCGAACGGGGCCAAACGCCTGTTCGGAAGCACCTTGGCGAAAAAGCAGTTCTTTTCCAAGATGAAACAGGCTGTCCGGCTTGAAAAAACGGGCGGCCCGTTTTATACTGGAAACATTGGCGTGCAGCAGTGCGCCGGACGGAGGGAAACGCCATGGCTGAGAAGCTGCGGAATATGACTGCGGTATACCTTTTCCGGGAGGGGAAACTGCTGATGCTGTACCGGGTCGGCTCCCGCGTGGTAGCGCCGTCCTGGTGCGGCGTAGGCGGCCATTTTGAGCAGGCCGAATTGAACGACCCTCGGGCCTGTGCTCTGCGGGAGCTGCGGGAAGAGACCGGCCTTACGGAGGAAAGCCTGGAGGAGCTGCGTCTGCGGTATATCACGCTGCGCATGAAAAACGGGGAGATCCGGCAGAATTACTATTTTTTTGCAGGGCTGAAGCCCGGCGCCGCAGTGAGAGGCACATGTGATGAGGGCAGGCTGGAGTGGGTGCCGTATGACAGCGTGCTGAAGCGGGAGATGCCTTTCACGGCAAAGACCGTTTTGCGCCATTATCTGCGTGTGGGCTGCAGGACCCGGTGCATCTATGGGAGCGTCACCGAAGCGGAGGACAGTGCATTTACGGAGCTTGCGGAGTTTTAAACCGCGCCGTAGGCTTAGCCCGGCGCATGCACAGGACATCGCCCCGATGGGGCAGAAGGGACCGGATCTATGGCGACGTTTTTTCTTTGTATGATCTACGCGGCATTCATCAGCCTGGGCTTGCCGGATTCGCTGCTGGGCGCGGCGTGGCCCGCCATGCAGCCCGCGTTGGGCGTACCGCTGGACAGTGCGGGCGTGCTTTCAATGATCGTGGCGGGCGGCACGGTGGTGGCCAGCCTTTCGGCGGACAGGATGCTGCACCGCTTCGGCACCGGCCGTGTAACGCTGGTAAGTGTGACAATGACGGCCTGCGCACTGCTGGGCTATGCGCTTGCGCCGGGCTTCTGGTGGCTTGCGCTGGCGGCGGTGCCAATGGGCCTGGGCGCGGGCGCGGTGGACGCGGGGCTGAACAACTTTGTGGCGCTGCACTACGAGGCGCGCCACATGAGCTGGCTGCACTGCTTTTGGGGCGTGGGAGCTACCTTGGGGCCTGTTATCCTATCGCTGTTCCTGGGCGGGAAGCATGGCTGGCGCGGTGGTTACGGCGCGGTGTGTGCCATCCAGTTCTGTCTGGTGGCGGTGCTGGCCGTCACGCTGCCCATGTGGGACAGATATGAGGACCGGGCGGCTCTGCGGGCCGAGGCCGCGGCCGCGAAGCAGGCGGGCAAAAAACAAAGCACGCTGAACATTCCGGGTGTGAAAGGCGCGCTGGCGACATTCTTTTTCTATTGTGCCATCGAGGCGGCCGCGGGCCTTTGGGGCGCCAGCTACCTGGTGGAAGCACGGGGGCTTTCAGCAGAGGCGGCGGCCCGGGGCGTGTCGCTGTACTTTTTGGGCATCACTTTGGGACGGTTCCTTTCCGGGTTTGCCAGTATGCGTATGAAAAGCGCGGCGCTCATCCGGCTGGGCCAGCTCGTCAGCGCCGGGGGTGCCGTACTGCTGATGCTGCCGCTGCCTGCCGGGTTCGGCGTGGCGGCAATGGCCGTGCTTGGGCTGGGCTTTGCGCCCGTGTACCCGAGTATGATCCATGAAACGCCTTACCGCTTTGGGGCGGAGCGTTCCCAGGCGGTCATTGGCCTGCAGATGGCATGCGCATATGTGGGCACCACATTTGTGCCCGCTCTGTTCGGCGTGCTGGCCGCACGGCTGGGCATCGGTCTGCTGCCGGCGTTCCTGCTGGCGGGCGTGGCCGGAATGCTGCTGTGTGCGGAACGCGTTCGCACGCTGTGCGGGCGGTAAAGGGGGGAGAGGCATATATGCGGCCTTTGAAAATTGCCTTATTGCAGATAGCGCCCTGCGGCGGCTTGGAAGGGAATCTGGAAAAGGGAATCCGTGCCTGTCGGGAAGCGAAGAAGATGGGGGCGGATATCGCTTTGTTCCCCGAGATGTGGAGCAACGGATACAATATTTACGGACGGCCCGCGGAGGAGTGGAAGGCTGAGGCTGTTCCGTCCGGCGGCAGCTTTGTCCGTTCCTTCCAGCGGCTTGCCGGGGAGCTGGAAATGGCCATCGGCGTCACGCTTCTGGAAGAATATGCGGGAGGCCCGCGCAATACGCTTGTTCTTTTTGACAGGTTCGGAGAGAGAAAGCTCGTTTACGCCAAAGTGCATACCTGTGATTTTGATGTGGAGCGGGAGCTGACACCCGGTGAGGATTTTTACGTTTGCGCTTTGGATACCGCCTGCGGTGAAGTAAAAGTAGGGGCAATGATCTGCTACGACAGGGAATTCCCGGAGAGCGCACGGGTCCTGATGCTGAAAGGGGCAGAGCTCATTTTGGTCCCCAATGCCTGTCCTATGGAAATCAACCGCCTTTCCCAGCTGCGGGGAAGGGCCTTTGAAAACATGCTGGCGGTCGCAACCTGCAATTATCCGGCATCTGTTCCGGATTGCAACGGCGGCTCCAGCGCTTTTGACGGCGTAGCATATCTTCCCGAATTGGAGGGCTCGCGGGATACCTGTATCCTGCAAGCGGATAAAGAGGAAGGAATTTATCTTGCCGCACTTGATTTGGCGCGGCTTCGCGCCTACCGCGAATGCGAGGCGCACGGCAACGCATACCGCCGTCCCGAAAAATACAGGCTTCTGGTGGAGCCGCGCGTTGAGCCGCCTTTTGTCCGGGCAGGCCGTCGAAAATAGCAGCAGCAAAAAAGCGCGCCCTGAACAGGACTTTTGAAGGTCCCGTTCAAGGCGCTTTTTTGTATTCAGCTTCCGCCGGCCGCGCGCACGACAATGCTTTTTTCTTTCCAGCGGCCGGAGAAATAGTACGGCACGCAGATGGCCAGCCCCAGCGCCCAGCCGATGGCGTAGCAGAAATGGATGTTCATCGGCCCGAAAAAATGCGCCAGCAGATAGGCCGCGGGCACACGGGCCAGCCACAGCGCCGCAAGGCTGGAGATCATAGGCACCATCATCTCGCCCGCGCCCCGCATGATGCTGGACAGCACGAACATAATGGCCAGCATCCAGTAGAACGGCAGAATGCGCGCCAGGTACGCAAATCCGCTTTCAATGACGGCGGGTTCGGTGGAGAACAGACGCATGCAGAAGCGTCCCGTAGGCAGCAGCAGCGCGGCCACCAGCACGCTGAAGCCGCAGCTCATCCACAGCGTGGCAACAGTACCCTTGTGCACGCGCTCGGGCCTGTTGGCGCCGATGTTTTGCCCAACGAACGTGGTGGCTGCGGTGGCAAAGCTCTGGATGGGCATAAAGGCAAAGGTATCCAGCTTGTTGGCGCCGTTGAAGCCCGCCATAAACGCCGAACCGTAGCTGTTGATGAGCCGCTGCATGGCCATGACGCCGAAGCTGAACAGCGCCTGCTGGACGCCGGCGGGCACGCCCAGCTTGACGATCTGGCCGAAAAGCGCTTTGTCGAACTTGAAGCAGAACGGATGGATGTGGATCTGGGGATATTTTTTGTTGATGTAGAAAATGCCGAATATCCAGCTGAACGCCTGTGCAATGATGGTGGCAATGGCCACGCCCGCTACCCCCCAGTGGAATACCACCACGAACAGAAGGTCCAGTACGATGTTGATGATGCACGCTATGACAAGGAACAGCAGCGGCGTTTTGCTGTCGCCCAGGCCCTGAAGGATGCCGGAGTTGGCATTATACCCCAGGCTGCCGATCAGCCCGCCCAGCACGATGACCATGTAGATCCAGCACTGGTCCGCGGTGTCGGCCGGGACCGCCAGCAGCGCTATGATGGGGCGGCTGACAAGGATGCCCACGATGGAGAGCGGCACGATGCCGACGATGAGCGCGGTATAGATGGTGTCGATGGTGGCCTTCAGGCGTTCGGCGTCGCCCGCGCCGTAGAACTGGCTCACCATGACCATGGCTCCGATGCCCAGCCCCATAAACATACTGGACAGCAGGAACACCACAGGAAACGCCGTACCCACGGCGGCCAGCGCCGTGCTGCCCACAAAGCGGCCCACTACGATGCTGTCCACCATATTGTAAAGCTGCTGGAACATGTTGCCCACCAGCAGCGGCAGCGCGAAAAACAGGATCAGTCCGGCTGGGCTGCCCTGCGTCATATCCGTCATATTGCTTTTTACTGTCTTTGCTTCCATTTCACAGCTTCTCCAAATCGTAAGGCGTTTCCTGATAGACGTAATAATTCAGCCAGTTCGAAAAAAACAGGTTGGCGTGGCTGCGCCAGCGGAAAACAACGCCCTTAGCAGGGTCGTCATCCTCAAAATAATTCTCCGGTACGGCGATGGGAAGGCCTCTTTTAACGTCGCGCTCGTACTCCAGACGCAGGGTGTCGCGGTCGTATTCCATATGGCCGCACACAAAGATCTGGCGGCCGGAATCCGTGGCGAGGATATGCAGCCCGGCCCTGCCGCTTTCGGCCAGCACACGCAGCGCAGGGCAGGCGTCCACCTCCTCGCGGCAAAGCTCGGTATGGCGGGAATGGGGCGCGTAGAACACTTCGTCAAAGCCGCGCACCAGCGGGTTTTTCGGGCGTGTCACCCGGTGGGCGAAAATGCCGAACACTTTTTGCGGCAGTACGCGCTTGTGGATGCCGTAATGGTAATACAACGCAGCCTGCGCGCCCCAGCAGATGTGCACCGTGCTGTACACGTGCGTTTTGCTGTATTCAAAAATGGCGCAAAGCTCGGGCCAGTAATCTACTTCCTCGTAGGCCAGCATTTCCACGGGCGCGCCGGTAACGATCATGCCGTCGAAGCGCTCGGTTTTGATCTCGTCGAAGGTTTTGTAAAACGCCTCCAGATGCGCTCCGGGCACATGCGTGCTCTCGTGGGAATCCATGTGCAGCAGCGTCAGCTCCACCTGCAGGGGGCTGTTGGCCAGCATGCGGGCAATCTGCGTTTCGGTGGCGATTTTCGTCGGCATCAGATTTACCAGCAGGATGCGCAGCGGGCGGATGTCCTGCGTCATGGCGCGGGCCCGGTGCATGACGAACACGTTTTCTTCCTCGAGCGCCTTGTAGGCGGGCAGGGTCTGTGGAATGATCAGCGGCATAAAGCGGCGCTCCTTTCTGAACCCGCCCGGGGCGCGGGGCGCTGCCGCAGCGGGGGTACAGCATCCATTGTACGGCATGGCGGCGGCATCCGTCAAGCGCCGTGCGTCCATAATAATAAAGTATAAAGGTATTTACAAAGCGTGCCGGGCATGGTATGGTAAACAAGATAGCGTTTTGTAAAAGGGCGGCACTGTAGCATTCCAAAACGACGGACCGTACAAAAATTTTTTCGTTACATGAAACAAGGCTCACAGCTTGTGCCTTCGGCGCAGGCGGCTCCATTCAGCGCGATTTCGCCCGTGGGCGAAACCGCCGCACGTTGTGTTTTGGCGAGGGCTTTTGCGAAACAGGACGGAAAAGCTGCAGGCGGGACGGAGTTTAAGGCGTCAGCCGCGGATTGTGCGGTGCGGCCCGGGAAAAAGGAGAATTTTATGTTAACTGTAACCGACGTCAGCCTGCAGTTCGCGGGCAGCACGCTGTATAAACACGTCGATCTGAAATTTGCGGCCGGCAACTGCTATGGCATCATCGGAGCGAACGGCGCCGGCAAGTCCACGCTGCTGCGCATCCTTTCCGGCGCGCTGGAGCCTACCACCGGCTCGGTGACTATGGGCGCGGACGACCGGATGAGCGTTCTGGAGCAGGACCATTTCAAATACGACGAGTACAATGTTATGGACACCGTCATCATGGGCAACCGCCGCCTGTATGACATTATGAAAGAAAAAGAAGCGCTGTATGCGAAAGAGGACTTTACCGACGCGGACGGTGAAAAAGCCGCTGAGCTGGAGGGTGAATTTGCCGAGATGAACGGCTGGGAGGCCGAGACAGAGGCGGACCAGCTTTTGAACGGTTTGGGCATTCCGATGGACCTGCATACCGCGCCCATGTCGGCGCTGGACGGCCGCCAGAAGGTGAAGGTACTGCTGGCGCAGGCTCTGTTCGGCCGGCCGTCCATCGTGCTGCTGGACGAGCCCACCAACGGCCTGGACATTGAATCCATCGACTGGCTGGAAGAATTTTTGATGGATTATCCCGGCACCATCATCGTCGTCAGCCATGACCGCCACTTTTTGAATGCGGTTTGCACCCATATCGTGGATATCGATTACAACAAGGTGCAGATGTATGCGGGCAACTACGATTTTTGGTACGAATCCAGCCAGCTGATGCAGCAGCTCATCCGCAACCAGAATAAGAAAAAAGAGGAAAAGATCCGCGATCTGCAAAACTTTATCCAGCGCTTTTCCGCAAACAAATCCAAATCCAAGCAGGCCACAAGCCGCAAGAAGATACTGGATTCCATTACGCTGGAGGAGATGCCCGCCTCCAGCCGCAAATACCCTTATGTGAGCTTTGAGCCGGAGCGGGAGGCCGGAAAGGACATCCTGTTTGTGGAGGGCATCACCAAGACGGTGGACGGCGTGAAGGTGCTGGACAATGTCAGCTTTATCGCCAACAAGGGCGACAAAATCGCCCTCGTGGGCGAAAACGAGGCGGGCCAGACCGCGCTGTTCAAGATCCTGACAGGCGAGATGGAGCCGGACGCGGGCAGCTTCAAGTGGGGCGTTTCCACGAGCCAGAGCTATTTTCCCCAAGACAATTCCGCTTTTTTTGAGGGCTTTGACGAGGACCTTATCTGTTGGCTGCGCCAGTACAGCGAGGACACCACCGAAACATATCTGCGCGGTTTTCTGGGCCGGATGCTGTTTTCCGGCGACGAGGTATACAAGCCCGCAAAGGTGCTGTCCGGCGGCGAAAAGGTACGCTGTATGCTCAGCCGTATGATGATGACCCACGCCAATGTGCTGCTGCTGGACCAGCCCACCAACCATCTGGACCTGGAGAGCATCCAGGCGCTGGCCGACGGCCTGGCGCGCTTTCCCGGCAACCTGCTTTTCTCGTCCCATGACCACCAGTTCATCGATGAGATCGCGAATCGCATCATCGAGCTGCCGCTGGGCCAGCCGGGCTGTCTGGACCGCACGGGCACTTACGAGGAATTTTTGGAATGGAAGCACAACCGGTGAGTGAAAAACGCGCGTTGCTCAAATCTGTTTTCGGCTACGAGGGTTTTCGCCCCGGGCAGGAGCAGCTCATCGACGCGCTTTTGCAGGGGCGCGACGTCATGGGCATCATGCCCACGGGCGCGGGCAAATCCATGTGCTACCAGCTGCCCGCGCTGCTGCTGCCGGGCATCACGCTGGTGGTGTCGCCGCTCATCAGCCTGATGAAGGACCAGGTGAACGCGCTGGTGCAAAGCGGCGTGCGCGCCGCATACCTGAACTCTTCCCTGACGGAGGGGCAGACGGCGAAGGCCATAGCCAACGCCATGGAAGGTGTGTATAAAATCATCTACGTCGCGCCCGAGCGGCTGTTCACGCCGCGCTTTCAGAATTTTGCGCAGGGCATGAACATCAGCATGGTGTGTGTGGACGAGGCCCACTGCGTGTCTCAGTGGGGGCAGGATTTCCGCCCCGGGTATCTGGATATCGCCCGCTTTCTGGAAACGCTGCCCCGCCGCCCCGTGGTGGGGGCGTTTACGGCCACGGCCACGGGCGAGGTGCGGGAGGATATCGTACGCCTGCTGGGTCTCGCGGACCCTGTAACCGTGGTGACGGGCTTCGACAGGCCGAATTTGTATTTTGGTGTAGAGGAGCCGCGGGACAAATACGCGGCCGTCACACGGTATCTGGCGGCCCACACGGGCGCTTCGGGCATTGTGTACTGCCTGACGCGCAAGACCGTGGAAGAGGTGTGCGAAAAGCTGCGGGCCGACGGTTACGCGGCCACGCGTTATCACGCGGGCCTTTCGGCGGACGAGCGCCAGCGCAACCAGGACGCGTTTTTGTATGACGAAGCGCGGGTGATGGTGGCGACGAACGCTTTCGGCATGGGCATCGACAAATCCAATGTCAGCTTTGTGCTGCATTACAACATGCCAAAAAACATCGAGAGCTATTACCAGGAGGCCGGGCGCGCGGGCCGCGACGGCCAGCCGGCGGACTGCATTTTGCTGTATGGCGGCAAGGATGTGGTGACGAACCGGTTTTTTATTGAAAAGGACGATGAAAACGACGCGCTGGACGAGGAAACGCGCCGCCTGGTACGGGAGAAGGACGAGGAACGGCTGCGCCGTATGACATTTTACTGCCATTCCGGCAGCTGCCTGCGGGCGTATCTGCTGCGCTATTTCGGCGAGAACGCGCCCGAACACTGCGACAACTGCTCGGTGTGCAGCACGCAGACGGAAAAGGTGGACGTGAGCGGCGAGGCCCGCATCATCTTCCTGTTCCTGAGGGACCTGCGCTACCCGCTGGGCGCGGCCACTGTCATCGACGCACTGCGCGGCAGCGAGAGCGAGCGCGTGCTGCGCCACCGGCTGGAGCGTGCCGACGGCTATGGCCGCCTGCGCAGTGTGTCCGCCGCGCGGCTGCGCGCGATCTTCAACCACCTTACGGCCGCGGGTTATCTGGAACAGGCAGCGGGGCAGTATCCCACGCTTTCACTGGGGGCGCCCGCGCTGGAATTTCTGGAATACGGCGGCACCGTCACGCTGCGCGTGGCCAAGGAGGCACCCCGCGCCCACGAGAGCACGGCGGCATTGCCCGCGGATATGGCGCTGTTCGAGCGCCTGAAGGAACTGCGTTTGAAATTCGCAAAGCGCGCGGGCGTGCCTGCGTTCGTTATTTTCACCGACGCGACGCTGCGCGCCATGAGCGCCCAAAAGCCGCGCACGATGGCTGAATTTTTGAAGGTGCCGGGCGTGGGCGGCAAAAAGGCCGACGCCTACGGCAAAGCGTTTTTGGAACGGATCGGGGAGGAAAGCTGACATGGAAAGCAGTGCGGCGCTGCCGCACGCAGCCCGGGAACTGCTGCTGAAAGGCGGCGGCTGTGCCGTGAACTTCGAGTGTGCGCCGGAGCTTTGCGCGCCTTTGCGCGCGGAGCTGGCCCGAAGCGGGCGCAGCGTTGGCTTCGTGCGTGCGGACGAAGGCTTTTACGACAGAATGGATACGGCCGCTTACCTGCGTCTGTTCGAGCGGATGGCAGGCACACGGGGCATGGCCGACGCCGCGCTGGCCGCCATGGGGCTGGAGGACGCGCGGCGCACACCGCTGCGCCGTTTGACGCCGGCCCAGCGCAGGCGGCTTTCCATCGCGCGGGAGATCGTCCGCGCTCCCGAGGTGTTTTACATCGAAGAACCGCTGGCCGGGCAGGACGCGGAAGGATGCAGGCGTATTCTGGAATGGATGGACGGCGTGCCGTCCACAGGCCGGTGCTGCATCGCGGCCACGGCTTCCACGCGCACGGTCTATCTGCTGCCGGGCGAGCGCTACCATTTGGACGGGAACGGATTGGAAAGGCTTGAGGCCGCCGAGGAAAGCGCGGCGCAGGGCACAGCGGTGGAAAAGATCCCGGCCAAAGCCGGGGAGACATTGCTGCTGTTCAATCCCTCGGACATCGACTTTGCCGAAAGCGCGTCCGGCCGCACGGCGCTCAGCGTCCGGGGCGAAGAATACGCCTGCGCGCTCACGCTGGAGGAGCTGTCTGTCCGGCTGGAACGCTACGGCTTTTTTCGCTGCCACCGCTCCTACCTTGTGAACATGCAGAAGGTACAGGAGGTGGTGCGCTGGACGCGCAACAGCTACGCGCTGCGGCTGGAGAACGGGCCGGAATCCGGTGTGCCGCTCAGCAAGGGCCGCATTGATGCCATGCGGCGGCAGTACCGGTTTTGACAAAGAAGCCGCGTATGGCGGGAGAAAATAAAAGCTGTGCCTGCCCGGGCGGCGTATGCGGCGGGGATGGTGCAGCTTATCGTTTCGATACGGATGCCCGTATCTGCTTTATGGGCCTTTGGAGGAATTTTCGCGCCGGAAATAAAAGGGCGGCGGCGGAAAACGGCAATGGTTTCTGCTCCGTTCATGCCCCGTAATGCTCCGTTCGCCGTTTGGGATGCTCCCTTCACGGCATTTTTGTAGCAAGACTGCTTTTTTTTCGGTAAAATGATATCATTCACCGAAAGGAGCGAACCGCCAATGGACATTCTATCCATGCAGAACGTATCCCTTTCCTTCGGCAGTACCCGGGCGCTGGACGGCCTGAGCTTTGCCGTGAAGGAAGGGGAGATTTTTGGTTTTCTTGGGCCTTCGGGCGCGGGAAAAACCACTACCATCAAGCTTCTCACACGTCAGCTCCGGCCCGGCGCGGGAGAGATTGCCGTATTCGGCGCGCCCATTGCCCGCCTTGACAGCGCGGCTTATGAGCAGATCGGCATTTTGTCCGACAACAGCGGCGTGTACGAGCGTATGAGCATCTATGAAAATATGAAGCTTTTTGCAGACCTGCGCGGCCTGCCCGCCTCCCGCATCGGGGAAGTGCTGGAAAAAGTGGGCCTGGCCGACGCGGGCAAGCGCGTGGCAAAAAAACTCTCCAAGGGTATGCGCCAGAGGCTGATCTTAGCCATGGCCGTGCTGCACCGGCCCCGGCTGCTGTTTCTGGACGAGCCCACCGCTGCGCTGGACCCCGCCACCACGGCGGCCATCCACCGCCTGCTGCGGGAAATGAACGACGGCGGCACGACGATCTTCCTCACCACGCACAACATGGAGGAGGCGGACCGTTTGTGCGCCCGCGTGGCTTTTTTGAACGAGGGGCGTATTGCCGAGACAGGCGTGCCCGCACAACTGAAGCTGAAGTATGCCAAAGACAGGGTGCGCGTATTGCTGGAGGACGGTGAGGCGCTGGAGTGTGCCAGGAATCCAGAGGCGATTGGGGCGCTGCTGGCGGACCTTTCCGGACGGGGCATTGCGTCCGTGCATTCGGAAGAGCCGGACCTTGAAGAAATATTTTTGCAGGTGACGGGGAGGAATTTGGTATGAAAAAGCATCTGCGTGTTTTGCGCACGCTGTTTGTAAAGGACATTGTGGATATGTTCAAAAATCCCAACGTCCTCCTGATGCTGGCGCTGCCGCTGATCTTTATCGTTATCTATCAGTTCGTAGATCTTGGCATGTCGCCCGCTTATCTCCTGATGCTGGGCGTGATGATGAACCTGTGCCTGACGCCGCTTTCCGTGCTGGGCATGATGATCGCCGAGGAAAAGGAAAAGAACACCATGCGCACGCTGATGCTGTGCAATGTGACGGGCGGGGAGTTTCTGGCCGCGAAAACGCTGGCGGTGCTGGCAGGCACTCTGCTGGTGGACACGGTGTTGTTTTTTCTGACGGGCTTCGGCCCGGCGCAGCTTCCGGTATTCCTGCTGGTGTGCACGGCAGGCAGCATGACGATGCTGCTGTTGGGCGGCCTGACGGGGATCGTCTGCCGGGACCAGACCTCTACGGGCACCATTGCAGGCCCGCTGGCTCTGGTATTCATGCTGCCCACCATGTTTGCCGGGATGGGCGGCGTGCTTCAGAAAGTCGCGTCCTTTGTGCCGACCACGGCTACGGCCGATTTAATGTTTCTGGGGCTTGGGCACCAATCGTGGATGGGGGCGAACGTGCTTTGGGACGTCGCTGTGCTTGCCGTGTGGACGGCGGGCAGTGCAGGGCTGTTCGCGCTGGCCTTCCGCAAAAAGGGCGTGGACAACTGAGCGGAATTTTTATCGTTCAATAAACAGCATCCGCCCGCCGGGTCTCCGGCGGGCGGATGCTGTTTTCGGTTCAGCGCAGGAAGTATACAAGCTCTTCCTTGGGCGGCTGGGCGGGGGTGACGCTGGCAGCCTCCAGCCAGGGGCCGACGCCGTCATAGATGGGATGCTCCTTTGCGCCCACGGTGGCCGTCACGGTCACCCAGCTGCGGTGCTGCAGCGCGGCGGCGTTTTCCGCCGCGCAGATAAAACCGATGAAAGAGATATCCTCGGCGCAGCATGTCATGCCGAAGCGGCCGGGCACAAAGCAGCCCTTGGGCACACGGGGCGTCTGACAGACATAACCCTTGAAGCGCACGGTCTTGCCCATGTATTTGTCCAGGTTGTCCATAGCGTCCAGATACCACAGCCCGAAATCCTCGTCCGCGATGTCTATGACAGGCGCGTCGGTATCAAAGGGCAGCTCATCCACAACGTCGTCGGGGTCCACGCTGCCGTCGGTGCGCTCAAACGCCATCTGGGCGCGGCGGTTCACCATGCGAACGGCACGGTGCAGGTACGCCTTGTCCGTGGCGTCGGTGCAGCGGTTGAAGATCACCATTTCAGGGTCCTGCAATTTGTCCACGGCAAGCTGGCGCATATTGGTCATATAGGAGGCGAAGGTGGTAGAGTCCGCCAGAAGGATGATCTGGTAGATATCCCAGTCCGTGGGCAGCGCGTCATACAGCGCCTGAAGCGGCCACATACCGTTGTATTCAATGAGCACGCGGTCCACACGGTGTTTTTTCTGGTAGTCTTTTAAAAAAGCGGTGGTCAGGCCGGCCTGCTCCTCCACCGGCAGAAAGCTGACGTTTCCGCCTGCGAACCTTTCGGGGCGGTATTCATTTTCGCCTTCCTCGCACAGCAGCACCAGCGTTTTTTCGCCGGTGTTGAAGCCCGGGTCCTCCAGCGTTTCCTGAATGAAAGCGGTTTTGCCCGCGTCCAAAAAGCCCGTGAACAGATAAACAGGGATACTCATGCTCATGCCTCCCCGCCGAACAGCGTTTTGAGCGCCGCTTCGTTGAGCTGTGCGCCGATAACGCACAGGCGGCCGGTGTAATCGGCGGCGCCCGTGCGGATGTCCTGCTCACCGGGAACATAGTCAAAATGCAGCCAGGTCCCGTCCGCCGCGGGGACGATGCCCTTGGCGCGCAGCACCGCGCCGTAGTCGCCGGAATCCAGAGCCGTCAGGCAGAATGCAACCTCAGCCTCGGTGAATTTGCGGGGCGATTCCATTCCCCAGCTTGTGAACACCTCGTCCGCGTGGTGATGCCCCTCGTGGCTGTGATGATGGTGTTCGGCGTGATTATGGCCGTGCCCGTCCCGGCATGTCCCGCAGGTGCAGTCTTCGCCGTGGTGATGCGCTTCTGCGCTGTGACAGCAGTTTCCACCGTGTGCGTGTGCTTCGTCGTGGCAATGCTCATCCCCGTGGTCGTGGCGGTGTTCATCATGCCCATGCTCATGTCGGCACGCCTCGCAGGTACAGCCATCTTCATGGTGATGATGCGTGTGGGCAGTTCCCCCGGCAAGAACGGTCAGCTCCGCCATCAGGCTGTTTTTCTGTTCCATCGCGTCCAAAAGCTGCGCGCCGGTGAGCGCGTCCCACGGCGTGGTGACGATGGGGGCCTTTTCGTTGTGCCCGCGCAGCAGCGCAACGGCCGCGGCCAGTTTATCCTCCGGCAGGTTCTGCGTGCGGCTCAGAATGATGGCGCTGGCGTGCTCGATCTGGTTGTTGTAAAATTCACCGAAGTTTTTCATATAAATGCGGCATTTGGATGCATCCGCCACGGTGACGAAGCCCGCAAGCTCCACATCGGCATGCAGGGCCTGAACGGCGCGGATGACGTCGGACAGCTTGCCCACGCCGGACGGCTCGATGAGGATACGGTCGGGATGGTATTCGTCCAGTACCTTTTGCAGCGCCGCGCCAAAATCGCCCACCAGGCTGCAGCAGATGCAGCCAGAGTTCATCTCCGTTACTTCGATACCGGCGTCTTTCATAAAGCCGCCGTCGATGCCGATCTCACCGAATTCATTTTCAATGAGCACCAGCTTTTCGCCCTTGTAGGCCGTGGGGATGAGTTTTTTGATGAGCGTGGTCTTGCCCGCGCCCAGGAATCCGGAAAAAATTGTGATTTTTGTCATTGCTGTTACCTCCATGCAAAACGCCGCTGCATCCAGGGCAGCGGCGTGTAACGTACAAATACGGCGGAACGCGGAACGTTCAGCCCTGGCAGCCGAGCTCATCCCAGTCCTGGAAATCGGCCGGGTCCGCGATTTTGGTCGGATCAGTCACGGGCACGGCGGGCGGCGCCTCCACAGGGTTCACATTCGGCACGGGCGCGAGGGCTGCGTCGGGATCGAAAGGGCGGTAAGGCGCTTCGGGCGCATCTTCGGCGTCCGTGCCGTCCTCCTGCGGAAATTCGCCCGTTTCAACAGTGTATACTACGTCGTCCAGCGCATCGTCCTGCGGCCAAACCTTCTCGATCAGCTTAACAGCGGCCACGGCGGCGCCGGCCACGAGGCCGATGCCGACCAGTTTGGAAAGAAAGCTCATGATATCCCTCCTTGGGGTGTTGTAAAACCGTCTGCAGACGCTTTTTATACATTATAAGCATCGCGGGCAGATAAATTCATTATACACAAGAGCAGTGTAATTTGCAAGTTGAAGATTTTTAGCACTCGATATAATAGAGTGCTAAAAATTCATATTTTGTTCATAAATTTAGCGAAAATAGTTCACGAACAGCCTTTATAATAAAAATTGTTCCGAAGGGGAACAAAAAAGAACATGTTCCGGCAAAACAACCTGCCTGCGCGCGGGCGCCGGGAAAAATAAAGTACGCACAGAGAAAAGGAGCAGATTATGTTTGACTTGATTCCGTTTGGCCGCAATGAACGCAATTTGTTCAATTATCTCGATAATGTGGAGCGCAGCTTCTGGGATGGCAGCATTTCCAATATGGCACAGTTCCGCTGCGATGTGCAGGACAAAGGCGACAGCTATCTGCTGGAGGCAGAGCTGCCGGGCTTTGAGCGCGAGGACATCGGCATTGATCTGGACGGTACAACGCTTGTTATCACGGCGCGCCACAGCAGCGAGAGCGGAGAAAAGGACAAAGACGGCAACTATCTGCGCCGGGAGCGCAAGTTCGGCTCGTTCAGCCGCAGCTTCGACGTTTCGGGCGTGGATACGGAACACATCAGCGCCGCATACAAAAACGGTGTGCTGGAGCTGACGCTGCCCAAGCAGGCGGCGCAGGTCCCGCAGGCGCGCCGCATCGAGATCGCTGGGGAATAAACCCTCAAGTACGGCAGAAAAAGGAAGAAAAAGGCCCGTGGGCCGCCGCAGATACGGCGGCCCACGGGCCTTTTTATGAGATGGATGCAGTGCAGGGAAAGCAGTGTGCTGTACGGGAAAGCGCTGCGGGCCGTTTTACCGGCCCGCAGCGCGCGCCCCGTCCGGACATTCCAGCGCCCAGATCTGCCTGTCCCGACGGAACACAAGGCAGGTGGCAGCACCCAGCAGTCCCAATAGGAAGAACAGAAGCGCGGCGCCCGAGCCCTTTCCGGCACCGAACAAAACGCACAGCAGGCTTCCGGCCGGGCGGCGGGCCATGAGCGGCTCGAATACCTTGTCCACCAGCAGGCCGCCGGCAAAGTACCCCAGCGGAATGGTGAAGAACTGCAGCGTATTGCGCGCAGCAAACACACGCCCCTGCATGGCAATGGGGATGTGGGTGCGCATCAGCACGTCCAGGTTGGCATTCATCAACGGGATGGCGGCCCAGCCCAATACCGCGCCCAGACACCAGACGGGGACGCTGCGGCCGAAGGCAAGAAAAAAGTTTTCCGTACTCATGGCCAGCAGCAGGGTATTGCAAACCGCCCGCACACGGCTTTTGGGCGGCGGCAGCGCCGAGGCGGCGGCACTGCCCAAAAGCAGCGCGGCTCCCGTAGCGGTGTTGACGGCACCCAGAGCAGCCTCGCCGCCGCCTTGGCGGGAAAGCAGCATGGCGGGGAATGCCGCGTTGTAGACCGACGCGGTGAAATTGATGGCGGAGAGGAACAAAATCAGGTGAAGGATGCCCCGCTGTCCCTTTAAGAAGCGCAGCCCCTGCCGGGCACAACAAAGCACGTCCTCTGCACGGGCAGCGCCGGAGGGGGCTGCGGGCAGCTTCACCAGAAACAGCAGCGACAGAAACGCGGCAAAAAAGGTGAACAGATCGAACAAAATGACGGCATGGATGCCGGCCAGCGCCAACAGTGCCGTGGCAAACATCGGCGTCAGCATGTTGATCAGAGAGTTGGCGAGCGAACGAAGGCCGCTGGCTTTCTGGTAATGTCTTTCGGGCGTCAGCAGACTGATGGCTACATCCGCGGCGGGCTGCTGCACGGTGTTCATCAGTCCGTTCAATGCGTTGAGACAGTACAGGTGCCAGATCTCCAGCTGTCCGGCCTGAAGCAGTACCAGCACAGCGACCGTGCACAGTGCAGCAAAGCTGTCACTGGCCAGCATAACGGCCTTTTTGTTCCAACGGTCGCTCAGAGCGCCTGCGAAAATGCTCATCACAACATAGGGCGCATAGGAACATACGGACAAAAGCGCTGTGGTGAGTGCAGAGCCCTGCGCCTGGTAAGACCAGACGATGAGGGCGAAATTCGTCATTGCGCTGCCCAGTGCGGAAAAGGACTGGGTAAGCCATAAGATCAAAAAGCCGCGCAGCTCTCTGATCAGTACTTTGAAAGATCTCATATCGACTTTGCTCCTTTTTTGTTTGAAATACTTCAATCCAAAAATGCAAAGTCTGCCGGGTGTGGACCGCTATGCGAACCGCACACCGCCGGGACGAATGCGGGGAAGATGCTCCATGCAGGCTCGTCCTGTCAGACCTTGCATGGAGCGGACGCGATGCAGAGCTTCACCGTGCGTATCCTCCTTTTCTTCACGGAAGGAGCCGTCACAGCCAGGTGACAAGTTCTTCCAGGGATTTGCGTTTTTTGGTGCGCAGCGCATCGTCCGCGCGGGCATAGCCGATGGCGATGATAAGACGCACACGGGCGTTTGTGTTCAGCAGCGCCTGCAGCGTTTTCTCGTCGAACCAGCCCAGGATGCAGGTGGAAAGCCCCAATTCGTGGGCGCGGTAGACGAGCTGGGACACAGCTAGGCCGATGTCCGCGGCGCGGTAGTCCTGGTCTTTCAGCTTTGCGCCCACGGCGGCACTGCGGTTGTAGGGCTGCTCCGCCACGACGATGAACGCGGGACAGTCGCCGGCAAATTTGTTCATACCCAGACTTTGGGTGGCGGCGCCCACAGCACGGGCCGTGCCGTCTACGGCCACATAAAAATGGTATGGCTGGCTGTTGCAAGCGCTGGGCGCAAGGCGCGCGGCTTCCAGCACCTGCGTCAGCACGGCGCGGTCCGGTGTGCGCACAGGGTCAAACGCGCGGCAGCTCTGGCGCGTTTCGGTCATTTTTTTATAGTCCATTCAAAATCCCCCCTGTTTCAGGCTGCAAAAAGCCCCGCGCACAGTACAGGCGGGGCGGTAAGGCGCCGATGGTGCCGCGCGCCCTCCCGTCATGGATGCTCGGCCGTGGCCACCAGATATTTGTAGATCTGCGGCTTGAATTTCTCATACAGGCCAAGGCTTTCGTACAGGCCTTTATAATAGGTGAACAGCTTGGCCTTGGTTTTCACCACGCCTACAAGGTCGATCTGTGTATGAGTGATGCTTTTTTCGTTTTTGACGTAATAATACACCGGGGTATCCACCGCGCAGAAGCGGTGGGCATAGCGGATGTATTCCAAATTGAACAGGAAATCCTCGCTCCAGTTCAGTTCCTCCCGGCACAGCACGCCGTTGTCCCGGATGAGCGCCGTGCGGTACAGCTTATTCCACAGCACGCCGTAGTAGAAGCTGGCCGGTTCGTCCATCAGCTCCCGCGCAAATTCGCGCTGGTCCATCACGTCGCGGCGTTTTAAGAAGCCGTGGCGGGTGGTTTTGCCGCCGTCTACGCGGTAGTAATGCGCGATCACCATGTCCGCACCCGCGTGTTCGGCCCGCTCAATGAGCGTGGCCGTGGCGCCCGGAGCAAGGTAATCGTCGCTGTCCACAAACTGGATGTATTTGCCCTGTGCGGCCGCGATGCCCGTGTTGCGCGCGGCGGAAACGCCCGCGTTTTCCTTGTCGATGACATGGACACGGGGGTCGATGCGTTCGTACATGTGGCAGATGGGGCTGGAAGCGTCCTTGCTGCCGTCGTTGACGAGGAATACCTCGATGTTTCGGTAGGTCTGTTTGCGGACGCTCTCGATGCAGCGCGCAAGGTCCGGCGCCGCGTTGTACACGGGGATGACGATGGATACGAGCGGTTGTTCCAAGGGTGCCTCCTTTGCTGTTTCGGTGTGGATGTGCGGAAAAGAAAACGTTATTTACATCATGGGCTTGTCCAGCGCGGCGGCGCCCGTCCACAGCTTGTGGTAAACGCCGTGCTTTGCCATCAGCTCTTCGTGGGTGCCCTCTTCCTCGATGCCGTTCTCGCCCAGCACAAGAATGCGGTCCGCGTGCTGGATGGTCGTCAGGCGGTGGGCGATGGTGAGGGTGGTGCGCCCCTGGGCCAGCCGCGCCAGGCTCTGGCCCACCAGGTGTTCGCTTTCATTGTCCAGCGCGCTGGTGGCCTCGTCCAGAATGAGGATGGGCGGGTTTTTCAAAAATACGCGGGCAATGGAGATGCGCTGCTTCTGCCCGCCGGAAAGCTTGACGCCGCGCTCGCCCACATAGGTGTCGTAGCCGCTGTGCAGCGCCGAGATGAACTCGTGCGCGCCGGCCAGCTTTGCGGCCTGCTCCACCTCGGCGCGGGTGGCGTCCGGACGCCCGTAGAGGATGTTTTCGTACACGGTTCCGCTGAACAGATAAACGTCCTGCTGCACGATGCCGATGGCCCTGCGCAGGGATTCCAGCGTTACGGTTTTCACATCGCGGCCGTCGATGCACACATGGCCGGACGTTGCGTCGTAAAAACGGGGAATGAGGTTGCACAGCGTCGTCTTGCCGCCGCCGGACGGCCCTACGAGAGCCAGCTTTTCACCGGGGCGCACATCCAGGCTTAAATCGTGCAGTACTTTATTGTGGTCGTCCGGATATTCAAAGCTCACATGCTCGAAGGTGATGCGTCCCTGCACATTTTCCAGGGGCTTTGCGTTCTCGTCGTCGAAGATGTCTACATCCGCGTCCATGATCTCGCAGAAGCGCTCGATGCCTGTCATGCCGCGCTGGAACTGCTCGGCGAATTCGATGATGCGCCGGATGGTGGACAGCAGCGTGGTGACGTACAGCATGTAGGCCACAAGGTCGCCCGGCTCGATCTTGCCGTAGAGCATAAACAGGCCGCCCGCCACGATCACAACAAGGTACATCAGCCCGTCGAACAGGCGTGTGGTGGTGTTGAAGGCGGCCATCCAGCGGTAGGTCTCCTTTTTGATGTCCAGGAAGCGTCCGTTGTCCTGCTCGAATTTTTCGCGCTCAAGGTCCTCGCCGCCGAAGGCCTTCACCACGCGCTCACCCAGCAGGCTGTCCTCGATGCGGGCGTTCAGTTCGCCGATGTGGCGGCGCTGCTTGAGGAATGTGGCGCGCACCATATGGTTAAAGCGCGTGCAGCAGACGACCATAACGGGCACCACCGCAAACACAATGAGCGTGAGCCATACGTTCATGCCCGCGAGGATGATGAATGAGATAACGCCCTTCAGCCCGGCGATGAAAAATTCTTCCGGACAGTGGTGGGCGAATTCCGTTACATCAAACAGGTCGTTGGTGATGCGCCCCATGATCTGGCCCACCTTGGTATTGGCAAAGTAGCTGTCGGACAGCTTTTGCAGGTGGTCAAAGGCGTCTCGGCGCATATCCGTTTCAATGCGCGCGCCCATCACATGGCCCGTGTTGGCCATAAAGTAGTTGGCTGCGCCGTCAATGAGCCGAAGCACCAGATAAAGTGCGCCAACGCGGAGGATATAGCTCACCGTCAGGCTGGAAAGGTCGTTTACGCCCATATTGGTGATGGAACGCATGATGAGCGGCAGAACCAGCTCGCACACCGAGGTGAGCGCCGCACAGAACAGATCGAAGCAGAGGATGCCCTTATAGCGGGCCATGTAGGGCCAGAAGCGGCGCAGCAGCGCCGGCGTGGCCATAGAATTTTGCTGTTTTTCCATGATTCTCCTTGTGTTTTCTCCTTTGAATGCCGCGCTCAGCGGCCGAATTCCGTCAGCAGACGCTGGCGTTCGTCCCAGAGCTTTTGGGAAAGGTCCACATAATAGCGGTGGGGATTTTCAAAGCGGGTCACCTCATCCCACAGAGTCGCCACCTGAGCGGCGCAGAAATCCCGGATATCCCGCAGCGGCGGGTTTTCGTACACGCGCTTTCCGTTCACATAAATGGGACGGTTCAGCCGTTCGGCGCGCACGTTGGTAAAGGTACGCTTTTTCCAGGTCTCCACCGGGTCGAACAAGGTGATGCCGTCCGTCACATCCACGGTCTCGTCCGCCATGGTGATGTAATCGGCCATGGCCTTTCCGGTGTCGTTGTCGTAGATGCGGTACAGGTTTTTCAGGTGCGGGATGGTGGTCTTTTCCGCTGTTTCGCTGATTTTGATCTTCGGAAGATACCGGCCGCCGTCCTTCACAGCGGCCAGCTTGTACACGCCGCCGAACACAGGGTCGCTCTTGCTGGTGATCATATTTTCACCGATGCCGAAGTTCGTCACCTGCGCGCCCTGCAGGATCAGGTCCCGCACCAGATATTCGTCCAGAGAGTTGGACGCGCACACGCCGCAGTCCGGATAGCCCGCCGCATCCAGCATTTTGCGCGCCTTTTTGGAAAGGTACGCAATGTCGCCGGAATCGATGCGTACGCCTTTGGGACGGATGCCCAGAGGCTTGAGTACTTCGTCGAACACGCGGATGGCATTGGGCACACCGCTCTTCACCACGCTGTAAGTATCCACCAGCAGCGTGCAGTTGTCGGGGTAAAGCTCGGCGTACCGTTTGAAGGCCTCGTATTCGCTGGGGAACATCTGCACCCAGCTATGGGCCATGGTACCCAGCGCGGGAATGCCGAACTGCCTGTCCGCCATGACGCAGGCGGTGCCTACCACGCCGCCGATGTACGCTGCGCGCGCGCCCAGCACGGCGGCGTCGTACCCCTGTGCCCGCCGGGAGCCGAACTCCATCACCGGGCGGCCCTGCGCCGCACGGACAATGCGGTTCGTCTTGGTGGCGATCAGGCTTTGATGGTTGAAGGTGACCAGAAGCAGCGTCTCGATGAGTTGGGCCTCGATGGCCGGGCCCTCCACGATGACGATGGGCTCGTGGGGGAAAATGGGCGTGCCCTCGGCCACAGCCCAGATATTGCAGTGGAATTCAAAGCGGCGCAGATAGTCGAGGAACTGCTCGGAGAAGCAGCCCTTGCCCCGCAGGTATTCGATGTCCTCTTCGCTGAAGTGAAGGTTATCCACTACCTCACAGAACTGCTCCAGGCCCGCGGCAATGGCAAAGCCGCCGCCGTCGGGTATCTTGCGGAAGAACATGTCGAACACGCCCACCTTGTCGGTGTAGCCTTCTTCGAAATAGCCGGCCGCCATGGTCAGCTCGTAGAAATCCATCAGAAGCGTCAGGTTGCGTGCGTCGTTGATATTTGTCATCACAGATTCCGGCTTTCTTTATTGTATTTGCTGCATTTATTTCAAAAACAAAAAGGGGCGTCAGTCCTCGCCCGGCGGGCCGAAGGTGAAATCGTCTTCGAGGAAGCCGAGGTCAAGCTCGTCCGGCCCGGAGCTGGGGGGACGGGAGGAGGAAGGCTTTCCCGCAGGAGACGGAACGCCGCGCCCGGCTGAGGGAGGCCGGCCGGGCCGCGGAGCGCGGGGCGCATTGCCCGGGCCGCCCGCGCGGCGGACGCGCTGCCGCTTCTGCCGGTTGTACATCCAGAACGTCAGCAGGCCGTATCCCACAAGAAAGATGGCCGTCAGGATACATACCACACGGAAATAAAGCCCGCCGAAGAATGCCTGCACGCGTGACACCGCATACAAAAAACCGTTCCGGGCCACGTCCTGCCCTGCAATGAGATCCACGGTGCCGACCAGCGCGCCGTTCAGCGTCAGCGTCACGGTGCCGACCTTGTCTCCCATGGCAATGGGCGCGTCCACGCTTTCGGGCACATCGAAGGTTTTTTCCAGCAACTCGTCGCTGTCGTTGGGAAGCACGGTCTTAAGGTCGCCCGCGGGGTAGAGCATCAGCGTGTCCGCTTCAGAGGAATAATTCACCTTGACCTCCGTCACGGGCGAACCGGTGTCGATGGAAGGCTTGATGGAGTAATTGGCGAACAGCCAGTCGTAGATGGTGGCGGTGTCATGAAACGAATAAGCATAGCCGTCCTCGGCCGCGTCCCACGGCGCGCCCAGCACCACGCCGATGTATGTCTCGCCTTTGTCGTTGACGGCGGCGGAGACAAAGTTGCGGCCTGCGGCCTGCGTGGACCCCGTTTTGATACCCTTGATGTAGGAACGGTATACAGCAGAGGAGGGCTTGATCATAGCGTCCGAACTGAGAATGGTGTACGGCTCGCTGTGGCTTTCCGCAGCGGGCATCTGGTAGGTCGCCGTACCCACGACGGTGCGGAAAATCTCGTGCTTCCAGCATTCCTGGGCGATAAGCGCAAGATCATGAGCGGAGGAGTAGTTGCCCGCGTCCATCTCCACAAGCCCGTTGGTGCTGGTGAAATTGGTGTTGGTGCAGCCCAGCGCGGCCGCGCGGGCGTTCATCAGCGCGTAAAAGTTGTTCAGGTTGCCGTTGCCCAGGTAATACCCCACGGCCTCGGCGGCCTCGTTGGCGCTTGGCAGCATCATCGCGTACAGCATGCTCAGCGCGCTCACGGTCTCACCCGGCCAAATGTCGGCCGTGGATGAATCCGGGTTGGTGATGGGAGGGACATACAGGCTTCGTTCGGCGGTGATTTTGGTGTTTTCCAGGTCGCTCACATTTTCCATCAGCAGCAGCGCGGTCATCAATTTGGTCAGGCTGGCCACGCTTCGCTGCTCGTCCGCGTTTTGTTCAAATACCACGATGCCCGTGTCCAGGTTGACGAAATAAGCCGACTGCGCCGTGATGGACGTACCTTCGGGCAGCTCGTACCCGGCGGCAAAGGCGCGCGGCGAAAGAAAAATAACGATAAGAAACAGGGCTGCAAGCCCGGCAGCGCATTTTTTCATATGGAAATTCCTCGCAGAAAATGTTAAGATAAAAGAAACACCTGCATAGTATGACCCGGCAGGCGTGAAAAAAGGCTGTTCATACTTTAGATTATAGCAGATTGGCACAAAAATGAAAAGGATTTTTGCCGCCGCGCGCGTTCTGCGCGCGGCGCGAAATACAAACGGGAGGGTAAAACTATGGAGATCAAACGCAACGGGGCAAACGGCCGCCGCGCGCAGAGCGTGTCGCATAACGGCATCCTGTACACCAGCGGTATCACCACCACAGACCTGGACGCCGATATCACGGGCCAGACGCAGGACGTCATCCACATCATCGACAACATTCTGGCGCGCAACGGCATTGACAAAACGCGGGTGCTCACAGCTGCCATCACGCTGGCGGACATGGCCGATTACGGCGCGTTCAACGCCGTGTGGGACGCCTGGGTCGTGGACGGCTATGAACCGGCGCGCAGCGTCACGGGCGGCCAGCTGGCCGTGCCGGAATACAAAATTAAAATTTCGGTGACGGCGGCGCTTTGAGCCCGCCGGAAGGGGGCGTACCGCATGAGCAAATACGTCATGGCCCTCGACCAGGGCACGACGTCCAGCCGCGCCATTATTTTTGACGAGCACCAGAACATCGTCAACATGGCACAGAAGGAATTTACACAGCATTATCCCAAAGCGGGCTGGGTGGAGCACGACCCGCTGGAGATCTATGCCTCCCAGTACGGCGTGCTGGTGGAGGTGCTGGCCCGCAGCGGCATGGAGGCGGGCGAGATCTCGGCCATCGGCATCACCAACCAGCGCGAGACGACCATCGTCTGGGACAAAAACACCGGCCGTCCGGTGTACAATGCCATCGTGTGGCAGTGCCGCCGCACGTCCGATTTCTGCACGAATCTTGTGGAGCGGGGCTATGCGGACGAGATCAGGGCCAAAACAGGCCTGCTCATCGACGCATATTTCAGCGCGACAAAAATCAAGTGGATCCTGGACAATGTGGAGGGCGCACGTGAGCGGGCCGAGCGGGGCGAACTTTTATTCGGCACCGTGGACACCTGGCTCATCTGGAAGCTGACGGGCGGCGCGGCCCATGTGACGGACGTCACCAACGCCTCGCGCACGATGCTGTTCAACATCCATACGCTGGAATGGGACAAGGATATCTGTGCGCTGCTCGACATTCCCATGTGCATGCTGCCCAAAGTTTGCGATTCCAGCATGGTGTACGGTGCGGCGCGCATCGGCGGGGCCGAAATACCCATCGCGGGCGCGGCGGGCGACCAGCAGGCCGCCCTGTTCGGCCAGACATGCTTTGCGCGGGGCGATGTGAAAAATACATACGGCACGGGCTGCTTTATGCTGATGAACACAGGGGACACACCTGTGGAGAGCAAAAACGGCCTGCTCACCACCGTGGCCGTCGGCCTGAACGGGAAGGCGACCTATGCGCTGGAGGGCAGTGTGTTCGTGGGCGGGGCGGTCATCCAATGGCTGCGGGACGAGCTGAAGCTCATCAACGAGAGCGCCGACAGCGAGTATTTCGCAAATAAAGTGAAAGACAGCGCGGGCGTGTATGTGGTGCCCGCGTTCACCGGGCTGGGCGCGCCGTACTGGGATATGTACGCCCGGGGCGCCATCCTGGGGCTGACGCGGGGCGCCGGGCGCAACCATATCATCCGCGCGGCGCTGGAGGGCATCGCCTACCAGACGCTGGATGTGCTGAAAGCCATGCAGGCGGACAGCGGCGTGCAGTTCAAAGAACTGAAGGTGGACGGCGGCGCTTCGGCAAATAACCTGCTGATGCAGTTCCAGGCCGACATTGCGGGCGTGACGGTACGCCGTCCGATGATCCGCGAGACCACGGCTCTGGGCGCGGCATATCTGGCGGGCCTGGCCACAGGCGTCTGGCGCGACCTGAACGACATCAAGGGCCAGTGGACGCTGGACAAGCTGTACGAGCCGCAGATGGAAGCGGCCCGTGCGCGGGAGCTGGTGGACGGCTGGCACAAGGCCGTGGAGCGCGCCCGGGGCTGGGCGTAACGCGGCCGGGAAGGCGCGCTGCCGTTACAATAAAATCAATGCGGACAAAAGCAGCCGCGGCGGGGAGACTCGCCGCGGCTGTTTTTGTTGTACGAAATTTTATTTCCAAGGCCTCTTCCCGGCAAAAAAACAGCCCGGACCCGTTTCAGGGCGCGCAAAGAAAGAACCGTGCGCTGCGCTGAGTATCAAAACGCGGCTGTTCTGCATGTACTGTACTATCACGGCTGAACAGACGGTATGCGGCGCCGGGTGTCCGGCGCGCCGTTACAGCCGGCATGCCGCGGCGGGGCGCGCCGACGCGGCGGGAGAGGGGGAGTGCGCCATGGAGATTTTGCGCGTAGAGGACGTCGGCCACAAATACCAGGCTGAAAACGGGGAAGTCACAGCCTTCGAGCACATCAGCTTCACTGTACAGAAGGGGGAGTTTATGAGCATCGTGGGGCCGTCCGGCTGCGGAAAAAGCACGCTGCTTTCCATCATTGCCGGGCTGCTGCCGCCCACTTCCGGGCGGGTCTATGTGGACGGAGAGGTAGTCACAGGCATTTCAAGGCACATCGGCTATATGCTGCAGCGCGACAATTTGCTGGAGTGGCGCACTATTTTAAGCAATGTGCTGTTCGGGCTGGAGATCCGAGGCGCCAAAACGCCGCAGAACGTGGCCCGCGCCCGGGAGCTGCTCAAAACCTACGGCCTGTATGAATTCCGCCACAAATACCCGCGCCAGCTTTCCGGCGGCATGCGCCAGCGCGTGGCGCTCATCCGCACACTGGCCACAGGGCCGGATATCCTGCTGCTGGACGAGGCGTTTTCGGCGCTGGATTATCAGACGCGCCTGAACGTCACCGACGATGTATACCGCATTTTGAAGCGGGAGCAGGTTACCACGCTGATGGTCACGCATGATATCCCGGAGAGCATCAGCATGGGGGATAAGATACTCGTCCTTTCCGCGCGGCCCGCGCAGGTAAAGGAGATCCTGTCCGTGGACTTCGGGCCGGGGCGCTCGCCGCTCTCGTGCCGGGCCAACCGGCAGTTCGGCCCTTACTTCGACCATATATGGAAAGAGCTGAGTACCGATGAAAAAAGCTAGACCGACGAACCCGCCCGCCGTCTCGCGCGAGCGCACGCTGTATCTGCGCCGCAAAAGGCGGCGCACCCATCTGGTGCACGCGTGCCAGATCGGCTTTCTTGTGTTCTTTTTTGCCCAATGGGAGATATCCGCCCGGCTGGGGTGGATCGACAGCTTTATCCTCAGCCAGCCATCGCGCATCCTGGAAACGCTGCGCAACATGTCCCAGAACCATTTGATGATGCATGTGGGCGTGACGCTGTATGAAACGCTGACGGGCTTTGTGCTGGGCGTGCTGCTGGGCGTGGCCATCGCCGTCGTGCTGTGGTGGTCCGGCTTTGTGTCCCGCGTGGCGGAGCCTTATCTGGTAGTGCTCAACAGCCTGCCCAAGATCGCGCTGGGGCCTGTTATCATCATCGTCGTGGGCGCGGGCACCGAGGCCATCATTTTCATGGCGCTGGCCATTTCCCTCATCGTCACGGTGCTGGAGATGCTGGCGGGCTTCCGTGCCACCAACCCGGAAAGCATTAAAATGGCGCGCACCTTCGGCGCCACAAAGCGCCAGGTATTCACCAAGATCGTATTTCCGTCCAATATCAACACATTGTTTAATTCATTGAAAATCAACATCGGGTTATCACTGGTGGGCGTTATTGCGGGCGAGTTCCTCGTCAGCAAGGCCGGACTGGGGTATCTGATCGTATACGGCGGGCAGGTGTTTCAACTGGACCTCGTGATGTCCAGCGTGCTCATTTTGTCCGTGATGGCGGCGCTGATGTACCAGAGCGTGGTGCTGCTGCAAAAATTCGTGAGCCGTTGGTTCGGGGGCTGACGGCGGGCGGAACAGGGGGAATAAGCGCGGCGAAAAGCGCCGGGCTTACCGATAAAGAAAGGGTGGTAATAAATGAAAAAAGGTTTGGCGCTTCTCCTGTGTGTGTGTCTGGCGCTGACGGCTCTGGCGGGCTGCAGCGGCAAGACAAAAGAAATGCAAAAGGTGACGGTGTGCGAGGTGACGCATTCCATTTTCTATGCGCCGCAGTATGTGGCGCTGGCAAAGGGCTTCTTCGCGGACGAGGGGCTGGACGTGGAGCTTTCCAACGGCGGCGGCGCGGACAAAGTGATGAGCGCGGTGCTTTCCGGCAACGTGGACATCGGCTTTGCGGGGCCGGAGGCCAGCATCTATGTATACAACGAGGGTAAAGAGGACTACACCGAGGTGTTTGCGCAGGTAACGAAATGCGACGGCAGCTTTTTGGTGGGGCGCGAAAAGGACGCCAGCTTTACCTGGGATAAGCTGGCGGGCAAGCACATCCTGCCGGGCCGCAAGGGCGGCGTGCCGTATATGGCGTTTGAGTATGCCATCCGCAAAAACGGCATGGACCCGGCGTCCGACCTGCTGCTGGACAACAGCATCCAGTTCGACAACATGACGGGTGCGTTTTTGGGCGGCACAGGCGACTATGTGACGATGTTCGAGCCGACGGCGTCCTCCGTGGAAGCCGAGGGCAAGGGCTACATCGTGGCGGCTGTGGGCGAGGAAGCAGGAGAGATGCCCTACACCGCGTATTTTGCCAAAAAGAGCTTTATCGAAAAAAACGCGGATATGATCCAGCGCTTTACCAATGCTGTGTACAAGGGCCAGAAATGGGTGGCGGAGCATTCCGCCGCCGAAATCGCGGAAGTGGTCAAAGACAGCTTCCCGGACACCGATATTGCCCTGCTGACCAGCGCTGTCCAGCGCTACAAGGACATCGGCGCGTACAGCACGGACCCGGTGCTCACGCAGGAGAGCTTCGATTTGCTGCAAACGGTGATGACAGCCGCAGGCGAGCTGGAGAAAACAGCGCCGCACGACGTGATCGTAAACAATACCTTTGCGGAAAAGGCGATGCAGTAAAGCGATACGACACAATAAAAAAGCGTCCCGCCAAAGGCGCGTTGACGCAAGAAAACATCGGTTTTGGGCTGACGGTTTTGGCGCACAGCGTACTCAAAAAGCCTGGCAATCCACAAAGGATTGCCAGGCTTTTTTCGCGCACTGTACATCCAAAACCGCCGGGCCAAAACTGCGCAGCACCCTTGAAACGGGAATTTTCGATGCAGAGCAAGGAAAATTGCCGCAGGCACCCTTTGTGGTTGTCAAGGCGATTTGACGAAGCTATGCGCGGAAATTCCCGCTTCAAGGACGATGTTTTCTTGCGCCAACACGCCTAATACAGGCGGGGCGCTTTTTGCTGCGGCGGGTTGAGAAGATCAGGCTTTGCTTGCGGCGTTCGCGGCGGCAAGGCAGGCCCCGCACAGCCAGCGCCTGCCGCCCAGGGAAACAAGGTCCTGTGCGCCGCCGCACGCACAGCACTGCGGGCGCGGATGGTTTTGGGCGCGCAGCAGCAGAGCATCCTGCGCGGGCAAGGCTTCCGCCTCCAGCACTTCGTCCGACGTCCAGCCCAGCAAACTGAACGCTTCCCGGGGCAGCACCACGCGATGCAAAGAATCCACGCGGCGGTCTTTCCAAAGGTTCATATATAAGCACCACCTTTTGTTTTCTTTTATCCTAACAAAAACAGCTTAAATAGTCAATCTATAAATATATTATTTTATAACACACTATTTTAATAACGACTATTTGTGCGTTTTACTATGCCATACAATAGAGTATAAAAGATACAACAAGAAATGAGAAATAAGCATGTTGCAATTTAACGTTCAAGCACTTTTAGACAAAAAAGATAAAACAAGATACTGGCTTGTAAAACAGATGGGAACGGACTATGCGACCGTGAACAAAATCTGCGACAACGCCAGCAAATCTGTGCGTATCGACACGCTGGAGCGTCTGATGAAAGCGCTGGACTGCGAAGTGCAGGACCTGTTTACCGAAGAATGAACATCAGCCGCTCGGGCGGCAAAACGCCTGTGCTTTCGTGCAAAACAAAAAAGGGCCGCACGGTGTTAACCGTGCGGCCCTTTGTATGCCGGTAAAATCAGTCGCTCACGTAGGGCAGCAGCGCAACATGGCGCGCACGCTTGATGGCGACGGTCAGCTCACGCTGATGGAAAGCGCAGGTACCGGTAACGCGGCGGGGAATGATCTTCGCGCGCTCGGAAATGTACTTGCGCAGGCGGGGGATGTCTTTATAGTCAATGTGGTCGATACGGTCCACGCAGAAGCTGCAAACCTTCTTGCGGCGTCCACGGGGGCGGCCACCACGGCTATCCTGACGGTCTCTGTCGAAAGGCATGGTGTTTTCCTCCTTGTCTCAAAGTAGCGGAAGGGGCGCGCCGGGCACGTCCGCCTCCTTAAAACGGTAGATCTTCGTTGTCGTCGATCACGGCGAAATCGTCGGCGCTGCCGGCCGCATAGCTGACGGGCTCTGCGGGCGCGGGACGCGCGGCGGGAGCCTGCATGGGCGCGGGCGCGCCGTAGCCGCCCTGGCCGCCGGTGCTGCCGCTCTTTTCGCCGGTAAAGTGGACGTTGTTCGCAACGACCTCAAACGCATAGCGCTTGTTGCCGGTTTTGTCCTCATACGTGCGCGTCTGGATGGAACCGTCCACGGCGATGAGGTTGCCTTTGTGGAAATACTTGCAAACAAATTCCGCAGTCTGGCGCCAGACCACGATGTCGATAAAGTCTGCTTTGCGCTCTTCACCGGCACGCACAAAGCTGCGGTCCACCGCGATACGGAACGTGCATGTCGCAACGCCGTTCGGGGTGTGGCGCAGTTCGGGGTCCGCTACAAGGCGGCCCATCAAAGCTACAACATTCAGCATTATTTTGCCTCCGTTTCAGCTTTCGCGGGAACGGCTTCTTCTTTCGCCACGATCATGGAACGCAGCACGCCGTCGGTGATCTTGTAGACACGGTCGAGCTCGGCGGGGAAGTCGGCTTCACTCGTGAAGTTGATCAGAGTGTAAACGCCTTCGTTCTCCTTGTTGATCGGGTATGCAAGGCGACGCTTGCCCCAATCCTCGACAGAATCGATCGTACCATTCGCTTCGATGAGGGATTTGAACTTGCCGACCAGCGCGGCCGTAGCTTCCTCGTCGAGAGTAGCGGTGGTAACCAGCATTGTTTCATACTTTGCCATTTCTGTGCACCTCCTTTTGGACGTAAGGCCCCCGAAGGGGCAAGGATTACCTGCCTGTTCACGGCAAGCAATTAATTATACAATAAAAACACCGTGCCCGTCAAGCATATTGTGGACAGGCACGGCATTTTTTATGACTTGGTTTGTAAAGAACAGCCGCGGGCTGTTTTCGGCTCTGCGGCCGTTCCGGAGCCGTAACCGCTGAAATGCGTTTTGCGGCGCGGAACAATAAGAACTTTTGTCCTTGTGCCTTCAGCGCCCTACAGCGTTTTGGAAAGTTCTTTCAGGTAAGCGCGGAACGCCGGGCCGATCTCCGGATGCTTCAGCGCGGTCTCCACCTGGGCCTCCATCACGCCCAGCTTGTTGCCCATGTCGTAGCGTTTCCCGGTGAAATCAACGCCCGTCATGCCGCCGGTGCGCGCCAGCACGGCCATGGCGTCCGTAAGCTGGATCTCGCCGCCCGCGCCGGGCTGCGTCTTCTCGAGGATGCCGTAAATCTCCGGTGTAAGCAGGCAGCGTCCCAGGATGGAGAACAGGCTGAATTCCTGTCCGGGCACAGGCTTCTCGATCATGTCGGTGATGTTGTACAGGTTGCCCGAAAGATGGTCCAACTTCATGGAGGAGTATTTCACGATATCGGCGGGAGAGACCTCCTTAATGCCCACGCAGGCCTTTCGGTACTGCGCGTAAGCGCGGCAGAGCTGCGCAGCTACAGGGTCCTCGCCCATGATGACGTCGTCGCCGTACAAAACGACAAAGGGTTCATCCTGCGTGAAGGGACGCGCTTTCAGAATGGCGTGGCCCAGCCCCTTTGTCTCTTTTTGGCGCAGAAAAAAGATGTCCGCCAGGCCCGCGATGGAGCGCACGTCCTCCAGCATCTTTTCCTTGCCGGGTTTCGCAAGGCCGGCCTCCAGCTCGGGGGCGCGGTCGAAATGGTCTTCCATGATGCCCTTGCCGCGGCCGGTGATGATGAGGATCTCCTCGATGCCGGCGGCGACGGCCTCCTCCACGATGTACTGGATGGCAGGCTTGTCCACAATGGGGAGCATCTCCTTGGGCATGGCCTTTGTGGCGGGCAGCACGCGGGTGCCCAGGCCTGCCGCGGGGACGACGGCTTTACGGATCTTCTGCATGGGAAACATTCTCCTTTGGTATTTTCTTTTTTACAGCCCTACAGGGCGGGGAAAACATGAGCCGAGACTTCCTCCTCCACAAAATGAACGGCGGATTCATTCCAGTATTTTTGATACACCCGGCTGCCGTTGCCATCCAGGTTCAGCTGGTAAAGGCGGAAAGTGACCAAGAGATCCTTAGGCTGCCATTGCTCTTCATAAGAATACTGGTACTTCATCCCGATTTGCCGCATCACGCCGCCGCTTCGGGGATTGTTGACATCGTGCGTGGCCGTGATATAGGGCAGCCCGTCCCGCTTTACTTGTGCGGTGACGGCCCTTCCGGCCTCGGTGGCGATTCCCTGATGCCAGAATTCCGCGCGCAGGCCATAGCCGAAATCGTGGGGCTCGGCCATATCTACCTTGACATATCCGATGGGTCGGTTGCCGCGCTTCAGGCAGATGGCGTAGGCATAGGCCTGTGGCTCCGCGTAAAGGGATGCGTAGCGGTCTTCAAAGAATTTTCGGGCCTCATCCATGCTTTGCAGGGGAAACCAGGGCAGAAACCGGTTCACATCCGGATCGCGGTATATTTGATACAGGGCCTCCAGGTCATTCTCCGTGAATTTGCGCAGGATCAGGCGTTCGGTCTCCAGTGTGGGAGTATTGCTCAATTTGTTCCTCCCTTTTGCCCGAAGGGGATTTTAGTAAAGATAAAAGGCGGACATCAGGCGATCCGGCCCGATCCATGCGGAAAACGCAAAGCTGCACACCAGCAGCAGCACGCCCACCAGGACCACGGCCACACGGGACGGCCCGCCGCGGCGTTCCAGCTCGGTGCGGTAGCGGTCGTCGTCGGTGCTGTCGTCCTTCATGGCGCGCATCCGCCTGGCCGCGCTCTGGCGGAACAGGTAAAAACCGAACAGGCACGAGGCGATGCGAACGCCCCAGTTCAGAAGCCCGCACACTGTGATGAGTGTGGAGAGCGCCGAGGCGGAGAGAGGCAAAGCCGTGGCGATGCCCAGCGCAGCCATGAGCGAAAGGAGGGACGGGATGCTTACGATAAGGGACACCGCCAGCGCCAGCGCGCCCCAGCCCCACATTTTGCGGTAGAAGAAATAAAACTCCGGGATGAACAGCGCGCTCCAGCAAAAGCTGGTCTTGCGCCCGCTTTCATCCATGCGCTGGAACTGATACAGATAATACGGCGCGGAATTGCCGATGTACTTCATCCAGTCCTGCGTGGAGATGCCGTCGTATTCCTTGGCCAGATGGAGCTGCGTCATCACGTCGCCGGTGGCGTATTGCGCGCCCGGCCCGCCGAAGCCGCCGGGCATGCCCGTGCCGCTCATACCCGGCTCGGCATACTGTGGGCTGCTCTGCGCCGCCTGGGGCGGTACGCCCCCGCGCATGGGCTGGCCGCACCGTTCGCAGAACAGCGTGTCGGGCGGGTTCTGTGCATGGCACACAGGGCAGATCGGCCCGTTGGCATTTACGTCGGGCTTGGCCTCCGGTGGCACGTACTCAAAGCCCTTGCCGTGCTTGGCGCTGAACACGCACCGGCCCTCCGCGGCATAGCATTCCCGGTGATAGGGCGCACCGCATTCCGGGCAGATGACGATGTCGTCTCCCTCTTTCAATACTTTATGGCAGGATGCGCATTTGCAGCCTTTGTAATCCATCATGCAGGGGTTCCTCCAAATTTTCCTATATATCCCTATCTTACTCCAAACAGGCCGTGAAAGTAAAGGGCAAAGCGCCTTTACAAGCGGCTTTGTTTCAATTATAATAGAAAAATATGAACAAATACCATACTGCGGGAAAATAAAGTGAGGATTCTATGGTAATTTTAGATGAAGTAAAGCGCCGCCTTTCCGAGCTGGCGCCGGAAGTAACGGATCTGCACGACGCGCTGGCCATCGAGCGCAGCAGGGTGCGTCTGGAGGAGCTGGAGCAGAAGAGCGCCAGCCCGGAGTTTTACGACGACGCGGCAGCGTCCGGCGCGGTGTTTGCCGAGATGGGCGAGCTGAAGGACAGGCTGGAGCAGTACGCCGCTTTGCAGACCATGCTGGAGGATGCCGAAACGCTGCTGGAAATGTGTGCGGAAGACGACGACCCCGCCCTGGCGGAGGAGGCCGACGCGGCCGTGAACAGCTTGGACGCCAAGGTGGAGGAGCTGCGCCTTGTGACGCTGCTGAATGGAGAATATGACGCGAACAATGCCATCCTGACCTTCCATGCGGGCGCGGGCGGCACAGAGGCTCAGGACTGGGTGGAGATGCTGTACCGCATGTACACGCGCTTTGCCGCACGCCACAACTGGACCGTGAAGGTGCTGGACTATCTGGAGGGCGACGAGGCGGGCATCAAGTCCGCGTCCATTCTGGTGGAGGGGCACAACGCCTACGGTTTTTTGCGCAGCGAAAACGGCGTGCACCGCCTGGTGCGTGTTTCGCCCTTCGATGCCTCCGGGCGCCGCCATACCAGCTTTGCCTCGCTGGAGGTCATGCCGGAGCTGGACGACGCCATCACTGTGGAGATCAAGCCGGAGGACATCAAAATGGAGGTGTTCCGCTCCTCCGGCGCGGGCGGACAGCACATCAACAAGACAAGCAGCGCCGTGCGTCTCATCCATATTCCTACGGGCATCGTGGTGAGCTGCCAGAACGAGCGCAGCCAGTTCCAGAACCGCGACATGTGTATGAAGATGCTGGCCGCGAAGCTGTATCAGATCAAAGAGCGCGAGCATCTGGACAAGATCAGTGATATCAAAGGCGTGCAGAACGCCATCGCTTGGGGCAGCCAGATCCGCAGCTATGTATTCATGCCCTATACGCTGGTCAAGGATCACCGCACAGGCTTTGAAAACGGCAACGTCAACGGCGTGATGGACGGAGATCTGGACGGCTTCATCAACGCATATCTGAAAATGTCCAGCAAGGGCGAGCTGTAAGCGCGCCGCGGCTGAAAAACAGCAGTATTCATAGATGTGGATAGAGAAAAGCGCCCTGTTTTCCAAGTGAGGAAAACAGGGCGCTTTTGAAAGCTGTTTTTTGCCGCCGCCTTATGCGGCCGTGAATGGGCAATGGGAGGAAGCGTCAGGAAGGGAGCTGTGCACCGCACTGCGTACAGAATTTTGCCTGCGCACTGTACGGCGCGCCGCAGAACTGGCAATACCGGATTGCCGGCGGCTGAGGGTCGGGTTGAGCCGTGGAGGGCGGCACTGCGTCAGGTGCGAAAACGGGCCGCGGCGTGGGGGTGGGCACGGGCTGCGCAATGGGCTGGGCCGCAGGCTGCTGGGCAGCTGCCGGGTATGGTGTATAAGATGTGGCGGCCGCCGCGGAAAATGCGGTTTGGTATGCTTTGCGGATGGAAGACAGCATGGCCGAAACCTCCGGAACGGAGACGCGAGACGGATCAAGCGCGCGCACGACCTCACAAGCGATGGCGTCCAGCGGCGGCTCCATTTCGCGCCGGAGGAACGCGGCGTGATACAAATCATACTGGCGCAGCGCATTGGTGTAGATCGTTTCGCTGGAACCAAGAAACGCAGGAATACGTTCCAATACCAACAGATATGCGTTCATTAAATTGGCGCTTTCTGGCAAACCGCATACATAAGCAGCGGCGGGGTAAAGGATAACCGCCTGAACGTGTTGAGCGGGCATATAGGCAAAGCTGCTTGCGGCGTGCGCCTCGCTGGCAGTGTCCAGCAAAAAGAGGACTTTTTGTTCGTATGCGGCAAGAAGCTGCTGGTCTTCATCATCGTTCCAGATAAAATAGTACTTCAAGCGGGTGGATTTATGAAAGTAGACGCACCATGCGGTGAAAACCAATACCCAACTGATGAGCTGTACAAATATGAGGGGAACGTCCGCACCGGGAAGAAAGAACATTAGAAAAAACAAAAAAATGTTGACAGCGCCGATTGCATAGTAAAAATAGCAGAATTCCCGCCGCCGTGTTCCCAAAAATATAAGCATAAGAACTTGCAGCACAATAACCAGCAAGGTGAAGAAAACCCATAGGGATGCGCCCGAACGGAGGAACGAGAGGGTCGAGTTGAGGTTGCTGAACATACCCAAAACCTGCGTGACGATAAAAAATATCATCCAGCCGCTTAATTTTCTGTATTCCAACGGTACGGTATCGTAATATTGCGTTTGATTCTGCACACGTTCCACCCCGTTTTTTCGGCCGCAGTACTGCGCGGGCAAGAATGCGGCACAATTTATGAATTAACTGTATAATAAAGCACGAATTTTGTCAATCCAACGGGTGATCAAACACTGCGCCTTTCTGCGTACAGGCGGAACAATAAAATATAGCAGCCGCGCTGCTGTTTTCTATGCACATCCGGGCACTTTGTACCCAGATGCTTGAGGTCTTAAGACCGTGGGCCGGGACGGTCCACCTAGCCGCTTCTTATAGCTTTGCTGTGCAAAGCTATAAAAAAACACGGCCGCCTCTGTTCCCAGGGCGGCCGTGTCCGTTTTTCAGATATGACGGATCTTTTTGTTGTACAGGCTGCGGTAGAATACCACTGCCAGCGTTACGGAGGCGACCTCCGCAATGAGGAAGCTGAACCACACGGCATCCAGCCCGCCGAGCTTGGCAAGCACAAAAGCGCAGGGCAAAAGCAGCAGCAGCTGGCGCACCGCGCTCATGACCAGGCTGAGTATGCCGTCGCCCAGTGCCTGGAATACACTGGAAAACACGATGGCCACGCCCGCGAAGCAAAAGCTGACGGAGATGATGCGCAGGGCGGGAATGCCGATGGAGAGCATCGTGTCCGATGCGCTGAACAGGCTCAGCAGCGGGCCGGGCGCCACCTGGAAGATCACTGTGCCCAGCGCCATGATGGCGGTCGTCATCAGCAGCGAGAGCCGCGTAGCCTGCTGAATGCGCTGGCTGCTGCGCGCGCCATAGTTGTAGCCCACGATGGGCACCAACGCGTTGGTGACGCCGAACACGGGCATGAACACAAAGCTCTGCAGCTTGAAATACACGCCGAACACGGAAACAGCCGTCTCGGTGAAAGCGATGAGGATTTTGTTCATGCCGAAAGTCATCACGCTGCCGATGCTCTGCATGATGATGGAGGGCAGGCCCACCTGATAGATGCCCTTGATGGAGTGCCAGTCCGGCCGGAAGCGGCGGAAGTTGAGACGCACCTCATGGTTTTTCACATGGTTGATGCCGATGCCTACGGCCATGCCGCAGAACTGGCCGATGACCGTGGCCCAGGCCGCGCCTGCCACCCCCATGGCCGGCAGGCCCAGCCAGCCGAAAATAAAGACAGGGTCCAGGATGATGTTCACCACGGCGCCCGTCATCTGGCTGATCATCTGGTATACCGTCTTGCCCGTTACCTGCAGCACACGCTCCATGGTCACGGACATGAACAGCCCGAGGGAGAACACGGTAACGATCCACATGTAGTCCGTGCCGCCCGCGAGGATCTCGGCGTTCTGTGTGAACGCTCCCATAAACAGGCCGCTGCACGCCGCGCCGAACACCGCAAAAACAGCCCAGCTCAGCATGGTGACGAAGATGCCGTTTTCCGCCACTTTATTGGCGGCTTCAAAGTTTTTTTCACCCAAACGGCGGGACAAAAGCGCGTTGATGCCCACGGCGGTGCCCACGGACACCGCGATCATCAGGTTCTGCACCGGAAAGGCTAGACTCACGCTGGTCAGTGCGTTTTCGCTCACCATCGAGACGAACACGCTGTCCACCACGTTGTACAGCGCCTGCACCAGCATGCTGAGCATGATGGGGAACGCCATGCTCGGCAGCAGCCTGTTGATGGGCTGCGTGCCCATGATATTCTCTCTTCTTTCTTCCATTTTTCACGATTCTCCTGTCTTTTTTACAATACCTTACTATTCTAACATACAATATAATAGAAGAAAACGGGGAACAATGCCGGAATGGCAGCGTTCCCCGTTGCAGTATGTGCGCTTTTTGTACAAAAAGCCTGGTGAAATTTTTCACCAATATTCCGTCATTTGTCCATGAGCCGGATATCGGTGCCGCAGAAGCACAGTGTTTCGCAGCTGCCCAGCAGGCGGGAAACCACCTTTTCGGTATAACGGCGCTGCAGGTCGGCGTCGTTGACGATGTTGCTGGTGTAGATGGTGGGCAGGCGGCGGCACACGCGGGTATTGACAAGGCTGTACAGGCAGCTGTTTACATAAGGGGAAATATACTCCGTGCCGAGGTCGTCCAGAATAAGCAGCTCCGCGCTTTGCAGCGTGGCCATGGTGTCGCCCTCGCCGGAGGCGAAGCGCTCGCGTTCGATGGCGTCAAACGCGTTCTGCGCGCTGACATACACCACGTCGCAGCCCTTTTGCAGCACGGTATTGGCGATGGAGAGGGCAAGATGTGTTTTCCCAAGCCCCGCGCTGCCGAACAGGTACAGGCTGGTACTCTCCCGCGGGGAGAAATGCGCCGCATAATATTTGCAGTATTCCAGTACCTGGGCCATATGCTGCCGGGCCGTGAGGCCAAGCTCCGGCACCAGTGTATCCGGATATTTTTCCAGCGCGAACGTCTCGAAGGAGCACAGCGAGAGCGGGGAGGAGGCGTTCACCTGCTGCTGGCGCAGCTGCCGCACCAGCGCGTGCACGCATTCGCACACCTCGCCGCCGTCGCGCCCGGTGTCCTGACAGATGGGACAGGTATACGCGGGGACAAGGCGCGCGGCAATATCCGGGTGAGCGGCCAGCAGCGCGTCCCGCTCCCTGTCGAACTGTGCGGCGCGGGCCAGCGCCGCGTCCACGGCCGTCCGCTCCGCGCCCATGGCTGCCAGACGCGCGGCCTCGATGCCGGCTGCGGTGCGTCCGTTTTCCAGCGCGGCCAGACCGGGCACTGTCTGCGCGGCTTGAGCGGCCGCGGCGTGGGCAGCTGTAACAGCACGCTGCCGGCGCCCCGCTACGATGCTCTGCGCCCGGCGGTAAAGCTCATCCCTGTTCATTGTGTTTTCCCTTCCTGCGGCATGCCCGGCACACGCGGTGCGCGCCGCAGCCCGCCGCCCAGAATATTGTGTTTCACGGCGGGCGCGGCGGCCTGCACGTTGCTCGAGCCCATGGCGCTTTCGGCCATTACGTCGCGCACGGTTTTGTAGCCCTTGGTGTACCATGCGCGCAGGATGCCGTTGACATATTTTACGCTTTTTTTCTCGCCCGCGTAGGCGGCAGCTTCGGCGATCATGTCCGGGCCGTAACCGTAGCTTTCGTACCAGTCCGCGATGGCACGGCTGTCGGCTTTGGTGAACTTGGCGTCGGCAAGGCCCAGCAGCTTTGCGGTTTCTTTTTCGTGGGCCGCGCGTTGGTCCAGCAGACGCAGATAGCGCTCGGCGGCTTCGCCGGAATCGATACCCTCCCGCTGCCAGCCCAGCAGCGCACGCTCGATGTACCGGGCGCTGCGCTTGCCCAACGCGGCAAAATGGGCCACGCCCAGCAGGATCATATCCACGGGCATGCCGTCGGAAAGGTACATCGAGACGAGAATGTTGGTGTCCGCCTGCGTAATGACGCCGCCCATCAGCGCCTGGCATTCCTGCACCAATCCCGCAATGGCGGGGTCGCCCTGTGCCGCGCTGGCAACCTCAGGCGTGGTCAGGTGTGCGCGAGGCGCGGGCGCGGCGTCAATGCCGCCGCGGGCCTGCGGTCCGCCGCAGCTCTCCAAAAGGCCGGCGCCTTTCCAGTAAACAAGCGCCGTCTGCGCCCGCTCCGGGCTTTTCAGGCGCAGCGCCGCGGCAATGCGCGCGGGGTCGGTTTCGCCTGTCGCCACGACAAACAGCGCCACGCGCAGCCAGTCGTCCTCCAGCTCCGGCAGCTTGGCGATCACCAGCTGCGGCACGGCCACGCTGTCCCCTTTGTTTTCCACAAGACGGTATGCCATCGTTTGGTTTCTTCCCTTCAAAAATCGCTGACATCCGCGCCATTTCAAACGCAAAGAGGGCGCTGCCGGCTTTGTGCGCAGATATCGGCTTTTATTGTAGCATATTTTTGCCCGGTTTGCTACAATAAAAGCAGCGCAGACGTTCCGGACGGAACAGCCGGACCTGCCCGGCTGCCCGAAAAAGAACGCTGCCGCCCCGGCCGCGCAAAGAGCTGCGGCCGCGATTGCGGGGAAGACGGGCTTTCCGTGGTAAAAAACGCCGCCGCCCCGGCTGCGCAGAGAGATTCAGCCGCAGCTGCCGGTAAAACGGGCTTCCCATTGTTAAAAAGGAGGGCGCTTATGGATGTGCCGACCATCCCGGCCAGGAGCATTGTCATCAAAAACAAAAGCACCGCTTGGTTCGGCACCCGGTATACGATGAATATTTACAGGGGCTGCAGCCACGGCTGTATTTACTGCGACAGCCGCAGCGAGTGTTACGGCGTGCAGGATTTTGATACCGTGCGCGTAAAATCGGACGCGCTGGCCGTCATACGGAACGACCTTCGCTCCAAGACGCAGAGCGGCGTGGTGACCACAGGCTCCATGAGCGACCCTTACAATCCGTTTGAAAAGGAGCTGCAGCTGACGCGCCACGCGCTGGAGCTGTTGGATGCTTACGGCTTCGGCGCGGCCGTCGCCACAAAAGGGACGCTCATCACCCGGGACGCGGATATCCTGCGGGAGATCGCGTCCCATTCGCCGGTGCTGTGCAAGATAACGGTGACGACCTGCGACGACGTGCTGGCCGCGAAGCTGGAGCCGCGCGCGCCTTCGTCCTCGGCGCGGCTGGCGGCTGTGGAGAAGCTGGCGGGGCAGGGCATTTTTACAGGCATTCTGCTGATGCCCGTCCTACCTTTCCTGGAGGATACGCCGGACGGGGTGCGCAGGCTGGTGCGGGCGGCGTACAACGCAGGGGCGCGCTTTGTATATCCGGCCTTCGGTGTGACGCTGCGCCAGAACCAGCGGGCCTATTTTCTGGACAGGCTGGACGAGCTGTTCCCCGGCGGAGGGCTGCGGGCGCGGTATGTGCGGCAGTTCGGCACACAGTATGAATGCCGCAGCCCGCGGGCGCGGGAGCTGTGGCAGGCGTTTACGGGAGAATGCCGCGCAACGGGCCTTTTGTACGGCATGCAGGATATTGTGGCAGCGTATCAGCAGGGCTACGGCAGCGGACAGCTCAGCTTTTTATAGCGGAACGGCGGCCTGGGCTTCGGGCGGCGTGCCCGCAGAGTTTTTTCAGCCGGGCTTTTGCGGCGGCCGCGGGATATGGTAAAATAACCGCAGGTCGTTTTTAGGCTGTCCAAAAGCTTTGAGCGGTGAAAGGCCTTGCAAATACTATAAGTTTGTGCCCCTCAAGATGCTTTAAATAAGAACAATTTTTGACACTTTGGCGCCCAGATGGCGCTCGAATTTCCCATAGAGAAATAAAACGATACGGACAAATATAAGGGAGAACCATCCATATAAATGGAAAAAGGAGAGGGGAACTTGTATATGTATGGTCTGACCCGATCGAACAAATTAACGAACATGAAGTTGTAAAGGATCGATGTATTATGAAACATAAAGTGAAAGTAACGGTAATAGATAAAAAGCTATATCCAGAATTGCAGCAACAGTATTGCGCGGACCCTGATTCGGGTTCTTGCCCTTGCTATAATGTTGGCGATGAATTTGTTTTTTATCGTAATGATGAAAGAGATGATTTTTGGCATATGGGGTTGAATACCTTAACGAAAACAACGTCGGATCCTGATACAGTGGCCGGCGGACCCAAAATGCCACATTGTTCAGAAGCCTGGGATGCAATTTCAAGATACATCTACACAGGGCTGCAGGGTGGCTCGATTATGAAAGATTGGATGAAAGAAGAGAATACAATGATAGCTTGTTGCTCAGATGGAACAAGGCCTGTAATATTTAAGATTGAGAGAATTGACGAAAAATAAGTACAATTCCAAGCAGTACTTATGTGTATTGTCTTATTTGTGGTGCTAAAATGGTGGCTCGAGCCTGCAAAACCAACTTATACGACGATATGAAAATACAGGCGTTTTTCTCGCTTCAATAAACATTTGCAGGAAGTTATAAGGCGATTTCCGTCTCTATAATCGATAAAAAATAGCCGAAGATTGTTTTTCAGATCCTGCGGACTGTCCCCGGCCCGCGGCTATCAAGATAAGCTTTTTATTGCGGAGCAATAAAAAACAGCCCGCGCCTGTTTTTGGACTCTGCGGGCGGTCTAAACAGCGGCAGTGCCGCCGCTTTTATGTGCAGCCGGGCCGCTCGGGATTTTAAGAGCGTGATCCGGGGGGCCACAGGAGGGTTTCCCGGCTTTGCGAAGCAAAGCCGGGAAAGACGAGCCGCTTCGGCGCAGAGCGCCGCGGCCACAGCGGCACAGCGCCGCGCGGGAGGAATTTTATGAGAAAAAAGGCGAGCGTGCGGCGCACGTTTTACCGTTCATTCTGTCTGCTGATCGTGCTGCCGCTGGTGGCGGTGGCTGCCGCCGGCTCGGCCCTGCTGTACCGCAAGCTGCTGGCCGACGCACGGGAAATGGTGCAAATGCGGCAGGAGGCGGTGTCTTCCGCGCTCACACAGGACGTGCGGCAGGCTTCGCTGCAGCTGGCGCATTTCCTTCTTTCAGAAGACAGCGAGGGCCTTGCTCTGGTGGACGAGCTGCCCGCGTCGTCCAGCCGCCGGTATGAAACGGCCGCCCGGCTGGAGAGCATTTTTGATTATTACCGCCTGACGGGCCGCCGCCTGGAGGCGCTGCACCTGTATCTGACGGACGGTACGTCCTATCAGCTGTATACAGGCCTGGCCGTGCCGCAGAACCGGGTGAAGGAAGCCGCGTGGTACCGCGCCGCCCGGCAGAGGCCGGGGGAGGTCTGTGTGGGTGTGGCGGAGCCGGGAACGCTGCTCTCCGGCAAAAACCGGCGCGGAGATCTGCTGCTGACGGCGGCGCTCCAGGTGGAGCCGGGATATGGTGGGAGCGCGCTGGAAGTGGCATGCCTTTATTTTGAGACGGACGCGGAGGAGATGTTGGAAAGCTACAACAGTGAAGCGGGCGCGGTGCGGATGGCGCTGGCTCTGGATGGGGCGTTCCTGGCCGGGGACGAGGCGCTGGCGCCGGCCGTAGAGCGTTTCCTGGGGCCGGAGGGCGTTCCCGGCGGCGGAATGGATTGGGGCATCGCCACACAGGTGCGCAACACAGGCCTCACCGTGGTGTCGCTGGTGGACAACCGGAAGCTGATGGCGGGCTACGAACGGACGCTGTGGCTGTGCGCCGGAGCGGTGGCCGCGATGCTGGGCTCGTACGCGCTGTTTTCGGTGCTGTTTCTGCGGCGCATCGTGCTGCCGGTGCAGCATCTGAACGAGGGCATGGAGCGTCTGCAGCAGGGAGATTTCACCCATAAGCTGCCGCCCGAGGGCCACCTTGAGATGCGCCAGCTCCTGCAGCGCTATAACGATACCGGTGACAGAATGCAGGCCCTGATCGAGGAGAACCGCCTGCGGGAGGAGCAGCGCTATGCCGAGGAGCTGAAGGCCCTGCAAAGTGAGATCAACCCTCATTTTCTGCTGAATACCGTCAATACCATCCGTTTTATGGCGGATCTTGCGCGCTTTGATTCCATCCGTGACATGGCGGCGGACCTGATGGAGATTCTGCGCTGTATGCTGCGGACTCCCGCAGAGCGCTATACGCTGGCGGACGAGGCGAAAATACTGGAAGCGTATATCCATATCATGGAGGTGCGGTATTCCGGCAGCTTCAGCTTCCGGTGCGCTTTCAGCCCCGAGAGCCTGGCGTGCCGTTTGCCCAAGCTGCTGCTGCAGCCTCTGGTGGAAAACGCCCTGCTCCACGGCCTGGAGGGCTGCGAGGACGGCGAGGTCAGCCTGTCCGGGCGCACGGAGGACGGCGTTTTGTACCTGAGCGTCTGCGACAACGGTGTAGGGATGGACCCGGAGCGGCTGGCCGCGTGCCTGTCCGGCCCCGGTGAGGGAAAAGCCGGCTCATCCATCGGCTTGGCGAACGTGCAGCGGCGCATCCTGCTGCAATACGGTGCGCCTTACGGCCTGTGGGTGGACAGCGCGCCGGGCCGCGGCACCTGTATTTCGATCACGCTGCCCGCTGGGAGCGGGCGGGAAGGAGGCTTGCCATGCTGCGCGCAATAATCGTGGACGACGAGATCCTGGTGCGGGCCACGCTGGAAAAAATGGTGGACTGGGCGGCCGAGGGCTTTCAGCTTGCGGGCTGCTACGCCAATGGACAGGCCGCGTTGGAGGCTATGGAGCGGTGTCCGGCGGACCTTGTGTTCACAGATATCAAAATGCCCGTCTGCAGCGGGCTGGAATTCATCGACGGCGTGCATGCCCTGGGCCTTGCGCCCCACATCGTAGTGCTCAGCGCTTTCGATGAATTCCCTCTGGTGAAGCAGGCGTTCAAAAAAGGGGCGGCGGACTATGTGCTCAAGCAGGAGATCGTTCCCGCCCGCATGCTGGAGCTGGTACGCGAGGCACGGGCGGCACTGTGTGCCGGCGGCGATGCGCCGGCACCCGCCCCAGGCGCGGCGCCGCTGCGTGATACCAATGCCATTTTGCAGGACGTGATTTTCCACAACGCGCTGCCGGGGGAACTGCCAGGGCTGGAGCAGGGCTATGTTGTGGCCTGCTTCTTTCTGGATGAAATATACCGGGAGATGGCGCGTCTGGGCACGGACGTGAATGCTACGCTGACCCAGCCCCTGACAAAGCTGGTGATGCAGATGCCGCAGTTCCGCTCCACCGACGGTTTTTATTCCTTTGACATGTCGCGCCACTTTTTGTTTTATTCTCTGGCACAGCCCGGCCGTACGGTGGAAAAGGCCCGCACCTTTCTGGCGCAGGTGCAGCGCGCATGGAAGAATTACATGAATATTTCCTGTACGGTGGGCATGGCCGCGCCCCATGCCGAGCCGGAGACGTCGTTTTACACGGTGCTGGAGCAGGCCGAGACCAACACCACCCTGCGCTATGTGCTGGGTCCGGGGCGTATCTATGACGAAAGCTATTATCCGCAATTCGACCCCGTGACGGCGCTGCGCCAGGCAAAAAGCTGCATGCCCTTTATCCGTGCCGTGATGGAGGCCGATTTCGCGCAGGTGGAGCAGTATAAGAACGAGCTGGTGGGCTATATGCAGGACCTGCCGCTGGAGCAGGGCCAGTCTCTGGCGCTGCTGTACCTGTACAATTTGTATTATGAGATGGGCTTTTACGATATGCAGGTCGCCTACAAGCTGGGGCTGGACCACCGCCTGTACCAAAGGCTGCGCGCCATCGAGACCCAGCGGGACCTGGTGATCTATTTCACCTCGGTGCTGCGGCGCATCATGGAATATTTTGAATCCAACTACGACCAGCAGTTCCCGGACCCCGTCCTGCGGGCCAAGCGTTTTCTGGACGACAGCTACATGCGCGCGGACCTGACGCTGGGCGAGGTGGCGCAGCGTAGCGGCTACAATGAAAAATATTTCTGCACGCTGTTCAAAAAGCGGTTCGACGTATCCTATTCTGACTACCTCACGGGCCTGCGCATTGCCGCCGCGCGGGAGCTGCTGGAGAAAACCAATATGCGCATGTACGAGGTCTGCGACGCGGTGGGCTACAACAGCGTGGAGCATTTTCTGCGTACGTTCAAACGGGCGACGGGGCAGACGCCGCTGCAATACCGGAAGGAAAATGTAAAAAAACATCAATAAAACAAACTCCGTGTCATTTCAAGGCGCGGAGTTTTTGTGTTATGCTCATAGTACGTTTTACAGAGTGCGCGGCGGCACGGCGGGCGCCTTGCCGCCGCGGCACAGCTTAAAGGAGGAAAATCATGATGAAAAAAGTTTTGGCACTGGCTCTGTGCGTGTGCATGGCCGCCATGCTGCTGGCGGGCTGCGGCGGCGCGGGCAGCTCTTCCGCCGCCGCTTCCGCTTCCGGCAGCGCCGCTGCGGGCACCAGCGCCTCCGACGCGGGCGCGCTGGACCCAAACATCAAAGCGACGCTCACCTTTGCCACCTGGGACAACGAGGCTATGGATCTGTACGATGAGCTCGACTTGGAGGGGCGTTTTCAGGAGCTGTACCCCAACGTGAACATTGAGATCGAGGAGTTCAAGGACGACGACGAGTATTTCAACCAGATGAAGATTCGCGCGTCTGCTGGTGAGCTGCCGGATCTTATGTATCTTCAGACCCGCTTTTTCCCTGTGTTCAAGGATTATATGGTGGATTTGAGCGACACCAAAGCGGCGGCGAACAACCTGCTTGCCGAGGATGTAAAAGCGGACGGTCGTATCATCGGTATTCCGGAAAAGCTGGCGGGTGACTATGTTTATTATTGGGCCGACGTGTTTGAGGGTGCAGATGTGAGCGTGCCTCATACATGGGAGGAATTTGTAACCGCCTGTGAGACGCTGCAAAACCACTACGGCGCCTCTGACCCTGACTTTATGGCCATAGCCATGGGTGCAAAGGATAGCTGGCCCGTATATCCTTTCATGGAGAATTCCCCGGCCAGCGTGTCCGGCAACGGCTTGTATTGGGACTATATGGCCACAGTGGATGAGCCGTTCGCTGAAGGCGAACCCATTCGCGAGGCTTACACGATGGTGTATGATTTGTTCCAGAAGGGCGTGCTGGGCGCCGACCCTCTTGGCCTTGGCTATGACCAGGCACTGAGCCTGTTCCTGAATAAACAGGCAGGTCTGATGATCGACAACTCCATGGGTCTTGCCAAAATTAAGGCCAGCGGTGTGGATTTGACAGAGCTGAAATCGTTCTATCTGCCGTACAGCAAAGAGGACGGTAGCATCAACCGCGTCATTTTGGGCGATTTCTACATGGGCGTTACCAATACCTCTGAAAATCAGGAGCTTGCCAAAGCGTTCCTGGAATTCTATTTCAATGATTTCTATCCCGACTATGTCCAGAAGCTTTCCTGCGAAAGCACCATGTCCACTGCGCCGAAGGAAAAGGACCACTTTATGGCTTATGCCGATGAAGAAGGCGAAACAATCAATCTGGTGAACTACGTAGGCGGCGGCGACGATTACACCGCCATCGTCAACGAGTGCAAGTTCGACTACAACAAGGTGGGCACCTCGATGCTGACCGACGGCTTTGATTTGGAAGCAACCTTCGCCCAGCTCAACGCCGACTGGTCCGCCGCGCGCGAGAAACTGGGGATGAAATAAAGCTCCCCGGCAGCGCATCCGTAAGCAGAAAGGCGGCGCACAGCCGCTTTCATCCGGGGCCTTCGGGCCCCGGCCGCTTTTTGCGGGCTTTTGAGCAACCAAAATCGTTCAGGAGGGCAGCTGTATGAAGTCCATCCACAAAAGCCGGAACCGCTTTATTATTTTGTCGCTCGTGGTGCCGGTGATCCTGCTGTTGATATTCGTGGTCTACCCTTCTGTGGATTTGGTGGCCATGAGCTTTACAAGCTGGGACGGCGTTTCGCCGGAGCGGCCGTTCAACGGGATACGCAATTACATCGAAATGTTCACAAAGTCTCCGGACCTGTGGCTTTCCCTGCGCAACAACTTTATCTATTTGGCCGTGCACATGGTGATGATCCCCATCGAGCTTGGAATCGCCGTGATGCTGAACAGCGGCTTTAAGGGCGCAAAGCTGGTAAAGACCATCGCGTTTCTTCCGTTTATCATCAACGGCGTGGGAATGTCCTATGCGTTTTCCTATTTCTTCTCCCCGGTGAACGGCGCGTTCAACCAGATCCTGACGGGGCTGGGGCTTTCCGGCTGGATCTGCAAGTGGCTCAGCGACCCTGCAATTGTCAATTTCGTGCTGGCGGCGGTGTCCGCCTGGCGGTTCAGCGGATACCACATCGTGCTGTTTTCCACGGGCCTGACGTCCATTCCCACCGAGATGATGGAGGCAGCCCGTATCGACGGCGCCAATGCGTGGCACCAGCTCTGGCGCATCCAGCTGCCCAACATCTGGCTGGTGTTCAGCTTCGTGATGTTCGACTGCATCCGCGGCACGCTGCAGTGCTTCGATATCCCGTTCATCATGACGAACGGCGGGCCGGGCTACGCCTCGTCCACCTTTACGCTGTACACCATCGACACCGCGTTCAAGTACAACAGCTTCGGCATGGCCGCCACCATGGCCGTGGCCATCATGGCCATCGTCATTCTGGTGTATGTGTTCCAGAACGTGGTGCTGAAAAAAGTGTTCAACCAGGAGGAGGCGGCGTGATGAACCGGGACAAATGCAAACGCGCGCTGTTCCTGTGCGTGAAATATCTTGTGAGCGCCGCGGTGGTTGCCGTGGTTGTCGGCCCATTGCTGGTCACGCTGTTCACATCGGTGAAAACACAGGCCCAGCTCGCCTCCACCACACCCATCCTGCCGCCCGCTCCCGGTGCGTGGAACTGGGACAACTATGCCGAGGTGCTGGGCGCGAAGCTGCTGCCCGTGGCAGTGAAAAACACCGCCGTGATTTTGGTGGTGAGTATTTTCTTCAACGTGCTGCTGGGGTCCGTTACAGCTTATTGCCTGCAGCGCTTTGAGTTCCGCTTCCGCAGGCTGGTGATGGGCTGCTTTTACCTGGGCATGCTGGTGCCCACCTTTGTGGTCGAGATCGCCCGCTTCAAGGTCATCCAGAGCATGGGACTGTACAACACGCTGGGCGCGCCCATCATCATCTATGTGGCGTCCGACCTGATGCAGCTGTACCTGTACATGCAGTTCGTCAGCAAGATACCCAAAGCGCTGGACGAGAGCGCGCTCATCGACGGATGCGGCTATTTCCGCATTTTTTACAGCATCATTTTTCCGCTTCTGGCCCCGGCAACGGCCACGGTCGTCATTTTGAAGATCGTCAACATCGTCAACGACATGTACGTGCCGTACCTGTATATGCCGAAAACAAAGCTCAAAACACTGACCACATTTTTGATGAATTACGCGGGTGCGCAGCAGGGCTCCTGGCCCACGCTGGCAGCCGCCATCATCGTAGTACTCATCCCCACCGTAGTGCTGTACCTGATTTTCCACAAGCAGATCACGGAAGGGCTTTCGGCGGGCGCAACAAAGGAATAAACGGAGGTATTGACCATGAGCGAATTTATGTCTTACGATCCCTGGGCGGAGATCACCACCCGCAACGGCTATGCCGGCGACGAAATGGTAGCCATGCTGCAAAAGGCCATCCGCAGGGGCAAGGAAGAGGACGCGCTGCACGCGGCCTATGAAATGTACATCACCAGCCCCCAGTTTGAGGAAAAGCTGTGGCGCCGCCTGCTGTGCATCAGCGTGGAGGATATCGGCTTCGGCAATCCGGATGCCCCCAACCTGGTGTACACGCTGTTCAAAATGCGCCAGGAATTCCCCTACAACGACGGCGACAGGCCCATGTTCTTCGTGCATGCCATCCGTTACCTGTGCCGCCAGAAGAAAGAGCGCTCCAGCGACCATGTGAAAAATCTGCTGAACCACGAGTTTGAAGTGGGGACAAAGTTTGAAGTGCCGGATTACGCGCTGGACATGCATACCCGCCGCGGCCGCGAGATGGGCCGCGACGTGTACCACTTCCTGACGGAGGCCAGCCGCGTGGAGCCCTATTACGAAACCGAGGGCGCGGCGGAGATCTATGAAAAATACAAGGCGCTGCTGGAAAGTGAGGACCAGGGCGAAAAATGCCCCAATGCGTTTGAATTCAATTCCTGGCAGTATTGAGGAAATCCCCGGTTTTGGCATTGCCAAAACCGGGGATCTTTGTTCTGCGGCTCAGTCGATGACTGTGCGGGTGCGGCCGATGCCCACGCTGGCCGCCGTCAGCTTTTTCCAGGTGTTGCAGCCGCAGATGCCGTCCGCCGTCAGGCTCACGGCGCGCTGGAACGCACGCACCGCGTTTTCCGTGCCGCCGCCGAAGATGCCGTCCAGCGGGCGGTTGGTGTAGCCAAGCGCATTGAGGGCATCCTGCAGGATCAGCACATAGGTGCTGCGGCTGCCGCGCCGCACGGTGGGGTAGCCCGCCGTGGTGCCGCTGCACGCGGGAGTACCGTAGCGGCGGTCGAAATGCACCCAGGTCGGCGTCATGGAGATGGGCTCCACATAGCCCCAGGCGCCGGTTGCCACAGCCGCGTTGCGGATGGCCACGCGCTGGGAATACGAAACGTTCTGCCCCACGTCGAAGCTCACGCCCGCGTAGTGCTGGCTGGCCGTTCCGTGGCCGCCTTCCCAGATGCGCTTGAACGCATAGCCGATGTAAATGCCCTTACCGTAACGCCGCCGCGTAAGGTTCCATGCCTCCATGGCGCGCGTCGTCGTCCAAAGCGTAGGGCTGTTGGATGAGCCGCGGAACTCGCGCACGCGCATCGTGTTGCCGTAGGCGTAGGGCATCGGGTCGTTTTCAGACAGGTTATAGGTGAACAGACGATTGGTGTACTCGTCGTATACGATGACCTTGGCCATGGCCCTATTCCTCCTCCATGATGTAGTAATTGTAAATGGCGTCCCAGGTGGCGCGGTCCACAAGGCCCGTCACAGGCAGGCCGAAGCCCTCCTGGAATTCCTTCACGGCATTGAGCGTAATCTCGTCGAAAATACCGCTTTCGGGCACGAACCAGGCCACGCAGAAGCGGGAGGCGATGCCGTTCATGTAGCGCTGCAGGCGGCGGACGCTTGGCCCGGCGCTGCCGATTGCCAGCACGAAGCCAGGGTATTCACCCTCCGGCAGATCGTTTTCGCCTTCGTCGGAGGCAAGGCTCAGGTAAGTGATGACGAGCGCCGCCCAGGTGGGTTCATCCACAATGCCCGTGATGGCGAAGGCGAACTCCCGCTGGAAGCTCTCCACGGCGTCCTTGGTTTCGGGGCCAAATTCGCCGTCAAGCACGGTGATGGGGGAGATGGTGTCGTAGAACGAGCCGATGTACGCCAGCATGAACTGAACGAACTGCACCATACTGCCGCTCATGCCCTCCTGAAGGTCATAGCCCGGGTATGCAAACACACGGAAGCGGTTCACCGGGCCGTCCACGTTGCGCAGCGTGGAGAACTGGTTGTAAATGCTGTTCCAGGTGGCGGGGCCGACGACGCCGTCCACCGCCAGGCCGAACAGGCGCTGATAGGCCCGCACGGCTTCCGCCGTTGCGGTGCCGTAAATGCCGTCAAAGGCGATGACGGGAATTTCCGTGTAGTAGGCGCTCATCAGGTACAGGTAATACTGCACTTCCTTGACCGCCCGTCCCGTAGAGCCGATACGCAGAGGCGCACCGGGGTAAGTGCCCGGGCGTTCGGTGGGCGCCAGCAGGCCGTTGATGATGCCTGTGTACACCTCGTAGATCTTGTTCCAGGTCAGCTTGCCCACCAGACCGTCCACGGTAAGCCCGTAGAATTGCTGGAAAGCGCGCACGGCACGCTCGGTGGCGGAGCCGAAGATGCCGTCCGCCGTGATGGCCGGGATGGCGCTGTTGGAGTTGGAGATGATGCGCAGATAAAACTGCATTTGCTTGACGTCGTTGCCGCGGCTGCCTACAGCGAGCGTGGTGCCGGGGAACTGGCCCGGAGTATCGACGTTGGGCGGGGCGATATCTGTCTGGATAGAGCTGTATTCGTTGTAGATGCTGTTCCAGGTCGCCTGTCCCACGATGCCGTCCACCGTCAGGCCGAAATGCTGCTGGAAGGCGCGCACGGCCCGGTCCGTGGCCTGGCCGAAGATGCCGTCCACCGTGACGGTGGGAATGGTGTCCACAAATTCGGCCACGGCGTTGAGCCAGAACTGGATCTGTTCCACATCGTCGCCGCGGCTGCCCACACGCAGCAGGGTGCCGGGCCATTGGCCGGCTACAAGGTTGCCGGTGGCGGCCTCGCCTTCGCTGGAAAGCTCCGCAAGCTTTTTGACCGCTACGTAAATATAGCTGATCTTGTACCAGGTATCCCGGCCGACAACCCCGTCTTGGGCAAGGCTGAACTGCTTTTGAAATTTTTTTACCACAGCCTCGGTAGAGGCGCCAAACACGCCGTCCACCTCGAGAGTGCCGAAGAAGGGGTAGTTGCGGGCGATGCGGTTGAGCTGGCGCTGAATGGTGCGCACGGCATTTCCTGTGCTGCCCAGGCGCAGCGGTGTGCCGGGATAGCTTTCGGGAATGGCCTGAATGTTGTTGGTGCGTACGATCTCAATGTTGTTGCCGTAGTAATATTGCAGGATGGACAGCGCGTTGCGTCCCTGATTGGCCAGCGTGACGGTGCCCCATTGCTTCATGCCGGGGCAGGATACGGTTTTGCCGTCGCAGTACTCGGTGTAATAGGGGTCGATGGTACCGATGCGGCGTACGTAGGTGTTGAAGATGTCGTCGGTAATGCGGCTCATCACCTCGAAGATGTTGCGGCCATGGACGTAGTACTGGTCGTAGCTGGTGGAGCTGGTGATTTGAAAATTGTAGCCTTTGCTGCGGTACCATTCAGTATATACGCGGTTCAGCGCCAGGCTGATCTGAGCGTGGATGTTGGCCCGCAGGGCCTGCTCCGGCCAGGTGGGACCAACCAAACCCATAAAAATGACTGCAATCGCTTAAAATATTATATCAAGAACGTAATTATGCGAATGATAGTGACACACTGGAGATATTGATGTTATACATTGTAGTGTTGAGGTTTTAGTGAAAGCTACTTCATGTGTGTTCAACTCCCTTCATCCGCACCAAACCAATATAATCCGAACCCCATCTTCCTTATTGGAGATGGGTTCGGATTATTTATTCTCTTAAAAAAATTGAGGATACTCACTTCCCAAATGGCGTAATCAAGCGACCAAACTCCAAACCAAGAGGACCGAGAAAACCAAATTTGAGATGAAAAAAGCAGCCACCGTGTCAAGCAAAAGCTTGCGTAGGTGTCTGCGTCTATTCAAATAGCGTAGAAATACCGTTTTATCAATATTTACAGAAGAAGTGTATGTCCAAAGCTGATTTTATCGTTCTGGCAAATCGGCATATTTAAAATTCAAACACAACTAAAAATATTTGTGCCCAAAATTTATTGCAATTTCAAAAAGTTGTGTTACAATAATTCCGAGCACAATAAAATATTTATGTGTTTGAATTTTATAAGAAAAAGTAGGTGAATGAGTGGACATCCGTGAACTTGCAAAAGAAGTTATCATAGACAAAGGCGGTATCGCCAAATCAGCTGATTTTGTGGCAGCAGGAATGCGTGCGGTAGATGTAGTGAATATGTGTAATGCAGGGTATCTTGACCGTGTGCGCCACGGCTACTATCAACTTGCCGGGCAGGATACTTCTTCTGAGGAACAACTACTTGCAACGCTCATTCCGCAAGGAATCGTATGTGTTGAATCCGCTCTTTTCCATTACGGATATAGTGACTTTGCACCTCGCAAGTGGTCAATAGTTGTTCCCCGATCTATGTCAAGAACAAAGCTGGAACTGGATGTTCTTGCTCTACAGACCCATTATGTTCAGCCAGAGCTTTACGAGCTGGGTAAAACGACAGACAATTTTAACGGTGTTACACTTCCTGTATATGACCGTGAGCGCACGATTTGCGATTGCTTCAAATATCGCTCAAGACTGGACAACGAGCTTTTTAATAAGGCTCTTAATGCCTATGCAAATGACACAAAGAAGAATCTTCAAAACCTTTCTGTTTATGCCAAGAAACTCAAGGTATACAAAAAGGTCACAGAACTGATGGAGGTACTACTAAATGGCTGATATTGCAGCATCCGTGCTTGCACGGCTCAAAAACAAGGCAAAAGAGGCCGGAAGAAGCTATCAGCTTTGCCTGCAGCTCTTCTGCCAGGAAGAATTCCTTCGTCGTTTGGAAAATTCCAAATACGCAGAAAATCTTGTGTTAAAAGGAGGTCTGTTCATCTATTCTGTTACCGACTTTGACAGTCGGGTAACGGTGGATGTGGATTTTCTCCTTCGGAAAGTGCCCAATACCCCTGAGCAGTTAAAGCCTGTTTTGGAAGAAATCATTGCAACGCCCACCGGCAACGATTTTATTACTTTTGAGATTAAGAGCATTGAACCTATAGCCGTCGCAAAAAAATATGCCGGCATCGGCGCTTCTGTTGTGGCACGAATTAAAAACACAAAGACGCCTTTTGGCATTGACTTCGGTGTGGGTGATGTGATTGTACCAAAGCAGGAAAAACGCCAGATCCCCACACAGCTTGATGACTTTTCTGCCCCTACCATAAACACTTACTCCCTTGAAACAACAATTGCCGAGAAGATAGATGCAATCCTCAGTCTGATGGAATTCTCCAGTCGAATGAAGGACTACTACGACATCTACTATCTTGCCAACAAGTTTGACTTTGACGGCGCTACGCTGACAGAGGCACTGAGAAAGACTTTTAAGAACCGCGGACACGCTTTTACCGTTGAACAGTTTGAGCAGGTAATGGCTTTTGACGGTGAGGAAGCTATGCAAAAGAAATGGAAAGCATTTTGCCGAAAGATTGATACAAAGACAGATAACTATGGAACTGTACTCAAAACGATAAGTGATTTTCTTGCAAAGCCATTTTCAGCGGCTATAAGTTCAAATAATTTTTCCGCCAAATGGCATATAGATGTTTGCTTGTGGAAATGAGGTGAGTGAACATGAAAAGCAAAGAGGCAAAAGCACGAATTAAATTTAATAAGCTGCTTGAAGATATGTTTATTTATGGCGAATTGCTTTCTACAGGATACATAAAAAACGATATTTCTACTGCCTGTGTGCACCGGGCAGCGATCACATAGAGAGAACAGGCCCCAGCTGCAGCTGGGGCTATTTTTTTACAGGTTACATGCCCAGGGGGAAGTGTACCCTTTTGCAGGCGGAGGTTTGAAACAGCGCCCCGGGAAACCGGGGCGCACTGCGTTTCACCCCTCCCCCATACCCCCACCCCGGGTATATTACCGGCTGGGGAAAAGAAAAGGGACGTTTTCCACCAGGCTGAAGAGAGGAGAGAGAAAAATCGACCAGACGATCATTGGAATCGACCATGGCTACTACGCCATAAAAACGCGGCATTGTGTGTTCCCAACTGGGATCACCGCGTATGACCATGAACCCTACACCCGACAGGATGTGCTGGAATACGAGGGCCGATGGTATGTGTGCGGGACGGGACGGCAGCCTCTGCAGAGGGATAAGACCGCCAGCGAGAATTACTATCTGCTGACGCTTGCAGCCATCGCCAAAGAATTGCGGCAGCGCCGGATGAAGGGACAATGTTCGGTAACACTGGCAGCAGGACTGCCCTTGACCGGCTTTGGACGTGAAAAAGGAGCCTTTGAAAAATATCTGCGCCGTTCTTCCCAGCCGGTGAAATATCGGTATGAAGATGTGCCGTATGAGGTGACAGTCACGGACGTGAAGCTGTTCCCGCAGGGCTATTCGGCGCTTGCTCTACGTCCAGAACTCATTACAGGGGAACCGTCTGTCCTGCTTATGGACATCGGCGGCTGGACGGTGGATCTGATGCGGCTTGATAACGCTGTGCCCAACGCAGATACCTGCCGCAGTCTGGAATGGGGCATGATCCGGTGTCTGGATGGTGCGAGAGAACAGGTGCGCCGCACCATGGGGCTGTCGGTCACGGACGCGCAGATCGAGCGCGTATTGAGTGGACTGCCCTGTGCACTGGATGAGAAAGTACGAGAGGTGATTCGGCAGCAGGGTCGCACGTACACGGAACATTTGCTGTCTGCGGCAATGGAGGCCGGGTTTGACCTCAAGGCGATGCCAGTGGTGATGCTGGGCGGCGGAGCCAGCGTGGTGACGCGATATGTCCGGGAAGGCGACCGCTTGTGCCGGATGATCCCGCTGCACGACAGCCGGATCAACGCAGCCGGTTTTGAGCGCCTTGCGGAACAGATGAACGTTCGGGGGCAAGCGTGAAAAAGAGGCCCTGCTTTTCTTTCCGGCCACGTCTCGAGGACGCGGAACAGCGAAAGGCGTGGGAGATCCTGCAGGCTGTGCCGGAGGGTCAAAGGACAGCCTTTGTAGCGCGTGCCCTTTTGCAGAGCATAGAACAGGATGTGCTGGAACAGACATTGCGGCGCGTGCTGAAAGAAGAAATGCGGGGAATTCAAATTCAGCCGTCAGCGGAAGAAAAAGCAGTGCCCGGCCAGATGCTGGACTTTTTGGCGGGGCTGTAAAAAGAAAGCAGAAACAATGCAGGTCCGCCATTGTTGGTTGTGACGTAAAGTTCGAAAAATAGAGGCAAAACGTTATTGGTCTTGGTGATAGCTATCCCCGAAGCTTTCGTATATGCTTGTGTTGCCGCCAGAGGAAAGGCGAAAAAATACAAGGAGGCTGCCACATGGAACAGAAAACCGTAAGCGGGAAGATCCCGGCAGAGCTGCATGCCAGATTCCGCAGCGAAATGGAAGCCAGAGGATGGACGATGTCCTTCGCGCTGGAGCAAGTCATCAACGAACATTTTGAAAATGAGAAAGGACGGAACAACACAATGGAGAACACACGCACACTGGCCTTCGCGGTCTCGGAAGAATTTTTCCAGCTGGTCAAGGAGTACCTTGCATGGTATGAGGAAGTATACCATCGGCGGCTGACACAGAAGCAATTCATTATCGGGCTCATCGAGGATGAGCTGGAGCGAAACGCTGAGGCCATGAAGGAACGCAGAAACCGCCTGCTGCCTGCACAGCAGACAGGGAACAGTGCGACCGCCACAGACGAGCTGGAGGCCGGGTACGCCGGGGAAGCCGCTGAGGACGAAGCAGAGACCGAATACGGCGAGGAAGCCGCTGAGGACGAAGCAGAGGCCGGGTACGGCGAGGAAACCACTGAGGACGAAGCAGAGACCGAGTACAGCGAGGAAGCCGCTGAGGACGAAGCAGAGACCGAATACGGCGAGGAAGCCGCTGAGGACGAAGCAGAGGCCGAGTACGGCGAGGAAGCCGTCGAGGACGAGATGGTGAGCGAGGACATCGGGGACGCTGCCGAAGAATAAATCGAATACCCTCCCCCGCAGAGCAGCGAGAAGCTGCCCTGCGGGGGATTTTTTCTCGTAAGGGGGGATGCTTACCGATTGACGCGCAGTAAATCGAACATTTTGAGCAATGGAGTGTGATGTGAAAAAGCAATTCGATTTTTAGATATGTTTGCAGGGATCGGCGGTTTTCGGGAGGGGCTGTGCCGGGCCGGAGGGTTTGAATGTGTAGGGCATTGCGAACGGGATGAACACGCCGAGCGCAGTTACCGCGCGTTGTTTGATACGAGGGGAGAGTGGTTCTGTGAAGATATCCGAAAAGCAGACACAGGCAGTATGCCAGCCTTTGAACTTCTCTGTGGCGGGTTTCCGTGCCAGAGTTTCAGCATTGCTGGAAGCAGGCATGGCTTCGCAGACCCAAGAGGAACGCTGTTCTTTGAGCTTGCCCGAGTGGCTGAAGCCCGGAAGCCTCAGTATCTGCTGTTTGAAAATGTACCCGGTCTGCTTAACCATGACGGCGGCAGGACGTTTGAGGCGATCCTCAATGCGCTGGACCGATTGGGGTATGGTGTGGAATGGCAGGTGCTCAACAGCAAAGATTTTTGCGTGCCCCAGTCAAGACGCCGGGTGTACATTGTGGGATATCTTAATGCCAACTGTGCCGGAAAAATACTACCTTTCCGAGAAACAAATGACGCAGCTCCTGCCGCGCTCCGCGACGGAGCGCAGGGAAACCGGGTGTACGACCCCGCAGGCGTGAGCTGCACGCTGTCCGCAAGCTGCGGCGGCTTCGGCGGTCGCACAGGCCTGTACGATGTGAGCGGCGGCGTACCCATCAAGGAGGCCACGAAAAAGGGCTACAAGATGGCGTATCCCGGCGACAGCATCGATCTCGCGTATCCGCAGATGAATACCCGGCGCGGCAGGGTAGGCCGGCAGATCGCCCATACCCTCACCACAGATGCCACACAGGGGACGCTGACCTTTATCGACTTGAACGCCGACCCCAGGCAAACCAAGCTGGCGCGGTGTATCAATACCCGGCAGGATGCGGGGATACACAAACACCGCGGCGAGTGTTCAGGCGTACTTGACGGCAAGCGCATCCGCCGTCTTACTCCTCGAGAATGTCTGCGTCTTCAAGGCTGGCAGGATGAACAGATCGACAAGGTGCTGGCCATCCAGTCGGACAACCAGGTATACAAACAGGCGGGCAACGGTGTCACGGTCACGGTGGTGGAGGCCATCGGCAGGCGGCTGGCGGCAGTACATAAAGAACTGGAGGAATGAACAAGGATCGACTTAAAAGACCAGTATTTCGGGTGTGAGATCGAAATGACAGGGATCACCCGCGAACAGGCCGCCCAGGCAGTGGCGGCCCTGTTCGGGACGACGGCCCGTCAAACGCGCGAATCCCGTACTTACGATCCATGGGAAGTCATTGACAATGAGGGGAAGAAATGGCGGTTCGTATACGACGGCAGTATTCACATGACACACCGGGAATGCAGGCGGCAAGCTGTGGTACACGACAGTCGGTACAGCGTGGAAATGAACAGCCCCAAGCTGGAATACAGCGAAATGAAAAAGCTGCAGGAGGTGATCCGCACGCTCCGGCATGCGGGAGCAGTTGTAAATGACAGCTGCGGGATGCATGTGCATGTGGATGCTTCCGGGCATACGCCGCGCAGCCTGCGCAATGCTTTGTCCATCATGTACAGCAAGGAGGATCTCATTTTCAAGGCCATCGGCGCGAAGCCGGAAAGAATCAGCCAGTATTGCCAGTATTCGCGGGAAAACGTGGTACGGACAGTGCGCGCGCTGTCCCCGCATCTGACGATGGAGCAGCTGAAGCAGGCGTGGTATGGTGTGCGGGACGGAAGCAACGACCACTACAACTGGACGCGGTACTATGCGCTCAACCTGCATTCTGTGTTCTACCACGGGACAGTGGAGTGGAGGTGCTTTGAAAGCACGCTCCATGCAGGGGTGGTACGAGCGAACATCACGCTGGCGCTGGCTATTTCCGCACAGGCCATCAACCAGACAAAAACACAGTCAAAGAAAACGCCCGTAACGGAAAATCCTGCCTTTACCTTTCGGACCTTTTTGCTTCGGCTTGGCCTTGTGGGGGAAGAATACAAAAACGTGCGGATGCACCTGTTAAAGAACCTGCCGGGCGATCCGGCGTGGCGATATGACAGAAGCCAATATGCCTGCCAGCAGAACAGGCGGCAGAGAACACAGACAGCGAGGTGAAACGAATAGAGGAACAGATATACTTTGCATACGGAAGCAATATGAATCGGGAACAGATGGCATACCGGTGCCCGAATGCAACGATCCTCCGTGTTGTCCGGCTTGAAGGATATGAACTGGAATTTGCAGGAATGGCCGGAAACGGCGTAGCTACGATCCGACCGAAAGAGGGCAGCTATGTGGACGGCGTGCTGTGGAAGATCACGCCAAAATGCGAACGGGGCCTCGATTTTTATGAAGGCTATCCGCACTTCTATGGCAAAGAGATGCTGACGGTCAAAGACCGGCTGGGCGAAAACCATCAGGCCATGGCGTATGTCATGAACGAGCCGTACTGCCGCAGCCCGGCAACGCCCGCAAAATCCTATCTGCAGGGCATTCTGGACGGATGCGATGAGCACGGACTGGACAAGTCGATTGTACAGAATGCTGTACAGCGCGCCCGGCAGGAGATCAAAGCAAAGGGCAAAAAGAAGAAACGCTCTGATCGAGAGCGGTAAGAGGCAAGGCCCTGTGCATTGTTTTTTGACAGTGCACAGGGCTTGTATTTTTTGAAAAATGGAGGTCAAAGATGAAACATCAAATACAGCGCAGAACACTGAGCGCGCTGATGGCGGGTGTGCTGTGCTTTTCCTGCATGTGCAGCCCGGCCTTTGCAGCGGGTGAAGTGTCTGTGCCGGAAAGTGCAGCGAGCGTAAACCAGATGCCAGTTGAAAGCGCAGAAGAAAGCACTGCTGTGCCGGAGAGCGAATCCGCACAGGCTGTGAGCGGGGCGGAGCAGGCAGAAAGTACAAGCACGCCCGAAAGCACGTCAAATGAAGCGGTTTCTGAGAGCGATACAAGCGCCCCGGAGAGCACTCCCGCGAACAGTACAGACATCGAAGCAGCCTTGAGCGCCGAAGCGCAGGCGTTTGTGGATGCTGTGGATGCACTGGACCAGGACAGCATTTTGAATGCTGTCAACAAATGGGCGCTCGCCAGCAAAGCGTGGCAGGCGCAGCAGGATAACGAAGAACTGCACGCCGCACTGGAGCAGGCAATCGCCGCATCAGATGAGGCCACCGCCCCGGTGTATGCTGCCGAGGATCTGTACAACGCCGTCCCGGAGCATGAGCGCGGCGGAAAAGAAGTGACAGCCGCATATACCGCATGGGTGGCGCTGGTGGCAGCGATGCAGGCCATCCTGGAAAACCCTGACCAGCAGCCGGATGAATCCGGTGCGCCGCCCGATGAAACGGAGATCGCGCGGATGCTGTACGGAGACCTGCCCGACGCGCCCACCGGCAGTTACATGGGAAGCTACGGCCTGCCTGTGGCCACAGGCGAAACGAAGATCGGTATCGGTGCATGGCATAACGAACTCATGGTGGAGAATGCCGGGCACATGGACGCCAGGGCGCTGAATGCAGACAAACTGGAAATCACAGTGCCACTTGAAGCCGGCGAATCCTATGCCGTTGTGCCTGTCATGGTACAGGTGGAATACTCGGCCAACGGCAGCACTTCGGAGATCATCCTCCCCGATTCGGTGACGCTGCTGGACTACGGCGGCGCACCTGCCAACAAAGAAGAAGCCGAGGCTATTCTGCACGCCAGCTACACGGAAAGCTCCGCCGCTGCCGCGGGCGTCTATGTGCGGGCCTATGCAGACTTTTCCATGCAGTTCCGCTATACAGCCCCGGATGGGAACTGTCTTGAAAAAGAACTGCATGTCCATGTGGACAAGGCGGCGGAACCGGCTGAGGCATCAAACGCCGTCAGTACCTATGCGGCAGAATGTCCCGCGCCTTCTGTCACCACAGGCAAAATCACCGCGGTGCAGAAGGTAAACGGTAGCTGGCTCATCTGGTTCAACGGGGAGCCTGCCTATTGCTGTACGCATGGCGCGCAGGGCCAACCCAATGGCTGCCCGATCTACAACTATTCACACACATCGCTTGTCACTGCGGATCAGTACACCCCCGGCGACCATTATGCCAACCAGGTGAACATTTGGGGCGGGCTGGGCCAGCTGTCGCTCAATATGCTGACGGCACGGCATACGGATGAACTTTCCGCATCCACCTTTACGGCGGGCGGCGCGGAAACAGAGCCGGGTGTACTGGAAACCGCATACACCTACTATGACGATGTACAGCTCTGGATCATGGAGCATTATCCGGACAGCCTGGCCGCCCGCAGTTACCTTTCCGCAGCGGAACAGCTGTCGGGCGGCACCGCGACGTTTGCTGCCGACAGTGACTATTATACATATATTTACCAACCATCTGTTCCAGGCTGGCAGACGGTGGCGGTGATCGGCCCGCCCACCGGCAGCGTGGACCCCGACATCCCGCCCGCGGTCGCGGAATATTACGCAAGCTGGAACGCCGCACCGCAGACGGCCAGCGGCAGCTTCGACGCAAGCTATACCGTCAATGTGGATAAGGAGCAGCTTGAAACCGGTGAACAGGTTGACGGCGCGACCATAGAGATCGAACCGCTGGAAAAGGGCGGCGTCATTGACGGAGGTACTTGGTCCATTGCTCCGGCAGGCGTGCAGACCGTCACTACCAACGGCCATACACAGGATAGCAACTACCAGTATAACGGCGGCGAGGCGTCCACCAGCTGGAGACTGCGGTATGAAGTGAGCAAGACGTCTGTGACCAGCCTCAGCGGACGAGAAGGGCCGTACAAGAGTCAGGCGGAAGCGGATGCGGCCGCCGCCAGCGCGCAGAGCGCCGCCGAGAGCCAACTTCGCGCTGAAGCCCAGGGGATGGTGGACAGAGCCATCGCGGCGGCAAAAGAACAACTCGCCACGCTCAATTTCCGTTTTGATGAAACCGTCGTCCCCTATGGCTTTGAATTTTGGGGCGGCGCACAGGGCGGCAAGCAGACCATCACTGTGCCCATGAACAGCAGCGACAGATACCTCATGCGCAACGACGAATGGAGACTGCAGGTCAATCTCCGCAAGGTGGACAGTGAAACCGGCAGACAGATCGCGGGCGATGCGCTGTACGAGGTGTATGAGTGGGATACGGTCGCGCAGGCATACATGCCGTATAACCTGCGAATAAAACGGCTTATCGACAATACACCGAGATACAACGGCTACCGCGTGGAGCGCAATGAGGACGGCACCTATTCCGTGGTCAACGACTCCCCTTATGGCACTGAGTTTGATACCAGCCGCACGATGTACTACACACAGCGCAATGAGGGGAAATTCATCATTGTGGAAACCCGCGCCCCCTCCGGCTATTATGGCGACTGGACAGATGTGGAGCAGCCCGGCACGGCAGGCACGCCGCTGGGCAAGCGCGCTTACTACATCGAGATTACGAAAGAAAACGACGGCAGCGTGATTTGGCTGGATAACAGGGACTACAATGCCGATATCGCCATGCGCTATGAGGGCGGCACAAAGCTCATCACTTCGGACGGCACGGAAACGACCGTTACAATTGGCGATTACAAAGACGCCGGGCATACCTACGACACCGACAACTCCAAATCGGCAGCAAATGAGGACAGTTACACGATGACGCCGCGGGCGGATGTTTTCCAAAACGACCGTGTGCTGGGTGAGATCTCAATTTCCAAGGTGGACTTGGACGCTGGGCGGTATGTAGACGGCCGCGATACGGACGGCGACGCCATGGCCAGCGGGCAGGCCCATGCGGATGCGCGGCTGGACGGTGCGATCTATGACCTTTATGCCGCTGAGGATATCCAACACCCGGACGGCGTGAGCGGCGTTGTGGATTACAGCAAAATCACCGATGCGGATGGTATGCCCATCTGGCACACCACCATCCGCGACAACGCCGGCGTATGGCATGGCGATCATCTGCCTGTGCTGAAGAAAGACCATCTGGTGGCCAGCGCCAAGATCAAAGACGGCTGGCTGACTTTCAGCAATCTCTATCTCGGCAAATACTACATTGTGGAGCGCGGCACGGGCGTGACTATCCCGGTGGAGGACGGCGCCTATAAGCTGTCGGGGAACTATCCCACCATTGACAGCAAAACGAAGCAGCCGGACGGCGGCAGCGCCCCGCTGGCCATGGATGGACAGGGGCGGTACACCGACTATGTGTACAAACACCAGTGGTCGTCCATCGGCCAGAGCAAGGCGCTGGACGGCACGAAAACCTACGACGGGTATTATGAGAGTTACGCCAAAGGCTATCTCTGTGATGAGCATAACTACTACATCACCCCGGCGTATGCGGACGAGGGCTGGTATATCGAGAAAACTGCTTTTGCCGATGACCGGCAGGCAGAGGGTGAGCAGCGCGACACGACGGAATATAGCGCCAATGTGCATCTCCACCGCGACAACAAATTGACCGAGTCGCAGGACCAGGTCATGAAAGGCAATGTGGAACTGTCCAAACATGTATCCAGCACGGGCAGTTCGGACGGCCTCGACCTCGAGGGCGCGGGCTTTACCTTCTTCCTCATCTCGGACTTGAGCAGGGAGGATGAGTTTGCCACCACACGCAGCGGGCAATATATCCTTTCGAGCATTTTGAAAGCGTATTTCAACCCGGAATACGATAAGAGCAGCCCCAAGTACGATTTCAGCGGCGAGGCGCAGGCCATCGCCAAAACGTATGAGGCAGACGCGGGCCAGATCGAGGCATACAATGCCACGCTGACACAAGCGGGCGATTTCAAGAACGGCAGCGGCGAGGGCTGGGTGCCAACTGGCCGTCCGAATGAATACCAGCTGGCGGAGATATTCTCGAACGACACGGGAACGATCCGTGTGCAGGGCCTGCCTTATGGGCAGTACCTTGTGGTGGAGACCACTGTGCCGAAAGATGTGTTCCAGGCGCAGCCCTTTATCGTGACCATTGACCCTGCGGACGAGCGCAATCCCCAATCCGGCATGGCTGATCCCAAGGGCGCTGTGCAGATCCCAAGCGAAAGCTATCAGAAATATACGGTACTGAACGAGGAACTGGAGGTTTACCTGCGCATCACCAAGGTCGATGAGGAAACAGGAAAGCCCGTCCTGCTGCCCGATACGGCGTTCCAGATCTACTGGATGGACGAACAGGGGCGCCATATCCTTGACGATGCGGGCAATGCAAAGCTCGTCACCATGACGGATACGGAAAACGGCCAGCTCACCAAGGACATCGACACGTTCTATACCAATGAGAACGGCGTACTGACGCTGCCGGAAAAGCTGCCGCTTGGGCATTACCGTTTGGTCGAGGTACAAGGCCCGAATGGGTTCTACAACGAGTGGATAGATTCTGCAAAATATGAGGATGGAAACCTGTGGGCAGATGACACCGGCAGCTATGCGGACGGCACGTTCTATGTGGATTTTGCCGTGACGACCGACCGTGTGTACGAGGCCACCGGCGATGACAGCGAGGATGGACAGGACATTGTGGAGATCGATGAGGAATATCACAACCACGAAACGCTGGGGATGCTGACCATCCGCAAAACCGGCGAAGTATTGGCAGGCTGGGCAGAGGATGACAGCGGTGTGCTCGACCCGCAGTTCAGCGGCGAGGCATGGCCCGGCCATTTCGTTTATGAGGAACGCCCCATTCCCAACGCTGAGTTTACCATCACGGCCAATGAGAATGTCTATACGCAGGACCGCCAGACGGATGCCAGCGGCAACCGTACCCTGTGGTACGCAAAAGGGGATGTGGTGGCGGTGGTGCGCACCGGCGACGGGACCGGCAGCATTGCGCGTTTCTCGCCCGGCCGTACCAGCGCCGCTTATGAGTTCCTCTCCGTTATTCACGAATCCGGCGCGGTTGGCGAGGTCAGCGTGACCTTGCCGCTGGGCAGCTACCACATCGAAGAAACCACCCCGCCCTATGGTTTTACCGGCACACGGCAGAGCTATGACGTGACATTCGAATGGGACGAGCAGACGAACAGCGTGGTCATGGCGAAAACCATTGTCAGCAACGGCGGGGATGGAGATGTGTTCGACACTTCGTTCGAGGTCGTGGGCGCGGATGAAGCCGATGCAGGATCGAAAGAGCGGCAGACGCTGAAATTCCGCAACGAGCGTGAAAAAGCCAAAATCAAGGTGTGCAAGCGCGACAGCAAAACAGATGAGCTTGTGCCGGGCGCGGTGTTCAACCTATACACACAGGATGATATTTACAGTGCGGACGGCGAGCTGCTGTTCCGTGCGGGCGATCTGGTGGCGAGCTCTGAGCCGACCGATGAAAACGGGTATACGGCCTTTATCTGTGATTTCCCGATACGCGGCGAAAACTATGGCAGGGATGGGGTGTATATCCCCGAAAACAGCTATGGCACAGGGCAAAACGCCAGCCAGAACAGCGGGCGTTTTGTGATCCGTGAGTTGCGCCCGCCCCAAGGGTATTTCCTCAATGACAGCCCGGCAGAGTTTGCGTTTACATACGACGGCCAAAAGGAAATGGTGTTTGAACACACCTGCCGCAACAAGGCCACGACGGTGGACATCAGCAAGCGCGAGCTGACGGGCGACGAGGAACTGCCCGGCGCGACGCTCACCATCCAGAACGAGGACGGAGAAACGGTGCGCCAGTGGGTAAGCGGCAGCAAGCCGGTGGAGATCCGCGGGCTGCACTTGGACGAGGTGTATACGCTGACGGAGAAAGCCGCGCCGTCCGGCTATGCCATTGCGGAAAGCATCCGTTTCAAGCTGGTGCAGTGTGTAGACAATGACGGCACTTTGTTGGATGAGAACGATGTGTATGTCTGCACAGGCAAGGATTGGCTGGTTTTCGACCATTGGGAGAAGCTGGAGGATGGCATGGTGGTCATGCGCGATGCGCGCCAGCCTGTGCCGGAACAGTCTGTTCCCGTGCCGCCCGCGCCGCATGTGCCGAAAACCGGCGACGTCCGCTGGCTGCCTGTCGCACTTGCCGTTGGCTGCGTGGCGGCAGCTGGCAGTCTTATCGCAATGCATGTATTGAAAAAGCATAAAGAGGGCAAAAGCGATTGCGAGGAATAGGGCGAAGCTTTTTGAAAGGCTTTCTCATTGGTGTGCTGTGCCTCTGCATTGTAGGGCTGGCCGGGCTGTTCGTGCTCCGGCCAAGCCTCACAGCGGCGGAGGCTGACGCGCTGAAAAGGACATATTCTGAAGCAGGCCCCGGAGCAGATCGCTCCGGGGCCTTACCGGCTGGGGAAGAACCGGCGTCTTTTGTGGATTTTTCCAGCCTGCGGGCCGATTACCCGGATGTAAAAGGCTGGCTCACCATTCCCGGCACAGTGGTGGATTACCCTGTGCTGCAAAGCAGTGCCGCGCAGCCGGAATACTACCTGCGGCGCAATTATAGGGGTGAATGGCGGATGGCGGGCAGTCTGTTTTTTCAGTACGACTGCACGCTGCAGAGCAAAAACACGGTGATCTACGGCCACAACATGACGGACGGAAGTATGTTCGGCGTGCTGGCAAAGTATGAGGACGATGTGTTCCGCAAGGGGCATTCCCGACTTCTGCTGCAGACAGAGGGCGGAGTGGAAGAATATGCTGTTGCAGCTGTGCTGAAAACCGATGCGGCGCAGCTGCCGTTTAACCGGACGGTGTTTGCGAGCGACGCAGATTATCTGTCTTTTGCGGCAGAACTCGGCGTGTCGGTGACCAGCGCAGACGAGCGCCTGCTGACGCTCGTTACCTGTGCCTATGATTGGGACGGGGCGAGAACGGTGGTCGTTGCGAGACGGGTCGTTCCAAGTGATCTGCACAGGTACAGCCTATGCGATTAAAGTGGAGCGTCCCGTTGTCAGATACGTTGCGACAAAACGATTGATGCGCACATGCCATAAGATTGCCTGTGTAGCGGCAGGGCATGTTTTTGAAAAATTCAAAGAGTGGAGGATATACAATGAAGCAAAAACTGAGGCGGTGGAGCGCAAGTTTTTTTGCACTTCTGCTGTGTGGGACGCTGCTTGCGTCCACGGCGTTTGCCGCGGGCGGCACGCTGGGCGCGGACCGAAACGGCACGCCATATACCTACGTGATCGGGTACATGTATTCCGGCAGCTCCCAGACCGTCAACACACGGGAGATCTTCACATCGCCCAACAACTATGACATCTGGCTCTGCCCGGTGTGCGGGCGGAACCCGTTGGGGAATTCGCAGGGAACGGCGCTGGCCGCAGATCTATATATGCCGTGCTATGGATACGATATTGCGGCAGCAGGCGGGGACATGGGCATCCGCTACGCGCTGGTGCGGCACAGGCACAACAACGGGCAGCTTTCAAACGACCGGGTGTACATCCCGGTCAACGTGCCGATGTACGCGGGCTGCTATTACGGCTATGACCTTACCGAGCCAGCCGGCGTGCAGGTCAGCGCGCCCACGGGCTGGCAGCGGGACAGCGCGGTGGTGCGGTTTTCGGGCGGCACGGACACAGGCACGAGCCTGCCGGACTGGAGCGCGGCGCCGGGCGACTACGGCAGCGGCATCCATCATTATGAGTACAGCATCAACGGCGGGGCATGGACGGGCTGTCCCGTAGATGACCCCACCGTGACCATCACGGCGGGAGGTGAAACAACGGTGACCGCCCGTGTGGTGGACGGCGCGGGCAACGCCTCCGGCCAGACGGCCACGGTAAAGGTGTACATCGACCCGGCCCCGCCCAATGTGCCCGGCGTCACGCTTTCCACGGAACAGTGGACGAACAGTACAGTAACGGCGGCCATCAAGGACAACGGTGACGCACACAGCGGCGTTGCCCGCACGGAATATTCCCTGGACGGCGGAAGCTGGACGGCATACAGCGGCGTGCTTTCCATCGCAGACCACGGCAGGCATACGGTCAGTGCCCGCGCCATCGACAATGTGGGCCGTATTTCCGGCACGGCCAGCAAGACCGCGCTGGTGGATAAGGTCGCGCCGGTCATTTCGAAGGTGGAGCAGCAGCCAGACAGCGGCCACACGGAAATGACGCTGGCCGTTACCGCCGCAGACGCGGACAGCGGCGTGAAAGGCTATGCGGTCACCACAGAGGAAAAAGCGCCTGCACTGGATAAGTTTCAAGATTCCGCACCGAAAGCAGACCACAACGGCGTTTACTACATCTGGGCAGCGGACAAGGCCGGGAATATTTCCGCTGCCGAAAAGGTGAACGTCACTGCACTGGATATTGTACCTCCTGTTGTGGTAAAGGTGGAAACACAGCGCACCTGGGACGCCACAGAAAATTGGGCGAAGGTCACGGCGAAGGACGATAACAGCGGCGTTGTTGCCATCGGCTGGGAACGGGCCGAAAAAGATATGGGGAGCCGTCATGCTCCTAACCCGATCACCTGGGTGGATTCCACGGCGGAAGCGGCCTTCATTTTCACCGGGAACGGAAGCTACAACGCCTATGCGCTCGACCTGGCAGGCAATGTGTCCGAGCCGTATCCGTTCATCATCGACCACATCGACAGGCACTCGCCGGTCATTGATTCTGTGGAGTGGGACAAGGGCTGGAGCCAAAGCAAGACCATCACGGTAAAAGCCCATGATACGGAATCCGGCCTTGGGCAGTATGCGGTGACGCGCACGGCAGACCGCCCCGCTGAATGGCAGGACAGCAATGTGTTCTCTGATATCACGGAAAACGGCACGTACTATCTGTGGGCGAAGGACAACGTGCAGCGCGTGTCCGCGGATGCGGATGACGGCGGAGAGGGTACGCCTGATCCCGGCCCCAAAGAGATCGTCATCGACACCATCGACCGTTCCAGGCCCGTGATGGACGATATCCTGCATTCGGCAGTGGACAACGCGCCCGCGGGGATGTTCGGCTATCCGCATTTCAATGAGGTAGACCGTCCGGAGCTGCTGGCCCACGATCTGGCCGATGAAGGCTGGACGGACAGCGGCATCAAGGCCATCTATTACCAATTTGCCGCAGATGAAGATTCTCTCGAAGCAGATTGGCTGACCTATGACGAGCTGGACAAGCCCGCCATGCGGGAGGAATACTTCGGAAGCATCTATGCGAAGGCGGAGGACAACGCGGGGAATGTGTCCGACGCCATTTTTGCAGGCTTCATGTTCGAGCAGACCGCGCCTGTGGCGGAGAAAACCCTGACCCCGGATCACTGGACGAACGGGACGGTGGAGATCGACCTGTCCACGGACGATAACCTGTCGGGCGTGCGGGACATCACCCTGCCGGACGGCAGCATCGTGGATGCTGCGCAGGCGAAGTACACGGTGGACAAAAACGGCGTGTACAACTTCTCTGTGCGGGATTACTGCGGCAACGTTTTGACATACCCCGTAGAAGTGAGTAACATCGACCAGCTTGCGCCGGCTGCGGACTATGAGGTGATCCCCGGTGACTGGACGAACAAGCCCGTGACCATCCGTGTGACGGCCACCGACCCGGAGCCGGAGGACGGCTATGCGCCCAGCGGTGTCCAGTCCATCACGATGCCGGACGGCACGGTGGTGGAAGGCGGTACCGCGGATTTCGTTGCGGACGCCAATGGAAAATACGACTTCATCATCACAGACAACGGCGGCAACACGTTCACACTGCATACCGGGGTGAGCAATATTGATTACCTCGCTCCCGAAGCGGAATATACCGTGACGCCGGATATCTGGACGAACGGGCCTGCCGCCATCCATGTGACGGCCATGGACCCGGAGCCGGAGGATGGCTATGCACCCAGCGGCGTCAAGTCCATCACGATACCGGACGGCACGGTGGTGGACGGCGATGCGGCGGATTTTACCGTGAGCGTCAATGGTACGTATGACTTCATCATTACCGACAACGGCGGAAATACGGCCACACTGCACGCGGAAGTAGGCAACGTGGACACCGCGCGCCCGACTGTGGATTTCCATTTTGAGCCGCTGGACGGCGGTGACCGCACCATCATCATGGAATACGGCAAAACCGAGTACTACAACTATGATATCATAATGAACGCCAGAGCCGACGATGTAGGTTCCGGTATCGAGAGATATGAGTACAAAGCAGGTGATGGAGAGTGGATGGCATTCGACCCGGCAGACCCGCCGAAGTTCACGGAGGAACAGATCATCCATATCGTTGTGCGTGTATGGGATGTTGCCGGGAACGTGAGCGAAGAAAAGGCGCGTGACATCGTGCTGGACAAAACGCCGCCCACGGCTTCGCATACGCTGACGCCGGGCGAGGACGGAAAGGTGAACATCAACCTGGGAACAGACGGCAGCATCTGCGGCGTCCAGTCCATCACGCGGCCGGACGGAAGCGTTGCGTATGGTGTGGATACGCTTGTGTTTGAAGTGGACCGGAACGGAGACTACGATTTTTTCGTGTGGGACCGGTGCGGGAACCTGCTGAAGTACACCGTGCCGGTCGACAGCTTCGCAGCGCCTGTGGAGCCGGAGCCTGCGCCCTCTGAGCCGGAGGAGCCGAAGCCGGAACCCGAGCCGAAGCCGGAACCCGAGCCGGAGCCGGATCCGGAGCCGGAAGGACCGGCGGCACCGGTGGAGGTCCCTGTGCAGGAGGACGCCCGCGCGCTGACGCTGGCCGACCTTGCCTGTACGCTGCTCTCCATCCTGTTTGCCATCCTTGTGTGGCTGCGCAGGAAAAAAGACGGCGGTGAGGATGCAGACGATGAAGATGAACAGGTCGATGAGGACGTAGAAGAAGATGAGCCGAGGGGCTACGCTGTCCAGAAAACCGTGAATGCGGTGCTGGCGGTACTGTCTGTGGTATTGTTCTTCCTCACACAGCCGCTTGTATGGCGTTTCCGCTTCGTAGACTGGTGGACGGTGCTGTTCGTGCTGCTGTGCGGCACGTCGATGGTCATGCTCATTTGGAAGCGAAAGGAAGAAAACAAAGTAGAAGAAACGGATGAAGAAAACATGGAGGATTTTGCAGAATGAAAACAATTGTATCACTGGCCCTTGCGGGCCTCATGTCCATTTCCGCACTGCTTCCCGCGCTGGCGGCACAGGAAACGGAGAACGTATCCATCCCCGTCAGTTCCGGCATTTCGGAAAGTGTGGTGTCCAGCTCCAGCAGCACAGCGGATGAAAGCACCGTGCCGGAGTCCGGCAGCAATGCAGAGGCTGATGTTTCGCAGCCCGAATCCGGCAGTATGCCGGTGGAATCGGACAGCAACACTTCGGATGGTTCGGAAGCTGAAACCAGCGGTTCACTGCCTGCGTCCGACAGTATGGTGTCCGATGAAATGGGCGCTGACTTGGAACCGGCTTCCGACAGCGAAACAGCGGAATCAGACGCCGATGCCGAGGATGAAGATTCGTCTGACATAACGGAAGCAGCAGCGGATGTACGGACGGTCCCTGTTACGGTATCGGAAGAATACGCGATCCTGCTTGCGACCAACCAGGCGGACAGCATGATGGGCCATGCAGGCATGAAGCGCAGCGACGCCTGTACGCAGCCTGCCGCGTCATTTGTTCTCTCAGACTACGCCGCGGAAACAGAGGATGAGAGCTACTGTCTGCTTTGGGAAGCGATGAATGCAGTGTTCGAACAGCTTGGCACGCAGGGATATATGGCGGCGCGCTGTATCTATACAGACGATACGTTGATGGTGTATGTGTGAAAAGGAAGCGGTGTGGTTTGAAAAACGGGCTGTTGGATGAGATCGCCTGCAGAAACAAGCGGTATATTTCGGACCTGCGGCTTTTCCCGGAACTCAAGTGGCGCGCGCTGGCACAGCTCCACGATTTAAAAGGTAAGGAACAGTACCCGCTGGCCAAGTGGTCGGAGGCGGTATCCTATCTGCTGGGCTGTACCGTGCATTTTGAGAGCTACGGCCAGATCACGGAAAGCCTCAAGCCGTTTGCGAAGGGGATATATTGAGTATGAAAGGCGTGCTGCATCAGACGCTTAACATTATGGAGAGGAAAATAAAGGACATCAATCAGAAAAGGGGCTGCGGCAGCAGCCCCCTTTGTATATTTTGAAAGAATAGGTGGTCAAATTGAAAAAATACTATACGGCAGAATCAGTGACGGAAGGGCACCCGGACAAACTGTGCGACATTATAGCAGACAGCGTGCTGGACGACTACCTTGCACACGACCCGGCGTCCCATGTGGCCTGTGAGGTGTTGGCGACACGGGGACACATCACGGTTGCGGGAGAAATCAGCAGCCGACATATCCCGCGTGTGCCGGGCATCGTAGAGCGTGTACTGCAAGATGCGGGATACCAAACCAGAGGGAGAACGCTGGATGTTCTGCTGCACAGGCAAAGCCCGGACATTGCAGCGGGGGTGAATAGCCCGCTGGAGGAAAGAAATGGGCAAGGGCCGGGAAGGCAGCTTGGCGCAGGCGACCAGGGCGTGATGGTGGGGTACGCCTGCGATGAAACGCCCGAGAAAATGCCGCTGGCGGTCATGCTGGCGCATAATATTACCCGTGGGATTACCGTGGCACGCAAAGCCGGGAGAATCACTGGACTTCTGCCGGATGGGAAAGCCCAAGTCACAGTAGAGTACGAGGATGGATGCCCGGCAAGGTTGGACACAGTGGTCGTATCGGCCCAGCACTATGAGAATACAGAGATGGAATGGCTGACACGGGCAATCAGGGCGGGGGTACTGGCAGATGCTCTGCGCACTTTGCCGCCCGACGAGGACACCCACATCCTTATCAACCCGTCCGGGCGGTTTGTGCTGGGAGGGCCGGACGCAGACACAGGTCTCACGGGCCGAAAACTCATGGTGGACAGTTATGGCCCATTTGCCCCCCACGGCGGCGGGGCGTTCAGTGGTAAAGATGCCACCAAGGTGGACCGCAGCGGGGCATATATGGCGCGATATATTGCCAGGAATATTGTGGCGGCCCGTCTCGCCAGCCGATGTCAGGTCACTCTTGCCTATGCCATCGGCGTGGCACAGCCGGTCATGGTGGAGGTGGACACCTTTGGAACAGGTACGCTGTGCGCGGACGATTGTCTGGCAATGGCGGCGCGGCATGTGTTCGATTTGACGCCAGCCGGTATTATCCATGCGTTGAAGCTCACACGGCCCATCTTTGCCAAAACAGCGTGCTACGGCCATTTCGGGCGTGCGGATTTTCCATGGGAGCGGGAGGACCGAATAAAGGCATTGCAGGATGCGGTTTTGTAAGATTTTAAGCTCAATTTGTGGTATAATCAAAATGAACAGGTGGTGGTCAAATGCCGGAAGCATTCAAAAAATATGTCTTGATGCACAAGGAAGTCGCAGTGGCCGGAGTTGAATTGGACGAGGCCACGGGATTGATCACTGCGGTGTATGATGTGTCCAATGCAGCGCATCTGCCTCTGGGCGTCAGTGTGCGGAAAGGTATTGCAGACCGCGCCGCCCTCAACGAGTGGTGGATGGGGCGCGCCATACCGGCCAGCCGTGCAGGGCTTCGCCATGTGTTGGAAGAACTGAACATCGCCACACCGCAAAGACTTCTGGAAAAATGCCTGGGCCTCAGCCTGTCCGACCAATACTGGATCTGGCCAAAGGACAGCGGCCTGTGTTGGAAAGCGGTCAATTTCTTTGAAAATCCCTTTTCCGGCGATGTAGGTGAGACGCTGTTCGGAGGGGCTGCAAGGGAGAACCCCGATCTTATGTCCCCGGATAATACCTCGGATGGATGGCTTCGAAAAAAATGGGTGATTTTGGACGGGAAACGATGCCTTGTAAAAGGCGGCAGCGGTGCGAACCGGCAGGAGCCGTACAATGAGGTGATCGCCAGCAGGATCATGGAGCGGCTGGGTATCCCACACGTGGAGTACACTCTGCATATGATGGACGGCCAGCCGTACAGTGTGTGCGAGGACTTCGTCACGCCGGAAACGGAATATATTTCCGCATGGTATCTGCTCCATACAAAGGCAAAGCCCAACCATATCTCCTTGTATCAGCACTATCTGGAACGGTGCAACGCGCTGGGGATCGCAGGGGCAGAACAGGCGATGAGCCAGCAGATCGTGCTGGACTATCTCATTGCCAACGAGGACCGGCACCAGGGCAACTTCGGCGCGGTACGCAATGCGGAAACGCTGGAGTTCATAGGCACCGCGCCGGTTTTTGACAGCGGTTCTTCGCTATGGTTTGAAACCCCGACGCCGCAGATCCGGGCAGGAGCGAAAGTGCCCTGTAAACCATTTAAGAGCACGCACGAGGAACAGCTGCAGTTGGTGCGGGATTTCCAGTGGCTGGATGTATCCGCGCTGGCTGGGCTGGATGACATTGTGCGGGAAGTATTTGCCGGATCGGATTTTGTAGATGCCCAGCGGGCGGAAGCAATTGCCAAAGCTGTCGCGGAACGGGTTGAACGCTTGAAAGCACACATCCGCAGCAGGGAATACGGCCGGGACGATCTGGCGCGCGATGTGAAAAGGGATATGGCTTACAGCGGGAAAGAACGGCGCGGAAAGTCAGATATAGAACGCTGATGAAATGTTCGACTGCGAATTGGAGGAATATTGATGGACCAATACGACAAGGCGGTCGCCTTGTGGCAGCGCAGAAAAATTTCTACGGATGCGGAACTTGCCGAGGCCTTGAACGGTCATAGCATTGCGTTTGCGTATCATTCGGGAAAAATAGAAAACGAGCGCATCACCTATAACGATACACGTGAAATTTTTGAACGGGACGGCGTTACATCCTATACCGGCGATTTGAGGACTTTGTTTGAGATCCGCAATGCAAAAGCAGCAAACGAATTGTATCTGACGGCGTTCAACGAGCGGCGGCCTTTGGATGAGGCGCTTATCAAAGAATTCCAGCGGCTGCTCACACAAAATACCTACGATACACGCAGGTATCAGTTGGGGGAACGGCCCGGCGAGTACAAACATCATGACTATGTGACAGGCAGAGAAGAAGTTGGCGCAGCACCCGAGGATGTGGCGGAAGAAATGGCTGAGCTTGTAGCGGAGCTGGATGATATCTCCTATGAAAAGGCGTTAACGGCAGCGGCCTATTTTCATGCAAAGTTTGAGAACATCCATCCTTTCGCGGACGGAAATGGACGCACAGGGCGGTTGGCGATGAACTATTTTCTCGTCATGCATTCTCACCCGCCAATCATTATTCATGAAGAGGACCGCAAGACCTACTACACCGCGCTGGAGGCATGGGACACACATCAAGAACTTACGCCTCTGTGCAGTTTTTTAAAAGAACAGACGGCAAAAACCTGGGAAAAGCAGATCCAACGGGAAGAAAAAAGAAAACGGAACCAAGAACGATAAAATGGGCGGCCTGTGAACAGTCACAGGCCGTTTTTTCATTGAAAGAGGGCGAAAGACTGTACTATGAAAAAGAACTGATCCAACGGGCCAAGCAGATGACGGCCATTGAATTCTTAAAGCGATACCGTCCCGATGAGCTGGTGCGCTGTGGAACTGGAGAATTTCAACTTCGCAGCCACGACAGCTTTAAGATCAGCGAGAGTACCAGCCTGTGGCACTGGAAAAGCCGGGATATAGGAGGGAAAAGCGCGCTGGACTATCTCATTCATGTGGAAAGTGTGCCTTTTCTGGAGGCAGTGAGATATATGCTGGAACAGGAAGCTCCAAGCTATGTGCCGCAGACCAAAGCTACAGAGCAAAAGCAGTTTGTGCTCCCGGCAGGCGCCCGCGGAACACATCATGTAGAGTTGTACCTGCAAAGCCGGGGAATCAGCATTGACGTGATCCGCTATTGTATTTCCAAAGGCATCCTCTATGAAGGTACGCCGCATCACAACTGTGTGTTTGTTGGCTTGAATAACGAGGGAATGCCAAGATATGCCACGCTGCGCAGCACAACTGACCTCCCGCGGCCATTCAAACGAGACCAACCAGGCAGCGACAAGCGTTTTTGCTTTTGTATCCCGCCCATCATGAGAAGCAGATGCGTAGCCGTCTATGAGGCCGCGCCGGACGCCATGGCCCACATGACGCTGGAAAGAGGACAGGCGAATAAGTACAGATTGTCGCTTGGCGGTATTTATGCGCCTGTGGAGCCCTCTGTCGAGCATCCATGTAAAAAGCCTCTGGCACTGGAAACTTTTCTGGAAAACCATCCCGAAGTGACGGAGCTGGAGATCTGCACCGACAACGATGCAGCGGGCCGGTGGGCCGCACTGCAGGTCGCAAAACACTATTCAGCAGAATACAAAATCAAGATGAATTTGCCGCCCAGGGATGAATGCGATTGGGCGGATATGGCAAAAGAAGAAAAAGAGAAGCGGGCCGCCCGGCACAGGGCGGCCTGTTTGCATCAAAGGGAGGGTTCAGCAAGATAGAAGAAAACAGAAAAATCAAACTGCTGTCGCCGCTTACTGCGGAGTTTGTGCCTGATCAATGGTCGGACGACGATGTCCAGGACTTGAACGGGCGGGAACTTATACCCTATTACGCAGCGGTTCGAGAGACTGTGGAGCAGTATGCAGACGATCTGCTCACATATTATGATGGCTCTGAGGAGATCCGGGGCAAACTGGCCGGCATCCTGCCCACAGTCGAAGTGCACGATGGGAAACTGTGCGGCTGTGCGGTCATCACCTTCCGTCAAGACTTGTCGGAGCGCCAATGGAATTCCGTGATGGAATATATCACGGGACAATACTCGGACGGTTGGGGAGAAGGTTTTGAACAGAGGGATATCGAAGTGGATGGCGGTGTTTTGAATGTCCATTTCTGGCAGCCGGAGAGGTTTGAAATGGTGCCCATTGCTGAAGAATGCGGAGAAGCCGTCAAACCTGCCCGGCCTCCCATGGAACTGGTCGGGCATGACGGCAACATTTTCGCCATTATGGGCCGCGCCGCAAAGCTGCTGCGCGAAAACGGCCAAAATGCGGAGTCGCTGGAAATGCGCAGGCGAGTGACGCATTGCGACAACTATTACAAGGCGCTGGGGATCATCAGCGAATATGTTGAAACGGAGCTTTCTGTTCCCCGCGACCTGTCGCACGATCCGGCACATATTCGAAAAGAGAAAAAGCGCGGAGGTGAAGAACGATGAGCGTCACGCTGTTGGAGCGCCTGCAGCAGAAAGTGGATGCGGAGCTGGAACAATACAGATCCGGCCTGCTCAGCCAGGGCGCGCAGGCGGTCATGGACAACGCTTACGAACTCGTGATCAAGAGCGAACTTGCGGTCCTTCTGGAAAGCGCCTTTTTGAGCAAACAGCAGGTCCGTGCGCTTCTGGATCAGGAGAATCCGCTGGCTTACATCTATGAGAGATGGGAGAACGACCATGTCGCCATTGGTGATCTGCTGTGCGATACCATCTACACGGCGGGCAACGATGCCCACAGAGAAAGACTGACCAAAAGTAAGCAGCGAAGAAAGGAGGGAGCTCGATGAATCAGAAGTATGAGATCAGCGAGATCGCTCATCCCCAATATCCCTGGCTGCATCGGATCCGTGCCTTAAGCGATGTACGTCCTGGTGTTCCGAAAGGACACTTGGGTGGATATGTACAGTGCGAGGAAAATCTCAGTCAGAAAGGCGCCTGTTGGATTGCAGATGATGCTGTTGTGTGTGACAATGCTCGGGTATATGGGTCGGCCTGGATTGGTAACAAAAGCCATATATCGGGTCAGGCAGTGATATCAGGCGATGCCCATGTGGGGGGGAATGCGGCGGTATTGGAAAACGCACATGTGACATCCGGCCTTGTTGTAGAGCAAGCTGTGATACGTGGAGATGCAGAAATCAAAAAGGACCAAAGAACACGCAAATCGCCTCGAATTTCGGGAAGCGCACTGATATATGGTACTGTGGTTGGCAATGTATCCGTATCCGGTGCGAGTGTTGTAGGAAAAGGAGAAAAGATTGAAGGAGGAAGAAACTCTGCATTCCTTGTCTTTTTTGACGGAGATATGCCTACATCCGGCGTGAACCAACGAAAGGGAATATCGCAAGATTCACACAAAAAACAGAAAAGGAAAACAGCGCACAGAGGTGGTGAAAGATGAACAACAAGTATGAGATCAGCGAGGTTGCCCACATAGCCCTTGGAGAGGGGCTCTAATAACTACTACTCTATAATACAAGGATGATGCCTCTGAGTAAAACCAATGAACTGAATCTGATCATGAACGAGAACGCAAAACTGACTGTGGAACACAGCGGAGGCGATGGGTGGACACTCCTGCATGGGGACACGCTCAGCATCGTGCGTGCGTTTAAGGCTGGCGTGTTCGACGCGGTGATCACCGACCCGCCCTATGCGAGCGGAGGCAGCAAGCCCAGTGAGAAGAACCGCACGACCGTGCAAAAATACAGCAGTATGCGGGCAGAAAAGGCGTTGCCGGATTTTGACGGGGATAACCGTGACCAGCGGAGCTGGACACGCTGGATGGCGGAGTGGCTGAGCGATGTGCGCAAAGCCTGCAAGCCGGGTGCGCCCATCTGCCTGTTCATTGACTGGCGGCAGTATCCCAGCATGACGGACGCGCTGCAATGGGCTGGGTGGATCTGGCGCGGCGTGGCCGTGTGGGATAAGATGACGAGCCGACCGCAAAAAGGGCGGTTTCGCCAACAAACGGAGTACATCGTGTGGGGCTCCAACGGCCCCATGCCCATCAGCCGCCCGGTAGGGTGCCTACCGGGCGTGTTTCGATATGCGAATCCCATGAACAGGACGCATGTCACCGAAAAGCCGCTGCAGCTTATGCGCGACATCGTACAGATATGTGTGCCGGGCGGGCGTATCCTCGACCCGTTCGCCGGGGCGGGCACGACCATCCTTGCCGCTGTGCAGGAAGGATATGAGGCAGTGGGCATCGAGGTGACGGACGCCTATTACAAGCTGGGCAGCGACCGTGTACGCATGGCCCTCGCAGCCGGTGATGAGCAGACGGCGGAAACCGTAGAGGACGAATGAGGGCATCCACATGGATGCCTTGAAGTAAGGAATAGAGCCAGGGCAGGCATCCATGTGGATGCCTGCCCTTTATCATGGAAAGAACAGGAGAACAGAATGGAAAAAGCATTTGCATATATCTGCGCGGCGGAAGATGCCGCGCCCCGCCTTTTGCGAAAACACTGCCACAAGGTGTATGAGCTGGGGTATGTACCCATCTGCCCGAAGCTGAGTCTGCCGCAGTATCTGAGCGCAGATGTGCCGGAAGAACAGAGGGCCATAGGCCAGATCAGCCAGCAGCTTTTGCGCCGGTGCCGGATGCTGGTGGTGTGCGGAAACGAAATCACCACAGCCATGGCCGGTGAGATTGGAACAGCGGAAAAGCTGAAACTCATCTGCACCACGCTGGACGGCCTTGCCAAAATCAAGGATGCGGAACAGCGATATATAAACTGACTGCGTAAGAAAAACAGAAAAACGGATCGGGCATCCGATCCGTTCAGTTTTCTATTTCACTTTTTCAAACGCACCCTTGGGGCAAAACTGCATACACTTCCCGCAAACGATGCATTTTTCGGCATCCACAACGGGAAGGGAGAACGACGTCTCCTAAGAAATAGCTCCCTTGGGACATACCTTAATAGACGGACATACATGATTCTGCGGGCATTTTTGTTTATTGACAAGAATTTTCATGGGGTATCCTCCGTGCAATACTGTTGTTTGATGGATTCGATCAGCGCAATGACGCGCGCGTCACTGATCAAATAACTCACATTCATTCCCTGTTTTTCCGAACTGAGGACTCCCGCAGTTTTTAAGAGATGGAGATGCTGCGAAAGCGCGGAGGCAGTAATGTTCGGCGTGTGCTTGTGTATCTCGCTCACATTTCTCCGGCCGTGCATCAATGCGCACAGGATCAGAAGCCGCTGTTCATTTGCCAGCAGCTTCAACAGTTCCGCAATCTTCCTGGCCTTTTCTTCCATGTGAAGTCACCTCTTTTCCGTGCTTGAGAGTGCAGATCCCCTGCGTCATCGTCCCCATGGGGCAGTACACACACCAGGACCTTGGCCGGAACAGGATCATTGTCACAAAACCAAGTACGGTAGATGTGAGCATAACGCTGAAGAAGCCAAAAGCAAATTGTGCGATCCATGGGGAAACCATGCCGACCTCAGCCCACTGCCAGGGCAGTTTGAATACCCAGAGCAGCGTGACGGTCTGCTGCAGCGGTGCGCCGGTGAACACCTTGTATGTGCTGAACAGCATCAAGCCAAACATGGTCATGAAAAAAGCAAGAAAGCCATAACGGAACCAGCGGCTGCGTAAAAATTTCGGCGGCGGGGCATTTCGGGAAAGTTTCAGCTTTTCCCCCAACAGTCCCAGTAGCTGTCCGCGTCCGCAATAGCGGTTGCAATATGCTTTGCCTCCGCCAAAAACTGCGATCAGGAGCGGGATCGTAAAGAACAGCATGCCCAGCCAGGCAAACAGGATGTTGAACAGGCCGAGAAAAAGGTAAAGGAGCTCGACGATCCAGAGGTAACTGTACCATTTTTTCTGTTTCACAGCACAGCCCCCCGTTCAATGATAGAGATTACATCCGCCGGGCAGTTTTTTGCACACTTGCCGCAGCCGACGCATTTTTCTTCATCCAGCTGGGCGACCACGCCGGAAGCGATATGGATTGCGTCCCGTGGGCACACTGCGGCGCAGCAGCCGCAGGCCACACATTCTTTGCCGATGCTGGCAATTTTGGGAGATCGTTTCATACAGTAGCTCCTTTACCTAAAAAGTATATTAGCAATTAAGATATTGCTAATATACTGCGTAATTTATCATTTGTCAAGTGTAACTATGAAACAGTTTCGACAGAGGGGAGAGACTGGAACGGCAAGCATAGCGCGTGGATATCCACGCGCGTCTTTGGGGAGAACCCCAAACCCCCGATCATCAAGAAAGAGGTGGAACAGCACTGAAAGAAAAAATATATGCTGCGTTTGCGAAAAACGCAAAGTCCATGGAGGGCCTGCGCAATAATACGGTGCAGTATGTGCCGGGTACTTTGAAAATCACCAAAGCGATCATCCTCAGCCTGGAGGATTACGAAAAGCTGGCGGAGGATATTTCGCCGGAATATCCATTTCTGAAAGACAATCGTGACCTTATGAAAGCAGACCGCGGCGGGCGCTTCCATGCCCTGCTGGCGATGACGGAAACAGGTTCGGAAGGAATGCTGCTTGCCCAGGGAAAGGGCGGCCTGTATGTGGGCCTCAGCAGGGATGTGCAAAAACTGGATCTGCAGGGAATCCCCACAGAGCGGATCAAATTGGAAGAACCGACCGTGTATCAGGAACGCGCCGTATTCTACCGCAAGCCATGCAATGTGGAAGATATCAAAAACCAAGATCCAAGGCGAACAACATCGGAGCGGCAGATGAATTTCCGGGTGGAGATGGCGGTCGTTCTGGAGGATACGCAATATGGGCAATTCAAGAAAATCGGCTTGCAGGAAGATCATATTTTCCTGTTTAAAAACAACGATAAGATGTGGTTTGACCCCGATGTCCTCTGTTGGCATTGCCTGCTTGTCAAAGGTGAGAACAGCAAAGACGGAATTCTCGTGGAGGCGGAAGGATATGCCCACGCCCGTTATGCAGCATTTGTCCCCAATTGCGACAGACTGCGTTTGAAGGATGTGCCGTTGTGGTATGAGTACCCGGCGCGGGTGCTAGAGCGGCAGAAAAGCAAAGGCAGGGGTGAGGCCCGGTGAGAAAGCGCGAACATGTGATCCCTCTGCGTCTGAACAAAAAGGAGCTGGCATACCTTGAAAAACAGGTGGCGATGAGCCGGATGCCGCGAGAGGAATATCTGCGCGCACTTGTCATGGGCGGCGAGGTGCGTGCCCGGCCCTGTACGCATCATGCCGATCTGCTGCGCAAGGTGGCAGGCCTGTGCAACAATGCCAATCAGCTGGCCCATGTGGCAAACCGCACGGGCCAAGCCAGCCAGCAGAGCGTGGAAGAAATGACACGGCTTGCGCGGACGGTATGGCGCGCCGTGAAAGAACAATGGTGACAGGGTATGGCATATACGAGCATCCTTGCCGTGCACCGCCTGGAACGCAGCGTGGAGTATGTAACGAATAAGGATAAGACGGTACGTCCCAGGCCAGACAGCGCCTCATCCCTGCAGGAGGCTGTGGACTATACACGCAACCGGGAGAAAACAGAATGTGATGTATTCGAAAGCGCCATTGGCTGTACGCTGGAAACAGCCTTTGAGGATATGCTGGCCAATAAGAAACGGTGGAATCAAATAGACGGTGTACAGGGCTATCATCTGGTGCAGAGTTTTGCCGAGGGGGAACTGACGCCGGAGCTGGCGCACCGGATCGGGCTGGAATTGGCGGAAAAGCTGCTTTGCGGGAAATATCCCGCCGTCATTGCGACGCATCTTAATACGCGCTGTCTGCACAACCATATCGTGTGGGATTCCGTGGCGATGGACACCGGGCGAAAATATCGCAGTAACGCCCGGAGCTACTATACAGAGGTGCGCGCACTGTCGGACAGGTTATGCCGGCAGCACGGCCTGTCTGTGATCAATACAGACAAAGCAGCAGGATTTTCCATGAACTACGGAGAATGGATGGCAGAAAGCCGAGGCCAGCCGACGTGGCGCACCGTGATTCGGCAGGATGTGGATGAGGCCATCGCCAGTGCACTGACATGGCGTCAGTTTGTGCGCGCTATGGAACAGCAGGGGTACGAACTTCGGATGCTTCGCAAGTACCCCACCTTGAAGCCGCCCGGCAAAGAGCGCCCGGTGCGCTTCAAAACGCTGGGGCAGCGGTATACGCCGGAAGCTCTCCAGATGCGTATCCTTTACGCCCGACGCAAGTTACCGGCTGGGGGGAAAACAAAGACAGAATCGCTACGAAGGTATGCCCGGCTGCACACCCACGGCAGGACGATGCGCGGCCTTAAGGGTCTCCGGGCATTGTACTACCGTTATCTGTATGAACTTGGGGCATTGCCGAGAAAGCCCAAATATCAGAGTTACGCCGTGCGGCAGGACATCCGAAAGCTGGACCGGTATGTGGAGCAGATGCGCTTCCTTTCGCTGCATGGCATCGACAGCCGGGCGCAGCTCGAAGAATACCGCAAGCCTCTGCTGGATGAGATCGCAGCTTTGACAAAAGAGCGCCATCGGCTCTATCGCAGTGAGCCGGAGTCGTTGCACATTCAGCAGATCACCAGCCGGCTGCAGGTGCTGCGAAAGGAGAACCGGCTGTGCGGATCGATTGAACGGCATTCACTGGAAATTGAGCAGCGAATGGCGGAAGCCTTAGCTGAACGTCAAAAATACATTGAAAATGAAAAGCAGAAAGGTGTTGACAGAACTGAGAACCGACAGGATGCCCAGCAGAGAAACGGTTGAACGCATCAAAAAGCAATATCCGGCAGGCAGCCGTATCAAGCTGCACCATATGGATGACCCGCTGTCGCCCGTTCCGTCAGGAACGGAGGGGACGGTCTTATTCGTGGACGATGCGGGTCAGCTGCATATGAAATGGGATAATGGACGCACGCTGGCGCTCGTTCCGGGAGTGGACAGCTTTGCGCGAATCAATAAGCCGGAAAAAGAGAAGAAAAAGGGTGGTGAAGCGCGATGAACTATGGCGGAGATGCAGCGGATCAGATCGTCCGCTATTCTCTTGAGGGGACAGAGGTGGCGCTCAAGCTGACCGGTGAGGCGGCGAAAAATTTTGCTGTGTTCGCGGCAGCGGTCCTTAAAGATCAGAAAAAGATGCATGGCAGAACGAATCTCACCCGTCTGCTGCGGGACGGCAAGCCGCTGAAATTCTTTGTAGTGCCGGAAGAACGGATGAAAGAGTTTGCTGTGGAGGCAAACGCACGCGGGCTGTTGTTCGTGCCGGTCAAAGATAAGACCAAAGAGGATGGAAAAATTGAAATCGCAGTATGGGCAGAGGATGCGGCCAAGGTCAACCGTGTGCTTGAGAAAATGAAGCTTGACTATGTACAGGCTGATACAGGTTCTAAAGCGGATGTGGTTACTGCCATTTCGGAGAAGGTTAAGCAGCAGACTGCTTTGACGCCGCAGACAGAAGTTGTGGAGACCCCGGCAGGCAAAGTTGCATTTGAAGTTGGAGAGATGGATGATTTGTTCAGTGTGGGGGCAAATTTTACCCAGCGGGCGGATTCGACGAACCGCTCGGAAATGGTGGCCGAAAAGAATCCGTCCGAACTTTCCTCGCAACCGCAAAACTCTTTGCAGCCGCAACCCGACAAGAACGCCGAAAAGATCAGAGCTGAGGGCGGTAAGCCCAGCGTGAAGCAGGAACTGAAAGAAATCAAGCAGGAACTCACTCAAAAGAAAGCCGCCGAACGCCAGCAGCCGCAGCGCCAACGTACCCGAAACAGGAAAAAACAAAAGAAGGGCAGGTAATGAATAGATGTATTTGACAAAACTGATGAACAAGAACAGCCAACAGGTAAAGCCGGAGCCTGAACAGCCGGAATTCTCCAAAGAGGAATATGCGGCAATGAAAAAAGCCGAGCGGGAGCAGCTGTGGGAAAGGATCGATACGCTGACAGCGGATGTGCTCAAAGATGCCGAATCTCTGCACGGCTTTTTGGACTTTGCAGCACAGTGCAGCCCGGAGCGAATCGAGAACCTTCTGTTGTTCCACGCCGACGCTCCGGAAGCGACATGGATGAAAACTTTCGATGAATGGAAAGAGGCAGGGCGCGGCGTGCGCAGCGGCGCGGTCGGCTACACGGCGCTGATCGGGCAGGATTACACACGCGAGGACGGCACGGCGGCCAGCGGGTACTATGTGGGCAAAAAGTTTGATGTCAGCCAGACCCGTGGACGTCAGCCGGATAAGGCGCCGGTATATGCGGCCGATGAGCTGGTAACGGCATTTTTCGAAAACAGCCCGGTGCGGATCATTGTGAGCGAGGAACTGCCGGATGGGGTGCAGGCACAATATGTGGCAAAAAACAGGGCGATTTTTGTGCGCAACAATATGTCTGCGGAAACTACGTTTTTGGCGATTGCCCGTGAACAGGCAGCCGCGAGCTTTGATATCCATGACGGCCAGTACAGCCGAAATGCATATACGCCGCAAAGCTACTGCGCGGCATATGTGGCGGCTAAAAAGTATGGTTTGGATGTCAGCAGCTTTTCTTTTGAGCGTGTATGTCAGCTGTGTTCCGGGCTGGAGCCGCAGGCACAGCGCCGTTTTTTGAGCGACGCAAAACAGGCGGCATACGCTGTGGAGCGTATTGTCCGCCGCGGACTGCGGGAGATGGAGCTATCCGTAACGCCGGAGGCGGACTATTCGGTAGAGCAGAAAGCCGATGTGAAGGAGAGCGGCCAGCCCAAACCGGGAAAAGTAAAAAAGGCAGCTCAGCCGGAGCGGGAGTAAGCCAATCGTTTTCCGTTTGTTTTCAAATATGCAGTGGATTTTTCCAGAGAGGTGTGGTAGTGTTGAGATGAACACAGAGGAAAGGGAGGCGCTCATGGTGGCGAAAGAACGGCTGTACCGCATGACGGAACCAGACAAAAATATGCTTTTTGTTGCGCTGGCAGATGAATTCAAACGACAGCGGGCACAAGGGAATATCAACCGTTGGCTGGGAGAGTTTGCGATCCGTGTCGACGAACTTCCGCCCAAAAAGAATTTTTGGCCTTGGGATAAAACAAAGCTTTATGACCTTTACTTGACGGATGAAGAATGGACAACGGCCAGGAACGCTATCAATGATTTGAGGAACTGGCGTTTGTCTGTGGGAAAAGACGATGGCGGCACGGGTGATTCCTTGATGAAGATCATGACGGCGAAGTATAAGAATGCTCCCGAAAGATAAAATTGGTTTGTACCATCAGAAATGGAAAATATAGGAGGCGGTATAGCACCGTGGAAGAGCATACGGATATCGAGATGCGATTCAATGCAGAATGGAACGTGGACGAATCACTGTTGCTTGATAAGCTATTGACCGCAGAACAGAATCATTTCACTGGAACACCTGGATATACATTGGAGGCAGTATCTGACGAATTAGAGGATATTTATACTGAGGAATAACTATCTTCCGCTATCACAGAAGAAACACACTGAGATCCAATTTGACAATTGGGTGCAATTGGAGTATACTAAAAGTACAAAAGGCACTGCGGCAAGCGGTTAGCCCAATGAACAGTAGTTAGAGTAAAGCCCTAAGAACCGTCACTTGGCAGAGTGGCGGTTCTTGCTTTTTACGCTGATCGTCACAGTCCAGTGAAGGATGTGAAAGGTCAATGTAATTGGCATTGCCTCACCCCCTTTCCGGGGATGTAGCTAACCGCCTGCCGTTGCTGCAGTGCCGCCCCATAAGGGGCAAGTTCATTTTGTCAATCGCGTCATATTTTGTCAATTCATTGGAATAAGGCAGCAATACATTTTGTCCCGCATTGCATGAAAGGCAATGCGGGATTTTTTATTTACAGAAAGAAGGGTGAACAGCCTATCAACTAAAGAAAAAACATGTTATTTCGCTGTCGGGCGGAAAAGATTCCACAGCACTGGCCCTGCGTATGCGGGAAGAAGGCTGGCCAATGGATATCTTACTCTTTGTAGACACAGGATTGGAATTCCCTCAGATGTACGAACACATCGATAAACTGGAGCAATATCTGCAATTCCCAATCATGCGGCTGAAGCCGCCGCACACTTTTGAGTATCTGTTCTATGAATACGCGCCGCCCCGCAAAAATCCGGCGCTGGAGGGACTGCCGGGGCTAAGCTGGCCGGGGCCGCAGTGCCGGTGGTGTACCGCAAGGCTCAAGACACGCATCATCGACCGCTATCTGCGGGAGTTGAAAAAGGAGTTCGAAGTTGTTCAATACATTGGTATAGCTGCAGACGAGCAGGAACGTGTACGTGAATTTCGATATCCGCTGGTGGAGTGGGAGATGGCAGAAGCCGACTGCCTTGCGTACTGCAGAGCGAGGGGCTTTGATTGGGGCGGGCTGTATGACCTGTTTCGGCGTGTGTCATGCTGGTGCTGCCCGCTGCAGCCACTCTCAGGACTGCGTACCCTGCGAAAGCACTTCCCGGAGTTATGGGAAAAACTGCGGTATATGGACGCGCATACATGGCGGCAGTTCCGCGCGGACTATTCGGTGGAACAGTTGGAACAACGCTTTGCGCTGGAAGAAGAACGTGCGGTACAGGGCCTGCCCCTCAAGGGGCGGGCCTTTTATGCTGCCCTCAAAAACCGGCTGGGGGAAAATGCCGGAGAAAAGGGGAGAAGCTCATGAAACAGCCAACGCCATGGTGGATGTGGTTGCTGCCCCTGCCCATCGTTTGGTGGGTTGCTCTGATAACAGCCGGGGTGTGGCAGCCGGGGATGGACTTGATGAGGCTGACGGCGAAGTTGAGCACCGCGCTGGAGCAGCCGAGGGATATCCGCTGGACTGAGTATTCCGGCAGGTGCCTGCTGCTGTTTTCACTCGTTTATGCGGTGGCTGTCGGTATGGTACGGTTCGGTGTAACGGCCACACGCCGGGGCGAGGAACACGGCTCCGCACACTGGGGAGATGTGTTTGGAATTGCCCGAAGATACCGGGACAAACGGGGCGGCAACCTCATCCTCACCCAGCACTTTGCCGTCGGATGGGACGGATACAGGCACAAACACAACACCAATGTGCTTGTGGTTGGCGGTTCGGGCGCGGGAAAAACACGGGGGTACTGTGTGCCGAACATACTGGAGGCGGCGGGTCGGAAAAAGAATGCACCGCCCTGTTCACTGGTGGTCACAGATCCAAAATCAGAAGTGCTGCGAAAAACAGGAGCATTACTCATTGCGCGGGGCTATGAGGTGCGTGTGCTGGACTTGACCAGCCCGGCCACTTCATTTTGCTATAACCCCCTGCAATACATCCAAAGAGACAAAGATGCGCTGCGCATGATCGATACGCTCATCCAGGCGACCACGCCGCCGGGCAGCAAAAATAACGATCCATTTTGGGAAAAAAGCGAAACGGCGCTGTTGCAGGCATTGGTGCTGTATCTCATCCATGAGGCGCCGGAACACGAGCAGAACCTGCCTATGGTGATGGAGATGTTACAGGCGGCAGAAGTCAAAGAGGATGACGAGGACTACGAGTCACCTTTGGATATGCTGTTCGCACGCCTCGAGATGCGAGATCCGGAGAGTGTTGCGCTCAAACAATACCGGGTTTACAAAATGGCGGCGGGCAAGACAGCCAAAAGCATCCTTGTGAGCGTGGGTGTGCGGCTGTCGGCATTCCTGCTGCCGGAGGTCATAAAGATGACCTGCACAGACGATCTGCATCTGGAGGAATTGGGGGAGAAAAAGGTGGCGCTGTTCTGCTGCATCCCGGACAGTGAGAAATCACTGAACTATCTTGTCGGCCTCATGTACGGCCAGCTCATCCAGACGCTTTACCATGAAGCGGACCGAAAACATAAAGGACGACTGCCGGTACCTGTGCATCTGCTGATCGATGAAGCGCCGAACATTTCCCTGCCCACCGACAGTTTTCTGACATCGCTGGCGACCATGCGCAGCCGTGGCATTTTTACATCCTATATCTGTCAGAACATGGCGCAGATCAAGGCGCTGTTCAAGGATAGTTGGGAGTCGCTCGTGGGTCTGTGCGATGAGTTTTTGTATATCGGGGGAAACGAAAAAGAAACACACAAGTATGTTTCGGAGATGCTCGGAAAGCAGACGTTGTCCGCAGACTCCCACAGCCGCAGCCGTGGCCGCAACGGCAGTTACAGCACCAGCACACAGCTGACGGGCCGGGAACTGCTCACACCGGACGAGGTGCGCCTGCTGGATAACGGCAAGGCGATCCTGTTCGTGCGCGGCGAACGCCCCATGATGGACAATAAATACGATTTGAAACGCCACCCGAACGTGCGGTACACAGAGGACGGCGGCGCACCGCCTTATGATTACACTGCGGCGCGGCTGTCCGCAAGCGATATATCCGGCAGCCCGGAGAACTACGAACTGCTGGATATGCGCGATTTTTTAGCATAAGAACATACGAACAAACAACAGCGCCAGCCGGAGCAGCGATCTGCTGTCCCGGTTGGCAAAGTAAAGCAGGAGGTATACTCTATTGATTATCTTGAAACCCTCTCATAAAAAGGAAAAAAGCTGTCCGGCAAAGTTGGGCAGGGCGGAACAAAGAGCCTTTGCCACATACATGGCACTGGTATTATGTGTATTTTGCTTTAGTACCCCAGCCTTTGCCGCGGACGATCCTCTGGCTATCGTTAACAATCTGTCCGATTTTGTATTTTCTCTCATTCGTGCAGTAGGTATTATCCTGCTGGGTTGGGGCGTAGTGCAGGTCGGCTTGTCTTTCCAAAGCCACGACCCCAGCCAGAGAAGCCAGGGCTTCTTGACGCTGGCAGGCGGGCTTGTGATCACTTTTGCGCGGGAGATCCTCGCGCTGATCGGCGTTGCGTAAACACAGGTACATGACGGCAGCGGGGGAGGTGAAATCACATAGGCGAAAACTCATGGATCATAGATAACCTTAATTCGGCGCTCAATACATGGAACGAAAAACTGGCGGAAATTTGGCAGCTTCTCACACAGGGGCTTGCCGACTTCAAGGGCGGCGGCATTTGGAATGTCATGCTGAATGTCCACAACGCAATGACAGCCATTGGCCTCGGCCTGCTGGTGCTGTTTTTTGCAGCAGGCATCGTCAAGACCTGTGGCAGTTTTGCAGAAGCCCGGAGGCCGGAGCATGCGCTAAAGCTGTTCATACGATTTGTACTGGCAAAAGGCGCTGTGCAGTACGGCCTTGAACTTATGTTGGCGGTCTTTGACATCGTGCAGGGCATTGTATCCCGCGCCATGGGTGCTGCGGGTACAGGTGGATTGGCGCCCACGACATTGCCGCAGGAGATCGTGGACAAGATCAACGCAGTGGGGTTCTGGAGCAGTATCCCTCTGTGGGCTGTCACGCTGCTGGGTGGGTTGTTTATTACAGTTTTGTCCTTCGTGATGATCATGACGGTGTATGGCCGGATGTTCAGGCTCTATTTCTATGCTGCGCTGGCTCCCATTCCTTTGGCCACATTCGCGGGCGAGCCGACAAGCAATGTGGGTCGCAGCTTTGTGAAAAGCTATGCGGGTGTTTGCCTGGAGGGGGCGGTGATCGCTCTGGCCTGTATCATCTTTTCCGCGATGGCTTCTGCGCCGCCCGCCGTGGACAGCAGTGTGTCCGCAGTTACGGCGGTTTGGAGCTATGTGGCGGAGCTTATTTTTAATCTGCTCATACTGGTGGGCGCTGTCAAGGCCAGCGACCGTGTTGTGCGGGAGATGATGGGACTTTAATCATTCGATAAATCTAGGGAGAGATGAAATATAAGTTCATACGAAGAAAAGAAACAAAAACGGATTGAGTATTACAAAGAGAAAGCTGAAAAACTGGAGCAGGAAAGCGACCGACTTGCTGGAGAATCCAAAAGGATGATGGATGCTATTCCCACGGGGCAACCCTTGCTTGTGGATCATCATTCCTATAAGACTGACAGAAATTACCGTGACCGGGCGTGGAATAAAATGGGCAAGGCGGTGGAGACGGATAAAAAAGCAGACTATTACCGTCATAAAGCCAAAGCTGCCGAACAAAACAGTGCAATTTCCAGCGACGACCCGCAAGCGGTTGAAAAGCTGAAAGAGAAGCTACAGAGGCTTCAAAAACTGCAAGACCACATGAAAACAGTAAATGCGTACTACCGAAAGCACGGTACCATGAAGGGCTTTGGAGATTTAACGGATGAAAAAGCGGCCGAAATCGATGAAAAAGTGAAAAACGGCTATTCGTGGGTGACTGTTCCGTATGCGGCCTTTCAATTGTCAAACAACAATGCAGAAATCAATCGTTTGAAAAAGCGTATTGCTGTATTAGAGCAGCGCGATGAAACAGGGTTTGTCGGTTGGAAATTCGAGGGCGGTGAGGCCGTGGCAAACCAGGAAGAAAACCGCCTGCAGCTGATCTTTGATGGAAAACCCACAGAAGAACAACGGAGCCAACTGAAAAGGTGGGGCTTCCGATGGTCGCCGACAAACAGGGCATGGCAACGCCAGCTTAACAACAATGCAATTTACGCAGCGGGGCAAATCGGCTTTGTGAGACCGCTGGATGGGCGAACTCCGCACGAACTGCAGCCGCATCCCAGACTGCAGAAGAAAAGAAAGAATGGACTGGAACGATAACTGGAAAAGGTAATACATATCGGGAGGGAAGCTTATCGAAATCAAAATTCCAAAAGAGATCCGCGAGTATCAAGAGTCCATCTTTTTCGGGCTCAACACGCGGCAGTTTGTCTGTTCTCTGCTGGCCCTCGGTGTTGCCGTGGGCCTGTATTTTTTATTGCGGGATACGGCGGGTACAGAAATAGCAGGCTGGGCCTGTATGCTGGGCGCGGCCCCGTTTGCGGCATGCGGTTTTGTACGCTATCATGGAATGACGGCGGAGCAGCTGCTGTGGGCCATCATCAAATCCGAACTGCTCACTCCGCACAGGCTGGTGTTCCGTGCGGAAAATTTCTACTATACGGCAATGCGGGCCAAAATCGAGGCGGGGCAGCGCAGGCCGAAGCGTGAAGCGGAGGTGCGCCGTTGATAAAAACACTGGTACGGAGTATTAAACAGGAAAAAGAAAAATTCCGCATCCCTCATTCTGTACAGGACGCTATCCCCGTCAAGCGTATCTGGACAGACGGCATTTTCCAGACGGGCAATGCCTACAGCCGTTCCTACCGTCTCACGGATATCAACTATGCCATCGCCAGCAAAGCAGACAAAACGGCGATGCTGTTGGGTTATTCGGAACTGCTCAATGCGCTGGATTCGGGTGCAAGTGCAAAGATCACCATCAACAACCGCCGTGTGGACCGCAGGCAGTTTGAACAGGAGTTGTTGATCCGGCCGCAGGCAGACAAGCTGAATGGTTACCGCCAGGAGTACAATGATATGCTGTGTTCCCACGCGGCCAGCAACAACAATGTGGTGCAGGAGCGGTATCTCACGATCAATGCCCACAAACGCAGCGTTGATGAAGCGCGGGCATATTTTCAGCGCATGGGGGGCGAGGTCACAGCACGCCTCGGGCAGCTGTCCTCGCAGGCTGAGGAACTGGACGCCTCTGCCAGGCTGCAGATCCTGCGCGATTTCTTCAAGGCAGGACAGCCCGCTGTGGTGCCATTCAATATGGAGCAGCGGGCAAAGCGCGGCCATGATTTCAAGGACTGGTTCTGCCCGGACAGTCTGGAGTTTTACGCCGACTTTTTCAAGTCGGACGTCCGATGGGGCCGGGTGCTGTATTTACAGGATTATGCCAGCTTCATCAAGGATGATTTCATCATGGAGCTGTGCGAACTGGACCGCAGCATGATGGTGTCCATCGACATCCTGCCTGTGCCCACGGACGAAGCCGTGCGGGAACTGCAGAACAAGCTTCTTGGTGTGGAAACGAACGTGGCCAACTGGCAGCGGCGTCAGAACAATGCCAACAATTACACGGCGAATGTTCCCTACGATATGCAGCTCCAGCGTAAGGAAACAACGGAATTTCTGAATGACCTGACCGAACGCGACCAGCGCATGATGTACGGCCTTGTGACGGTGGTGCATCTGGCAGGTACAAAGGAGCAGCTGGACGCGGATACGGAAAGCCTGCTGGCGGTAGGCCGCAAGCATCTGTGCCAGCTTTCTACCCTGCACTGGCAGCAGCGGGACGGCCTGGACACAGTGTTGCCTTATGGCGTGCGGCGCATCCATGCGCTGCGCACACTGACCACAGAAAGCGTTGCTGTGCTGATGCCGTTCAAGGCACAGGAGTTGAACCACACAAACGGCATCTACTATGGGCAAAACGCGGTGTCGGGCAATATGATCCGCATTGACCGGGCACAGCTGCTCAACGGCCATTCATTCCGGCTGGGCGTGTCGGGCAGCGGCAAGAGCATGAGTGCAAAAGAGGAATTGGTGGAGATCGCCCTGCGCACAAGAGATGATATCCTTATCCTGGACCCGGAGAGTGAGGTGCGACACGAAGTCGCGTAACAAATTGCCTAAAAAAGCTGCCCTATCCATTTGGGGTAATCCTACCACAGCCTGCGCCGCTGGTAACGGCGGGGTGGGGAGCCTGTGGGACAACGTGGGAAATCTGAGAGTCTAACTCAGCCGTACTGCAAGGATAAGTGCGTCATGGAGAACGTAAAGTGAATCATCGTAAGGGTCGTTACAGGGAATAGGCGAAATCAGGCTGACACGCCTACACCAAAAGGTGCGGAGGCGGCTGTGGGAACTTTCGCAATCCCCCAGCAAATGGACACAAATCCTCCCGGCTCAAAGATGGCTCCTAAAACGCACACGATTATTTGTTGCGCGGAACGTGGCAAGCCCTATGCGTTCCTTTGCAGAAATGCAGAGGTATCGACCCCGCAAGGGGAAGAAATGGCGCAGAGGGTAGAGGAACGGGATAAAAAGCGAACGCCCGCCCTGTAATGGGGTGGGATAGGGGTTCAGACTTTGCCCCGGCCCGAAAGGGCGCTGACTTATCCCACGGTATTTCATAGCAAGAAAAGGAGGTAAACCTATGAACGGTAATTGTTCAACGACGGGGTGTAAAAAACCTGAGAGATTGCCGGACGCGGCGGCGCTGGAACGACAGTGGAAATCCATCGACTGGAAGAAAGCAGAAGCCGAGGTTAATAGGCTGCAAGCCAGGATTGCTAAGGCGACCCAAGAGAATAAATGGAACACAGTGAAACGATTGCAGTATCTTTTAACTCATTCGTACTATGCAAAAGTGTTGGCGGTGCGGAAAGTGACCACCAACAAAGGGAAAAAGACACCGGGCGTGGATGGTGTGCTGTGGTCTACCCCAGCCGCTAAAATGCGCGGTGTTCTGACCCTGACAGACAAGGGCTACAAGGCAAAGCCACTGCGTCGGGTATTCATTGAGAAAAAGGGCAAAAAGACGAAACGCCCGCTGGGCATCCCCTGTATGTATGACAGGGCCTTGCAGGCGCTCTACGCACTGGCCCTCGACCCGGTGTCAGAGACAACAGCGGATACGAAATCCTTTGGCTTCCGCAAGGGGCGCTGCGCGCAGGATGCCTGTGAATATATCTTCACGGCACTCAGCCGCAGCTACTCCCCGGAATGGGTGCTGGAGGGCGACATCAAAGGGTGTTATGACCATATCAGCCACGACTGGCTCATTAAGCATATTCCCATGGACAAATCTGTATTGAAACAGTTTCTGAAAGCGGGATTTGTGTTCCGCGATGAGCTGTTCCCCACCGATGCGGGCACACCCCAGGGCGGCATCATCTCCCCCATACTTGCAAACTTGACGCTGGACGGAATGCAAAAAGTCCTGAGTGACCACTTTAATTTGAGTGCCAAGGGTGAGGTCAGTGCATTTGTCCACAACAAGAGCAAGGTCAATCTGGTGCGCTATGCCGACGATTTCATTGTCACAGCGGCCACAAAAGAGATTGCGGAAGAAGCCAAAGAAATCCTCCGCGATTTTTTGCAAGCCAGAGGGCTGGAATTGTCCGAGGAAAAGACGGTCATCACCCACATCGACGACGGTTTTGATATGCTGGGCTGGACATTCCGAAAATTCAAAGGAAAGCTCATCGTCAAGCCATCCAAGAAAGCCTTAAAAGCCCTGAAAGCCTCTCTGTCCGAGACGATCCTCGGACGCGGTAAGGCGTGGAAGCAGGAAGTCCTGATTGGAGTGTTGAACCGGCTGATCCGTGGTTGGGCAAATTATCACCAGTCGGTCTGCGCCAGTGAAGCATTTTCCCATATCGACTACACTCTCTATGAATTACTATGGCAGTGGGCGAAACGTCGCCATCCTCACAAGGGACGATGGTGGGTCTCCACCAACTATTGGCGCCGTAGAGGTAACCGGAATTGGGTGTTCTCCACCGAGGACAAAGTGCTTCAGCGAACAGACAGTATCCCGATTATCCGCCATACCAAGGTACGAATGGATGCAAACCCCTACTTTGACACCCAATACTTCACAAATCGGAAATTCAGGCATGGAATGGAGCGCCTGTCCGGACGTTTTAAGCAGGTCTGGAAGAACCAAAAAGGGTGTTGCTATCACTGTGGACTCCCCATGGACATCGGGGACGAGAGGGAGATTTTCTTCAAAGTCCCGAAATCCATGGGCGGCAAGGACGAGGTGCGCAATATGGCTTACGTCCATAAGCATTGCCAGCAAATTCTCTTGGAGCGCCGCGCGAAAGCGTGATGAAATGCTTGAGTCGTATGAGTGGAAACGCTCACGTACGGTTCTTAGACGAGAAAGCGGGAGTAATCCCGCCGACTTAGTCGACTTCGGTCAGCTGGTCAAGGCGCTGGGTGGCGAGGTGCTGCCCATTTCCCCGCACAGCAGCATCCACCTCAATGCACTGGATATCGACAGGGCCTATGGAGAGGGAAAGAACCCGTTGGTGGACAAGGTGAAGCTCATCCTGTCTATTTTTGAGCCGCTGACGGAAAACGGCCTCACGGCAAAGCAGAGGTCACTTCTGGACCGCTGTGCGGAGCGTGTGTACCGGGGATATATCCGCGGGGGCTACCGAGGCACTCCGCCCACGCTGGTGGACCTGCGCCGGGTATTGCTGGAGCAGCCCGAGGCGGAGGCGCACGACCTCGCATTGGCGTCGGAGCTGTATACCACTGGCAGCTTAAACATTTTTGCTCATCAGACAAATGTGAATACCGACGCGCGCATCCTGTGCTACGACATTCGGGAGCTGGATGAACAGCTGCGGCCTGTAGGCATGGTGGTAACGCTGGACGCTATTTTCAACCGGGTGATTCGCAACTGGCGGCAGGGAAAACGCACATGGATACTGGCCGATGAGTTCTACATTTTGTTTCGTTACTCTTTCAGCGCGGAATTTTTCTACCGCCTGTTCAAGAGGATGCGCAAATACAATGCGTTCATCACGGCGATATCGCAGAACGTGGACGAGATCCTGCGTTCGGACACCGCCCGCCTCATGCTGGCAAACAGCGAGCTGTTGGTGATGCTCAACCAGGCGGCCACAGACCGGGAGGAGCTGGCGAAGCTGCTGAATATTTCAGAAAACCAGTTGTCGTACATTACAAACGTGCCTGCGGGACATGGTCTCATCCGCTGCGGAGGGGCGATCATCCCATTCGAGAACAGCTTTCCGAAAAATACGAAGCTGTATCAGCTGATGACGACCAAGCCCAATGAAAAGTTCGAATGATGGAAAGAACAGACTTGCGTTGAGCGGAGAATTGTTATACCATATACAGCGGTCGAGGGAGGTGGAGGTATATGGAAAATAACAGCATCGGCAATGCGGAGCGCAACGGGAAAGGTGTGAAGTTTGAGCGTATCCGCCGCATCACAGGCTATCTTGTGGGTACGGTGGACCGCTGGAATGACGCCAAAAAAGCGGAGCTAAACGACCGCGTCAAGCACGCATAACAAATCATATACAGGTAGCGCCCGTGGGGAAAGATCCCCACGGGCGCTGTTTTTGTAGAAAAACCACCGGCTATGCCGGTGGTACGGAAAAGCTTAAGCTATGAAAAGAAACTCCTTC
>ENA-UERZ01000012-UERZ01000012.1-human-gut-metagenome-genome-assembly--contig:-NODE-12-length-201407-cov-14.471162_pt1 | contig 201407 bp, 181 predicted proteins | sample MGYA00242997_ERZ507998 | MGnify/ENA primary metagenome ERZ507998 (study PRJEB26167, sample SAMN06115470) | human gut metagenome | host: Homo sapiens | place: China:Henan | collected 2016-06-23... | reverse complement strand
GTTAATTATATGACGATGCTTATCCCTTGTCAATAAACTTTTCCCCACCTATAAAAGAAAAAAAAGACCAGTTTCTTTTCAAAGAAACCAGTCCTTCTAAAAATTTGCTTTTTATATCTTTTCAAAGACGGAAGCCGGTGCTCCACAGAGTGGACAAACAAAATCTTCTGGAAGTGGATCACCTTCATAAATATAACCGTCGATTGTAAGTTGTGTCTTGAAGCTTTCCAGAGCAATAGCTTCATGTGAAATATTTTTTACAGAACAGTAAAACACTAACCATGTTTCACCTTCTACATCTGTTAAATATTGATAAAAAGACTTCGATGTGTCTTGCGGGTGAAGCTCGCCGTCAAACGCACTGGCTGAATTGACTGAAAAATCAATTACACCGTTTGAAACCCATTCATTAAAGGAAATTTCTGTACTTGTTTTGCCCTTTATTTCATCAATTATTGGGGCAATAACGCTTTTTTTATGGTCTGTGTCAGATTCTCTCTTATAAAAATTCTCCCATGGCAAAACACTAAATCCGTCAGACAGAAAGTATGCCGAAACGCCAATAGCAATAACAAGTACCAGTATAATGGAAAAGACAATACGTTTACGCCTTTTGGGATGCTTCCGAGATGATAAATTTTCTACGTTCGTCTCTCTTCCTTGCGTCTCTCCTGTTTGCGTCATGGTGACTTCATCCATAATCTGATTTGTTTCCATTTTTCATTCGCTCCCTTTTGTTATTATTAGAGGTTATAGCTTCCCTATAACCTCCTCCAACTTTTGTTTGATGGCATTATTACACTCCGCATATATGCGCATCATCTCCACCATACTAAAAATGCCGCAACAACATCCGACAATTATTTTTGAAAAAAAGGCAACCGTTCTTCTTCATTATCCATGAACTGCAAAAGTTCAAATGCATCTCTGCGCTTTCTTCTTCCGCCTCTTTTTTACATCGTCGGGTAAAAATTATAAAGCACACAATAATAGCTATAATGAACATTATTCCAGAAAATGTTGTTTCAGCAGACATTCTCTTTTCCTCCTTAAAGATTATCGAGTTTTGTTTATATATATATTATTACCGGATTCGCCTTTTGTCAATAAAACTATACATTAAATGATAATTAAACATCATTTTAAGTATATTATACTTGACAGCAAAGGGTGTGTGCTTCAAATGATCGCAGATGTTATTAAAAATCTTCGAGATCAAAGAGGAATGTCTCAATCTGAATTGGCCAAACGGCTCAGTATTACTCGTTCGAGCGTTTGCGCGTGGGAACAGGGTCTGTCTTGCCCGACCGCACAATATATCATTGAGCTGGCAAAACTATTTCGCGTATCATCCGACTATATATTGGGTATTACGAATGAACAAACCGTTCAGTTATCCGGACTGACGAATGAAGAGAAGCAGATTATTCAAGCGCTGGTGCAGTATTTTGACAATAATAAAAACAAAAGCAGCGGCTGATTGCCGCTGCTTTTGTTGAACCTCTGGAATCTTCATCCGCTTTGAGACAGGACGCGCCCGCCGCCGTGCCACGCGCTCAGGCACGCAGCAAAAAGCACCGGTCGGCCAAAAGCGCCGTCCAGTACACGGCGTTTTTATAGCGCAGCGTCACCCAGGTAAAGCCGCCGTAGCACCCCACCGACTGCGCCACCGCCTCGTACCGGCCCACAGGAAGCGTACCCGCCACGTCATAAATATCCGGCTTGTAAAAATACTCACAGTTAAGCGTCCCATATACCTCCAGCTTCAGGCCGGGCACCGGCACCATCTCCAGCCCGGGTATCTCAGGTTCATAGCCATTGTAGCCTCCCGCCTGAATGGCCGGCAGAAAATCCATATACGAATGGTCCAGGTCCACATTGCCTGATATACCCGGTACACGCCCTGTGCTGGAATACTGCCACATCTGGTAAGCGCCCGGATAGGTAACGCTGCCCGTGTAATCCGCCACAAAAAACGGATAAGCGCTGAGCTTCGCCATATCCAGCCGGTTTTTCGCAAAATTGGAATAGGTGTACAGGCCCGGATACCACCCCGCCGCACGCAGTTTTTCCAGTGCGTAGAGCGCAAGCTGCGTCGCCCTCGTCCGGCCCAGTGCGGCGATGCCCTCGGCCTCCATATCTACAAATACCGGATATTCCAGCTTCTTGCCCGCCAGAACTGCCGTCAGCGCCTCCAGCTCCCTGTCGGCGTAGCTCTCTGTTTGGGCATAGGTGTAGTAATAAACACCCACCCGAAGCCCGGCGGCCTTTGCCCCCGCATAGTTCTTCTCGAACATGGGGTCTACATACACGCCGGAATTGTTGGAGGATACCGCGCGGATAACGGCAAACTGCTTGCCCGCCCGGGCCACCGCGGCCCAGTCGATGGTACCCTGATAACGGGATACGTCGATTCCCGTTTGATAAATAGCTGCCATAAAAACCTCCCTGCTGCCGCACAGGCTGTGCCGGGCGGCGGCCGCCTCTTTCGGCGGGCGGCTGGCCGGTCTGCAGCGGAGCGCGGCATGCGCCCCCTGCGTTCATCCTATGCGCATCCGCAGCGTTTTGTCCGCGCTTCGGGCGCATGATGTTCGTTTGCACAGCAAGGGCGTACATGCTATACTGAAAAAGCACGGCGCTCCAACAGGACAGCGCCGCATCGGGAGGCTTTTTTGTGGAGATCGATATCAGACGCGCGGCTCAGGAGGATCTGGATGCCGCGGAGCAGCTTTACAACGATGTCTGCAGCGCTTTGGAGGCCGGTACAAACTGGCCCGGCTGGCGGCAAGGCGTTTACCCCACCCGCACCGACGCCCGGCGCGCCCAAGCGGCCGGGGCGCTGTACCTCGCCTGGGACGGTGCCCGCGCCATAGGAAGCATGGTGCTGAATCACGACGCCGACCCGGATTATGCCCAGGTTCCCGGCTGGGGACCGGACGCGGACTGGCCGCACCTGCTGCTGATCCACACGTTGGCCGTGCATCCCGCGTATCAGGGGCGGGGCCTGGCCCGGCGGCTGCTCGCCCATGCGGAGGTCCTTGCGCGGCAAAGCGGCATGCGTGCGCTTCGCCTGGATGTCTGTGTGGGCAACGTCCCTGCCATCCGCCTGTATGAGCAGTGCGGCTTTGCGTGCGCCGGCACAGCCGAGATGCACTTCTGCGTCGGCACCGTCGACCCGTGCCGCCTGTACGAGAAAACGCTGTGACACGGGACAGCACGCGGAAAGAAGGCCGTGCGCACCCGGACGACCCGCGCGTCCGTATTTTGCTGCACCGCATCGCCGCAGCCTGCCGCAACACCCTCGGCGACACGCTTGCGGGTGTTTACGTCCACGGCTCTCTCGCTTTCGGCTGCTTTTGTTGGACACAAAGCGATATCGATTTTCTCGTTGCCGTGCGAAGGCCGCTTTCTCAGACGCAAAAGGAGGCCCTGCTCCGCGCGCTGCTGGCGCTGGAGCCGGACGCCCCGTCCAAAGGGCTGGAGGTGAGCGCAGTACTGGAGGCATACTGCCGGGCCTTTATCCACCCCGCGCCCTACGAGCTGCATTATTCGCCCATGCACCGCGCCCGCTGCCTGCGTGACCTCCCCGCTTACTGCGCGGAAATGCATGGCTCGGACCCGGACCTTGCGGCGCATTTCACCGTAGCCCGCGCCGTCGGCCTCACCCTTTGGGGGCCGCCTGCCGAAAGCATGTTCGGTCCTGTGCCCCGCGCGGCGTATCTGGACAGCATCCGCCAAGACGTGAGCACCGCCTGTTCGGACATCCTGCGGACGCCCGCCTCCACCACGCTGAACCTGTGCCGAACGCTTGCTTTTGCACAGGAAGGGCTCGTCTTGTCCAAAGAACAAGGCGGGCTTTGGGCCGCGTGCCGTCTGCCGCCCCCATATGCCGGCTTCGCACAAAGCGCGGCGGAAAGCTACCGTTCCGGCGCGCCTTTTCTTCCCGCGCCCGCACAGGCACAGGCATTCGCAGCCTTTCTTCTGCCGTCCATCTTCCACCCGGACCTCTTCGGGCAAAACATTTGAGCACAAGCCGGGATACGACAGTGAAAAGAGCGTTTCCCGCAGGCTGTCCCGCCTGTGGAAAACGCTCTTTTTATCTCCTGTTTTACCGTTCAGCCGCCCCGCAGCGCGCGCTGTGCCACACCCTCGGCGGCTTCCAGATCCGCGCTGCGCACATAAACATACCAGATGCCCGCATCCGCGGAGTGCGCGTTCGTCATGCGGCGGTCGGCCCCGGTGTAGTTGCGTCCGCTGCGCACGATGCATTCAAAGCCGATACCGGCCTGCTCCAGTGCTGTGCGCACGGCGTAAAGCTGTGGGCCGTCTTTTCCCATATACACCTCTCTGCGCTGCCAAAACCACATGCCCGCTCCTTTCCCTCGCAGCCGCTCACCGCACCGCAGCGATGCGTTCGATCTCGTCCAGCTCCTGCTGGGTAAACGGCGCGGCGTTTACTATGGCGGCGTTCTCCACGATCTGCTGCGGACGGGACGCGCCAATGAGCACGCTGGTCACGCCGCTGTCCTTGAGCACCCACGAAAGCGCCATCTGCGCCAGCGTCTGGCCCCGGGCGGCAGCCAGCTCGTTCAGCGCCGCGATCTGTGCCAGCCGCTCCGGCGTAAGGGCGCTCTCCTTCAAAAAAACACCGCTTTTTTTGATGCGGCTGTCTGCGGGCACGCCGTGCAGATATTTGTCCGTCAGCAGTCCCTGCGCCAGCGGGCTGAAAGCGATGATGCCCACACCATGGGCCGCGGCATACGCCTTCAGCCCGTTTTTTTCGATGGTGCGGTCAAAGATGGAGTACCGGCTCTGATTGATGATGAACGGGCAATGCAGCTCTTTCAGGATAGCCGCCGCCCGCGCTGTCGTCTCGCCGTCGTAATTGGAGATGCCGGCGTACAGCGCCTTACCCTGCTGCACGGCCGAAGCCAGCGCGCCCATGGTCTCCTCCAGCGGGGTCTCCGGGTCCATCCGATGGGAATAAAAAATATCGAAATACTCCAGCCCGGTGCGCTTGAGGCTCTGGTCCAGGCTGGCCAGCAGATACTTGCGGCTGCCGAAATCCCCGTAAGGGCCGGGCCACATGGTATATCCCGCTTTGCTGGAAAGCACCAGCTCATCCCGGTAGGGACGCAGGTCTTTTTCAAAAATACGGCCGAAATTCTCCTCGGCAGCGCCGGGCACAGGGCCGTAGTTGTTCGCCATATCGATGTGCGTGATGCCGCAGTCGAATGCGGCGCGCAGCATGGCGCGCATATTGTCGAAGGCGTCGCACGAGCCGAAGTTGTGCCACAGCCCCAGCGAAACGCGGGGCAGCTTCAGGCCGCTTTTGCCGCAGCGGGCGTATTGCATCGCCTCATAACGGCGCTCGTTGGCAGTGTAAGGCATGGTTTGGTCCCCCTTTTGTCTTTTCTTTTATTTTGAATTCCGCGGCGGACGGCCCGCCAGCAGATATGCGACCCAGGCAAACGGCGCAAGTGCCACCAGCAGCACCCAGGTGCGGTAATTCAGCGTGCGCGTTCCGCCGTGGCCCCTCTGGTACAGCAACACGCAGATGCGCGCCAAAATATCCGCCAGCCCCGCCAGAGCGACGATCAGAATCTGTTCCGTAGCTTTCCCTCCCCGGCGATATTCTTTGCCTATTTGTTGCTGTACTGCCATATTTCCAGGCTCGCACTTCCCATCCTGCCCGTGTTCACTGAGAAACATGGTATCCTACGCCGCCAAGCGCATACTTCGCCTGCGGCTCATATTTGCTAAACAGCCATATTATGGCCATGACGCCGCTGCAAGGCGGCCTTCCACAAAACCGCACCTACTGCGGTTTTGCATGGTTCAAATTCCCCAAAGTTCTGTGCGCCGGCACAGCAGCGTGTGTTTTTGCACACGCGCAGCCGCATTAGCGGCAACTTTGGGGTCATTATACCGCAACCCGCCCTCATGCGCAAGAGAAAAAACGCGGCACGCCCCGGCTACCGGGAAGCCACGGCATGCGCATGCCCGTGTGCGTTTTCGAAAAAAACGACGGACATTCCCCCGCGCCAAACGGGCATCCCCCGGTAAGAACGGGACAGCAGCTTTGCCCAAACCGTTCCCGGTGGCCGAAAAAGGCCGAAACCGGCTTTTTTCCGCCTTTGCGCCCCCAAAGACTATCCTGTATAATATCTATCATACCGCGGGGCCGCTGCAAAATGGCCCCGCGGGCAGCAGAAGCGCTCCCCATCCGTCGGCGCCAGCGGCGGGAGCGCTTCCATCCTTCCGCACCCGTAAACACAGGAAGCATTGCCTCGATTTCTCTCCCGCAAAGGGCAGCGGTCGCTCTCACGCACCGGCAGAATTTTTATTGTTAAAACACGTCGAACCGTATGCGCCGAAAGATTCAGCTTCCTTCCTGCTGCCGGCAAGCTTCCCATTGCTAAAAACGCCGCTGAACCGCATGCGCCAAGGGATTCAGCTTTCTTTCCGCCGCCGGCAAGCTTCCCATTGCTAAAAACGCCGCCGCACCGTATGCGCCGAGGGATTCAGCTTTCTTCCCGCTGCCGGCAAGTTTCCCATTGTTAAAAACGCCGCTGACCCGCATGCGCCGAGAGATTCAGTTTCCTTCCCTCAGCAACAAGCTTCCCATTATTTAAAAAGGAGAAAAACATGAAAGAAGTAAAAAAATTCCGATTCATCCCCATCCTGCTCGCAGTCATTCTCGCCGTGTTTCTGCTGCTCTCCAGCGTCACGACCATTCCCGCGGGCCACACCGGCGTCGTCACCACCTTCGGAAAGGTGAGCGGCACCGTGCTGGGCGAGGGCCTGCATTTCAAATTGCCGTTCATCACCAATGTTGTCAAAATCGACAACCGCGTGCTCAAAACCGAGGTATCCAGCAGCTCCGCCAGTAAGGATCTGCAGACTGTCAACAGTACCATTGCGCTGAACTACCGCATCGGCCGCGCCAATTCGGCCAGCATTTATCAGAACATCGGCACGGATTTTGAAAATGTGCTCATCAATCCCGCCATTCAGGAATGCGTAAAAAGCGTCACCGCCCAGTTCACTGCCGAGGAGCTCATCACCGAACGCCAGAAGGTAGGCGACCTGATGCGCGAGGCGCTGGCCGAAAAAATCGGCCCCTATGGCTTCGACATCGAGGTATTCAACATCACCAGCTTTGAGTTCAGCGAGGAATTCAACGCCGCCATCGAGGCCAAGCAGACCGCCCAGCAGAACGCGCTGAAAGCCGAGCAGGACCTGGCCCGCATCAAAGTGGAAGCTCAGCAGCAGATCGAACAGGCCCGTGCCGAGGCCGAGAGCTACCGGCTGAAAAACCAGGAGATCACCCAGGAAACACTTGCCATGGAATGGATCAACAAATGGGACGGCAAGCTGCCCAGCGTCGCTTCCGACGGCTCGATGATGTTCGATATTTCCGATATCATCGCCGCAGCCGGCTCCGGCAAAAGCGCCTCCGCTCCCTCAACACCCGTGGCTCCCTCAGCGCCGAGCGCCGCTTCCGCCGCAGCCGGTGAATGAGCATTTTGTCCTTCTCTCGAATACATTTTATTCAAAAACCGTCAATATGTGCAATTTTTGCCCGTCTGCCGCGTGCAGACGGGCATTTTTGTGCATTGACAACCGCGCGGCAGCCTTTATAATAAATACTATACACTTTATTTTGATAAAGTGATTTTGTATTTTGGAGGAAAAGGAATTATGGCACGAGTATACAATTTCAGCGCGGGCCCATCCATGCTGCCCGAATCCGTCCTGAGAACCGCTCAGGCAGAGATGCTTGAGTACGGGTCATCCGGCCAGAGCGTGATGGAGATGAGCCACCGCAGTTCTGTGTACGACGCCATCATCAAGGAGACCGAGGCCGCTCTGCGCCGCGTGCTCTGTATTCCGGATAATTATAAGGTGGGCTTCATTCAAGGCGGCGCGTCCACACAGTTCGCCATGGTGCCCATGAACCTGATGACCACCGGCGAGGCCGATTATCTTGTAACGGGCCAGTTCTCCGGCAAGGCCGCGAAGGAGGCCGAAAAATTCGGCAGGGTGAATGTGCCCGCCTCGTCCAAGGATAAAAACTTCACCTATATTCCGGACGTTGACGCCGTCGAATATTCCAAAAACGCCAGCTATATCCACATTTGTGAAAACAACACCATTTACGGCACGCGCTTTACAAAGCTACCCCATGCGGACGGTGTGCCGCTGGTGGCCGATCTATCCAGCTGCATCCTCAGCCGTCCCACAGACGTCTCCCAATACGGGCTGATCTACTTCGGCGTGCAGAAAAATGTCGCGCCCGCGGGCATGGCTGTAGCCATCATCCGGGAAGACCTGATGGAAAACGCCCGCACGGATATCGCCCGGCCCGCCATGCTGGATTACAAAACGCTCATCGACGCCGAGAGCATGTACAACACGCCGCCCTGCTACACCATCTATATGATGGGCCTTGTGCTGAAATGGATCGAAACCGAAGTGGGCGGCCTTGCCAACATGGAGGCCCGCAACAACGCCAAGGCCAAGCTGCTGTACGATTATCTGGACGGCTCGTCTTTCTTCAGCAATCCCGTGAACAAGCCGGACCGCAGCATTATGAACGTCACGTTCACCAGCCCCAGCCCGGAGCTGGACAAAAAATTCTGCGCCGAAGCCGCGGCCGCGGGCTTTGTCAACCTGAAGGGACACCGCAGCGTGGGCGGCATGCGCGCTTCCATTTATAATGCCATGCCCGCCGAAGGCGTGGAAAAGCTGGTGGAATTCATGAAGCAGTTCGAGGCGGATAACGCCTGACGCACAGCCGGAACAGGGGGAAACGAAAATGTACAATATCAAAACACTGAACAATATTTCGTCCAAGGGGCTGGAGCGCCTTTCCAGCAACCTGTTTGCCGTGGATGAGGAGGGCGCGCAGCCCGACGGCATTCTGGTGCGCAGCGCCGCCATGCAGGATATGGCGCTGCCGGAAAGCCTGCTGGGCATTGCACGGGCGGGCGCAGGCGTCAACAATATCCCGGTGGACAAATGCAGCGAGGCAGGCATCGTGGTGTTCAACACGCCGGGCGCCAACGCCAATGCGGTGAAGGAACTGGTGCTGGGCGGGCTGGTGCTGGCCAGCCGCAAGGTAGGCAAAGGCATGGAGTGGGCCAAAACGCTGGCCGGCCAGGGCGACGCCATCGGCAAGCTGGTGGAAAAGGGGAAAAGCCAATTTACCGGGCCGGAGCTTGCGGGCAAGACCCTGGGCGTCGTGGGCCTGGGCGCCATCGGCGTGAAGGTCGCCAATATGGCCACCCATCTGGGCATGGAGGTGCTGGGGTACGACCCGTACATCTCTGTGGAGGGTGCCTGGAGTCTTTCGCGCAGCGTGCGCCACTGCGTCAATTTGTCCGACCTCATCGCCCAGTGTGACTATATCACGCTGCACATTCCCGCCACGGCTGAAACAAAAGGCTTTGTGAACGACAGCCTCATTGCCCAAATGAAGCACGGCGTGCGCATCCTGAACTTTGCCCGGGGCGAGCTGGTGAATACGGCCGCCATGGTGAACGCGCTGAAAACGGGCCGCGTGGCCTGTTATGTGTGCGATTTCCCCAGCGAGGCGCTGCTTTCCGCGGAAGGCGCGGTGTGCATCCCGCACCTGGGCGCCTCCACACCGGAGAGCGAGGACAATTGTGCCGTGATGGCCGCGGATGAGCTGGGGGATTATCTGCTGAACGGCAACATCAAAAACAGTGTGAACTTTCCCTCGGTCTCCATGCCCCGTGCGGGCGGCAGCCGCATCTGCGTGGTACACCGCAATATCCCGGGCATCCTGGCCGCCATTACAGACGTGACCAGCAAGGCGGGGCTGAATATCGACAACATGACGAACAAATCCCGCGGGGATTATGCCTATACGATGCTGGACACCGGCGGCAGCGTCGGCACGGCTGACGCCGCCCGCCTGTTGGACGTAAGCGGTATCATCCGCGTGCGTGTGGTGTGACACAGCCGCTGCTAAAAAACGAAGAAAACAGACGCCCTGCGCGCCATTGGGCGCGCAGGGCGCTTCAGCTTGTCGAAAAAGCTGCGCTTTTGCGCCAAGCTGCCTACGAACAGGGCCTTTGGCCCCGTTCGCCGCGCACGGCGCGGGGCCATTTTAAATGAAAAAGGGGTTCACCACCCCTTTTTCAAGCTTTTTCCCCGGACTTGTCTTTTACTTCTTTGCTTTTTTCGACAGTCTGACGCCCTGCGCGCCATTGGGCGCGCAGGGCGCTTTTTCTATTCCAGCTCAAACAACGCGTCCTCATAATCCTGCACATAATAGCGGATATTCGTGCGGCCCCGCCGGATGACGGTGTGCCCCTCCGCCTCCAGACGCGCACGTTGGGCCTCCGCGCCGCCCGGATATTTTGCGTTCAGCTCGCCGTCCGTTTTCAGCGTGCGCCAGTAAGGCGTTTCGTCCGTCTGCCGCTGTGCGCTGGCCCATGCCGAAATGGATACAAAAATGCCCGCAGTGATGGGGTCGGTAAAATCAGCGCCGTTTTTCCGGGCGAAATATTCCCGGATCTTCCCTACCGTGAGTACTTTTCCGAAAGGCACCCGCTTCATTACCGCGTCATAATCCGCCGCCGGGGCAAAGTACATCCGTGCTCCGCCGTATTTTTGCACTGTGGCCGCGTCCGTCACCAACTGTATCCTGGGCATATCCGTGGCCCTGTGCAGCATCGCGTTGAAATCTTTCTTATCCTCGTTCGCCATTGCGAAACCACCTCCTATGCCCTCAGCATACCGTATCGGAGCCGGACATGCAATGAGGCGGTTTGATTTTTACGGCAGAATTTCCACATAATAAAGCACCGGGCAGCAGCATGCGCCGCGGCCCGGTTTTGCCGAATGTTTCAGTCGCTCAGTGGCTGTTCAGCACGCGGTCGATGGTTTCCATCGCCCGCTCCGCGCTGGCGCCCGCCTTTTTCATCATCTTTTTCATTTCCTTCGGGTTTTTCTGAGCCACATACGCGCCCGCCGCGCCTACCGCGCCGCCGGCCAGCAGCCCTAAGGCCGCGCCCTTCATCATACTCTCTGTATTTTTGCGCATATTTATCCTCCTCGTTTTATTATCTTTTGTATGCATTGCCGCGGCTTGTGCCGCTTTATTGCTAGTATGCCCGCCGGTGCGCCAAAATGCGGGGGCAAATTTTTCCACTTGTTCATAAAACCCCCTCTTATTCCGGCAAAAAATATGCTATACTAAAGAATAACCGCAGGCCGCCGTCTGTGCGGCCCGGAGGAAAGGAGGGCCCGCATGCAAAAACAGCATACCGTTCTGTGCATACAGGATCTCTCCTGTGTGGGACGGTGCAGCCTGGCCGTTGTGCTGCCCGCTCTGGCCGCCATGGGCGTGCAGCCCTGCGCGCTGCCCACGGCTCTGCTCTCCACCCACACCGGAGGGCTTGGCAGGCCCGCGCGCACAGATGAGAGCGGATTTATTTCCGCCGCACTGGCACACTATGCGCAGCTGGGCCTTGCATTTGACTGTGTATACAGCGGCTATCTTGCCGGCGCCGCACAGGTGGCGCTGGTGGAACAGGCCTTCCGCCAGGCTCCGGCGGCGCTGAAGCTGGTGGACCCTGTGATGGCGGACCACGGCAGGCCCTACGCCTCCATGACGCCTGAAATACGCGCCGCCGTCGCACAACTGTGCGGACAGGCGGATGTGATCGTCCCAAATGCAACAGAAGCCGCGCTCCTTCTGGAGGAGTTTCCCGGCCCGGCGGCGGACGGAACGCACGCCGCCCGCCATGCATCCCTTTTGCTGCAGCGCTTTCCCGCGCTGCGCTGCGCCGTGGTAACCGGCGGCGCTCTTTCGGACGGACAGCGGGGCAACGTGTGCGCTGTGCGCGGCAGGGCGCCCGTTTTCCTGCCCTATTCCCCCGTACCCCAAGATTATCCCGGCACGGGCGATCTGTTTGCCGCCGTGCTCACCGGCGGGCTGCTGCGTGGCTTTTCCGAAGCCGCCGCCATCCGTCTCGCCGCGCGTTTTGTGGCGCTGGCGGCTGAACAGACCCTTCACGCCGGAGCGGATCCCCGCTTCGGCGTGCGGTTCGAGCCGCTTCTCGGAACGCTTTCCCACTGGGCCGAAACGCCTGCACAGCCCTGTACGGACGCTGTTTTTCCGCTGTAAAAACACCAGACAGAAGGAGCGCAATCTCACCCATGAAACCGTTGAATATCGTGCTGGTGGAGCCGCAGATCCCCCAAAACACCGGCAACATCTCCCGCACCTGCGCGGCCACGGGCGCGCGGCTGCACCTTGTGGGGCCCATGGGCTTTACCGTGGATGACAAAAAGCTCAAACGTGCCGGCCTTGACTACTGGCACCTGCTTGATATAACATATTATGAAGGGCTGACGGATTTTTTTGCCCGCAATGAAGGTCCGTTTTACTATTTCACCACAAAGGCACCGCAGCGCTACACGGACGTCGCCTACCCCGACGGCGCGTACCTTGTATTCGGGCGCGAAGACGCGGGCCTGCCCGAAGCATTATTGGTAGAAAACCAGGAAGCCTGCGTGCGCCTTCCGATGATCCCGGACGCACGCAGCCTGAATTTGTCAAACACGGTGGCTGTGGGCGTATACGAGGCCCTGCGCCAGCGTGATTTTGCGGGTCTGCTCGACACCGGGCGCCTGCGTGGATATGAATGGAAGTGAACAAGTGAGTAAAACAGCTGTTTTGACGGATTCCGCCAGCGACATCCCACGCGAGCTGGAAGAAAAATACGGCATTGATATCCTCCCGTTCAGCATCGTGGTGGACGGGCAGAGCTATACCGAACGCGTGGATTTCACCAACGAACAATATTACGAGATGCTCACCAAAGCCGAAGGCATCCCCAAAACATCGCAGATCACGATGCTGCGCTTTTTGGAAAAGTTTTGCGCGTATGCCGACGAAGGCTATACGGATGTGATCTTCGTGTCCATCAATTCGGCCGGTTCCAACACCTACAACGCGGCCTGCATGGCCGCCGAGAGCCTGCGCGACGAACGCCCCGGCTGCACGATGAACGTGCATGTGGTGGACAGCCACACCTATTCCATGACATACGGCTGGCACGTATGCGAGGCCGCGCGCAAGCTGCAGGCGGGCGCGGACGTAAAAAGCGTCGTGGAATATCTGGAGGACCAGCTGGCGCGTATGGAGATCATGCTCTCCATGTATACGCTGCGTTTTGTAAAAAAGAGCGGCCGTGTCTCTGCGGCAGCCGCATTCGCCGGCGAGCTGCTCGGCCTGCGCCCCATCATCCATATGGTGGACGACACCACCTCCACCATCGCCAAGGTGCGCGGCGACAGCGCCGTGATGCCCGGGCTCATCGTCCAGACCAAAAAACGGATGGCAGAGGGCACGCCTTATCTCATCGGCGCAACGGACGATGGCAACGCCAAAATGCTGGCCAAGATGTGCAAAAAAGAATTCGGTTATGCGCCGGCCGCCACTTTCCTGCTGGGAGCGGCCGTCGCCACGAACACCGGCCCCAATGCCGTGGCCATCGTATACCAGGGTGAAAAACGCCGCTGAACCATCCTTTTTTCCGGATGAACAAGCGTCCGCGCCCCATAAGAACATAAAAGGAGAACGTCCCAATGGGAAACCCCATCCTGTATATTGTGATTCCCTGTTACAATGAAGAGGCCGTGCTGCCCCTGACCAGCGGCATGTTCCTGAAAAAAATCAAAGACCTTGCCGCAGCGGGCAAGATATCGGACAAAAGCCGCATACTGTTCGTCAACGACGGTTCCAAGGATAAGACCTGGGACATCATCCGAAGCCTGGCTGAAGCGGACGAGCATTACAGGGGCGTCTGCCTTTCCCGCAACCGCGGCCATCAGAACGCTCTGCTGGCGGGCCTGATGACCGCCAAGGACCTGGCCGACGTGACCATTTCCATCGACTGCGACGGCCAGGACGACATCAACGCCATGGACGCGATGATCGACGAATACCTGGCGGGCATGGACGTGGTGTACGGCGTGCGCTCCAAGCGCGAGACGGACACCTGGTTCAAACGAACCACCGCCGAGGGCTTTTACAAAGTGATGAAGGCGCTGGGAGCGGATGTGGTGTTCAATCACGCCGATTACCGTCTGCTGAGCAAACGCGCGCTGGAGGGCCTGGCCGAGTTCCGGGAAGTGAACCTGTTCCTGCGTGGCCTTGTGCCGCTGGTGGGCTACCGCTGCTCCAGCGTATACTACGAGCGCGCCGAACGCATTGCGGGTGAAAGCCATTACCCGCTGAAGAAAATGCTTGCCTTTGCCTTCGACGGCATCACCAGCCTTTCGGTAAAGCCGCTGCGCCTCATCACGCTGGCGGGCATGCTGGTCAGCGCCGTCAGCTTTGTCGCCATCATCGTCACGCTCATCACAAAGCTGGTGGGCTTTACGGTAACGGGCTGGACAAGCATGATCTGCGCCATTTACTTCCTGGGCGGCGTGCAGCTGCTGGGGATCGGCGTCATCGGGGAATATGTGGGCAAGATCTACAACGAAACAAAAGCGCGTCCACGCTTCATCATCAGCGAGACGACGTTTGAAAAGGAGAAGCCATGAGCAAGCAGGTCTGGAAAGGCTCGGCGCTCGTCGCGCCCGTGCCGCCCGCGCTGGTAAGCTGCGGTACGCTGGAGGCGCCGAACGTGCTGACGGTGGCTTGGACGGGCATGCTGCAGTCACAGCCGCCCAAAACCTATATCTCCGTGCGGCCGGAGCGGTACAGCCACGGCCTCATAACGGAAAGCCGGGAATTCGTGATCAACCTGCCCACCGCCGCGCTGGTGCGCGCCATCGACTATTGCGGCGTCCGAAGCGGGCGGGACGAAAGCAAATTCGAAGCCATGCACCTTACTGCGCTTGCCGCTTCGCAGGTTTCCTGCCCGTTGGTGGGCGAAAGCCCCGTGAACCTGGAATGCCGCGTGACAGACATTGTAAAGCTGGGCGGCTCCCATGATATGTTCATTGCGGACATCGTTGCCGTGAACGTGGACGAGGAGCTTCTGGACGAAAAGGGCAGGCTGCGCTTGGCCAAGGCGGGCCTGTGTACATATGCCCACGGCGAATATTTTGCACTGGGCAAAAAAATCGGCGATTTCGGTTTTTCCGTCAAGAAAAAGAAGAAAAAGCCCCAGTACGACAGGCGGAAATAAGGCCGTCCGCCTGTGCAAAGGCAATTCCCTGTCCATCTGAAAAGAAGCAAAAACGCGCCCCGGTACGGCTGAAAAGCGATACCGGGGCGCGTTTTATATGCATGCTTCAACCGCGCGGCGCCGTTTTTCCGCCGCCCGGAAAGCACAGGCGGAATTGAAGCGCCGCTTGCTTTGCGAAGGAAAACATTTCTGATGCAAAGCAGCGTTCGTTCCGCAGCTTTCAAACAAACACAAGCTGCACCAGCAGCATGTACAGTACCGTACCCACGCCCACGCTCAAAAGCGTGTTCTTTTTCCAAACATGCAGGCCCGCCGTCGCCGCCACGGCGATCAGCTCCGGCAGGCCGTAGGGCGCGGCCGCCGGCTGCACATCCTTCAAACAGTACACCACCAACAGGCCCATCACAGCACAGGGCAGCACCTTTCCCAGATATGCCACGATGCGCGGCGCCGGTTTCCCCTTGGGAAACAGCCAAAACGGCAGAAAACGTGTGAACACTGTACCCAGCGCGATTATCCCAATGGTGATCAGGCTTTGTGCCGTCGTCATCGTACCGCCCCCTTTTTGTCCAGTGCGGGCCGCATTACAAGCAGCAGCAATACAATAAGCGCCATCGCGGGCAGAATAAAATTCCCCGCCCCGAACAACGCGAGGCACAGCACCGATGCGCCCAGTCCCACCAGCGCCGGGCGGTGCTCTCTGTCTTCCATCCACTGGCCTGTAAAAATGGTAACGAAAAGCGCCGTCATCACAAACTCAATGCCCTTTGTACTGACAGTGAGCACGCGGCCCAGCAGCCCGCCCAGCGCGGACGCCGCCACCCAGTAAAATTGGTCCAGCAGGGACACCCAGAACATGAACCAGCCGCGGTCCACGCCTTCGGGCGGGCAGGCGGACACATTGACGGAGAACGTCTCGTCCGACATTGCAAATACCAGATACGGCGTTTTCTTTCCCGCGGCACGGTACGGCTCCAGCATGGATACGCCGTAGAACAGGTGCCGCGCGTTTACCATCAGCGTCAGAAAAAACGCGCCCGCAGGGTCGAATGCCGCACCCAGCAGAGGCACTGCCGCATACTGCATGCTGCCCGCGTATACCACCAGGCTGATGAGCGCCGGATACCAGAACGGGAACCCCGCGCTCTGCATCAAAATGCCGTACGCCAGCCCCAAAAACGCATAGCCCGTCAGCACGGGCAGCGTGTGGGGAAACGCCGCCCGCAATGCTTTCCTCTTCATAATCTCTTGCCCTCCCCGGACCGCGCCAAACCGCGCCGCCCTTCGCATGCCCTTTTTCGGGCACATATTTGGAAATAATTGTAGCACAGCGCGCAGGTTTGTGCTATACTATGCGTTGCGGCCCTGCGCCGCACAGCAGGCCGTTTTGCGCCGCGCTTTTACAGGCGCGAAACAGCCTGACGGGCAACTTAGAAGGCTGTGCCTTCCGTGGGATTTTGTGCCCGCCGCGCTTTTGCGCGGACCACCCCTCCGGCCCGGCGGCACCGGTGGGGTAAAATACTGCCGCTAAGGAAAACTGTACCATGAAAAAAACAAAAACCAGAACCATCGTCCGCTGCGCGCTCATTGCGTCGCTCTACACCGCTGTGAGCCTCGTGCTCGCCCCCATCGCCTTCGGCGCCGTACAGGCCCGTGTGAGCGAGGCCTTCACGCTGCTGCCCGTGCTTGTGCCGGACGCCGTTGTGGGCGTCACGCTGGGCTGTTTCCTCACGAACCTTGTGGGCGTATTTACCGGGGCAAACGTGCTGGGCGCGCTGGACATCGTATTCGGTACCGCCGCCACGCTCACTGCCGCGCTGTGTACGCGCCGCCTTGCCCATGTGCGCCTCAGGGGCCTGCCCGTGGCCGCGGCTGTGCCGCCTGTGCTCATCAACGCCGTTGTCGTGGGCGCAGAGCTTGCGTGGGCGTTCGGCCCGCGCACCTTTGCGGGCTTTTTGCTTCAGGCCGGCGGTGTTGCGCTGGGGCAGCTCTTCTCCTGCTTCGCGCTGGGCCTGCCGCTGGTGCGCATCATTGAAAAAACGCCCGCGCTGCGGGCGTGGTTCCGGGATTGAACGGTTTTTTCCGCTTGTTCCGCGACAAAAGCTTATCCTGTCGGCCCGTATGGCCGAACCGACGGCCCGCGGCTGTTTCGCATTTTTACCGACCAAGGAGTGAGACCATGCCTGTTTTCGACACGGTCCTGTGGGATTGGAACGGCACGCTGCTGGATGACGCCGCGCTGTGCTGCGAGCTTTTGAACACGATGCTTGCCCGCCACGGTTATGCGCCCGTGGGCAGCATGGAAGCCTACCGGCAGGTCTTCTGCTTTCCCATCGAGACCTATTACCGCCGGGCGGGGTTCGATTTTTCCCGTCATCCGTTCGCCGCACTTGCGGATGAATACATGCGGCTGTACACGCCCCGCAGCCTTGGCTGTCCACTGCAGCCGGATGCCTGCGCCGTGCTGGACGCGCTGCGTGCGCAGGGCATGCGCCAAGTGATGCTCTCCGCCTCCAAACAGGAGAATCTGCAGCAGCAGGTGGAGCATTTCGGCCTGCGTTCCCGTTTCGACACGCTGCTGGGCCTGTCGGACATCTATGCCAAAAGCAAAACGGAAGTGGGCCTGCGCTGGCTGCGGGAAAGCGGCGCGGACCCGGCCCGCATCATGATGGTCGGCGACAGCGAGCATGATTTTGAAGTGGCCCGTGCGCTGGGCGTACGCTGCGTGCTGTTTTCGGGCGGGCACCAGCCACGGGAAGTGCTGGCCGCAACGGGCGCACCTGTCATCGACGCGCTGGCGCAGCTTTTGCCTCTGCTGGCACAGCTTGCGGCAGAATAACCGAAAACGCCGCTGTCCGGGTCGATCCCCATCCGGACGGCGGCGTTTTTTGTGGCGCGCGGTGCGGCGGCGTGCTATACTGATAGTGTACCCGCCGCCCGCCGGGCGGCTCAGACGGAAAGGATGGGATAGGATGAACGAAGCTCTTGCTTATGTGGTTGCGCAGCGCATGGAGCGCACTGCCGCCGCGCTGCGAAAAAACAACATGGAGGCCTATTGCGTCAAAACGGCCGACGAAGTGGTGCCTCTTGTCAAAACGCTGTTGGCGGAAGGCGCGACCGTTGGCGCGGGCGGCAGCATGACGCTGGAGGAATGCGGCGTGATGGATCTGCTGCGAAGCGGCGCATACCATTTTCTTGACCGTGGCGCTCCCGGCCTGACGCCGGAGGACATTGGGAAGATCTACCGGCAGATCTTTTCCGCCGACTGCTATTTTGCCTCCGCCAACGCCGTCACCGAGGCGGGCGAAATTTTGAATGTGGACGGCAACGCCAACCGCGTGGCCGCCATTACCTTCGGCCCCGCCAGTGTTATCCTCGTGGTGGGCTCCAACAAAATCGTGAAAGACCTTGCCGCCGCCGACGCCCGTGTCAAGGCCGTTGCCGCGCCGGCAAATGCCAAACGCCTTTCCTGCAAAACGCCCTGCGCCGTTACAGGCCAGTGCGAAAACTGCCAAAGTCCCGGCCGCATCTGCTGCACATACGTGCTGCACCGCTACCAGCGCGTGCCGGGCCGCATCAAGGTCATCCTCGTGGGCCAGGAGCTGGGCTACTGAACCCGAACCTCAACGGCAAAAAGAGCGCGTGCTGAAAAGCACGCGCCCTTTCCTGTTTTCAATCAGTAACCTGCCCTGCCGTCTGCGCCACACCAAAACCTACCGAAATGGCAGGTGGGTGCCCTGCCGGAGTTTCACGCTCCCTTCCTCCGCTTGCGGCCAAGGCCGGGCGGGAGGTCTGCGATCCCCTCACATAGGACTCCGGGCTCCCTTTAAATGGTTAGTAGGATTAAATATATGGCACATCAAATCGCACAGGGCAGGCTGCCTGCCGGTTTATTGGCCGCCGTTGAGGTCGATGTCGTACAACTCCTCCAGACGGCGCGCGAACATGTCGCTCACCTCGTAAAGCTCCTCATCGTCATCCACAACGTCCAGATATTCTTCGCCGTCCTCTTCGCCCACGCGCATGATGATGAGGTTTGCGTCCTCCTCCAGCTGCTCCGTGGAATCCTCGGCATAGGGCACCACCGCCAGGTAGCGCTCGTCGTTGTAATCGGCGGCGTCGATCACTTCAAAGCTGAACTCCTTGCCGTCTTCATCCGTCAGGGTGATGAGGTCCGGGGAGTAATCGTCCAGTTGTTCGTCCTGAGGCATGGGAATGATCTCCTTCACTGCTCGTCGTTCCTGTTTCTGTTTTTATTGTACCCAATCCGGCGCCCGCCGTCAAGCATGCCCCGTAAATTTACAGTTCATTCACTTCTTTCCCTCCGGGTTTGTGATAAAATAATTTCAAAGCCAAAGCCCGCGCGCACATGCCGTGAACGCGCTTTGCGCTGCGGCCTGCAAGCTCCGTTCACACTGCCGCGCAGGGCGGCGGAGCGTAAAAAACATTCTTTTATCTTTATCCGGTATCCGGGCGTTTGCGCCCGGATACCGCCGCACAGGGGGAAACAGCCTTGACCAAACGTATCTTTATCACCTTTTGTGCCGCAGCCGCGTGCTGCGTGCTGCTGGGCGCCTGCGAAAGCGGGAGCCTCGCTGCCGCCGCGGGCAAGCGCACCCGTCCCGCAGACCTTGGCGAGCTCCAGTTCATCACGCCCGCCGAAGGCGACCCCATCGCTACGCTCTCCACAACGCTGGGCGATATTTCTTTTGTATTGTACCCGGATATCGCTCCCATGGCTGTGGAAAATTTTGTCGGTCTGGCCCAGCAGGGCTATTACAACGGCCTGTCCTTCCACCGGGTGATCGAGGGCTTTCTGGTCCAGACAGGCGACGCCACAGGTACCGGCGCAGGCGGCTCCACCATTTGGAACGGAAATTCTTATCCCAACGAGATCTCCGACCGTCTGCACCATTATGCCGGTGCCGTTGCCATGGCGCACGCCCCGGACGGTGCTTCGGGCAACCTGAGCCAGTTTTATATCGTGCAGAGCGCCCAGGATTCCGTGGATAAGACTCTGGCCAAAACGCTGACCGAGGCAGGTGTGCGCGAGGCCGTGGTAACCGCCTATCAGGCCGTGGGCGGCGCGCCTTATCTTGACAACCTGAACACCGTGTTCGGCCAGGTGTACGACGGCATGGACGTCGTGGACGCCATTGCCGCCGTGGAATGCGGCGAAGATGACCGCCCGCTGGAAGACGTCATCGTCAACAGCGTTACCATCGGCACTTATTCCGCCGCGCAGAGCGGCAGCACGCCCGCATCCGGCGCATCCGGTTCCGACAGCGCCGCCTGAATCGCCCTATACAAACCTTACAAGGCGCGCTCCGCATTGCGGGGCGCGCCTTTTTACCGGCAGTTTTCCCGGTCACTCCCGGCAAAGCCTACTGCATTACTATTTTTTTTGCGCGAAATATGGTACACTATAAAGCATCGGGACAAGCGCTCTCTTGCGTCTGTGTGGAGGTACGGTGTGAAAAAGATACTCAAATTTCTGCTCTCCCGGACATTCCTGTTCGGGCTTCTGATCGCATGCCAGGTGGGGCTTTTTGCGGCGCTCATGCTGGTATTCAGCCGCGCGGGTACGGTGGCTTACATCATCCTCACGCTGGTCAGCGTGCTGGTGGTCATCGCCGTGATCGAACGCGACAACATCAATCCCGCTTACAAAATCATGTGGCTGCTCATTGTGGTGGCCCTGCCCGTTACAGGGGCGGTATTCTACCTGTGGTGGGGCAACCAGGGCGTCACCCCCAAAAACGCGCGCAAATTTGCAGACATCGAACGGGCCGCGTCCGCCGCCATGGTGCAGGACGATGCGGTAACAGAGGCCCTGTACGCCCGGGAGCCCGCTTTTCGCCGCAGCGTGGAATATCTGTCCCGCAACGCCTCGGCCCCTCTCTACTGCAACACGCAGAGCGAGTATTATCCCATGGGGCAGGATTTTTTCGCCCGTTTTCTGGAGGTCATCCGCGGCGCGAAGAAATATATCTTCATGGAATATTTTATCGTTGAAGAAGGCGAAATGTGGAACGAAACGCTGGCCGTGCTTAAGGAAAAAGCCGCCGCGGGCGTGGACGTGCGCCTGATCTACGACGGCTTCGGTTCCATGTTCACACTGCCCGGTGATTATGACGAAGAGATACGCCGCGCGGGCATCAAGTGCCATGTATTCAATCCGCTGCATTTTTCGCTGCATATCTCTGACTATAAAATGCTCAACCACCGAGACCACCGCAAGATCACCGTCGTGGACGGTGAAACAGCTTTCACCGGCGGGCTGAACTTTGCGGACGAGTACATCAACCGCAAGCAACGCTGCGGCGTGTGGAAGGATACGGGCCTGATGCTGAAAGGGCCGGGCGTTTATCCGCTTACCGTAACATTTTTGAAAATGTGGGACTTTGTGGCGGGCACCACCACCCCGTACACCGATTATATGCCCCTGGGCGAATACGAAGCGGACGGCTATGTGCAGCCCTATTGTGATTCTCCGCTGGACGGCGAAGCCGTGGCCGAAAGCGCGTATCTGAACGTGCTTCAGCATGCGCGGGATTATGTGTACATCGTTACGCCCTACCTGATCGTGGACAACGAGATGGTCACCGCGCTGTGCCTTGCAGCCAAAAGCGGCGTGGACGTGCGCATCCTCACGCCCGGTGTGCCGGATAAATGGTATGTGTATTATGTGACGCAGAGCTATTATCCGCGCCTGCTGGAAGCGGGTGTGCGCATTTACGAGTACACCCCCGGCTTCGTGCACGCAAAAATGTATGTCAGCGACGACCGCGAGGCCATTGTGGGCAGCGCCAACATGGATTACCGCAGCCTGTACCTGCACTTTGAAAACTGCTGCGCGTTTTACGGCGGCCACATGGTGCGGGACGTGCTGGAAGACGTGCGCGCCACGCTGGCTGAAAGCCATGAGGTAACGATGGCGGATGTGCTGCGCACGCCGCTGTACAAATGGCTGGCGCAGGTGTTCCTGCGCTTCTTCTCGCCGCTGATGTAAGGAGGACGGAATATGGATATTGTTATCATCGACGGGCAGGGAGGCGGCTTTGGCCGCGCGCTCATCGAGGCGCTGCGCGCGGGCGGCGTGACGCAGGAGATCGTGGCGGTGGGCACCAACGCGCTGGCCACCAGCGCCATGCTCCGGGCGGGTGCATCCGCCGGAGCCACGGGAGAAAACGCCGTGATCGTGAACGCCGCGCGGGCGCGTATTCTGGCGGGTCCCATCGGCCTTGTGATGGCAAACAGCATGCTGGGCGAATGCAGCCCGGCCATGGCCCGCGCCGTGGCGGAAAGCCCGGCTCACAAGGTGCTCATCCCCGTTGCCAAATGCGGGGCGCACATTGCGGGCCTTCCGGAAAAGCCGCTGGCCCAATACATAGCGGATGCCGCAGAGCTGATTCGCGGCCTGCTGTAAGGGCATGCCGCCCGGATGTGCGCCGGGCGGGCAAACAGCCCCGCAACAGAAAAGCACCCCCATCCGCGGATGGGGGTGCTTTTGCGATTTACACGGCAAAATTGTCGAAATAGCCCTGGATGAGGATGATGGGGGTCCCCTTGTCGCCGGAGCCGGAGGTCAGGTCGCACAGGCTGCCGATCAGGTCTGTCAGGCGGCGGGGCGTGGTGCCCTGGCTGGACATCTGGCCCTTCAAATCCGCATTTTTGTGGGAGATGCTGTCCTTGATGGCGCTGGTCAGCGCATCGCCGGAAAGAGAGGCAAAATCGTTGTCCGCCAGATACTTCAACTTCAGCTCATTGGGCTGGCCCTCCAAGCCGCTGGTGTATGCGGGGCTCACGACAGGGTCGGCCAGCTCCCAGATCTTGCCCACGGGGTCCTTAAAGGCTCCGTCGCCGTACACCATGACCTCGATCTGTCTGCCCGTGGCGCTGCGCAGGCTCTGTGCAAGCGCGTCCACAAAGCTGCGGCAATCGCGCGGGAACAGCTTCACGCTTTCCTCCGTGGCCTTGTTTGAGCCCAGCAGGCCAAACTGCTCGTTGTACCCGCTGCCGTTCACCGGGGCCGTCATAAGGTCGCTCAGCAGCAGCACCTTTTCCGCGCCCGCAGCCAGCAGGCGGCGCCTGGAGCGCTCGCGGGTGTGGATGTCGCAGCACAGCACATTCTTTGTATACGGCAGCACGGCGCGCACGTCGTTTCCGAACAGGAATACCGGCTCGCAGCCCTCCGCACGGAACAGGTCTCCGTAATACTCCACATAATCCACGCCGGTGAAGGGATGCTTCTCATAGCCGAACAGCTCGCGGTATTTCGCCTCGTCCAGCACGTCGCTCCAGGGGTTTACGCCCTTTTCATCCAGCAGGTCCTCGTCGAACAGATGGTTTCCCACCTCGTCGGAGGGATAGCTCATAAGGATATACACTTTTTTAAAAGCCTTTGCAATGCCTTTCAGGCAGATGGCAATGCGGTTGCGGCTGAGGATGGGAAATGTGAGCGCCACCGTATCGGCGCCGAATTTTGCGCGGCAGTCGGCGGCGATGTCCTCCACACCGGCGTAGTTTCCCTGGCTGCGTGCCACAACAGCCTCTGTAACAGCCACGATATCGCGGTCATGGAAGGTGAGGCCCTGCTCTTCACCGCAGGCGAGGATGGCGTCGGTGACGATTTTGACCAGATTGTCGCCCTCACGGACGACCGGGCAGCGTACGCCGCGCGAAGTGGTGCCAACAGTTCTCATTTGTACTAACCCCTCTTTTATTGATGTAAAATTGCAACACAAAAAACGGCCTTGCCTCAAGGCCGTTTTATATTATATCCCAAACTGTACTGTGCGCACAATAGCAATTTGCAAAATCAGCAGAAATACTCATCTTCCGGGCGAATCCCGGCGTTCAGCCGTTTGAACGGCCATAGAAAACCGGAAAAACGGGGCGAACGCCTGCAACAGCGGCAGCCTCCCCGTTTTTCCGGCGGCATGTTCCTAAGGCGGCGGTCACAGCCGGGAATGCACCTTGTGTGCAAGCGCGGAATACCGCTTGGCCATATCCCGTATCGAAAACGCCTCCGTGTTCTTCAGGTAAGTATCCATACGGTCGTGAAAGCACTCGTACAGCTCCGGGGCGATCGCGCTCTTGCCCAAAACCGCGCCCAGAATGCTGCCTGCGGAGGCGGCGGTACAGTCGCTGTCAAGGCCCATCGCAACAGTCTGGGACAGTCCCCGCATCAGGTCTCCCTCCGCCAGCTTGAGGCCAAACACGATCAGACACAGGTTGTTGTTGGTGTGAACGGCATGCATTCCCGCGAACCGTTCATCCACCAGCCGGCGCGCATCGCCGTGGCCGCGCACCGCGCCGCAATGCTCCAGCGCCCAGACGAGGTCCCGGTAAAGCAGGCACTCCCGTGGGATCTCCGCCATGCCGGCCCGCACGGCGTCCAGGGGGTCGCTCACAGCAAAAGCCGCACTCTGTGCCGCCGCCAGGAACATCTCTCCGTAAATACCGTTGCGCCTGTGGCTCAGGCGGGCGTCGCGCCAGGCCATTTCTGCCGCCAGCTCCGGCAGGCCGGCCGCTGCCCAGCCAAATCCGTCAGAACGGATGGCGGCGCCGATCCACTGGCAGAACGGATTGTCCCTGTCCGCAGCCTCCCGCGCCGGCACGCCTTTTTTCAGGTTGTCCAAAGCGGCCTGCTCCGCCGTACAGGCAACGGGAAGATATTTTTTCCATGCCTCCCCAACGTCCTCGGTCGTAAAATCAGGCCCGTATTCTTCCAAAATCAGCAGCGCAAGCTGTGTATAGGCCAGGTCGTCATCTACCGGAGCGGACCGGAGCGCGCATTTCCGGTATTCGCCGCGCTGACGGCCGTAGCAGTTCCAAAGCTCCGGATTTTGCACTTCTTCCCAATAGGAAACCGGCGGGAAGGGCTTGCCGATGTACTCGCTCCATGCACGCATGCTTTCCACCGAGAGCCCTTCTACGGGCACGCCCAGCAGGCAGCCAATGATGCGCCCCAGCAGCGCGCCCTCCAATTTGTCCATCCAGATATCCTCGGGCGGCAGCGCCTCCCACAGGCGGCGCTGCGCCGGTGCACGCAGCGCGCGGATGGCGTCCAGTTCGTTTGGTTCACAGGCAGACAGAGCGGCATCGTCCGGCAGCTCCTGCAGAAGCCGGACCGTACAGCGCATGGTCTCCGTCAATTGACCGATCAGTGCGGCGGCGCCTGTTTCCGCTCCCTGCTCGCATTTCAATCTGGCATATTCCCGCAGGGGTGTGCTCAGCGCGTCCAGCTGTGTGAAATCAGGGTATTTTACAATGGGGTCCATATCAAAACACCTTTCGCAGTAAATAGCCGGGCAGCCGACAGAAAAAGGCTGTTTTCCCTTAGTCGGGAATGCCCGGTTCTTCCTTCAGTACAATAAATATACAATAATAAACAGCCCAAATCTATGCAAAAAAAGGATAAAATCATGCAGTTTCGCGCAAGTCCCGCCCCCACTGCGCGCCTTGCAGAAAATTCCGCCGGAGCGGATAAAAAAGCCCTTTATGCCAACGCCGCGGCATAAAGGGCACGGGAGCGGCAGCCTGCCAATCGGACGGAGATGAACCGGGCGCGCACTCAGGCAAGCGGTGCTTCCGGCTGCCGAACGCGCTTGTACAGCAGCTGCATGCGCTTTGTCAGAGCCTGCAGATCGGTCTCGTGAAAATTCCCCATTGTCGTGTGTATCGTATTATTGAACTGCGCATACCAGTGCTCAGGCAGGCCATCGGCGAAATAAGCGCCCAAAATGGAACCGCAGCTGCAGGCAAAGCTGTCTGAATCGTTCCCCTGCGCCACCTGCATGCCGATTCCCTCCTCAGCATCCCGGGCAAACTTCAGGGTATTGATGACTGTGCCGATCTCCTGTACGACCTGCCCCGCTCCAAACGCGCCGTATTCGGTATGGACCGCGTTATAACCATCTTCGAAAGAAGCGGCGTCATCCACCATGCGCAGGCAGTTGGAAGCCTGTTCGTAAAATCTGCTGCGCTGGGGAACATACTGCAGCGCGGTGACGACGATCTCCTTCCAATTTTCCGCAGTAAACGCGGCGGCAATTGCCGCCGCAACAAACATTGCACTGTATACGCCGGTTTTCCGATGTGTAAAGGATGCGTCACGGAATGCAAGCCGTGCGGCAAGCTCCGGGTCGCCGGGACACGCATAGCCATAGGCATCCGCACGAATCATTGCACCGCAAAGCTCCTGGCCCGGATTCAGCCGCACCGCCCAATCGTCCATATCATAAGGCAGATCGGGCGCCAAAACCGCAAGGCCGGCGCGCAGCAGCACCGTCCTCTCGGGGCCCCAGCACAAATAGATCGGAAGGTTCTCCAGCCAAAGCTGACGCATGTCCTCGTGCGAAAAATCCTTCCCCCGCTTTTCAAGCAGCAGCATGCCCATGATGGTATAGGTGATGTCGTCATCGGACGCGGCATAGCGCACTCTTCCTCTGGTCGTTTCCACCCAGGATGGGTTCCGCCTCCCCCACGCCGTAAGCATCGCATCGCTCACATAATCCCGCAGAGGCCATTCTCCGCTTGCCTGCGCGGCGGCGCGGATGTCCTCGAGGCCGCCGTAGGGAGCCTCCTCCAGTGGCTTGCCCAGGATACATGCGCAAACCGAAGTCAGGAATGCGGAGCGGACGCGCGCCTCGATCTCCCCATCGGAAAGCAGGCGGGACGCTTCCCGCCTGCGCGTTGGGTCACACGCCGCCATCACGCTTTCCAGGTCGTCCGGCTCCTCGTACGGCCAATCCTGCCGTATGGGCGCCTCTTTGATACGCTGTGAAAGCGCCAGCAGCGCGTCACAGCTGCCGGACGCCTTCCCCAGAAGAGGCCGCAGCGCTTCCACATCGTATCCCTGCTTCCGGCGTTCTTCCAATTCCGCCGCAACGATGCGGCCGAGTATCTCCTTCATACTTTTCCCTCCGATTTTGTCCGCCGGGCCTCTTTTTCGAGCCGCGGAAATCATTGCTGTTTTTCCCCATATCCCCATGCAGCACGGCGCGCCTGATAATATTGTAAATACCGGGCATACAATTCTTTTGCGGGCTCCCCTCCCAGAGAAAAGCGGGAGGCCGGATGGTTCATCAGCCCCGTATACTGGTAGCCGTAGCACTGCTCCAGAGCGTCATATTGACGGATCTCACGAAGCAGCGCTTCCATCGTCTTGGGTACAAGCCCATCCTCAAAGGGCTCCCGGAACATCTCCATATCCACCCACATGTGCGTGCCGCATTCGTCGCAGATCTGCTTCATCTGCACGACATTCAGATGTTCCGGATCGCGCGCAAAAGCAAACGGGATCAAAATATCAATAAAGGGCAGGATGGTTTTCCATTCCTCCGCATAAAGATGGAACCGTACATTATTGGGCGCAAAAGCCACCGGTTTTGTGGGAGCAAGTTCTTGTGCAAAAGTACGGAACTCGCGAAAGAACACGGCAAGCTCCTTCCAGCGCTCTGCGGAGTGCGGCATGTACGAATAATACAGGTCTCCCATGATCTCTTCTGAAACATACCAGCCATAGAAGGACGCATGGCCTCCATATCGCTGAAAGAGCTCCCGTGCAACGCGCCTGTGCCACTCCAGCGACTGTTCCGAAAAATCAAACCAGGCGAACAGGCCCACACCCAGCAGCACATGCATCCCACACCGGTCAGCGGCCCGCAGCACCGCCTCAATGGGGTCCCGCGCGGCAAGCGGCATTCTTCCGGGATAGAGCCCGGAAGGATAAAATGCCCGGCCGTCATAGCTCCCGCAGGTCATCTCATGGCGGCCCACATAATGGGAGGAATCAAATACATTCTGGATCACAACGCCCCGTATTCCAAGAAGGGACATCTCCTCGATATGCCGTTCGAAATCCTCGTCCCGCATTTTTTTGAGTTCCGAATTAAAGAACACCGCTTCCTGTTCGCTCCAGTGGCAGATGGATATCCAGCAGCCGTCGATCAGGCCTGTGGCGGGCACACTGCCGGGAACGACCTGATACGGCGCCGAGCTTGTCTCCACCTCCTTCTCTCCCCTGTAAAACCGGAAGCGCAGCTCCACATCGCCCACAGCCCCCTTCAGGCTGTAACGAAACACCGATGTTTTTCCCGGCGTCAGCTTCCGCGTGCAGCCCAACAATATGCATCCGCCCCGGAGCACGTCGATCTGCAGGGCATCCGCCTCATGGGAAAATACGCGAAATTCCGGCTGGACCTGTTCGGATACGCGCACCGCCGGGATCACTGTGACTGTGTTCATGCCATTCGCCTCTTTCTTCCGTCATCCGGCGGCGTCTCCGGCAGCCCTTTTTTCCATGGACGCGCCGTGCCAATGCCTGTCAAAGCGCCGCGGCTCCTGTTCCCCGTAAGCTCTCCAGTGGTTCCCCCTGCGCCGCGCTGAAATCCAATACTTCCCTCCATGTGGGAATGCTTGCCGAAGCGCCTTCCCGGCTTACTGCAAGCGCAGCCGCCATACTTGCGCAGCGCAGGCATTTTCCCGGGTCAAACCCGCGGATCATACCTGCCAGAAAATACCCTGTGAATGTATCTCCCGCGGCCGTTGTGTCCACGGCCTTCACAGGATATGCCCTCTGGCGGAGCAGCACGCCGCCCTTGCGGTACAGCGCGCCCTCGCCTCCCACGGTAAGAACGACAGCCGCGCGGGGAAACCGTTCCGCAAGCGCCGCCAAAACCGCTTCGTTTTCGTTTGCCGGAGCGCCCGACAAAAGCCCTCCCTCCGTCTCGTTGACGAACAGCACGTCCGCCAGCGCAAGCACCTCCTGTGTCAGGGAAGCGTCTATGGGCGAAGGATTGAACGCGACCGTCATTCCCTTTTCTCTGGCCTGTTCCATTGCATAACGGACACAGGATGTTTCATTCTGAAGCAGCAGCAGATCACCGGGGCCGTAGTCCTTTAAAAAAGCGTCCACATCCTGCGGCCGGGTCATCCGGTTTGCCCCGCCGTACACGATGATACAATTCTGTCCCGCACAGGACTGGATCACGGCATGCCCGCTCACCGTTTCCAGAACGCGCAGATACGTCGTGCCGGCGCCCTCAGCCTTGAGCAGCGCGTGAAATTCCGTCGTCTCCCGCCCCACTGCTCCGGCATGCTCCACAAAGATACCCGCCCTTGCCAGCGCGACAGACTGGTTCAGCCCCTTTCCTCCTAAAAACTGGTTCTGTTCCTGTGCGCTGATGGTCTCTCCCTCGCGCACAAAGTGCGCGACTTTATACACCTTATCCAGGTTGAGAGAGCCAAAGTTCAATATTTTCACGACAGCTCCTTCTTTCCAATCAATTTGTCCGCTCCGCAGGGCGCTCCTTTTGCCGCACGGTAAAAGGCAGATTCAATACCACTCCGGCGGGACGGGCGCGCCGCTGCCGAAAAGATCCGGGTCTTTTTTCAGCAGCTCCAGCGTAACGGCCAGCAGGTCTTTGCCGCGGAACAAAAGGCATTCGGCATTGCCGAACGGGACGCGCCGCAGTACATTCCTGTGAAACATTACCGGTTCAAGCTTGACGTAATGGTCCGAATTGGCGTTTTGATGGCGGCGGGACGGCACGGAAAGCAGCCGCCCGCTTTGATCGCGCACAAACAGCGGATGATGCTCTGCCGTAAGGCGGCCGGGCACGTTTGCGATCTCCTCGATGCAGTGTACGCTGGTGTTGCAGGCAAACGTGACCCCCACCATCATCACCTGCGCATTTTGCCGCAGCAGCTCGCCGTAACAGGAGCCGGGCGCACAGGGCGTATCGAACCGCTCCTGCCCTTCTGCAAACGCCTGTGCCCGGGGCCCGTAAACGCACAGCGAATGCGTGGGGTGCAACGTCCGCACCACGCCCTCCCGCCGCCGGAACAGGTCCGGCAGAAGCCCGACGCAGGGCTTTGTTTCCCGCACGTCAAACACGGGGTTTTCATCGTCGACATTGCTCCAGGTGTGACAGGGAACGATCAGCAATCCATTTTTCATGTATTCCATCAAAGCGTCCAGCACCGTGTCGGCGCCGTTTTCCACGGGGCCGATCTTTTTCATTGAAAAATGGCACAGCAGCATGCCGTGCGGGTCTATACCCGCACGGCCCAGGTCCTCAAGCAAAGCGGCTTTCGTGATCATGCGTCATTCTCCTGTATCTGTCTTTTCCTTAGTACCTTCTGCGCGGAGCACTTCTTCCAGCCGGACATGCAGCCGGATGTAAAAGATTCCGTCCCACTGGAATTGCAGCGTGTCCACAATGGGACGGCGGCCGCGTATCCCGGCCGTAAACTTCTCGTCCAGAAGCGCTTGCAGCCCGTGCCTGAAATATTCCACCGCATCCCTGTAATGCCGCCCAAGCGCATAAGGGTCCACCGTGCCCGCAGTCTCCGCAAGGTACCTGTGCAGCACATTGGATTGATACAGCCAGTCGCTGGCAAGACGGCTCGCCATGAACTCCTCCGACCGCCGGAGCTGCTCCGGCCTGCCGCAAAAGCCATTGTAATAGCTCGCGATCACAAGCTGCGCCAGCACGACGCCAATGGTATTCTGCGCGGTGTTCCAGCCTCCCACAGCGGTCAGGTAATCATAGGTTCCGGTCAGCAGTCCCAATTCCATGCAGTCGTTTTCGCATCCATTGGCTACCGATACCTCCGCCAGGCCCACCGGACGGCCGTATTCCTCGTGATAATAGTGCATATAACGGAAAAGCTCATTCAAATTCAGATGCGTGGAAAAGGTGAGGTCCTTTGTATATTGCTCGACGGATTCAATCATATGCTTTCCCGGGCTGTTTACAGCCAGCATGCAGTCGGAATCACCGGGCGCATCCAAAACTACGCCTCCCAGAGAGGTGATCTGCGCTTTTATTCCCTCCTGCAGCGGCCGGTCCTCATAGCGCGGCACAATAAACGGGCCGTACACGGAGGAATATCTTATGTAAATGCGCGGGCGGTAGTTTTTGATCTGGTTGAAAACACGGGCAAACAGCACGCTTCCCACCTCGTCGGCTCCCGGATATACGAGGACGCGGTCCGGCAGCCGAAGCTCGCGCACTCTCTTTGCAATGGCCATCTGGTCCAGCGCCGCATACCCGTACTCGGCGGTATCGTCCTTTGGGACGGTAAGCACATCGAATACACCGTCCCGCACCAGGTCCACACACGCAAGATTGACCGCCCGGTCCACCGCGCGGCGCGCCAGAAAATCGGCCAGAACGCCGTCCGGTATCTCGCGCCGGAGCGCGGCGCATTCCCCGCGCTCCGCCTCATCCGCCTCTCCCCGCTCGGCCTTGTCTGTCAGGCATGCATAACGCCATATTTTTCTTCCGTATGACGCCCAGTAATCCGGGTCCTCCGCGTCGCTGTCATATGCCGCCACCCGCGCCACCAGATTGAACGCATGAATGGAAAGCTCCGGGTTTTTCCGCTTCAGCTCGGTGAACCGGGAGAGTGTTTCCATGCATGCCTCCAGGGGGCGGTGATGCGTTCGGGAATTGATGATATTGCCGTAAACCAGCGTATCCACGGAAAGGATGGCGTGGCTGCATTGCCCCGCATTCTCGAAAAGCCAGGCCCAGAGCGCGTCGATATCCGCCGGCTTTTTTTTGAAGCCCATCCAGCCGACGGGCGGTTCCACCAGAGCGACGTCCTCTGTCATGCCTGCCAGAAGCGCGGGGAATTCATAATTACAGGCACGTTCGTCCAGCGGAACATACAATATCCGATTCATAAAAGCACCCTTTCCGGCATCAGCCCTTTACACCCGTTACCGTGATGCCTTCGATAAAGTATTTTTGTGCAAAGAAAAACAGGACGATCATCGGGATCGTAAAAATAGCAGAAGCCGCCATCAGAATGCCCCACTGCACATAGTGCTGCTGCAAAAAAGCCTGCAGGCCAATGGAAAGCGTGTAGCTTTCCTGACGGTTCAGATACAGCATAGGACCCATAAAATCGGACCATGTGTTGATGAAAGTGAAAATAGCGACACTTGCCATTGCAGGTTTGCACAAAGGCAGCATGATCTGTGCAAAAATGCGCACCTCTCCGGCGCCGTCGATCTCCGCGGCTTCCAGCAGGGAATCCGGGATGCTCTTAAAGAACTGGCGAAGCAGAAAAATGTAGTATGCGCCGCCGAAAAACGCGGGCACCACCAGGGGCGCGATGCTGCCGATCAGCCCCAGCTTGTTCCATATCATATACAGCGGGATCAAAGTGACCTGATATGGGATCATCATCGTGGCCACGATGATCGGGAACAAATATTTTTTCCCGTTCCACCGCACCTTCGACATGGAATAGGCCACCATCGCGGAGGATATCACGGTTCCCACAACGCACAGTGCGGTGATGACGATGGTATTCCACGCATAGCGAAGGAACGGTATCTGCGTAACAGCCAGAATATAATTGTCGAAGTGCAGCTTTGTCGGAAAAATAGTACGCTGATAAACCTCTTCCATGGACTTCAGCGAAGTAAGCAGCATCCATGCAAACGGTACCAGAAAGACGACGGACAGCGCCACAAGCAGAAATACCGTGACCGCCTTTCCGCACAGCTTGCGCCGCCTGATGTTTTTGTTCGCACGCGCGAGAGAAGCATTATTCTTCACCGTAGCTCACCCACCTATCCTGCGTTTTAAAAACGACTGCGGTCACAACAGCCACAACAACAAACAAGATCCAGGCCATCGCGGACGCTTTGCCCATTTTGAAAAGGTTGAATGCGTTCTGATACAGATACAGCGCATAAAACAGCAGGGAATTTTCAGCGCCGCCGCTGACCACGTTCAGACCGCCGCCCGTGGAACTTCCGATCATCAGATATGCTTGTGTGAAATACTGAAAATTGTTGATGATCCCCATGATCAGCTGGAAAAAGATCGCAGGAGAAATTCCGGGCAGAGTGATGTAAAAAAAGCGCTTCAGAGCATTTGCACCATCGATCTCGGCAGCCTCATACAAAGTGCGGGGCACGTCCTGCAGCGCCGCCAGAAAGATGATCATAATACTGCCGACACCCCACACGCCCATGATCAGCAGCGCAGGTTTCGTAAAACGCGGGTCGGTCAGCCAGTTGGGCTGGTACAGCCCCAGTTTCTGCAGGATGTTGTTCAAAAGGCCGTACTGCGGGTTCAAAATCCACAGCCACAGCATGGAGGATGCGACAAGCGGCACGATGCTGGGAAGATAAAAGAACGTTCGGAAAATGGGCATGGCACGCACCTTCTGGTTCAGAAGCACCGCCAGAAGCAGGCCTGCCACGAGGCACAGCGGCGTGCCCAGAACCGTCATATACAGCGTATTGCCCAGGCTTTTATAAAATTTTTCATCCTGAAACAGCGCCGAATAATTTTCAAGCCCTACAAATTTCGGCGTTTGGAACATGTTGAAGTCTGTCAGGCTGTAATACACCGACATGATGATGGGATACAGGCTGAACGCCAAAAAACCAATGATCCAGGGCAGCGCGAATAAAATACCCGCCGCCGTATGATTTCTACGTTTTGAAGCTCTGCTTTTGATGGCCCTGTGTTGAAGCATGATGATATCCACCTTTCAAGAAGCTATGCAATATAACATGTGTAAAGGGGCCTTTACATGCAAGGCCCCTTTACGAACAGTTAACTGTGCATTCGTTCCTACAGAACGAACCTGTTAACAAACAGCAAATATATGCGCACCACTACTTGAACAGTTCAGAGCCCTTATCATAGATGTTTTGCAGCGCCTGCTCCGGAGTCTGCTTGAGATTGAGCGCAAGCTCTACCTCTTCCTTGATGATCGTATTGTACTCGGTGCTCTGCGGCACGTTGGGCAGGGCAAACAGATTTGGGCTGGCGGCCAATTCGGCGAACACGTCGCTGTTGTAGCTGCCGTTTACAAACTCGTCGCTCTCCAGCTGTGACAACAGCGAAGGGAATCCGCCGTGGGACACGCTCTGAAGCATCGTTCCCTCCGGGCCGCAGATGAAGGTGAGGAAATCATAGGCGCCGTCCGGGTTTTTGCTGTTGCTGGGGATATAGAACATGGACGAGCTGGCAATGCCGCGTCCTTTCAGCTCTTCATGGCCTTCCGGATAAGGAATGAATGTGCAGCCGTAATCCACATCCACCTTAAAGGTATCGTTGATGTTGGCGCCAAGCCAGTTTCCGTCCACGCGGAAGGTCTGCTTTCCAGCCAGGAAGGGGTCGGTGGGATCCAGATATTTGCCTGCGGAACCAAATTTGGCTACGTTTTCAACGCCGAATTTCTCACGGTACATCACCGCATATTTCAAAGCCATGAGGTTGCCTTCGTTGTCGGGCGACGCAGGCTTTCCGTTTTCATCGTACCAGCCGCCGCCCAGCGCCGCCGCAAAGTTGTCTGTATAATAAACAGAGGGAAAATCCGGATAGCCCATCACGTCAATCGTTCCATCCGGATTGAGCTTTGTGGTGTTGACAGCCATCTCATACATTTCTTCCATTGTTTTGGGCGGCTCGGTATAACCTGCTTCAGCCAGCAGCGTTTTATTGTAAAACAGCGCCATCAGGTTCATGCCGGCGGGCAGCGCGTAGGTTTTCCCCTCATATTTGCAGGCTTCCAGCGTGGAGGGAATGATGTCGGACAAGTCGGTATTGTTCTTGGCAATATAGTCATCCAGCGGGAGCATGATGCCTTTCGAAGCATAGGCGCCGATGTTGTTTGTAAAGTCATCCGTAATGTCGGGTCCGTCGCCGGATTGAATCGCTACCATGATCTTCTGAGAATCCGGTACGGAGAGGGCCTCCACATAATATTTATCGCTCTGCGCGTTGTAAGCCGCCACAGCGTCATCCAAGTATCCGGCTTCTACACCGGTCCACAGATGCCAAAGCACGACCTTCTCCTTCTCTGTTTCGGGAGCTGCAGGCTCTGCCTGTCCCTCTGACGAAGCAGACGGTGCGGAAGAACTGCCGTTGGCGCCGCCGCAGGCTGTCAGCATGCCGCAGAGCATTGCACCGGCGAGGCCCAGGGCCAACACTTTTTTGATCGACCTTTTTTTCATGAAACTCAACCTCCATTTTATATTTGAATCCGGCTTTCGCCGAATCAATTTTGAGGGTCGTGCTTTTCGCAGCCGAGCAAACATTTTTTGGTCTCCGGCCCTAGATATGTACTCCGCCGGATGCGAAAACATTCGTGCCACACTGCGGCTCCTCTCCCGCTTCCCCGTCCTCACCCGTTTGGCGAAATGGATTTTTCCGACAAAAAGGTAATTTTTTCAGCCTTGAGCGGTATCTTTTCAAATTCATTGCCATCCCAGCAAATTCAGTATACAATAGCTGATGAGGCAAATCCACGCAAAATGGAGGCAAAATTATGCAGATTCAATCAAGCTGCACAGAAAGCATCGCAGACAAGTTAAAAGTTCTGTACGAACATACCGTTTTTGAAAAAGGCGATCCATTCTTTTTATGGCCGCAGAATTCCCCCGGCAAAATGGACACCCACGCAAGGTATTTGCATTATCACAACGAACTTGAACTGGGCTGGTGCACGGAAGGCAGCGGGATATTTTTTGTGGAGGATAAGGTCATCCCATTTCAGGCTCCCTGTGCCTCGGTCATCTACCAGGGGCAGATCCATATCGCCCAGAGCAATCCCGATAAGCCCGCAAAATGGTATTTTATCAATGTCGATGAATGCATTCTCAGCGCCAAAGATGACGAATTCCTTACGGCGGGACATATCGGCGCCCCCATACTGGATGACTCCACTGCCGAGGGCCGCGATATCCTGACACTCGTTCAGATGGTGGTGGATGAATTGCAGGCCAAAAGGCCCGGCAGCCGCCAATGCGCAGAGTGGCTGGTGAGAAGCATTCTATACAAGCATGCACGTCTCTCCGACCACCGCCAGGTTGCCCCTTGGCGTCTTGCCGAAGTCTCACCTGCAGTGACCTATGTTTCCAACCATTATGCCGAGCCTTGCCCGATCGAAACGCTGGCACAGCTCTGCAATATGAGCGTATCGACCCTGCGTCGAAAATTTTACAGCGCATTGGAATGCGCGCCTTCCGATTATATCCACCGCGTCCGCATCGGAGCGGCAACGGTAATGCTTTCCGCCGAGAATAAATCGATACTGGAAATATGCCACCAAGTGGGCTATATGTCCCTGTCCAGTTTCAATCGCCAGTTTCGCAAGCTGACGGGCGAAAGCCCGCGCGAAATGCGCAACCGCATGCGAAAAAAACAGACATCCCCCCTTCCGGAGTGAGCCGGTACAAAAGCTGCGCCCAAGCCATTCAGCTAAGGCAAAAGCATCTGTCTCCGGCGTTGCTCCCCATACGAAAAAGTGCGTTTCCCGTTTGGGAAACGCACTCATTTTTTCAAAGCCTCAGAGCGCCTGTAAACAGCATCGGCCGCTCAGCAGAGCGACTGTATACTCCATGCCGTAAGCCAGCGCGTCTTCGTCCAAGCGATACCGGGCATTATGATGGGGAGCATCGCTTCCCTTTTCCGGGCTTGCCGCGCCCAGCTCAAGGAAAAAACCCGGGCACACCTGGTCGTAATAGCAAAAATCGTCTCCCGGCGCGATCGGTGAAAGCTCATGCACCGCCTGCGTGCCAAAGGTTTGCGCAATCATATTTCGCGCCCAGCCGGTCAGCGCCGGATCGTTGCGGATGGAATCGTACCCGCGCACATATTCCACCTGCACATCCGCCCCTGCCGAGGCGGCAATGCCTTCGCTGATCTCGCGGATACGCCGCTCGGCAGTGGCGCGCACCCGCTCATCGTAGCTGCGCACCGAGCCGGTCAAATGCATGCTGCCGGGTATAATATTGTAGGCCGAGCCGGAATGGGCCTGGCATACCGAGAGCACCGCCGGGTCGCTGGGCCGAAGCGAGCGGGAAAGCACGGTCTGCAGCGCAAGGATGATCTGTGCGCCGGTCACAATAGGGTCTATGCATTCCTGCGGCATGCTGGAATGTCCGCCGCGGCCGGTGATCTCGATCTCAAAACGGTCCGTGGCCGAGGTGAGAACGCCGCTGCACACGCCGAAGCTGCCCGTGGGCAGCGTGCTTGTGAGATGCAGACCGAACACCTCGTCCACACCCTTCAGCACGCCGGCGCGGATGACTTCCACCGCACCGCCGGGAGGGGTCTCCTCCGCATGCTGAAAAATAAAGCGCAGTTCCCCGCACAGCTCCTCCCGCCGGCGGCACAGCAGCCGCACGGAATTCAGCAGGATAGCCGCATGCCCGTCATGGCCGCAGGCGTGCATCACGCCTTCATTGCAGGAGCGATAATCCAGCTCGTTTTCCTCGCGGATGGGCAGCGCGTCGATGTCCGCACGAATGGCGAGGCAGCGGCCGGGCCTTCCGGTGCGCAGTACCGCCATCACACTGGTGGGTGTAGGACGGCTGAGTTCCAGCCCTTCCAGTTCGCACAGCGCCTGCTCCAGATAATCCGCTGTCTTGTATTCCCGGAAAGACAGCTCGGCATTCCGGTGCAGCCAGCGTCTGTCCTCGATGCACTGCGGCAGAAGCTCCAATACCTGTTGATGCAGATTTTTCATAGCCAACGCCTCGATTTCTTGCAGTGATCAGAAAATAAAATACAGTACCATAAGCACGCCAAGCACCCAGGCGGGCCACTGCGGGACGTACTTCGCATCGCGGTTTACAAGCGCGCGGATGACGCTGACCACCAGATAAGTGAACATGCCCAGCGCGATGCCCGCGACATAGTCGCCTTTATAGGCAGTCACCAGAAGCATGACGGCCACAGGCAAAAATTCAGAGCCCGAAAAGTCTACGTCGCGCAGCGTTTCCAGCATGGAGATGCCCACCACGATCAGCGCGCTGCCGGTTGCCGCGCCGGGAATCATGAGGAACAACGGGCTGAACAGCATGCACAGCAGGAAGAAAAACGCGGTGCTCAGGTTGGAAAGGCCCGTGCGGCTGCCGCTCTCAACCCCGGCGGCGCTCTCCGCAAAGCAGCTCACGGTGGTGATGCCGAACAGGCTGCCCAGGATGGTGGCGCTGGAGTCCACCAGGAACACCTTGCCGAAGGCCGGGAAATTCCCGTCCTCATCCAGCAGCCCCGCTTTGCCCGCCATGGCGAGGCCCGTGCCCAATGTGCCGAAGAAATCGTTGATCAGCAGCATGATGATGAACGGAACAAAACTCAGTTTGAGGGCGCCGAGAATATCCACCTGGAACGCCACATTGCCGATGGATGCCAGCGCACCACGGGTGAAGATATTTTCGGGCAATACCGTAACGCCCATGGGGATACCGATGATCGTTGTAAGAACAATAGAGATCAGCAGCGCGCCCTTGATTTTATAGGTGCGGCCGTTGACCGTGATTTTGAGATACGTCAGCAGCAGGGCGATGGCCAAACCGATCAGCCCCAGCTGCACGCTTTTATCGCTGAAATTGATGAAGCTGCCATCCTCACCCGCAGCGGCCAGGCCGCTGGTATTCAGGCCAATGCTGGCAATCAGCAGGCCCACCGCGCCGCCGATGCCGATCTTGATGTTTTTGGGCAGGCTCCGTGCAAACAGGTCGCGCAGTTTGAAAACAGAGATCAGCAAAAAGACGATGCCGGAAATTGCCACCGTGCCAAACGCCTGGCCGTAAGTAGCCTCGCCGCTGGCCACCATCCCGGCCACCAGGTTCGGGATAACAAGAACAGGCGCCAATGCGATGGGCGCGTTGGCGACCAGGCCCATGGCGATGCAGGAAATGGCCGTGATAAGCGCGGTGCACAGCAGCACACCCGTCAGGTCAATGCCCGGCACCGCGGACATCGCCCCGGTCATGTAGGCCAAAATATAGGCCATGGTGGCAAAGGTCGTGGCGCCGCCGATCAGCTCCGTGCCGATGGTGGAGCCTCGCTGGGAGATACGAAAGTACTTGTCCAGCTTGGTTTTCATACAGATTCCTCCAGTTTCTCAGTTGTTTTATTTATCCTGAACCGGCGCGGCCGCGCCGGTACCCGATACAAAACGATCAGATGCCAAACATCCGGCGGGCGTTTTCACGCGCAGCCAAAGCCACCTCCTGCGGGGTAACGTCTCCGCGTATCTGTGCGACAACTTCACATACGTCCGCAATCATATCCGAAGTCGCCCGTTTGCCTTCAAAGCGGGCGCTGGGTAAAAACGGAGCGTCCGTTTCCAGCAACAGCCGCTCCAACGGCATCTGCCGCACCACCTGGACCAGCTCCCCCGCATTGGAATAAGTGACAGCCGGGCCGATTCCCAGCGAAAGGCCCATTTCCAGAAGCTGAAAGCCATATTCGGCACGGCTGAAAAAACGGTGGATCATCCCGGGGCACGGCAGTTCCGCCAACAGCCGGATGACGTCCTCATCCGCATCCCGGTCGTGGATGACCACAGGCATTCCCTTCCGGCGCGCCAGCTCCAGCTGGGCACGAAATACATTTTTTTGCGTCTCCCGCTGCGCGTATGTGGGACCTGCGCCATCCTCCAAATGGTAATCCAGTCCGATCTCTCCAACGGCCACACACCCGTCCTCCTCCGCCATATCGGAGATCTGCTCCAACCAGCCGGACGGCACGTTGTAGGCCTCCAACGGAAATACGCCTACACTGGCATATACTCCCTCGAACCGTTTCGCCAGGTCCAGTGAGCGCCGGGAGGACGGCACGCTCGAGCCCGAATTGACAATGGCGCACACGCCCGCTTCGCGCAAGGTACGCAGCACCTCGCCGCGGTCTGTGTCGAAGACGGCTTCATCGTAATGTGCGTGTACATCGGTGATGGAATGCAGCATAAAACAACCTCCTGCCCTGTTCAATAAATGCAAAAAAATACGGCCGCCTGCCGCAAAGCATGACGACCACAGCTACAGCACCACGCCCCGCCGGAGCATAGTCCATCTATGGATGACATAGTACCCGGTTTACGGCTGGGTGTAGAAACTGCTCTCCCTATCAGAGCATTATATGCATTTTCAGGAAAACACTTTGAATTCCTGTAATAGCATACCAAAATATGAATTAAAATTCAACGGTATCCGACAAAAAAACTCCAACTTTCCGGCATCGTCCTTTTGCCCGCCGGGTTCGTAAACAGCCGCGCCGGGAATGGATACGCAGCCTGTACACCGGCGCAGGCGCCAAGCAAAAGAGCCCGCCCGACCCCATAACCGCGCGGCAAAAGCGGCGGACAGCCTTCAGCGGATAACCTGCCGCTTTTTACAATTACACCGGCGGACTGTTGCCGGGCGCCGTCGGGAAATGCCTCAATCAAATATTCGGCATTTTTGCGGTAGGCATCATCAGCACCTTGCCCGTACCACGGTACACATTTACAAGCCCCTCCCCGGAAGCCGCTGAACCGATCAGGCTCTTACCAGACCGCTCCACCGTAAATTCAAGGCCCGCGCTCCAGGCGATCGCGTAGTTCCCGTCGATCTTCAACACATCATTTTCCAATATAATCTCTACCAATTCTTCCTTGGGGCACTCTGCCTCGATGCAAAACACACCACTGCCGTTCAAGCTCAGATTAAACAGCCCTTCGCCGCCGGCGACCGCCGAGGAGAAATTTGAGCGCATGACTGCTTTGTGTTTGAGGCTTGAGTCACAGGCAAGAAACAAGCCGTCGTCCAGCACCACAGAGCCGCCCCAATCGGCCGCATCCATCAGCAGGAGATGCTTATAGGTAGGTTCCAAAACAAGCATACCGCTGCCGGTATATTCCGGCTTGATCGCAGATTCCCCCGTCACCTTGCCCCGTACAGCTTTTCCGAAAAGGTCCCCAACGCCTTTGATTCCTGTGGTCGCGCTGACATTGCCCAGCATCCACTGCATGGCCCCGGCCTGGATGGTAATATTCGCATGATTCAAATCACATATGACCTGCCGCTTTTTTACGTTCATCTGAGCACAGTAAAAAGCCGTGACAGCCGAACCCGGCGTCACGCTCAGGTCCCTTTGGTATTCAATAACGGTGAAGGGCCCTTTTTGATCAAGTGTTTTAACGTCATCATTGTCGGTAAAATTGGATACGCGATACATATTTTTCCCTCTCTTCGTTGTTTTGTTGTCTACGGTTCCGCCGCACGCCGGCTCTCAAGAGTGCTTTAATCGAAAAGCCAGCTTACAGCCACAGCACTGTATTTGCGCCCCTCCCTTTTACAGTGCGCGCCTTCCGATTTTCAGCATAACTTTTTTTACATCTTTTTTCAATAACGTACAAAATGTAAAATATTTTGAGTTCTTGACCAGAAAACCTGTAAACGGCCAATAACGCTATAGACCATATTTTCCACAAATCCTGCCGGAGCGCTTTATGGTATCCGCCAGAGACGCAGCTTCGCCGGCTGATGTTTCCGGAAACTGTTGAGCCCTCAAAACTGTTTGTCCTGATTTTTTGTGGCTGCCATGCAGTGTCCATGTTATAATAAGAAAAACGGGTCCGCTGCCCGTAAATCATCGAAACGAAGGTGGATACTATGTGCAAATATATCACACAAGGCAAAGCGGATGGAAACTCCTGCGGAGCTTTCACCTTGGCTTATTACGAATGGGAGATTTCCGGGCACGCCAAAGCTGAAGCCGCCGACAGGGCATACATATCTGCTCTGTATAACGACATCGTCTTTGGCTGCGCGATGCCAGGCTTTGAAAGCTATTCCAACCCCATGCTTATGATGCGCCGCTTGGCAAAGCGGGGCGCAAAACCAGTATTCCATCTCGGGGAAAACCCGCTGATCCGGCAAATGTTCGGCGTACTGAGCGCGGCCGCCAAGCAGGAAGTCGCACAAATGAAGATGTTGGGGATGCTCTGTGAAGCCGCGCTGGACGTGGAACAGGCGGCAGAATACGCCATCCTGGTGTGTCAAATGCTGGAAAATGGCGCGCCTGTAAACAAACTTCATTATGTTCTGATGAAAAAGAGCTGTGATAGGGAGCCGCTCATCCTGAACCCGTGGCACGGTGAAGCCCTCCCTCCGGCCCAACCTCTCACCCCCGGCGCATCTGTGGAACCAAGCCTTGTCTGGACAGGCGCAGCCATTGAAATTCTTCTTCCCGGCTGAACCGCAAGCGCAGCGGCAGGGAATCCAAAAGTCTAAAATCGCAGAAAAAACCGGCTGCAATTTGAATTTAAACAGTCTAAATTCAAATTACAGCCGGTTCTGTTTTGGCGGAGAAGGAGGGATTTGAACCCTCGCGCCGGTTTCCCGACCTACGCCCTTAGCAGGGGCGCCTCGTCACCACTTGAGTACTTCTCCAAAATGGCAGCGTTCATTTTTCCGCTATTCTGTTTTATGCACCAGCCGCCGGTTCCTTAAATGGCGGAGAAGGTGGGATTCGAACCCACGGAACATTGCTGTTCAACGGTTTTCAAGACCGCCTCCTTAAACCACTCGGACACCTCTCCCCGGTCTTGCGGCTTAGAGTGCGTTAATAATGATAACATATCCTTCCGTCGCTGTCAATATTATCGCCAAGATTTCGCACCGAAAAACATCTTCTATATTTTTTGGGGGAAATATGCTTTCAAACAGTTCTTTTTGCAAATAATCATCCACCGGCAAATGAACTGTTCCGGAACCAGAGGACAGTTCACGAGCCGGTGGTTTTCGGGATGCAAAGAAACAGGCGCCCGGGCAGGCGCCTGTTTCTTACAAATTGAAATTATTCCGCATTATCCACAAGGACAACTTCCGTATTACCGGCTTTGGCCTGCTTCTCAACAGCTGCCATCAGTACTTTCACGGACTCGCTGGACGAAGTTGCGCCAGCCACAGCCTCGATCTTATCGGCAGTACCAGCGGCTTTGACGTTTTCCTCAAGCTGGGGAATCCACTCGGAAGGAAGCGGATCCATCGGGTAAGTCTCTGCCGTGGCTTCGCTCTTCAGGTTGCCGTTGGCATCCTTCGCATCAAAATCCACATCCGTGATCACGCCGTCCTTATAAGTGACGGACAGATACTCCGTCCAATCATGGGACGGTTCCTTGTACTGGGCGGTATATGTGCCGTCCTTGATGCTGCCGCTGCCGCCGCAGGCCACCAGAGAAAGCGCCAGCACAGCCGCCAGAGCCAAAGTAAGCAGTTTCTTCATAGGGAATTACCTCCTAATTCAATCGCAAAACTCTGCTTGTGAAAGTTTTGTCATGGTTAGAATATCATTATCTGCACTGTAAGTCAACAGCAAAATAGTTACAATTCCTATTTTTTTACTCTGCTATCATCAATGCCCGTAAAACTATCTTTCCCATCCTGTGCCCAATCATGCAACACGCATGGGTGTCTGTTCCTTGGCAGCAACGCGCAGCACCGGCGCTTTGGGCGCGGGACGGAACAGGTTTTTCTCAGCCTGATACGCGGCATAAGCCAGTGCCGCACAGGCAGGCGTCAGCAGCATTTCCGCGCAAAGTTTTCCGGCGCCATAGGCTCCTACAAAGCAGATCGCGCCCAATACCAACAGAACGACCGCCATACGCAAAAAAAAGCTTTTCATTTCCTTTTTCATCATGATTCCTCTTTTCACAGCTTGAATCGCTGAATATTTCCTCTGTGTTTTCACAATAATACAACCGTTAGTTGTTGTCAAGACCGTTTAACAACTTTTTTTACAATTTAAAAGAAAAACCCGCTTTACTTTGACAACCATAAGTAGTAAAATCAAATATAGAATGATAGATAGAAATGAGGCATCCGCATGTTTGCACAACGTTTGAAAGAGCTGCGCAAGCTGAATGGGCTCTCCCAGGCGGCGCTTTCCAGCCTGCTGGGCGTCACGCAGCAGGCTGTCGGCAAGTGGGAGACCGGGCGTTCCACCCCGGACCCACAGACGCTCGCGCGCGTTGCCGCTTACTTTAAAGTAAGCACCGATTATTTGCTGGGCTGTGCTCCCGCCCCTATCACCTCCGCCGTTGCGGCAGCGGATGGTCCCCGTGAATTTCCCATACCCATTATCGGCACAGTGCGCGCAGGTTTTGGCGCGTTCGCCTTTGAAGAGGACTACGGCGAGGAATACGCCCGCGTAAAAGACCCCGGCAGTTATTTTTATCTGTTGGTAAAAGGCGACAGCATGGAACCCCGCATCAGCGACGGTGACCTTGCTCTGGTGCACCGCCAGCCCACGCTCGAGAACGGAGATCTGGGTGTCGTTATTTTCGGAGAGGGTGAGGGAACGCTGAAAAAATTCATCCGGCGGGGCAACACCATCATCCTGCAGCCCTTCAACAATGTATATGCGCCGCAGATCATCATGGGTGAAGATCTGGAACACCTATATATCGCCGGCAAGGTTGTGGAGACACGTGCACGCTGGTAGACCGCTCCTCTTTGTCTCTCAGGATATCAGAATATTTGTCCCATAATACGTACTTTTGGAGGAAATATGCCAGCAACTGAAATTTACCTGATACGCCACGGCCAGACCGATTACAACCGGCAGTTCCGTCTGCAGGGCCGCAGCGATATTCCGCTGAACAGGCTCGGGCTCGCCCAAGCCCGGGCTGCGCACGAAGCATTGCGCGGCGTTCATTTTGACGCTGTATACGCAAGCCCGCTGCGGCGTGCGGTAGATACCGCATGTATCGTCTCGGGCTGGCCCGAAGAAAAAATAGAGCTGGACCCACGCCTGATCGAGATTGGTTTCGGCATTTGGGAAGGCAGCGATTTCCGCACGCTTGGCCCTGCCGGTACGGCCTTTTTTGAAACGCCGCAAAATTATACGCCGCCGCAGGGCGGCGAAAGCCTGGATTCCGTGCTGCGCCGCACCGGAGGTTTTCTGGATGCCCTTCAACAACTGCCGGAAGATCGGCACGTCCTTGTCGCCAGCCATGGCGCTGCACTGAACGCGCTCTACCTGCAGATCAAAGGACTTCCTCTCTCCCTGTTTTGGACGCATCGTTTCGGCAATTGCAGCATTGTCCGCCTGGGCCTCTCCGGCGGCAGGCTGTCGGTTCTGGAGGAATATCCGGAGCCGGTCGCCCCCGCCTGAGCCCGGAGGGGACCGCGCGCCGGGAGCATGCTGGCCGCGGAAATTGCACAAAAGCGCGTGCAATGATGCCCCTGTGTAAGGAAAACCTCTTTTTTCTTATTTGAAATCCCACAAAGCCCTATGAAAAAACACGTGTTTCGTCAGGGCTTTCTTTTTTACACCCTTTTTCAAAACTGCCGTATACCGGCACGGAGGAACGAGCATGGATGTGCTGGAAAAACTGACGATCCTGACGGACAGCGCAAAATATGACGTGGCCTGTACGTCCAGCGGCTCCGAGCGGCCGGGCGACGAGACCGGCCTTGGCAGCACTGTGGCCGCCGGGCTGTGCCATGCCTTTGCGGCTGACGGCCGGTGCATCAGCCTGCTGAAGGTGCTGCTGAGCAACTGCTGCGTTTACGACTGCAAATATTGTGTGAACCGTGTGACCAACGATGTGCCCCGCGCCGCCTTTACGCCGCGCGAACTGGCGGATCTGACCATCGGGTTCTACCGCCGCAATTACATCGAAGGGCTGTTCCTCTCCAGTGCGGTGCTGCGCAGTCCGGACTACACGATGGAACAGATGATCGGCGTGCTGGAGCTGCTGCGGGGCGAGTACCGCTTTCGCGGTTATATCCACGCAAAAGCCATTCCCGGAGCGGACCCGGCGCTGGTGGCTCGGCTCGGCCTGCTGGCGGACCGCATCAGCATCAATATCGAACTTCCCAGTGAGCGGAGCCTTTCGCTGCTGGCTCCAGACAAGAGCAAACGCGCCATTCTTGCCCCCATGAAGCAGGTGAGCCAAAGCGTCACGCAAAGCAAGGCCGAGCTGATGCGGTATCGCAAAGCCCCGCAGTTCGCGCCCGCGGGGCAGAGCACGCAGATGATCATCGGCGCAAGCCCCGAAACGGATTATCAGATTTTGCGGCTGACCGAGGGGCTTTACCAAAAATACAGCCTGAAGCGCGTATTTTTCTCCGCCTACATTCCGGTGGCCGAGGATTCGCTGCTGCCCGCGCTGGACACCAAACCCCCGCTGCTGCGCGAGCACCGGCTGTATCAGGCCGACTGGCTGCTGCGCTTCTACCAGTTTTCCGCCTCCGAGATCCTCGACGAGCAGCATCCGGACTTCAATCCCTACCTGGACCCCAAATGCAACTGGGCCGTCCATAACATGCATTTGTTCCCTGTGGACATAAACCGCTGTTCCTACGAAATGCTGCTGCGGGTTCCGGGCATCGGCGTAAAAAGCGCCCAGCGCATTCGGGTGGCCCGGCGCAGCGGGCAGCTGGACCTTGCCGACCTGAAGCGTATCGGCGTGGTGCTCAAACGGGCCCAGTATTTCATCACCTGCAAAGGCTTTTCCCGTGGCGTGACTGCCGGGCCGGAGGCCACCGTGCGCGCCCTGCTCGACCCCGCCGCCTTTGGCGTTGGCACGGAACAGCTGAGCCTGTTTGCCGCGCCCGCCGTACAGGAGCTGGCGGCACAGGGAATGCGCCCTGCGTCGGCCGCGCGGGAAGTATGTGAGGAGGCGGTCTCGTGCCTGGCACGTCAGATGTGATCTACCTGTACGACGGCAGCTTTGAAGGGCTTTTGTGCTGCGTGCACGAAAGCGTATATACCCATGAGCTTCCTGTGGATATCCAACCCGAAGAAGCGGCCCAGCCTACGCTGTTCCGCCAGAAATATATCGCAGCAGACGAGGAAAAGGCTGCGCGCGTCTACGATTCCATTCCCCGGAAGATCTCGCCCGACGCGGCCGCTCTGGTGCAGTGCGTATTTTTGAGCTGTATGCCGGGCAAGGAGCTGGCGATTCTCCGCTTCCTTCTGCTGGGCTATCGGCGCGGACGGCAGACGATGTATCTGTTGTCCCACACTGCTGTTCAGCCGATGCTGGCCGCGCGGCAGAATCTGCTGAACGAAGCCCATCTGCTCAAGGAATTCCTGCGTTTTTCTGACTACGACGGGGCTTTGGCCGCGACCATCACGCCGAAAAACTATGTGCTCCCCTTTCTGAAAGAGCATTTCTGCTCCCGCCTGAAGAATGAAACCTTTCTGATCTTCGACCGTACTCACAAAGCCGCACTGGTCTGGCAGGACCGCAAAGCGCGGATCATCTCCCTGGATACGCTGGAGCTGCCGCCCGCCACCGCCGAGGAGCTGCGCTACCGCGTCCTTTGGAAGCGATTTTACAAGACCATCGCCATCGCTGCGCGGGAAAACCCCCGCTGCCGCATGACGCACTGTCCCAAAAGATACTGGGAAAACATGCTGGAGATGGAGGATGAGCTGCGGCGCACGCCGGACAGTCTGGATGCCTTGCCGGCCGCCGCGCCCGCCTTGCTCCCACAAAAGGAGGGACATTATGGAGCCCAATATTCCTTCCCCCGTTTGCCGTAAAGACGGCGTCGAGATACACGCCGCCGTCCCTAAGGACATCACAGAAGCCTTTTCCGTCATTGCGGTACGGGAAAACGGCGCCTGGCTTCTGGTGCGCCACAGCGCGCGAAAAACCTGGGAGCTCCCCGGCGGACACCGGGAGCCGGACGAAACACCGCTGGAGGCCGCATGCCGTGAACTATACGAGGAAACGGGCGCTTTGAGGTTCCGTCTGTGCGCCTGCGGCTGCTATAGCGTCACACAGGGCGGACAGACGAGCTGGGGTGCACTGTTTCTGGCGGAGGCCATCACGCGCGGCCCTCTGCCCGAAAGTGAAATCGCGCAAGTACGTGCCTTTGCCGCACTGCCCAGCGCGCTCACCTACCCGACGATACAGCCCGTACTCCACGCTTGTGCGGAGAAATACCTGCGCGGCGGCGCGCTGGAAAACGCACCTCTCTTCCGCGCGCCCGTACGGAAGGGGGAACGCCCGTGAACGATGCTCTCTATCTTCGCGCCGTGGGGATTGCCGCCGCGGTGTAGCCTGATTATTCCTTTTCCCTGCCGGCTGTTCGGGCGCTGGCCCGTATGGGGCGCCTGCGGCTGGAAAAACCTGTCACGTTTTTGGTGGGAGAAAACGGCACGGGCAAATCCACGCTGCTGGAGGCCATCGCGGCGGCATGGGGTTTCAATCCCGAGGGCGGCACGCGGAATTTCCGCTTCTCTACCGCCAGAACGCACGCGGAGCTGTACCGCTCGCTGGTGCTGCAGCGCGGCCCGCGCCGCCCCCGGGATGGTTTTTTCCTTCGGGCAGAAAGCTTTTACAATGTTGCCACAGAGATCGACCGTCTGGATGAGATTGCGCCGCTGAAAGGCGCCTACGGCGGCCGTTCGCTTCATGAGCAGTCCCACGGTGAAAGCTTTCTCGCGCTTGTACTCAACCGTTTTTCAGGCAGCGGCCTGTACCTGCTGGACGAACCGGAGGCCGCTCTTTCGCCCGCGCGTCAGCTTGCGCTTCTGGCTGCTCTGGACGGACTGGTCCGCAAAAATTCCCAGTTTCTCATCGCCACCCATTCCCCGCTGCTTCTGGCGTATCCGAACGCCGAAATTTTTGTTTTGAGCGAACGGGGCATCGAAAAAACGCCCTACCGGCAAACAGAGCCTTACCTTTTGACCAAACGCTTTCTGGAGGCACCTGAACGTATGCTGAACGAGCTGCTCGGAACGGAGGAGGAAGCATTCGAGGCCAGATAAGTTCGACGTCCGCAGACATAAAACAGACGGACAAGAAAGAATAGATACAGATCGAGGAAAAGCTGGCGGCGGCAAAGCAATGCAGCTTTGCGAAGCAAAATACAGGCCATGGGACGAACGCCGCAAAAAAGGTTGCGGCTGCGCCCGCAGACACGTACCGGAGAAACGGAAAGCCTCTCTTGCAGATAATCGTGCTAAAAACGCAGCTCTTAGCGTTCAGACGGCCTTTTTTGCGCAAAATAGCCTCGCGATGCTCCACAGGGTCTGTGCCAAGACGTGTAGAACGAAGCGGCCGCCGAAGGCCGCCATGTCGCAGCGACCGCGGCCGAAAACCCTGTTCGCAGGCAGATTGGCGAAAAAGCCGCGCTTTCCCGCCAATCCGGATGCACTTGCCCTGCCGGGAAGCTGCTTTTCCGCATTCTGCCTGTTCCTGCCCGGCAGAAAACCGGTCTGTGGAACTGTGCCGTCCATGTGTCCTCTCTTTTTTCGATTTCTGTTTTGCAACCCTGTTTCCAATCATTTATAATAAAGGAGGATTCCTAACATGTCCGATCCGGAATACATCGGGCGCATCGCCCGCAGCATCGCGCCATGCGGGCTGGTCTGCGCCCTGTGCGGCAAGCCGTCCTGCAAGGGCTGCCGGGAGAGTACGGATGCCGAGCTTTCCTGTTTGTGCCGCCAGCGTACATGCTGCCGGGAGAAAGGCTTCTCCGGATGCTGGGAATGCCCGCTTTTTCCCTGCGGGGAGGGCATGTTTTCCTCTGCGCGGAGCAGCAGCAGACGCCTTACCGCCTTTGTGCGCTGCGTGCGGGAGGACGGCGCAGACGCGCTTGCGTCGTATCTGGCCGCCAATGAAGCGCAGGGCCTGCTGTACCATCGCGACACAGTGCATTTTACCGGCGATTATGATATATCGGAAGATGAGGCGGAGATTTTACGCCTGCTGCGGGAGGGACCCAAACCATGATTCCGGGCGCATGGTGCGCCTGATTTTTGCAAAGAGGTGTTTTGAATGAAAGTACTGCTGTTAAACGGCAGCCCCCATGCGAAGGGCTGTACCTACACTGCGCTGGCTGAGGCTGCCGGCGCGCTGGAGGCTGCCGGTGTGGAAACGGAATTTGTCCATATCGGTACAAAGGCGATCCGCGGCTGCATCGGCTGCGGCAAATGCCGGGAGGCAAAGCGCTGCGTTTTTGACGACGATCCTGTAAATGAGGCCATCGAAAAAGCCCGGGCCTGCGACGGCTTCATTTTCGGTTCCCCTGTGTACTATGCCTCGCCCAACGGCGCTGCGCTGGCGTTTCTGGACCGGTTGTTCTACGCGGGCGGCAGCGCGCTGCGGTACAAGCCCGGCGCGGCGGTCGTCTCGGCCCGGCGCGGCGGCACAACCGCCGCGCTGGACGCGCTGAACAAATATTTTACCATCAACTGTATGCCGGTGGTATCTTCAAAATACTGGAACATGGTGCATGGCAACACGCCCGATGAGGTGCGGCATGACCTGGAAGGCATGCAGGTGATGCGCACACTGGGACGCAATATGGCCTGGCTGCTCAAATGCATTGAGATCGGCCGCGCGGCCGGCATCACCGCGCCGGAGCCGGAACCGCCCGTGCGCACAAATTTCATCCGCTGAGGACGCTCTTTTGTTCAACAACCGCCGCCCGGCGGACATTCCGGAGGCAAAAAATGGCCCCTGAAACAAACGCGCTCATTCCCGTGGGCATTGCCGCGCTGTGCTTTTTACTCGCTTTTCTGTATGGACGGCACCGGCGGGCACTGGCGCTGCGCCGCCGTGTGGCGGAAAGCTTCGGTCAGACGCCGGCAGAGCCGGAACGGCCCCGCGCCATGACACGGGAATTCTGGGAACTCCTGCGCGCAGGCGAGCCTGCCGGCCAGTGCATCGACGACGCGACCTGGAACGACCTGGACATGGACGACGTGTTCGCGCGCATTGATATCTGCCAAAGCGCCGTGGGTCGTGCCTGCCTTTATGCAGCGCTGCACCGCCTGAGCTCCGGGCCGGAGCTTGCCCGGCGCGCCCGCCTCTGCGGCCTTTTCGCGGCGCGGCCCGCGCTTCGGCTGAATGTCCAGCTCTGCCTTGCACGCCTGGGCCGCAAGCGCGGGCAGGAATTCGCCGGTTTCCTGTTTGACCCATCTCCCATGCGTCTGCCGCTGGCCGGGTTGTACCGCATTTGTATGTTTCTTCCTTTTCTGGCATTGCCCTCACTTTTCTTCGGGCCGTGGGCGTTGTGCTTTCTTGCCGCCTGCGTGTTGAACACGGCGCTGTATTATCACGCCAAAGATAAAATACGCGCGCATCTGGACACATTGGGTTATTTTTCAATGCTGCTTTCTGCGGCAAAGCGCCTTTCCCGGCTCGTGCAAACCGACGCGCCCCAGCTTTCCGATGCGCTGAACGATGCCGCCCGGCCGCTGAAGGCGGTTTCCGGCGGCGTGGGGGCGCTGGCCCGCCCCTCCACGGGCGAGCTGAACGACATGCTGTTCGAGCTGATGGGGGCGCTGACGCTGGCGCCCCTGCTGTATTACGACCGCGCCGTCCGTGTGATGCAGCGCGAACACGCTGCGCTGCTGCGCCTGTGCATGCTGCTGGGCGAAACGGAGCTTGCCATAGCCGCGCTTTCGTTCCGTGAAAGCCTTCCCCTCCGGTGTACACCGGAATTTACTTCCGAAATGGCACTTGTCTGCGACGAACTGTACCATCCGCTCCTGGAAACGCCCGTGGCGAACAGCGCGGTATTCCGGCGCCACACATTGTTCACTGGTTCCAATGCGTCCGGCAAATCCACATTCATCAAAGCACTGGCCGTCAACGCCATTCTGGCGCAGACGCTGGGCGTATGCGCCGCCCGTGCATTCACGCTGCCCCGGGCGCTGGCGGTATCCTCCATGGCGGTTTCCGACAACCTCTGCGCCGGAGACAGCTATTTTGTGGCGGAGCTGAAATCTCTGCGCCGCCTGCTGGCCTGCGCGCAAACCGGGACGCCCTGCCTGTGCTTTATTGACGAGATCCTGAAGGGGACCAACACCGTGGAGCGCATCGCAGCCTCGGCGGCGGTGCTACGCCATCTGGCCGGGTGCCGCTGTCTGTGCTTCGTCGCCACCCATGACCGGGAACTGACGGAAATGCTTGCGGGCCTGTATGAAAACCGCCACTTCTCCGAACAGGTGGGGCCGGAGGGCGTCACCTTTGACTATCTGCTCAGGGAGGGTCCCGCGCACACACGCAACGCCATCGCGCTGCTGGCGCAGTTGGGTTTCCCTGCAAAGGTGACGCAGGCGGCGGAGGATGCGGCCCGCGCCTTCGAGGCGGAGGGACGGTGGCCCGCGGAACGGAGCGGCAGAAAGGATAATTGTGGCACCTGCTTTCCGGAAACGCCCTGCAGCTGGGACAAAGCAGCGAAAAAATGATGTACAGGCTGTCTTTCTCGCCCTGAAAGCACCCGGTACGCCATGGTATATGTGAATACCGGCGGCCTTCACCGCGGCTTATGCGCTTTCCCGCATCGACCTCGTGCCCGATTTTATCCCTATGCCGAGATACCCGGACGACCTTTTGCTTTTGCCGCTGTCGGCGGCATGCACCGTAAGGCAAATCCCGCCGCAGATTTTTACCGCATGCAGTCCACGGGCCGATGGTCTGGTCTGTGGAATGAAGGCAGACCCAAACGCTGGTACTGCGCCATTCCTACCGCTCCGGCATGGGCCCTGGGGCTGCTGCTTTTGAAAGCCGTGCTTTGAGAAAGCCCGCGCAGGACCGCCCCCCGGACGGAAAGGAGAAATCCTGAATGCATATGCCTGATGCCATTCCCGAAAATATGTTCGCGCCGTGCGGCATGAACTGCATGGTATGCTATAAGCACTGTACCGTTTGCAAAAGCGTGCGTCCCTGTGCAGGATGCCTGAACGGGGACGAAGGCAAGCCGCGTCACTGCCGTGCCTGTGCCATCAGGGACTGCTGCCGTGAAAAGGGCCTGCGCTATTGCCTTGAATGCACCGCGTTCCCCTGCCGGCGCCTGAACCGTCTGGAAAAAAGCTATCGTACGCGCTACAACGCCAGTCTTTTGTCCAACAGCCGCGCCGTTCTCACACGCGGGCTTGCCGTCTTTCTGGAGAATGAACGGCAAAAATATACCTGTTCCGTGTGCGGCGGCATTGTTTCGCTGCATGACGGTGTGTGCGGAACCTGCGGCGCATCCACGGCCGCGCTGGAATAGAAGCATGCGCTGCGCGGTGCCGGTCGCGGAAAAAGGAACCTTTCCGCTGCGCGATTTTTGTGCTATACTCTTTTTGTGGCTGCAAGCGTATCGGCGCACAAAGGTGCCGGGACGCCCGGCGGACGCGGCAAGATCCGCGCAGCCGCCGCAGGAATGAAATAGAAACGGAGAAATGAAACATGATCGAGATCACCATGGAAAACGGCAAGACCATCCGCATTGAACTGGACGCCGAGGCCGCGCCCATCACGGTGGAAAATTTCACAAAGCTGGTGAAACAGGGTTTTTATGACGGCCTGACGTTCCACCGCATCATTCCCGGCTTTATGATCCAGGGCGGCTGTCCCGAGGGCACCGGCATGGGTGGCCCGGGCTATGGCATCAAAGGCGAATTTGCCGCAAACGGCGTTGAAAACCCCATCCGCCATACCCGCGGCGTCATCAGCATGGCCCGCAGCCAGATGCCCAACTCCGCGGGCAGCCAATTCTTCATCATGCATGCCGACGCGCCGCATCTGGACGGCAGTTACGCCGCTTTCGGCCATGTGGTGGAAGGCATGGACGTTGTCGACGAGATCGCGTCCGTCGCCACGGATTTCCGCGACAAGCCCAAAACGCCCGTTGTGATGAAGTGTGTGAAGGTCGTGGACTGAGATGCGCCTGTTTAAAAAACTGTTCTCGTTTTTCTGGGACAGGAGCCTGCTGATCTTTCTTATCATCGGCGGGCTGAACACACTCGTCAGCATGGTCGGCAGCCAGCTTTTGTACGGCGCGCTGGGCTATTGGGGCGCGACCGCGCTGATGTTCACCGTATGCAGCGTGTTCAGCTTTATCTTCAACCGGAAATACAGTTTTGAAAGCAAGGCCCCTCTGCTGCAAAGCGCCGTGCGCTTTTCTGTGGTCATCGCGGTGTGCTACCTCATCAGCTTCGGCCTTTCGGATTTTCTGGTGCCGATGTTCATGGGGCGCTTCTTTCCCGCTGTTTCCACAGACTGGCAGGCGCGCATCGCCATGCTGGTAGCGCAGGTGATCTTTACCGCCTGCAACTATCTGGGGCAGCGCCTGTGGGCTTTTAAAGAATAAGCCCGTTCCGCATCCCATTTTTGCAAAAAAGCCTTTGCCCCGGACATTGCGTCCCGGGGCAAAGGCTTTTTCCGTATCTGCAATCGGCGGTGCCGGGCCGGAGACGGGATGGCCTGCGGCCTTTTCGCGCCGCGCTCCGTTCCATCACTCCCGCCGCGGCGCACCGGCAGCGCTTAAGGCTCCGGCCCGCGTCTCCTCCTCTTCATGAAACGCAGAGTGCTCACCGAAGGAGGGCACGAACAGGAATTTCCGGATGGCAAAGATCAGCGCGATGGTGACGATGCCGATGAGATTTTCCAGCGGCGAAGTATGCTCCACCACCATCTGCCGGGCGATGGCGAACAGAAGCACCTCAATGGCGGAGCCGGGCGTATGCTTTGCCAGCATCTTGATAAACTCCACGCCGATGATCAGGTTGAACGCGTGGCCCAAAAACACTGTAAAGCCCTCGTGGGCTTTCGGATCGCCCGCAAGGCTGAACACCTCGCGCACCACCTGTATACCCGCGATAACAATGGCGATGAGCACGATGATGGAAATGGCGATTTCAATAACGCTTGCAAAAAACGCTACCTTGCGCCGTAAATATTCCTTGACACGCACGGCAAATCCTCCTTTTCTGCTGCTCCGTCCCGGCCGCGCTCAGCCAGCCAAAGGCCTGTGGACGCACGCTTTGCGGTAAACCGACCAAACGAACAGGCAAACCGCGGCGTTCACCGCCAGAATGATTCCTTCAATGCACCACATGCTCCGCAGCAGCCCCAACTGGGACAGCGCCGCGGGAATATTCGCCGCGGCATGCAGCAGCACCGCCGCGAAATAGTACCAGATGGGAACGCGCCGGGTGACCGCCATCCACACCAGGATGGACAGCGCCATATGCAGCGCCATTGCCGCGATGCGTTCTACACCGGCAGCCCAGAACGCGCCCGCCCCCGCGGCCCCAAGCGCGTCCGTTACCTGCGGCGCGGCGGGCGCGCCCAGCATCACCGCAGCGTTCACGGCGGCATTCACCCCTGCCAGCAGCGCAGCCTCCACGCCGCCGTGGCCAATGCCGTAGCCTACGCCCAACGCCAGATCCCTGTCTTTTTTGCACAGCAGCGACAGACCCATCAGGCGGCCTGTTTCCTCAAACAGGCCCGCGGCAAGGCAGCCGTAAGCCGTATAGGCCGCCGGATACAGCGTAATAGCCGGAAACAGGGAGAACACCGCCGCGTGGAGCAGCTGCTCCAGCACCAGCGCATAGCCGATGAAACAACCGGCGCCCACCAGCGCGGCCAGCAAGCCGCGGCCTGTTTTACGTTTGAGGACGGCAAGCGCCGCAACAGGCAGTGCGATGGAAACCAGCACCGTAAAAATGCATCCTGCAATGGATGCGGCTGAGAAGACGGGGGCAGCAGACACAGAGCATCCTCCTTTTCCGGACGTTGACACCGCTTATTGAAACAGAGAACCTGACAGCCGATACCGGAGCGTCCACCCCTTTTTGGCGGCATTCGCCGGGTGGCTTGTACTTTGCCGCGCAAAGATGCATGGCCTTGCCACCGCCAGCTTTTTCCCCGGATTTTTCTTTTTTATCTCTTTGCCTTTTTCGACAGTCTGCGTCCGTCCCTTTTCAAGAAGCGGACGTTTCTCCGGTTTGTTACGGTTTTTTTGCAAAGGGAACGGATGCGATGATGGCGCACCATACGAGCTGATACGCCAGCACCGTGCCCAGAGAAAGGCCCGTAAGGCCCTCGTAAAAGCCCAACGCCACACTGAGCACCGCACCCAGCGCCACAGCGGCCGTCTGCACAACGCCCGCAAGGCGTTCGCCTGCGGCCGCGCGCGCGGCCGCGCGCATGCCGCCCAGGAAGGACGCGCATGCACCTGTGTGCATCATCACGCCCTCGCTCTCGGGACGGTAGGCAAGCTCGGTCTCCAGGGCGTCCTGCTCATGCTGAGACAGCACCTTGACCGTTCCCTCCGGAATGCCGTAAGTCGCGGCCACCAGCGGCGCGGTAATGTTGAAATCGTCTGCCTGCACCAGCACGCTGATACCGCTCTGCGCCAGACTGTCCAATGTTTCTGCGGCGCGGCGGTCGGGCCGGTAGCTGACGAGGAACATGCCGAACAGCTTGCCCGCCACCGCAAGATAGATGGGAGAGCGCTGGCCGTTCTTCGTATATTTTTTCTCGTAGTCCAAAGAGGGTACTTCAATGTCATGGCGCTTCATCATCTCGCGGCTGCCCAGCAGAACACGGCGGTGCTCGATCCACCCGGTAAAGCCGTAACCGATTTCCACCGAGGCGTTTTCCACGCCGGCCAGCAGCTTCTCGTTGTTGTCCAGCATGCCCATGAACACGCCGCGCAGCGTCTCGCAGCTGGGCGACAGCAGGCTGGCTGCATAAAGGATGGCAATGTCGATGCGCTCTTTTTCAAAGGTTTTGATGCCGTGCAGGCGCACGCTGCCCGCGGGGAACAGCTCCCGCGCGCTCAGCAGCACCGTGTTGGCGCTCCCCAGTGTTTCCACTGCGCTCGGCCCCGGGACCACGGCGCCGCAGCGGGACGTGGCCTGCTGCATCAAGCTGGTGGGCAGCGCGTACACAAGCGTCGCCGCCAGAGGCGCGCTCAGGCTCAAGGCCGCAGCCAGGCCGGAGAGCGCAGATATCACGCCGCCGCCCTTTACGCCTGCGACAACAGCGCACACCAGCGCCGCGCCGCCCAGGCCCCAGCACAGCTTCTGCACCACGGCGTCCGCCGCGCGGGGAGAAAAGCTCTGGCGCAAAAATCCCTTGACCAGCGCTGTAGGACGGTTCAGCAGCAGACGCGGTTCCGGCTCGCCCAAACCGTCGCACAGCCGCTTTGCCAGCTGTTCCTTTTCCAGCAGAAACGCGGCCGCATGCTCCTCGCCGGAGCTTGCCAGCGCAAAATTCGCGCACACAGCGCGGATCTGCAGCCATTTGCCCAGCGCGTTGCCGCACAGCAGCAGCGCCGCCACGGGCGCAAACAGCGTCACGGCCTCCGGATCAAAATTTTTCGCATCAAACAGCAGCGCCGCATTCTGCAGCGCCGCTCCCACCACGGCCAGCGCAGTGAAGCTGTCGGACGTAGGCTGGAGCGCAAGGCCCCGCAGGCCTGCCCCCAGCGTGGTGATGGAGCTGAAAGCCGCTACGGCCAACAGAACGAAATTTGTGACAAGATAAGTAAGCGGAGCCGTGTGCGGGTCCAGCACGCCAATAGGCGGCAGCCATCCCGTGCGGGCCGAGAGGCCCAAATACAACAGGAACAGCGTCAGCACGCCCGTAAGCACGGTGCGCGCCAGGCGTGTCTGGCGCATGGAGGCCAGTTCCTGGGCAACCGCCGGCGCGTCGGACAGCCGGTTGTATTCGCCTATCTCCTCCTCCGGTGCCAGCGCGCCGGAGTTTTTCCTGCGCAGCGGCTCGTATTCGCCCGTGCCGTCGCCGTCCAGCGGGATATCGATGTCCATTGCGCGGGTATCGCGCCGCTTGCGCGCAGCGCCCAGGTCGAATGTGTCGGCTCTGGCAATGGCCCGTGCCAAAAAGGAGGCGGACATAGGTGCGGGCGTGTCCTGCGGGTTTACCTGGGGCACGTCCAGATCCAGCGGGCTGCCGAAAGTGCGCCCATTGGCTCCGGGCGCGCCCTGCTCCGGCGCATCCGCCCGGCCCGGCACGGGCGCGCCCGGAATGCACTGCTCGGGGCGGATGGCGTCAAATTCCCCGGTATAGCCCTCCTCCAGAGCGGCCTCATAGTACTCGCCTGCCTCGCCCTGGGCAAACTCATCCTCGAATTCCTCTTCTTCTTTTTTGGCAAACAGTTTCGCCCAGAAGCCGCTCTTTTCTTTTTTACGACGGCCGCTCTCACCCAGCGTAGGGTCGTCGATCACGGCGGTTGCGAAGAAATCGCGGAAACGGTCGTCTACTTCGCCGAACAGATTATTTCCGGTAACGGGGGCGGCCTGCTCCTGTTCCTGCGCAGGCTGGGAGCCGCGCCGGAGCACCGCCTCCCGCGCCGCGCTCAGCACGGCTTCACCCGCGGCACTGTGCAGCGTATTTTCCGCCTCGCGGCGTGCCTCTTCCATAATGCGCGCGCGTTCCTCCGCCTGCTTTTGCGCCTCGGCCTCGGAATACGCCTTAATGTCCGGCAGCTCCACCGTGGGCACTTCGTCCTCAACAGGCGCGGGCTCCGGTTCAGGCTCCGCCGCGGGTTCCGGCGCTTTCTCGGGAGCGGGCTGGGGAATCTCCGGCAACGGATCGTTTTTTTCGTGGGCAAACTCAGGCACCGGCAGCAAGATCGGCTCTACCGGAGCGCGCTTTTTTCCGGTCCCGACGCCCAGTTCGGATAAAATGGCGTCCAGGTCCGCATCCGAACTCTGTGCTGGACGGGCTGCCGCGGGCGCGTCCGCCCGCTTCTTCTGCACCTGCTCGAGGATATGGTCGAGCTCTGAAGCTGTGATATGCGGTTTCTGATCGCTCAAATAGAACCCTCCGTTCCGCGCTGGCGCATGATCTCATACAGAATAATGCCGGTGGCGACCGACACGTTGAAACTGTCCACCCCCGTGCCGCCGCCCGCCATGGGCAGACTGAGAACACCGTCGCACAGGGACTTCACCAGCGGCGAAACACCGCTGCCCTCACTGCCCGCCACCAGCGCGATGGGGCCTGTAAGGTTTTGCTGGAAAGCGGGGCGTCCGTCCATGTCCGCGCAATAGACAAATACATTCTGCGCCTTCAGCCTGCGGACAGCCTCGCCGATGTTGGCCACACGCGCCACGGGCAGCCTTGCCGCCGCGCCCGCGCTGCTTTTGAGTACAGTAGGTGTAACAGGTACGCCGCCGCGCCGCGGTATCACCACGCCGTGAGCACCGCACAGCAGCGCCGTGCGGATGATCGCGCCCAGGTTATGGGGATCCTCCACGCCGTCCGCCAGCAGCAAAAAGGGCGGCTCGCCCCGGCGCGCCGCCTCGGCCAGCAAGTCATCCAGCGAGACATAATCCACACTGGCCGCCCACGCCGCAACGCCCTGGTGGCCTTCCGTGCCGCACATGCCGCGCAGCTTGGCCGCGTGCACGCGCTTGACCACAGCGCCCGCCTCGCGGGCGATGGCCGTATAATATCCCGCCTGTGCGGCGTTCATGGTATCCTGTACGAACACGGTATCCACGGCCGCACCGCTTTTGAGCAGCTCCGTCACGGCATTTTTGCCGTACACAATTGTGGGATCCTGCTCTGTTTTGTGTTCAAATCTATCGTTTTTCTTCTCTGCCCGTTCCATCCGCAGCCTCCAGAATTTTCAAAAAAGCCCCGCCCGTCCGGTTCCCGCATACTGCGCTCCGCATGCAGCGTGCGCGCAGCCGCGCAGCGGCCTCAACAAAACCACACTTGCTGCGGTTTTGCGTGTTTCAACGTTCTCAAACCCATGCGCACCGGCACACGCGCAGCCGCGCAAGCGGCGGGTTTGAGGCTATTATAACACGACGCCGCGCAGCGGCCTCGACAAAACCGCACTTGCTGCGGTTTTGCGTGTTTCAATGTTCTCAAACCCATGCGCACCAACGCATCCGCGTGTGCCGGGCACACGCGCAGCCGCGCAAGCGGCGGGTTTGAGGCTATTATAACACAGATACCGCATCTTTGCTATAATTTCCGCCGGATTTCGGGCATTTTCGCCTGAGCCTGACAGCAGCGCGCTTACAAAAGGAACCACAGCAGCACAGCGGCGGCCGTGGCAGCCGCTGCCCACAGCGCGGCGCGCGCGCCCGGTCCCAGCGGCAAAATACTGCGCCGCCACGAAACCAGGCCGGAAACATATTTTTCCGCCGCATCCTGCTGGCACCCCAACTGCACCGCGCGGCTTTCCGGCTTAAAAAACACCAGCACCCGTTCGATGCTCTCGTCCTGCGGCTCCACAATTTCCACCACGCACTTGTTTACGCCTTTCATTCCGGTCCCCCTTTCCCGCCCGCCTGCCGCGGGCTTACGGAAAGTTTTGTCTCCGGTGCGCAATTTAAACAATTTCTTCTTTTAAATTTCGGCGTTCACTGTTTAATGGAATTCGTAAAGGTGCATATACATTTTGTAAAAGGTAATTTTTTCCTTATTGAATGTTGAAAACCCTGTTGAAAGTGTTGACAACCCGCCTGTTTTGCCCATTTGCGGGCTTTTTGAGAGAAGTTTTCGACTGTGTTTTCAACACCCTGTTGAAAACTTTCCACAAAACCCCGGGTTTATTCCAAAGTGTCAAGTTGGAATTTTGACGATTTTAAACGGGAAACATTTCCACTTTTCGCCGTTTTTACAAAAAATTCGCGCAAGGTTTACACCTTTACGCACCTTGAAATTTTTGCAAATATACCTGGGAATCGCTTCCATCGCGGGCGGCCTTCCATGCATTTTTCTGCGCTTGCCGCGGGGCGGCGTTTGTGATATCATTCATTTAGACGAGCGTCGAAAGAAAAGCAGCGGAAGGAGCGGTGCGCGCGTGTTCGACAAAACGTTCAAAGCCCTGTCCGACCCCACCCGCCGCCAGATCCTGGAGCTGCTGCGCAGAGGGCCGAAAAGCGCCGGTGAGATATCCGAACAGTTCGGCACCAGCGGAGCCACCATCTCCCACCATCTTTCCGTTCTGAAAGACGCGGGCCTGGTGAGTGACGAAAAGCGCGGCAAGTATATTTTTTACGAGCTGGACACCAGTGTTTTACAGGACATGCTTGCATGGGTGGCCGGTTTTGCAAAGGGAGACGGCGATGAAACAAAGCAATAAAACAGAATGGGCCATCTGGGGCGTGTGCGCCCTGTCGTTTGCCGTGACGCTGGCGCTGCTGCCTCTGCTGCCCGCACGCATCCCCGTCCATTGGAACGTGGACGGGCAGATCGACGGCTGGGCGGCACGCCCGGGAGCGTTTTTCGGCCCGGCCATGGGGCTGGGCCTGAGCCTTTTGATGAAATTTCTGCCCTACATCGACCCGCGCCGCCGCAGCTATGAAAAGTTCGGCCGCGCGTACGATGCGTTCCGGCTGGCGCTGGCGCTGTTCGTGCTTATCCTGCAGGGCGTTACGCTGTACGCTGCGTTTTATCCGGATGGACTGGATGTTTCCCGCATCATTGCCGCCTGTGTGGGCGCGCTGCTGTGCGTAGCGGGCAATTATATGCCCAAGTTCCGGCACAACTATTTCTGCGGTATCCGTACGCCGTGGACGCTGGCCAGCGAAACGTGCTGGCGGCGCACCCACCGCTTTGCGGGGCCGCTGTGGTTCTGGGGCGGTCTGGCGCTGGCGGCGGGCAGCTTTTTCCTCTCCGGCCGCTGGCTGGCCGCGGCCACGGCGGCTCTGGGAGCCGTGCTCGTCGTGCCCGCTTATCTTTATTCGTACTTTATTTATAAAAGCAGCGGTGAAGATTGATTTTGCCGCCGCGATGCGTTATACTATCCTTGGTTAAATTTGTGACAAGGGCTTGTCCTCTTTCACTGTGGGACCGATACGCGCTGGGCGGGCCAATGCGCTTGGAGCGCCCGCCCAAAACAGGAACGATTTTTTGGAGGGTAATGAATTATGCTGGTAAACGCTACCGAAATGCTGCAGAAAGCCCGCGACGGCCACTACGCCGTAGGCCAGTTCAACATCAACAATCTGGAGTGGACGAAGGCCGCGCTGCAGGCTGCGCAGGAAATGAACAGCCCCATCATTCTCGGCGTGTCCGAAGGCGCGGGCAAATATATGACAGGCTTCAAAACCGTCGCCGCCATGGTCAAGGCCATGATCGACACGCTGGGCATCACCGTGCCCGTGGCGCTGCATCTGGACCACGGCTCTTACGAGGGCGCCAAGGCCTGTGTTGAGGCCGGGTTCTCCTCCATCATGTTCGACGGCAGCCACTACGCCATCGACGAAAACGTGGCCAAGACCACCGAGCTGGTGGCTCTGGCTCACGAGAACGGCCTTTCCATCGAGGCCGAGGTCGGCAGCATCGGCGGTGAAGAGGACGGTGTTGTGGGCATGGGCGAGATTGCGGACGCCGCCGAGTGTGCGCGCATCGCTTCCCTGGGCATCGACTTCCTGGCCGCAGGCATCGGCAACATCCACGGTGTGTACCCGTCCAACTGGAAAGGCCTGGACTTCGACGCGCTGGAGAAGATCCACAACGCGACGGATCACATTCCCCTTGTGCTGCACGGCGGCACCGGCATCCCCGACGATATGATCAAAAAGGCCATCAGCCTGGGTGTTTCCAAGATCAATGTGAACACCGAATGCCAGCTCGCCTTCGCCAAGGCCACCCGTGAATACATCGAGGCCGGAAAGGACCAGCAGGGCAAGGGCTTTGATCCGCGCAAGCTGCTTGCGCCGGGCGCCGAGGCCATCAAGAACACCGTCAAGGAAAAAATGGAGTTGTTCGGCTCTGTGGGCAAGGCGTAAGCGCTGCCCACAGGCGCTCAGTACCTTTCAAAGCAACGGCAGAGCCCCCGGATTTCCCGCAATGGGAAAGCCCGGGGGCTTTTTCTGCACACCGGCGTATCTGCGTGCGGCGCCCCGCCAAAGCGCAAAAAAGCGGCGGCCCCATACGGAACCGCCGCCTGTGCCGGACATCCGGCTTATTTCGTCTGTACGCCGCCGATGAAGATTTTTTCCGGGTGCAGCGTCTCGTCCAGCACCAGTATGTCAGCGCGCTTGCCGGCGGTGATGCTGCCCAGCTCATCAAACAGGCCCACAGCCTGCGCCGGGTTGATGGTAGCCGCGCGCAGCGCCGCGTCCAGGGGCACGCCGAAGCTGACGGCGCGGCGGAAGCATTCGGCCAGGCAGGTAGCGCTGCCCGCGATGGTGCCGTCCTCCAGCGTGGCCTTGCCGTCCGTCATATACACAGTCTGGCCGCCCAGCGAATACACGCCGTTGGGCATGCCCGCGGCGCGCATGGAATCGCTGATGAGGCACACGCGCTCGGCGCCGAACCAGCGGAACACACTGCGCACCACAGCCGGATGCAGGTGGATGCCGTCGGAGATCATCTCCACATGGGCCGCGTCATCGCTGGCCGCGCCCACGACGCCCGGGTCGCGGTGGTTGAACGGCGGCATGGCGTTGAACAGGTGCGTCACATGGGATGCGCCCGCGGCAAAGGCCGCCTTGGCCTGGTCGTAATTGGCCGTGGTGTGCGCAATGGACACCACGCATTTTTTGCTGGCCCGCTCGATGAAAGGCACCGCACCCGGCAGCTCCGGCGCAACGTCGATGAGCTTGATGGCGTCGCCGGACAGCTCATACAGGCGGTCAAACATCTCGATCTCCGGGTCCACAATGTATTTTTCCGCCTGAGCGCCCTTTTTCGCCTTGTTGAAGAAGGGCCCCTCCATATTGATGCCGCGCAGCACGGCGCCGCCGGTCTCTTTGTTGATGTAGGGCTTCGCAATGTTGAAGATATTGGTGAGGATGGGCTCGTCGAAAGCCATCGTGGTGCCGCAGAAGGCCGTTACGCCCTCGCCGCCCAGATAGGCGGACATTGTTTCGATGTGCTCCGCGCCCGCGTCGCAAAAATCAGAGCCTTTGGAGCCGTGGATGTGGATATCCACAAAACCCGGGGTGACGTATTTGCCGGAAACGTCCACTGCGTCGGGGCCGTCCAGCGTGCCGGGGGCAGCCACCTGAGCGATCTTTCCGTCCGCGATCTCCACGTCCGCCAGCACAAAGCGCGCGTCTTCGGTGAAAACAAGGCCGTTTTTCAGGATCATATTGATACACTCCTTTGATTGATCGTATGGTCTTGCGCGCCGGGTAGGGCGCGCGGATTTCCCTGCTTTCATTATAACGTTTTTTTCGGCGCGCAAAAGTTTTTTTTGCAAAAAAAGCGCTTTGTGCCAAGATTGCATATGATACGGCAAAACGCGCAAAGGCCGCCCGGTGCCGGGCGGCCTTTGCAGGCGGGGCGGCGGCGCGGCCCGGCAGGGCCGCGCCGCTTCCGCGGAAAAGGGGGAAACGGGCTCACACCTTCCGGCCTACGGGGATGGTGCCGCAGCAGTTCCAGGTGTAGTCCATGGGGTGGGCGATGATACGCACACGGAAGGTGCGCCCTGTGCACATGCCGTTGTTGCAGCCGCATGCGTCCGGGTCTTCCGGCAGAACAAAGGGCACGCACATCACATGTACGTCGCGGCAGCCTGAGCCGGTGTGGGCGGGGATCGTCAGTACCTTGAAGCCGCGGGAAGCCTCGATGCCGTCATCCATCAGCTCTGTTACAATAATGCCGACGGAGGTGCGGCGGTGCGGGCAGATGTCGTGCAGTACGAAGTCCACCTGAAGGATACGGCCCAGATCCGTCATGATGATGTCCCCGGCATCGACGAATATGGAATCCTGACAGGGGTCGGCGTGGACGTCGATGGGTTCCGGGCACTCCGGCACGATGATGGAACCGCAGTCTACCGTTACAAAGGGGGATGGGAATTCTACGACAGAGCCTTCATCGTCGGTGAGCTGGATGGAATCGTTCACTTCGATATGCCCGCCTGAGCCGGACATATGGCGCACCGTGAACATCAGCTCCGCAGTCTCCTCTTCACTGTCCGCCAGTTCGGAGATATACCAGTGGATGATCTGCGAACTCTCCAGCTCCGCTTCGCCGATGAGCGGCGGCTCGAAGCCGATGATGGCAAATTCTGTGCTGATGATATCCTCAATGTGAATATTCGTCGCGCCCGGCCCGGCGATGGTATCGGCCAGATCGTGGAATGCACGCTCCAATTCCTCTTCATTTGGGGTGGTAATGACGTGTTCGTCCACAGGTTCGCTGGCCCAGCTGCGCAGTGTTTCCTCGTTCAGGCCTGTGCGGCCCACCAGGCCGATGCAGTAGATCTCCACATCGTCGTCGCGCAGCGCGGCGGCTATCGGCGCCGGGTCCGGCCCGACGGTCGTCTCGCCGTCGGTGAAAATGACCAGCACTTTTTTGCGCATGGTAGCGCCGAACAGTGTTCCCGCCTGAGTGAACGCATCGGCGTGGTTGGTATTACCCTGCGCCTGCAGCGCGTCTACCGCCTGCTTCAGCACTTCCACATCCTCGGTGAGCGGCACGTCTATGCTTGCCGTGCCCGCAAAGCTTACGATGCCGATACGGTTGCCGTTGGCTAGCCTTCCCATGCGTCCGCCAGTGCGTTTCATGACGATGTCGATAAACTCCTTGGCCCCCGCTTTCAAATGCATCATCGGGGTGCCCGTCATGCTGCCGGAACGGTCCAAAACAAGCGCGATATCCACGGGATTGTTGACGACGTCCGGCTGCGCCGTAACGCTGAGCGTTACGTTCAGAATGCCGTCGCAGTCGATCCTCTCTTCGCTGAGGATTTTGTCTACATGTGTGATACCCATACTGATTTCCTTTCATCAGCGGCCGGGCCTGCACCCGCTCGCCGCGTTTTTTCGGGGCGCACCCGGCACGGCTTTTCCACCCGCGCCCCGTGTGCCCCATTGGCTTCTGCGCTATCGTATGCGTCCGATGGGGACGTTGTGCCGCCGGACAGGGATACCGCATTCGGATGGGGTTCCCATTTTTCCCGCCGCAGTGGATTTTGCGGGCGCAAAACGCGCGCATCGTCGTTTTCCAGACGGGTTTATGATATAATAGACGCAGCAGCCAAAATTTCTGCCTGCTGCTGCGGCGCGCCGGGCAGGGCTTGTGAGGGAATGGGAATGCAGTTAAAAGATATTAAAAAAGAGGGGATTTTTACCACCTTATATTATGAGTTGACCTGGAAGATCGGCTGGGAGCAGCTGCTCTCCATTCTGGATGTTGTGATCCGCACCGATTTTCAAGAAAAGGGATTCCAATCCCTTGCGGTGGGTATGATCGCCGGAACAAGTCCACAGGATGTCACCAGGGACGTTTTGGCAAACGGCGGCGACATCAGACGGTCTGCTTTTGCCAAAGGGGAATCCGGTTATGCAGTGTTGACCGGCTATTCGCATCTCATGAAAGTTACAATGCGGATCATCGTCTGGAACCAGAGCGACCGCTTTATACTTCAATTGGCCGACGACCGGGCAATCGACAAGGATGGCAAGCACTCCTATGATAAATATGCCGACAGCATTGAAATTCTGGCGCATATTGATTATGCTAAAAAACAGCCTGCGGCTGTTTTTTAGGACATGCGGACCGTCCCCGGCCCGCGGCCATCCGGATAAGTTTTTGTTGCGGAGCAATAAAAACAGGGATAATGATAACGTCGCAGCCAACGCTTTGGGCGGAACAAGCCGCCAGCTGCTTTGAAAAGCCTGTTTGTGTGCATTGTATGGAAAGGGGAGCATCATGAAAAACGATATCGACGATCTGCTGAACAGCGTGTTCGGTTCGCGCACGCTGCGAACCGGCGGGCAGGCGGCCGGCCGGGACAAGCCGGAAGCGCCGCGCCTGACGCTGGAGCCTGAACCGAAGCAGCCGTCCCCGCGCGGCCGGAGCCCACAGCGCCGTACCGCGCCGGGACGGCCCGCGGCGCCCTCTCGCGGCGCTTCGCGGGAAGACGCACGCCCCAAGGCGGACGTACCAGTCATTGACTTTGACGCCATCGGAAAGCAGCCCTCCCGGGGAGATCTCCACGCCGCGCCGGACTTTGCCGCCATGGAACGCCGGGCCGCAAACGCCGCGCGGGAGCTGGAGGCTCTGGAGCGCGCGGCTCCACGCACGGGCGCGGCGCTGGACGAGGCCATCGCGCGCCAGCGAAAGGAGATCGAGGCCCTGAACCGCAGCGCGCTGGAGGACATCCACCGCATCGGGCGTGAGCTGGAGACTCCTGAAGTGCGCGGCCTTGCCGGCGGGTCCGCACAAGAGGCGGCCGCGGCTCCCCTGCCCAACCACGCCGCCCCGCGGGGCAAGGCGGGGCTGGAGGGCTTCGACGGGTTGGCCGAAGCGCTGGGCGGAACCGTACTGGGTCAGCCGGATTATCTTCAAAAGCTGGTCATCGCGCTCAAGCGGCCGTATGTGATGGGCCACGAGGGTGAAAGCGCGCGCAACGCTTTCCTCGTCACCGGTCCGGCGGACACAGGCAAGCATCTGAGTCTGTGTGCCGCCGCAGAGGAACTGGCCCGGCGCGGCGTGTTCGTCAGCGGGGATATCTCCTGGATGGATCTGTCGCTGTACCCAACCGCCGCAGAGGAAAAGCTTTTTTTGCAGGATCTGTATATGGCGCTGGCCGCCAAGGGCGACATCGTAGTGTTCGAACACTACGAGCGCTGCCAGCCTGCGTTCCTGACGGTCCTGTCCAATCTGGTGCAGCGGGGCAAAAGCCCGCTGGCCGGGCGCTACGTATTGCAGAACGGCCGTCTGGTGGACGCGGGCAACGCCCTTGTCACCGACGCCGTGGGCGCGCTCACACCACGGGGCAAATACCTTGTGCTGCTCAGCGAGGCCCCCGTTGCCAAACTGGCGGACAGCTTCGGCGCGCCGTTTGTTTCGGCGCTGGGAGATATCTGTGAGACGGCCGCCCTCACGCCCGAAAGCTTGTCCGCTGTGGCGAAAGCGGAATTTGACAAGCTGGCTGCCCGCGCGCAAAAGGCGCTGGGCTTCACCGTCACAGCCGGGGATGCGGCACTGCTCCTCGCTGCCGAAAGCAGCGGACGCGCCAAGGGCGCGCAGGGCGTGCTGGCATTCTGGGACCGCGCCTACCGCGCGCTGGCCCAGTACCGGCTGGAACACGACGACGCACCCAAAGCCGCCGCGCTGGGCGCAGCGGACGGCCGCCTGACTGCAGACTTCGGCGCAGGCCCGGCGGATCTGCTCTCCCTGCTTCCTGAAGCTTACCAAGGCGAGGTGGAAGCTGTAAAGGCAGAATTGGACGGCATCGTAGGCCTTGCAGCCGTAAAGGAATACGTACTCAGTTTGGAGGACAATTTTGCCGTGCAGGCGCGGCGCAAAGCCGCCGGTCTCAAGACGGCCAGCGTTTCCATGCATATGATCTTCACCGGGAACCCCGGCACAGGCAAAACTACCATTGCCCGGCTGGTGAGCCGTTACCTGAAGGCCATCGGGGTGCTGAGCGGCGGGCAACTGGTGGAAGTGACACGCGCCGACCTTGTGGGCCGTTATGTGGGCCACACCGCACCGCTCACCACACAGGTGCTCAAATCCGCCGTGGGCGGCGTGCTGTTCATCGACGAAGCATACAGCCTGTACCGCGGAAAAGACGACAGCTTCGGGCTGGAGGCCATTGATACGCTGGTCAAAGGCATGGAGGACCACCGGGACGATCTCATCGTTATCCTGGCCGGCTATTCCAAAGAGATGGCCGAATTTTTGACGGCCAACAGCGGCCTGAAAAGCCGTTTTCCAAACATCATTGAATTCCCCGATTATACCGGCGAAGAGCTGCTGGCCATTGCAAAGCTGCAGGCGGGCGGCAAGGGGTATACGCTGGACGAGCGCTGCGACGCAAATCTGCTGGCCTATTTCAACGCCGTGCAGCTCACCCGCGCGCGGGACGCAGGCAACGGGCGGCTGGCCCGCAACAAAGTGGAGGAGGCCATCCTCAACCAGTCCCGCCGCCTTGTGGCCCAGCCCGAAGCAGACCTTTGCCTGCTGCTGCCCGAGGATTTCCAGTTGGACGATGTGGGCGGAATATAAACAGTCCTCCGCAGGTCTGCCTGCGTTTTTATAGATATCTGACAAGCAAAGGAGATGTTCACTATGCGAAAATATCAGGCTCTTTTTTTTCGCAATAAGACCGGGAGGGTCCTGCAATGCTGACCCTTCGCACCAAGGGAGGCTGTCATGATAAAATTGACGCAGATAGACGAAACAAATTTTCTGGAATGCTTTGCGCTACGGCTGGGCAATGGGCAGGAGCGCTTTGTCTCATCCCCCATCCGCAGTCTGGCACAGGCTTATGTGTACCGGGACCAGTGTATGCCCTTCGGCATTTACGCCGGGGACAAGATGATCGGATACGTCATGGTTATTTACGACCGTGAGGAACAGACCTACAATATCTGGCATTTCATGATCGACGCGGCGCACCAGCGAAAGGGGTACGGCAAAGCTGCTTTGGCGCAGGTGATCCGATATATCAAAACAAAGCCGTTTGGGCCGTCCGGCACGGTGCTGCTCACCTGCAGCCCGGAAAACCAGGCAGCGTACGCCCTGTATACAGATTTTGGCTTTTGCCCAACGGGACGGTGCGACGGAAAGGAACAGGAGCTTTGCCTGAAGCTCGCCCCGGCGCGGCCGAATACGGAAATCAAAGTATAATACGCCAACAGAAAACGCGCCCCGCAGGCCGGATATATTTCGGATGCGGGCGCGTTTTTATTGTAGAGGAACCACCGGTTTTGCATATGCGTGCAAAGCCCTGTATTACCGGCATGCGCGCCCGGTGGCACAAGTACGGTCCGCCAGCCGCAAAAATTTTACTGCCGGCTGCCCGCAAGCGGGCTTATTCCAGCATCGTCAGATGTTTTCCCGCTCTGTTTTCCTCCATCCGGTTTTGATGTGCTCCACGATTTTTACCGCATCCTTTCCTGCGATATTTTGGCGCAGCCGCAATGGTGATATTTGCAAATCCAGCTCGTATGCGATAACGCATTTACATCATTCAGCTGAATCGGATAAGCAGAAGCAGGTGCTTTCGCACCGGCTCGCCTGTTATGGCCTGTGCTGCGGTATGAGCCAGCAGCTTGTCTGCAATCGGGTCTGGGCTTGTAGCTTTCCTTCCTATTGTATATCCTCCCTTTTTGCCTTCGACCGTACCAGAAGACTGCTGCAGAAATTAAAAAAGAGCACTTCTCAGATGAACTCTAAGAAGTGCTCTCATAGCATTGCTAAACCTGTAGCTTATTCGTTTGAACTCCGTCATTCTTCATAACGATGCATTATTCTTCAACAATTTGCTGTCAAAATGCTGTCATCCACAGTTTGACAGCACAGAGCTTCGCAGCATATAGGGCAACACCGCACAATTCACGGCTGATGCCTTAAGCGTCGTCTCGCTTGCAGATTTTCCGGCAACTGTCACAAAAATCTGTCGGCGCGGTTCGACACTTAGAATTGTGCGGTGTTGCCATAGTTGTTTTCCATTGCGAATTCAACTATAGATTATGGTTTTATCAGTCGATGGGTTTCATCGTGGGGAAAAGGATGACCTCGCGGATGGTACTGGAATTCGTCAGCAGCATCACACAGCGGTCGATGCCCATACCCATGCCGCCCGTCGGGGGCATGCCGTATTCCAAAGCCGTCAGGAAATCCTCGTCCAGCATCTCGGCCTCGTCGTCGCCGCGCTCACGCTGCTCCGCCTGCTTAACGAAGCGCTCGCGCTGGTCGATGGGGTCGTTCAGCTCGGAATAGGCATTTGCCATCTCACTGTGGCAAATAAACAGCTCGAAGCGTTCCGTCAAACGCTTGTCCTGCGGGCTGCGCTTTGTCAGAGGAGATACCTCCACCGGATACATTGTGATGAATGTGGGCTGAATGAGCTTTTCCTCCACACGCTGGTCAAAGCAGGCGTACAGCGCGTTGCCCCAAGTGGGCTCCGCCGCCTCCGGCAGCTCCACACCGATGGCTTCGGCCGCGGCAACCGCCTGGGCATTGTCGGAGATGGCGCCGAAGTCGATGCCTGCATACTCCTTCACGGCGTCCACCATAGTCAGGCGGCGCCAGCCCGGCGTAAGGTCGATCTTTTCGCCCAGCCACTCCACCTCATAGCCGCCCAGCAGCTCCAGCGCGGCCGAGGAAAGGATCCCCTCGGCAATGTCCATCATCGTATGGAAATCCGCATACGCCTGATACAACTCCACGGTCGTAAATTCCGGGTTATGCTTCGGGTCCATGCCCTCGTTGCGGAAAATACGGCCGATCTCATACACGCGGTCGATGCCTCCTACGATCAGCCGCTTGAGCGGCAGCTCTGTGGCGATACGCATATACATATCAATATCCAGCGTGTTGTGGTGGGTCACGAAAGGACGCGCCGCAGCCCCGCCTGCGATGGTGTTCAGCACCGGCGTTTCCACTTCCATATAGCCGCGCTCATCCAGGTAATTGCGCATATGGCGAATAAATTTGGAGCGCACCTCAAACGTCTTGCGCACCTCCGGGTTGACGATCAGGTCCACATAGCGCTGGCGGTACCGCGCCTCGCGGTCCTTCAGGCCGTGGAATTTTTCGGGCAGAGGCAGCAGGCTCTTGCTCAGCAGTACGATCTCGGTGACATGCACGCTGATTTCGCCCATCTTCGTACGGAACACAAAGCCTCTGACGCCGATGATATCGCCGATATCAAATTTCTTGAACGCCTGATACTCCTCCACACCCACGTCGTCCCGGCGGACATAAAGCTGGATGTTGCCCGTGGTGTCCCGAAGGTCCGCAAAGCTGGCCTTGCCCATCACGCGCTTGCTCATCATGCGGCCCGCCATGCACACGCTGCGGCCCTGTTCACCCTCGGGCACGTCCACAAAGCTCTCTTTCACCTCGGCGGCAAAATCCGCCTGGGGATAGCTTGTCAGCTCAAAGGGGTCGTTTCCGGCCTCCTGCAAGCCGCGCAGCTTTTCGCGCCGGATGGCGACCAGCTCGTTATACGCCTGCTCACTCACTTCTTCGGCTACGGCCCCGATCTTCTGCTGGGCTGCCTCCAACGCATTGCCCAACTGTTCCAACGTTTCGTTTGCCATGCTTGTCCTCCAACATCTCGCAATTTGTCCCATCCAGTATAGCACAAAATATAACACAAAAACAGGTGCTTTCGCACCTGTTTTTGAAAAAAGACTGATTTTGTGCGGCTTACAGCTCTGCTCGGCCGATCTCCATCACTTCGTACTGCACAACTGCGCCGCTGGGCAGCGTGATATCCACCTTATCGCCCACGGAATGGCCAATAAGGGCCGCTCCGATGGGAGATTCATCCGAGATCTTTCCGTTCACCGGGTCAGCCTCGGTGGAACCGGTGATATCGTATTCGTCTTCATCCCCGTCTTCATCCTTGATGCGCACATGACTGCCGACGCTGATATGGTCGGTAGAAAGCTCGTCCTCGGTGACGACGCGGGCATGCTTGAGCATTTTTTCCAAAAGTGCGATGCGGCCTTCCACAAGGCCCTGCTCGTTTTTGGCTTCGTCATATTCACTGTTTTCGGAAAGGTCGCCGTAGCCGCGGGCCACTTTGATCTTTTCGGCCACCTCTTTGCGCTTGACGGTTTTCAGCTGTTCAAGCTCGTCCTCCAATGCACGCAAGCCGGCATAGGTCATGACAATTTCTTTTTCCAAGGTCTCCGGTCTCCTTCACAGATATTGGTACCGCGCCGCGCCACAGTACAAAATGTGGGGCACTTGTACAATATGGGTTATTATAGTGTTTTTGCTTTTGGCTGTCAAGCGGAAAACCAAAATTATACAAATTGCACCAGTAAATGGGGATTTCTTTGTATATTACGGCTGAACAGACATTTTTTGCGAGCCTGTTCCGTTCCCTTGTATACAATGGGCGGCGGCAGACGGGCGTACACAAACACCGTCCTGCTGTAAAATCCCCCTGATGCTGCTATTTTATGCATCGTCCGGACAAAAGAGAACCACAGGAGGGAAAATCATCTCCCTCCTGTGGCGGTTTTCCGCTGGTATTGGGACGTTACTCCTCGTCGTCCTTCATATCAATGAACTTCTTCGCTTCCTCGATGACCTTCGGCTCCAAATTGGAGGGCAGCGGCTCATAGCGGGTGAATTCAAATACAAAGCTGCCGCGTCCCTGCGTGAGCTGGCGCAGATAGGTGGTGAAATCATGCATCTCACTGACCGGCACGTCGGCTTCCAGCGTCTGCTGACCATCCTCGGCCGGATGCATGCCCAGCACGCGGCCGCGCCGCTTTGTCACCTCGCCCATGATGTCCCCCAGCACATCGCCCGGAACAGTAGCCATCAGGTTGCCGATGGGCTCCAGCAGCACGGGGCCAGCCTCGGGCAGCGCAGCCTTGTAGGCCAGCTTCGCAGCCATCTTAAACGCCATTTCGGAAGAATCCACCGGGTGGTAGCTGCCGTCCAGCAGCGTGGCCTTCAGGCCCACCACGGGGTAGCCGGCCAGCACGCCGTGGCGCACGGCCTCCTGCAGGCCTTTTTCCACCGCCGGGAAATAGTTCTTGGGCACGCTGCCGCCGAACACGTTCTCGGCAAATACAAACTCTCCCTCGTCCGTCGGCTCGAATTCGATCCATACGTCGCCAAACTGGCCGTGACCGCCCGTCTGCTTCTTATGGCGGCCCTGCGCCTTACATTTCTTACGGATGGATTCACGGTATGCGATACGCGGCTCGGTGAGGCTCACCTCCACGCCAAACTTGCTTTTGAGTTTGGCGCACACCACATCCAGATGCTGCTCTCCCAAACCGGATATCACCTGCTGCACCGTCTCGGTGTTGACGGCGTACCCCAGCGTCGGGTCCTCTTCCATCAGGCGCTGCAACGCGCCGCTGATCTTGCTCTCGTCGCCTTTCTGCTTTACCTTGATGGCCATGGACAGCGTAGGCCGGGGGAACTCGGGGCGCGGCAGGCTCACCACACGGCCCGGCGCACACAGCGTGTCGCCCGTCTGCGCGGCAGGCAGCTTGGTAATGGCACCGATGTCGCCCGCGCCGATCTCCGCCGCATCCGTCTGCTTTTTTCCTTTCACGAACACCAGCTTGCCCATACGTTCGGGCTCGCCCGTGCGGCTGTTTACCACCGGAGAGTCCGCCTTGAGCGTGCCGCTGACAACCTTGACATAGCTCATCTTACCCACAAACGGGTCTGCTACTGTTTTGAATACATATGCGCACAGCGGGTCTTTCGCCTCGCAGGCGATCTCCACTTCGTTTCCGTCGCGGTCCGCCGCAACGCACCCAGCGCCGCGCGCTGCGCTGGGCAGCAGCTTTTTGATGTAGCGCAGCACCATGTCCGTACCCGCCAGCGCAGTGGAGCAGCCGCAGAGTACCGGCGTGATGGCGCCCGTTTTAACGCCTACGCGCACACCCTCCGTCAACTCCTCCTGCGTGAAGGGCTCACCCTCGAAGAATTTCTCCATCAGCGCGTCATCGGTCTCGGCCACAGCCTCGCGCATGGCCTCGATCAGCCCGTCCTCCCGATGGCCGTATTTGGGCATAGGCACTTCGCGGGCCGTGCCGTTGACGTAGCTGTACGCCTTGGATTCGATCAGGTTCACAAACACGCGGCCGCCGGCCTGCTCGATGGGCACGACCACCGGACAGATGGACGGGCCGAACTCCGCTTTCAGCTCTTCAAATACTTTATAGAAATCGGCATGCTCGGCGTCGATTTTAGAGATGTAGATCATACGGCTCTTGCCGTGTTTCAGCGCCAGCTTGTACGCCTTCTGCGCACCGACGGTGAGGCCGCTGCGTCCGGACACTGTAATGAGCACGCTCTCGGCGGCGCGGATGCCCTCGTGCAGACCCAGCTCAAAATCAAACAGACCCGGCGTGTCGATCAGATTTATTTTTACGCCGTCATACTCGACAGGCGCTACGGCCAGCGACAGGGATGCGCGGCGCTTGGCCTCCTCGGGGTCGTAATCGCATACGGTGTTCCCGTCTTCCACACGGCCCAGGCGGTCGGTGCTCTTGGCGGTAAACAGCAGCGCTTCGGCGAGGCTGGTTTTCCCGGCGCCGCCGTGGCCCGCTATGAGGACGTTTCGGATGTGATCGTTTGCGTAATTCATAAACAACAACCCTCTTTTCCGCCCTGCGCAAAACGCATGGCAGCAACTTATACAAAAATAGTATCACAATCGCGTCGCTTTTTAAAGATAATGTTGTAAAAAAAGAAAGAATCTTACGTACAATCTTCCAGCATAAGATTGTATAGTTTGACAAGAGGTTTTCAACAATGGCTGCCCGGCGCAAACAATAAGCCGTCCTCGTGCCTGCGGCGCAGACAAAATGCAGAAAAACACATACCGCCGCGCTTTCGTCAAAAAAAGCTGGTATGCGGACGATGTGCATGATAAAATGATGCCACAAGGCGGGCCGGCACCAAAGGCGCCCGCGGAACATCGAGCCGGGCGCGTTCAGCCGTCCGGAGAAAGGGACGCGTTATGACGGCATATGAAAAAAGCCTGGAGGTCCTGCGCGAGCTTTTCGAAAAGGACTGCACCTTCGTATTGGCGACCACGCGGGAGAACGTTCCTTCGCAGCGGGTGGTGGACGCCTGTTATATGGGCGGCGCATTCTGGGTGGTCACGCACGGCCGTTCCGCCAAAGTGCGGGAGATGAAAGCAAACCCCTGTGTTTCGCTCTGCAGCAGTTTTCACACCTTTAAGTGCAAAGCCCATTTCATGGGACATCCGCTGCTGCCTGCCAACCAGGCGGCGCGCGAAGCGCTGGCGGGGGCGTTCGAGCCGTGGCACTTTGCCTGCAACGATGAAGGCGACTCCAACCTGTGTTATCTGCGCATCGTACCGGAGAGCGGTTTTTTCCACAAGGACGGGACAGGCTACCGGGTGGATTTCATCAACGGGACGGCGGCGGAATTCCCCTTTACAGCTCAGGTCGAAATGGCTTTACAGCCGCGCGCAAATATTCCGGTATTCTGAAAAGGGCGGGAGCACACAAGGCTCCCGCCCTTATATTACATCTATAAAAGCCTCAGACGACAAACCCGCCGTTGGGCGCCAATACCTGCCCCGTGAAAAAAGCGCCCGCGTCCGATGCGAGAAACGCGACGGCAGCGGCCACGTCCTCCGGCGCGCCCAGACGGCACAGCGGCGTTTCCTCTGCAAGCGCCGCCTTATCCTCCGGGGAGAAAACAGCCATCATATCCGTTTCCACTACGCCCGGCGCCACACAATTTACCGTTATTCCGCTTGGGCCTTCCTCCTTGGCCAATGCCTTGGTAAAGCCGATAAGCGCCGCCTTTGCCGCGGAATAGTGCACCTCGCAGGAGGCCCCCACCTGCCCCCACATGGAAGAAATATTGATGATGCGGCCCCACTTTTGGCGTATCATATGCGGCAGCGCGGCCTGGCAGCAGTGGAACGCGCCTTTCACGCATACGCCGAACATGGCGTCCCACTCAGCCGCAGTGATATCTGTGAACAGCTTCTGCTGTGCAACGCCCGCATTATTGACAAGGATGTCCGCCGGCCCCAGCGTCTGCTCTACCTGCGCAAACATCGTGCGCACCGCCGCTTCGTCAGAGACATCTGCACAGAATACTGCCGCCGTGCCGCCCGCAGCGCGGATACGAGCCGCCACGCTTTCGGCACTGTCCCGCCGGGTGCGGCAGCACACGGCCACACGGCACCCCTGCGCGGCCAGCGCCAGCGCTGCGGCTGCGCCGATGCCGCGGGAAGCTCCTGTCACGATTGCGGTTTTTTCCATTTCGGCTTGCTCCCCTCTCTGCGCCTGCGGCGCAGCTCTTCAAAAAACGCCGCCAGCAGCGCGGCGCATTCGTCCTCCAGCAGCCCGCCCTCCACCTGGGGGCGGTGATTGAAAGGCAGCGCAAACAGATCCGTTACGCTGCCGCAGCAGCCCGCCTTTGCATCCCGTGCGCCGTACACGACGCGCTTGATACGGCTGTTGACGATGGCCCCTGCGCACATGGGGCACGGCTCCAGCGTCACAAATAACTCGCATTGCCACAGCCGCCAGCCGCCCAAAGCGCGGCATGCCGCGTCTATGGCCAGCAGCTCGGCGTGATGCGTGGCATTCTTGCCGGTCTCCCGCGTGTTGTGTGCCACCGCCACAGGCTCCCCGTCCTTCGCCACTACCGCGCCTACAGGCACCTCGCCCAACGCAGCGGCTTTTTCCGCTTCGGCCAGCGCCAGACGCATCAACGTGATATCATCCATATGAAACCAACTTTCCTTATTTCGCGAACAGCGGCCATGCCGCGCGCAGCGCCATGCACGCCATCACCAGCGGGAACAGCGGCGCAGACGCCAGGCGCTCCAGACGGCTCTGGCGGTTCTTGGGGTCGTATACCCGGGGGATGGGCCTGAAACGGCGCATTACGCCCAGGCGGCGAATGGCCGCAAGACACACCACGGCCCCCACGCAGAACACGGCCACCAGGTATCCCGCAAACGCAAAGGCGGACACGCCGTCCATCTTCTGCGCCGCATATAAAAAAAGAAACGACATTGTGTTATAAGCAAAGTGCAGCGCCATTCCCAGCGCCAGAGAGCCGGTACAGTAGGCCGCCAGCCCCATGAGCACCGACAGGATGAACAGAGACGGCATCTGCGCGATATCGCCGTGCAGCAGCGTGAACACCACACTGGATACAACGATGGAAAACCATGTTCCCCAGCGGGAAAGCACTGCCTGCATGGCGCCGCGCACCAGCAGCTCCTCCAGTACGGCGGGTACCACACACATGCCGATGAAATACAAAAACGTGGCAAATCCGCTTTGTGGCAGACGGATGGCCTCCGGCGCGCGGTACCGGGTGAACGCGGCCAGCAGCCGCTGCAAAAGCGTAGTAAGCAGGCTGCATAGAAAGCCCGCCCCTAAAAACACCGGCACGAACAGCCACAGCCGCCCGTCCCGAGGCATCTGCACCGAAATCCGCAGGCGCATGGGCGTAGCGCGCACTCCCACGGCCAGCAGCCAGAACGCTGCCGCCAACCCGGCGGCGGGCAGAAGAACGTTGAATACGCCCAGCACCCACTCAGGCACAGCAATGGGGTTTTCCAGCGTAGCGCTTTTGTTGAACAGGCGCAGCAGCTGCCCTACGGCCAAACGCAGCAGCGCCGTGACGCCCAAATACACCGCCGCCGCCAGCGCCGTCAGGTTCGCCGCATAGCGCAGCGGGTCATTCTGTTGTTTGCGCGCCATCCCGCAGCCACCTCCCTCTGTTTATTCCGCCGGCCCGCGCGGGGCCCGCGCCGATGATATCCAGCTTCTATATTACAATATTCCGGCAAAAAAAACCACTGTGAAATCGCATCGCGTTTTCACAGCGGAAATATTTTTATGAAGGACTCACCGGGAGAAGCGGCGAATCAAAACAACCGCGCTGGTTCAGGCATATGCACGGGAAACGGAAGCGTAAACAGCCTCAGAGGTATCCTCCCCTTCGATCCACCCGGTGTAGGACACGCGGACCGTATCGCCTTTTTTCAGCTCCTCCGGAAAAGATTTTCCCGGCACAGCTTCAAATTTCAGTGTCCGGCCGTCGGCGGCGGCCAGCGTCAGTGCGGTATCGCTCACGGCACGCACCGTACCGAGCACGACGCTCTTATTGGCATCTTTCCGGGCCGTGACCTCCAGTGACAGAAGCTGTGCGGAACGGGTGGATTCCCCGCTGATGCAACCGGAATAAGTGACGCGCACACCATCTCCCGGCTCCACTCCGCCCTGCTGCCCGGTGAGGGATTTCCCCGTGTAGAAGGCAAGTACACGTCCGTCCGCCGTACATACCCCGATGCTGCCCTGTTTGCTGTTCACGGAACACACCGTGCCCCGCACAGCCTGTGCATCCGCCAGCTTTTCCGCCTGCACACGCAGCAGCATGGCATGGGATGTATCCTCCGGCGCGGCGCTGCCCGAATAGCTCAGCACCGCGCGGCTTCCCGCGCGCAGGCCATCCGGCATATCCACCTCGGCGAAGCCCAGCGCGAAGATATAACGTTCCCCTGTATCTGCCAAAAAGGTGATCGTATCCGCCTTTTCATCCACGGCGCGGATACGTCCCGCCAGGGTGAACACATCTCCCTCCGATACGCGCGCTGTCACACGGCTCACCACCGCGCCGTCCGGTGCGCCATCAAAATACACGCGCGCCCACATTCCCTCGCGTGGTTCGCCCTTCAGCGCACGTACGCTCCGGCCCGCCGCAAAGGTGTAGGTTTCACCGCCCGCCGTCCGAAGTGTGATGCTCTCTTCATCGAACGCCGTTACAACGCCGTCGGCCGTGCTCCCCATCGAAAGGGAGTCGGGCTGCGTTTCCTGCGCGGCCTCTATGCGCAGCAGCTTTACATTTCGGGCGTTGGTGTCCGTCAAAACGCCGTCGTACCAGATGCGCACATACTGGCCGGCCTGTACGCCGCCTTCTACCATGTCCTCGGCGCCGTCCATACGGAACACATACTCTCCGCCGCCTGCGGCACGGAGGATGAACTGTCCGTCCGAGGCGTCCAGTACCACGCCTTCTTCTTTTTTAGCTCCCTCGGGAAGCACCGTTCCCGCCTGAGGGTCCTGTATGGGCCGCCCTCCGCCGGACCCGGCGCATGCCTGCAGCCCCAACACCAGCATCAGGCACAGCGCTGCTGTCAGCACCGCTACACATCTTTTCTTCATTGCTCTCAAACCCACATCTGCAACCCTTCCTGCCAAACCTCCACGGTCCGCGGCATACTTTATCATTGTATGCAAAAACGGCACATGATATCCCGCCGCCGCAGTATCGCTGACATTGTCTTTCCATTATAGTAGACGCGCCCGCATCCGGTTTCATTTCAAAAAAAATCTTAAAAATCTATGACAATCTTCCAAGCACACCGGAACGGACCGTCGGAAGCATTTTTGCCGCGGCACAATAAAAAACGGCCATACGGATCGCTCCGCATGGCCGTTTTCCGGTTTTAAATCACTCGGCGTCCTCGCCGTCCGCTTCGCTGCCGGAGAGCAGCGCCTTCATCGAAAGGCTGATGCGCTTTTTCTCGAAGTCCACATCGGTGAGTTTCACTTCCACTTCCTGGCCTACGCTCAGCACATCGGAGACCTTCTCAACACGCTCGTTGGAAATCTCACTGATATGCACCAGGCCGTCGATGCCCGGCAGGATGCGCACAAATGCGCCGAACTTGGTGATGGACACCACGGGCGCCTTGAACACGCTGCCGATGGGATATTCGGCCTTGAATTTCTCCCAGGGATTGTCCTCGGCTTTCTTATAGCCCAGAGACACTTTTTTGTTCTCGGTGTCAATATCCTTGACGTACACATCGATGGTATCGCCGACGCTCACGACCTCGGACGGATGCTTGATGCGGTTCCAGGACAGTTCGCTGATATGCACCAGGCCGTCCACGCCGCCGATATCCACGAACGCACCGTAGTTGGTCAGGCTCTTGACAACGCCCGTGTACTGCTTGCCGATCTCCACATTGGCCCAGAACTCCTCGCGCTTGGCGTCGTTCTCGGCGGCCAGGACCTCGCGGATGGAACCCACGATGTGGCGGCCTTCGCACTGCTTCATCTTCAGGCGGACATTCGTTTTCACCAGGGCGGTATAATCCTCGCCATGGCGCAGCGTGGCCTGGGAGCGCGGCACGAACACGCGCACGTTATTCACCAGCACCACAACGCCGCCGGAGTTGGCCTCGGTGACGAAGCCCTCCAGGATCTCGCCGCTCTCGACAGCGGCGGCAACGGCCTCGCGGCCCTTGTTCTCATCCAGACGCTTTTTGGAAAGATAGACGACGCCTTCCTGGTCGTTTACCTTTGTTACGATGAGGTCGAGCTCGTCACCTTTCTTGACCAGATCCTCCGCTTTGGCGGACGGGTCATTGGTGAGTTCCTCGAGCTTGACGAAACCGGTCTGCTTCGTGCCGATATCCACCTGGATCTCGCTGGGGGAAACGCCGGTGACGATGCCCTTTACGACCTTTCCATTGTATACCGGCTTCAAGGAAGCGTCGATCATTTCCTCAAAGCTCAATTCCTCTTCACGAATTTCCTCGCTCATACTGCTCAGTACCTCCTCAATAATAGACGAGGGCGTGGATGCACCCGCCGTCACTCCCACCGTGCCTGCGCCGCGCCACCACGCGGGGTCCAGCTCCTGTGCTGTCTCCACGGCGGCGGCCTTTGTATGGCGCCCGGCAACGGATACGAGTTTCTGGGTGTTGGAGGACTGCCGCCCGCCGATGACGACCATCAGGTCGCATTGGCGCGCAAGGCACTCCGCCTCATGCTGCCTCGCCCATGTTGCATTACATATTGTATCAAATATGCTCGGATTTGTATATACTTTTTTGAGAAACTCTACGCATTCTTGCCACTTTTTCACCTCAAAAGTGGTTTGAGCTACCACAAAAATTCCATTTTTGGTATTTTCTGGAGTTAAAAGTGCTTTTAACTCCTCCAAATCGGCAAAAACAAATACACTGCCCCGTGTGTGTCCCACGATGCCCTGCACCTCGGGATGGTTTTCGTCGCCTGCGACCAGCAGGGTTTTGCCCTCCTCACCCGCCCTGCGGGCCAGGCGGTGGATCTTGGCCACAAAGGGGCAGGTGGCGTCATGCACCACAAGGCCCCGGGCCCCAAGCGCATCGTACACGCACTGCGGCACGCCGTGGCTGCGCACCACCACCTCGTAGCCGTCGGGCACCTGTTCGGGTGTATCCACGGTAACGGCGCCCCGGGCCGCAAGGTCCGCCACGCATTGAGGATTATGGATGAGCGGCCCCAGCGTAGCCACCCGCACGCCCTGCTCCAGCAGGCCGTAGGTGAGCTTTACCGCACGGTCCACTCCGAAGCAGAAGCCCGCCGTCTTTGCCTTAATGATCTTCATATCACAGCTCCTTGGAAAAAGGGCGCCGCAGGCAGCGCACTTTCTCTTTTACACTTTTATAAGTATTGCCGGTTTTCCTCCAGCAGCTTTTCCAGCTCTTCCGCCAGCAACGCCTTGCATTCGCGCAGGCGGGCGGCGCTGCGCGGCTCGCCCAGCTTCAATTTTTCCGCGGGGATCGGCTTGCCGAACACTACGGTGCAGCGGCCGAACACCCGCATTTTTCCGCCTTTGTAGATGATACGGCAGGGGATCATATCCACGCCCGCTTCGGCCGCAATGACAAATGCTCCGCTCTTCAGCTTACCCAGGTTGCCGTCCTTGGTACGCGTGCCCTCGGGGAAGACCAGCGCCCCGCGGCCCTCACGCACCTCGCGCACAGTGTTTTCCACCACTGTGGCGTCGCCCTTTCCCCGGCGCACACAAACGACGCCCACATGCCGCCAGGCCCAGTTCAGCAGGCGGCTGATCTCGAACAGCTCTTCTTTGGCCATGATGACCATGGGCCTGCCCCAAAACCGGGCAATAACGACGAATACAGGGTCGATGGCGGAGATGTGGTTGGGCGCGATGACGAAGCCCCTGTCATGGATGAGGTTCTCCCTTCCGATGACCCTGATCCGGAACGCGATGTGCCACACCAGCCACGCCAGCGGCACGATGATCCAGTAAAACCACATCGTTACCCCTCCTGCCCCAGACGCGCGCGGATGGTGGACAGCAGCAGCGCGAACGCATCGTCGAAGGTAAAGCCCGTGGTGTCCACGGTAACGGCATCCGCAGCGGGGCGCAGCGGCGCGGCGGCACGGTGGGTGTCGTTATAGTCCCGCCGTTCCACATCCGCCAGCACCTGCTCGTAGCTCACCCATTCCCCGCGGGCAATCAATTCATCGTAGCGGCGCCGGGCGCGGTCTCCCGCGCTGGCCGTCAGAAATATCTTCACCTGCGCACCGGGCAGCACCACAGTACCGATGTCGCGCCCATCCATAAGCACATTGTTATCCTTTGCCAATGCACGCTGGGCGTCCAGCAGGAACGCGCGCACCGACGGGTGTGCCGAAACATGGGATGCAGCCATGGACACCTCCTCGGTGCGGATGAGGCCGGAAACGTCCTCCCCGTTCAAAAACATATGCTGCACACCGTCCACATAGCGCATCTCCAGCCGGATGCCCGGCAGGAGCGCCGCCACGGCATCCTCATCCTCGGTGTCTGCGCCGCTGCGCAGCACATGCAGCCCGATGGTACGGTACATGGCGCCGGTATCGACATAAATGTAGCCAAGCTCTGCGGCAAGCCGCCGCGACAGACTGGATTTGCCCGCACCGGACGGGCCGTCGATGGCAATGGAAATCATATTTTTCTCCTCTTCCCCCCAGGACGCTCCGCACTGCGGCATGCGCCCGGTCATGATTGACAGCCGTCCGGCCGATTACAGATGGCTTGCCGCCGCATATGCTGTGGCGAACGCGATTCCCAGGTTGTAGCCGCCCGTGTACGCGTCCACATCCAGCACCTCGCCCGCGAAATACAGCCCCGGACACAGCTTGCTCTGCATTGTTTTGGGGTCCACTTCCTTTACGCTGACGCCGCCGCTGGTAACGACGGCATGGGCAAGGTCGCCCTTTCCGGCCAGCTCGACCGGGAACGCTTTCAGCAGCTCCACCAGGCGCCGGCGCTCCTCCCGAGTGATCTGGTTCACCTTGCGCTGCGGGTCCATGCCCCACATATCCAGCATCACAGGCTGCATGGAGGCCGGAAGCAGCTTCACAAGGCAGTTCGCAGCCTCCCGGTTCGCAAGAAGCGCAAAGTCCTCGGAGACGCGCTTATAAAGCTTTTCCGGCGGCAGCGCAGGCTTGAGGTCAATACAGACGCGGTAGCCGTATTTTTTCATATCCCGGATGTGTGCGCTGGCGGAAAGCACCAGCGGCCCGGACATGCCGAAATGCGTGAACAGCATCTCACCCTGCTCGCAAAACAGCGCCTTTTTTCCTTCGTACAGTGTGAGCGCCACATTTTTAAGGGAAAGACCCATCATACGCCTGCACACCCCTCCGCGCTCCACCAGGGAAACAAGGCTCGGCTCCGGCGGCACTACGGTGTGGCCCGCCTGCCGTGCGAAACGGTAGCCGTCGCCCGTGGAGCCCGTCACCGGATAAGACACGCCGCCCGTTGCCACGAGCACGGCCCCGGCACGCAGCGCTTCGCCGCTCTGCAGGCGCACGCCCGTGCAGCGACCGTTCTCCAACATCAGCTCCCGTGCGCCCTCGTACCGCAGACGCGCACCCTTCGCCCAGCGCAGCAGAGCGTCCAGCACGTCCTGCGCGCGGTCGCTCTGAGGAAATACCCGCCGCCCCCGCTCCGTTTTAAGCGGCACGCCCAGCCCTTTTTCCAGCAGCTCCATCACGAAAGCGGGCGGGCAGGCGTTGAGCGCCGAATACAAAAAACGCGGATTGCGGCGCACATTTTTCAAAAACTCATCCGGACCGCAGTTGTTGGTGACATTGCACCGCCCCTTGCCTGTAATGAGCAGCTTTTTGCCCGGCGCGTCCATATGCTCCAGAACCGTGACGCGTTTGCCCGCGTGCACGGCAGCGCCGGCGGCAAACAGCCCGGCCGCGCCTGCTCCGATGATGATACAATCCTCCATGGCTTATCCTTCCCGCACGACGACAGTCCGCCGCGCGACCTTTTCGGCATCTTTTGCATCAGGGAAGCCGTCCGGGACGGCCTCAGCAAAAACGCGGCGGAGTTTTGTCCCCGAAGCCGCGTTTGAGAAAAGCGCAAGCACGGCAGACCAAAATATCCGCGAAATGTGCAGCCGCCCGGACCGGACCGCGCATCAAACGCCCGCCACGCTTTTGGCTGGCGGGGAACTGCCGCGGTTTTCCGCGATGCAATATTTCAGGCCCATGCGCAAAAGCGCATCAGCGCACGAAGTGCGCGCAGCCGCGCAAGCGGCGGGTTTGAGGTTATTATACCATCAATCCCCTTGTGCAACAACCGTTTTCCCTCAGCTCCCGCGGCAGCCGGCCGCCATATGCCAGACATTATTATAACGGCCCGTGCAGAAATACTCAACCTCTCATGCTTATTTCACCCTTCAGCACGCACATGTGCCGCCCGTGTTGCGCACGCAGTACTTATAGTGATATAATAATATACAATTGTGGCCATAGCCGTGTGCGGTACATCTGCACGGCTGCCAAGCAAACGGCGCCCGGCCCCGGCGCGCCGCAAAAGGAGACAAGCCATGTCGAAACTGAAAAAGCTGCTGCCGAAGCGGGATCTGCGCGCACGGTGGCTGTGGGTACTGGCGCTGGCCCTCACTGCCGTCAAGCTGGGCCTGTGCAGCTTCCAGCTCATCGTCGCCTCGCCGGATCTTTCCCCCATCGACGACACGCTGATGTTCAACCTTGCCAAGAGCATCTCCGCCGGGAACTGGCTGGGAGAATACGATTGGCTCACGTTGGGCAAGCATTCGTTTTATGCGCTCTGGCTGGCGTTTTTGAACCTGCTGCACGTCAACATCGTCGTAGGCGGTCAGGCGTTGTTCGCGGTGAGCTGCCTGGTGCTGCTGGCGGCGCTGAAGCCCGTGATGCGCACAAACTGGGGACGGCTGTTCGTATTCGCCGTCACGCTGTATACCCCGGCCTCCTGGGCGGAAAATACGCTGCGCGTCTACCGCGACAATATCTATCCCTCCCTGGTGCTGCTGGCGCTGGCAGGACTATTGGGCGCATTCACGCGCTTTCGGGAAAAACCGCTGCGCGCGCTGCCTTATTATGTTGCCGCCGGCCTTTCCCTTGCGGCGGCCTGGCTGTGCCACGAGGACAACGCGCTGCTGCTGCCGTTCGTTCTGTGCGCGGCGGCGGTTTATCTTGCTTATCTGTTTCTGGACAAAAGCATTGCGCACAAAAAGAGCCGCCTGGCGCTGCTGCTGGTACCATTAGCGCTGTGGGGCGGCGGCATCGCGGCCTGGTGCGGCATGAACTACAAGTATTATGGCCGTTTTATCATCAGCGATTTCACTTCCAGCGAATTCAATGACGCTATGGGTGCGCTGTCCCGCGCGTATCCGGATGACCAGAAGCGCTACGAGCTCGTCCCTTTGTCCACACGCCTTGCATTGTATGAAGTATCCCCCACCTTCGCCAAACTTCAGGATGTGCTGGAGACGCCCGAGATGTACAACGGCTACGGCGACCCGGAAACAGGCGAGCTGAATTCCGGCGGCATCCATTGGGTGCTGCGCAAGGCTGCCTGGACGGCCGGTTACTACGACACAGCCCAGGACGCAGAAAACTTCTGGCGCGCGGTGGCCGACGAGATAAACGCCGCCTGTGATGCAGGGCTTGTCCCCGCCGGGCGCAGACACAGCGGTGTGTTTTCTCCGATCAAGGCGGAATATGTCGCCCCTACCATCGGTAAATTTTTTGACGAGGTCAAGGTGTTCGTTCTCTTCGAGCAGACCGAACCGACCCAGATACTTTCCATCGCCCGGCCCGACCAAACTGAAGAATGGGAGAGTTATCTGCACTGCCAGAGCACCATCGCCGCACAGGCCAACACCGATCTGCCCTACTTTGCGCCTCTCAATCAAATTGCCTACAAGCTGCTGAATCTTGTAACCTGGGTGCAGCGCATCCTGCTTTGGCCCATGCTGCTGCTCACCGTGCTGTGGCTTGTGTGGTATGCGCCCGCTTGCGTACGCGGACTGAAAAAAAAGCAGCCGCCTGCGGACCTTGCGGGCAGCGTGCTGATGCTGGGCTTCTTCCTCACCGGGCTTCTGCGCATGGCTGCTATTGCCTATCTCATGGCCGTGACGCTTTCATTCGACATCTATCTGATGTACCTCTCGGCAGCCTGTGCGCCCATGCTGGCGTTTCTGGCTTACGGCACGGCCAAATGGTTCGAGGGGCACGCCTTGTCCGCTTCCCCGTACAGCCTTAAATAAGAAAGGACGTTCTTCAACATGAAAGACTATATCAAGATCGCCCGTCCGGACCACTGGATCAAAAACCTGTTCATCTTCCCCGGCACGCTGTTCGCGCTGCTGCTGGTAGGCTGGAAGGGCTCCTACGGCGGCCTGGCCGGTATCGCGCTGGTCAGTTTCTTCTGCACCTGCATGATCGCCTCGGCCAACTATGTCATCAACGAATGGCTGGACGCCCGGTTCGACAAGTACCATCCCACCAAGAAAAAACGCCCCGTGGTGCAGAACACCATGAGCGGAAAAATCGTTGCCGCGGAATATGCGGTGCTGGCCGCGGTTGGGCTTGGCGCTTCGCTGCTGGTGAACATCCCGTTCTTTGTATGCGAGCTGTGGCTGCTGGTGATGGGTGTTCTGTACAATGTCAAGCCCTTCCGCACCAAGGATATCGCGTATCTGGACGTACTGTCGGAGTCCATCAACAATGCCATCCGCCTGCTGCTGGGCTGGTTTTTCGTAACGGCGGACTATCTGCCGCCGGTCACCATCGTGCTGGGCTACTGGCTGGGCGGCGCGTTTCTCATGGCCATCAAGCGCTATGCCGAATACCGTATGATCGGTGACAAAAGCACCGCCGCGCTGTACCGCAAATCCTTCGGCCAGTACACCGAACAGTCTCTCCTGATCTCCGCGTTCTTCTACGCCATGTGCTCGCTGTTTCTGTGCGGTATCTTCATCATCAAATACAAGATCGAGCTGCTGCTGGTGGTCCCCTTCCTGTGCGGGCTGTTCTGTTTTTACTTTCATCTTGCCTTCAAAAAGGATTCCGCCGTGCAGAAGCCGGAGAAGCTTTACCGGGAGAAAGGGCTGCTGATGTACATGATCATACTGGCCGCCGTATTCATTCTGGCGCTGTTCATCAAGATCCCGGCGCTGGAGGTCTTTCTCGACTCCAAGATCATCGGCTTGTAATGGTGCGCCGCCATGAACGTATACGATTTTGACGACACGATCTTTCGCGGCGACAGCACCCGCGCTTTCTGGGCCTACTGCCTGAAGCGCGCGCCGGGGCTGGCACGCTTTCTGCCCCGGCAGTGCGCCGCCGCCGTGCGCTATGCGCTGGGCCGCACGGCTAAGGAAGCGTTCAAGGAAGCGTTTTTTTCCTTTTTGCAGGGCGTGCCGGACGCGGACGCCTGGGCGGAGGATTTCTGGCGCACGCATGAACGCCGGTTCCGCCCGTGGTATCTGGCCCAGAAGCAGCCGGACGACCTGGTCGTTTCTGCCTCACCGGAATTTCTGCTGGCGCCCGCCTGCCGCAGGCTGGGTATCCGCCCGCCCATCGCCTCCCGTGTAGATGCGCGCACCGGGCGTTACACGGGCCTCAACTGCAAGGGAGCGGAAAAGGTGTCGCGTTTCCGGGAGCAATATCCGGATGCGGAGATCGGGCAGTTTTATTCCGATTCCCGCTCAGACGCGCCGTTGGCGCACCTGGCACGCCGCGCCTTTCTAGTCCGGGGAGATTCTTACACCTCATGGGAGGTGTAAGGCTCCGTTCCCGCGCGGCTGCGGCAGATATTTTCAGCACAACAAAAGCGCGCCCTGAGCAGGCCAACAGGCCGATTCAGGGCGCGCTTTTTCAATTTGACGTTTCCGCCAGCCGCGCAGCCGGTCAATCTCTGCCACGAGAAGCGCCCGTGGCTGCGCGGCCGGCGGGCACGCCTTCCGCGCGGCCTCCCTGCACTACGCGCAGCGCGGGCGCAGGCTCCCGCGTCATGGCCGGGCCGTGTACGGGCCGCGGCTGCTGCACGCGGGGCATAAGGCCCTGCTGCGCCGCGAGCATGGCAGCACGGCGGCGTGCCAGCCTGCGCTTTTTGCGCTGCGCCTTAACGTACGCCACATAAGCGATGCGCCCGGCCACCAGAGCGGCCAGTAAAAGAAAGATACAGAACAGCACGCCCAGCACCTTGAGCGCGACCTCCCACCAGGCGGGCCTGTCCACAAATTCCTTCGCATTGGCATCCAAAAGCGCGGACACTGCGCTCTCGTCGATGCCCAACGTATAAACGCCGATCTCGCGGTTCATACAGCTCCCGGCCGAAAGGCCCTCCCTCAGGCTGACCGTCATTGCTGCGGTGAACGGCTCGTCCACCATGTAGCGCTCCGGCGTATCAAACGTGACCTGCACGTCATCCGCAGCCAGCGCACTGTGGAGCAGGAACGTGTAGCCCTCCTCCGAAAGGGCCAGCGGCGCGCTGCCCACCGAGGGCGCTCCTTCGGCGTAATACACCGGCACCTGCGGGGACGTAATATCCGAAGCCGCCAGCGTGACGGGCGTGAAATGATCGAAGCAATAATCCAGCAATGCGATGCTGTCGGAAAACTTGTCATACTTTTTTGCGCTTCCCATCACCACGCAGATCAGACTTCTGCCGCTGCGGGTGACGGTTTCCACCATCGTGTAGCCCGCCTCCTCCGTCCAGCCGCTCTTACCGCCGGTGGTGCCCTCATACTGGTATTTGTTCGTTACCAGCATGCAGTTATCGGTGCCAAACAGACGCTCCTGCTCCTGCTTGTTGGTGGGCTGCATGGCATAGGACGTTGCGCCGAACAACTCGGAAAAGCCCGGCACCGTCATCGCCCACTGTGTCAGGCGGGCCATGTCGTAGGGCGTGGTGTAGTGGTCGGCGCTGTGCAGGCCGTTGGCATTTACAAAATGGGTGCCCGCCAGGCCCAGCTCCGCGGCTTTGGCGTTCATCAACTCCACAAACGCCTCCATGCTGCCGGCGGTGTACTCTGCCAGCACATTGGCCGCGTCGTTGGCACTGGCCAGGATCGTGGCATGGAACAGATCGTTGAGAGACACGACCTCTCCCGGCTGCAGCGCGACATGGGACGAGCCCGCCTCCAGCGAATAGACCGCGTCCGGGCTGACCGTGACCTGCTGCGTCATGTCGCCGCCGCATTTTTCCATAGCCAGCGCCAGCGTCATAATCTTCGTGATACTGGCTGGATAATTCCGCTCGGCGCCGCCCTTCTGTACGAGCACCTGCCCCGTCTGTGCATCCATGACAAGGTATGCGTGCGCCGTCACCTCCGGCGGCACGGTGCTGCTTTCGGCGTACACCGGCCAAGCCAGACCCGCCGCCAGCGCCAGCGTCAGGATTATCCCCAGCAGTTTCTTCACTTGCCGCACTCCTCACCTCTGCTTTCAGCGCTTCCACCGAAAACAAGTTAAAGTTATCAATGGTATTATACAATTTGTATATCACAAGTGCAAGCCTTCCGCCGCCTATTTCCAGTGTTTTCACATTTTCGGCGGCTCATGCCTGCCCGGCCAGCGTTTTCGCCAGCGCCAGCAGCGCTTCCGGGAAGTTGATCTGCGGCGCGGCGATGACCGCGTCCAGCAGGCCCCGCAGGACCCATGCCTGCCGTCCGCCCCGAATGTGCGCCGCCGTCAGCTCCGCACTGGTGACGGCGAGCTGGGCGGGAAGATAAGGCTCACGGGAGAGGCGCAGCGCCGCGTACAGTGCGGGCTGGCTGTTCCAGCGCGGGTCCGCCAGAGCCAGCGTGCGCGCGGCAGCGTCATAGTCCAGCGCCTCCGGCAGGCGGCTCAGCACACGCTTCAGCTCCTGCCGGTCCGCGGGCGGTGTTTTGCGGGCAGCAAGCACGTCCAGAGCAGCCATCAGCTCCGGCAGAGCGGCGTCCAGTTCCAGCGCGGCGCACAGCGATGCGTCCCGCACGGCGGATGTCCCGCACCGCCGCAGATACAGCCACCACCGCGCCATAGGCACGGCGGGCGCCTCCGCCAGGCCATGCAGACAGGGCGCGCGCTGCGGCAGCCCGAAAGATGCATACGCCCCTGCGGCGCACAAAACGCCCAGTGCCTCGGGTGCGCCGGAGAGCAAAAGCCGCTGTGCCGCTGCACCCGCCGCGCGCCCGGACAGGCTCCGCACGCCCGGCGCAGCCCCGGCCGCAGCCAGCAGCGTGTCCGCCTTCAGCTCCAGTCCCTGCTCCGCCGCCAGCACGAACAGCTCCAGCACCCGCCGCGCATCCGCTGCATAGTAGGCCTCCGGGTCGTCCGCCGTGCAGCAGAGCACACCGTCCCATATCATATGCGCGCCTTCAAACGCTACATCCATCCGTATCCGCGCCCCTTTGCTTCCGGTTTTGTTTTTTCCAGTATACCAGAAAATGCCCTTTCCGGCCAAATTTACGGGAAATTGTTTATTTTACCATCAAATCAATATATAATGTTAAAAGAACAAGGCGTATTTTTACGAGGTGATAGATATGAACGCATTCGACAGCAAACTGCTGGACGGCAAAACCAAGCTGCACTTTGTGGGCATTGGCGGCAGCGGCATGTTCCCGCTGGTGCAGATCCTGCATGAAGTGGGCTATGAGATCACAGGCTCGGACGTGAACGAGGGCGATATCATCGACCGCGAGCGCAAGCTGGGCATCCCGATCTCCATGGGACACAAGGCCGAAAACGTGCACGGAGCCGAGCTGGTGGTGTATACCGCCGCCATCATGAAGGGCAACCCGGAGATCGAAGAGGCCCACCGGCTGGGTATCCCCACCGTGGAGCGCAGTATCCTTCTGGGTTATGTGGCCAACACCTACCCCCATCCCATCTGCATCGCGGGCACACACGGAAAAACCACCACCACGGCTATGACAACGCAGATCATGGTGATGGCTCACGCGGACCCCGCCGCCGTCATCGGCGGCAAGCTGCCGCTCATCGACGCCTACGGCCGCTACGGCACAGGGCGCGAGATCGTGGTGGAGGCATGCGAATACAGCAACACCTTCCTGCATCTGGTGCCCTATATCTCGGTGCTCCTGAACGTGGACGCGGACCATCTGGAATTCTTCAAGACCATGGAGAACCTGGAGGAATCCTTCCGCAAATTCGCACTGCTCACCACGCACACCGTCATTGCCAACCTGGACGACGCCAATACCGTTAAGGTCATACACAATCTGGACCGCCACATCCGCACCATCGGCATCGACACGCCCGCGGATTACCGCGCCGTGCATGTGCGCGAATACCGCCCATCGTTCTTCTGCTTCGACGTGCAGGTACTGGGTGTGCCCGCAGTGCACATTGAACTTTCGGTGCCCGGACGCCACAATGTGTACAATGCGCTGGCCGCTTTCGCATGCGCCACGATGTCCGGCTGCACGGCCGACGAGTGCGCCCGGGGCATCAACGCATTCCGGGGCGCCGGCCGCCGCTTTGAGTTTCTGGGAGAGGTAAACGGCGTGACCATCGCCGACGACTACGCCCATCACCCCACCGAGTTGGAGGCCACGCTGCGCGCCGCCAAGGAAATGGACTACAAACGCGTGTGGGCCGTGTTCCAGCCCTTCACCTACACCCGCACGCAGATGCTGCTGGACGATTTTGCCCGGGTGCTGCAGATCGCGGACAAAGTGGTGATGACGGAGATCATGGGCAGCCGGGAACGCGCGGAGGATTACGCCGTCCGAACAAAGGACCTTGCCGCCAAGGTCCCCGGCAGCGTGTGGTACGACACCTTTGACGAGGTCGTGGACCATGTGATGAAAAACGCCCGGCCGGGCGACCTTGTCATCACGCTGGGCTGCGGCGATATCTATAAAGCCGCAAAAAAGATGGTCGCCTGGGAAGCGTAAGGCGCACCCTGCGAAAAGCCCGGTCCCCACAGCGGGGCCGGGCTTTGCAGTTTTGCACACGGAAAAGCGGCGCCCGGCATGCAGCATGCCGGGCGCCGCTTTGTTCTGTCTGAAAGGTCCAGGGCAATACCGCACAATTCTAAGTGCCGAATTGCGCCGGCAGATTTTTTGGCAATTTAAACAAAAAACGCAGCGAATACTTTGTGTATTCACGAGGTTTTTTGTGACAGCTGCCGGAAAATATGCAAGCGGGGCGGCACTTAAGGCGACAGCCATGAATTGTGCGGTGCTGCCCTAGAACGTCTCCAGCCCGAAGCTGATTTCCAGCGCCTCGTCCACACGGCGCTGCACGTCGGGGTCTATCTGCCCCGCCCGCTCCCGCAGACGGCGCTTGTCCAACGTGCGCACCTGTTCCAGCAGGACTACGCTGTCCCGCGTGAGGCCCCCGGTGCCCGCCTTGATGCCAATGTGGGTGGGCAGGTTCGTCTTATCCTGCTTGGACGTGATAGCCGCCGCGATCACCGTGGGGCTGTGGCGGTTGCCCACGTCGTTCTGCACGATAAGTACGGGGCGCACGCCGCCTTGCTCGCTGCCAACGACAGGGCTCAGGTCGGCGTAAAATACCTCGCCGCGCTTTACTTCCTTGTGCTCCAATCAAAAACCTCCCTGCGTGAAAAACTTCCTGCTTGCCGGCAAGAATAGCTTTCCCGCGCCGGGAGGCGCTTAATCACATGCGCCAAAACACGGCACATTGTTCCGTTTTTCGCCGCGCTTACAGCACCGTCTGGCCATTCACCACCAGCCGGAAGGAAAGGCCCAGCTTTTCAGCGGCCTTGCGGCACAGCAGCATGCGCTCGAGGAATATTTCAAAATAGTCGATGACGGGCGACATACCGGTGTCCAGCTGCAGGTCCAGCACTACGGCCTTTCCGGCGGCGTCCAGCGTGGTGCTGGCCTTTTCCACCGCGTAGTTCACACGGTCGTGGATGTCAAAGGTGGCCTTGTCCCGGTTGCGCACGCGGGTGCGGCGCACGTCCGTTTTGTCAGCCAAAATCAGCGCGGCGGCCACAGCGTTCACGGGGAAGGCCGTGCTTTCGTCGTGGTTGCCGATGGCCGAGCACACGGTTGCGATCTCATCCGCGGGCATGCCCAGCTTGTCCAGAATACGGAACGCCATCACCGCGCCGCTCTGGGCGTGGTCGATGCGGTTAATGACGTTGCCGATGTCGTGCATATACCCGGCGATCCACGCCAGCTCCTGCATGCGCCGGGGATAGCCCAGGTCGGCCATGATCTTTTCGGCAAAATGCGCAACGCGCGTCACGTGTGCGTAGCTGTGCTCGGTATAGCCCAGCGCGGCCAGCGCTTCGTCTGCCTTTTCAATGTAAGTGCGGATCTGTTCGTTTTGTTTGATCTCGGTTGGTGTTATCATGCTTTGTTGCTCCCATTTTTCAAATCACAGGCGGCGCGCCATTCCAGCGCGTCGCGCTCCAGCGCCCCAACAAAGGCGTCCTTGCCGTCGCAGTAGCCGTCGATGTCATAAGGGAACCGGGCCGCCAGTTCCAGCTTGAGCGCGCCGTAAGCCGCCGCGCGGGCGGGATGGGCGCGCAGATAATCCCGCACGGCCAAGTGCCGCGCAATGGCGTGCACATCGTCCGAGGCAAAAATATGCATCTGATGCGTCCGTTCATCGCCGCCCTTGCGCAGATACCTGCGTTCCGGAATGCCGAACTCGCCCAAATATTCGTAGCCCAACGCCTCGAAATCCGCGCGGCATTCATCGGTCTCCGTGACGGCCCGCACCACCGGCATAATGTCGATGACGGGCTTTGCAGCCAGCCCGGGCACCGCCGTGCTGCCGATGTGATGGATGGCCGTGAGCCGCTGTCCCAGCACCCCCGCGATGGCCTGCGCCTCCGCTTCATAAAGGCCAGGCCAGGCTGGGTCGTAAGGCACTACCGTAATGTGCTGCATTCCGGTTCCTCCTTCAGGGAGGCCGATGCCTCGCGCCGCTCCAGCACCACAAAGGCCGCGGCGGCGCCGCCCTCGTGGGTCAGCGAAAGATGCGCCGTCAGGCCGCGCGCCTGCATCAGCGCCGCCGCCCGGCCTGAAAAGGAAAAATACGGCGCGCCGTTTTCATCCCGTAGCGCCTCGGCCTCGCACAGTGCGAACTCCCGCAAAAGCCCTGTGCCAAGTGCCTTGCCAAAGGCTTCCTTTGCGGCAAAATTGGCCGCCGCCGTCTGCGGACGCATGCCCCGGCCCTCCAGCAAAGCGCGCTCCGCAGGGCCGTATACCTTTTCCAGAAAGCCCGGCCGCTTGATGCTTCGCGCAACGCGCGCCTCGCTTACCATGTCCACGCCGATGCCCATGATCATCCGCCGCTCCCCCTCGTTTCCCTTCCACACTGCGCTCTAGTTTCAGTATATCCCATCCGCGTGCAAAAAGGAAGCGGAGGAATGTAAAATCCGTCGCTGCAAAATGCAAAAAAGGAAAAGAGATGCCCGGGGAAAAGCCGTGTGAAGTTCTGTTGCTTTACAGCAAACGCAGCCCCGGCAAACGCCTTTTTGCACCGCGCCCTTTCCTTTTATTTTCTTTTATCATATACCATTCCGCCGCTCCGCCATTTCCCCCGCGTCCGGCGTCCTTCTGCCAAAAAAGCCTTGCAATCCGGCGCAAAGGCTTGTATAATAAATGCGTCAAACATGTTGACTGAGAGAGTACGCGCGAGGTTCCGTCCTCCTGCAGAGAGGGGCGCCGCAGGCTGCAAGCGCCCGGGGATGGTTTCGCGCCGAAGTTCACTCACGAGTGGCTTTGCTGAAGGCTGCGGCTAGTAGGCAGAGACGGGTGTTCCCGTTACAGAACAACAGAGTGTTTGCTCTTGTACAATCGTACGGCAAAAACGTGGGTGGTACCGCGGAGTTTACGAACAGGTAAGCTTCGTCCCTGTCAAAGCGCAGGGGCGGGGCTTTTTCTTTTTCCGCTTCGTCCCGCAAAACATACAAAGGAGAGAACGGTATGAAGGAAGCATTGCAAAACATCCGGCAAAGCGCGGACGCGCTGATTGCCCAGGCGGCCGACGCCGCCGCCGTGGACGAACTGCGCGTGCGCTTTCTGGGCAAGAAGGGCGAGCTGACGGCCATTTTAAAGCAGATGGGCCGGCTTTCCGCCGAGGAACGGCCCGTCGTCGGCGCGCTGGCCAACGAGGTGCGCGAGGCCATCACAGCCGATATCGCGCGCCGCACCAAAGAGCTGGAAAGCGCGGCGCTCGCCGCGCGCCTGGCCGCGGAGGAAATCGACGTAACGCTGCCGGGCAAAGCGCCCGCGCAGGGCAAGCGCCACCCTTTCGAGCAGGTGCTGGGCGAGCTGAAGGAAATTTTTCTGGGCATGGGCTTCGACATCGTTTCCGGCCCCGAGGTGGAGCTGGACCACTACAATTTTGAAATGCTCAATATGCCCAAGAGCCACCCGGCCCGGGACACCCAGGATACGTTCTATTTCACCGAAAACGTGCTGCTGCGCACGCAGACCAGCCCCATGCAGATTCGCACGATGGAAAAGCAGAAGCCGCCCATCCGCATCATCTGCCCGGGCCGCGTTTACCGCTCCGACGCGGTGGACGCCACACACAGCCCCATTTTCCACCAGTGCGAAGGCCTTGTGGTGGATAAGGGCGTGACGTTCAGCGATTTGAAAGGCACGCTGGAGCTTTTCATCAAAAAGCTGTACGGCGAAGAAACGCGCGTGCGCTTCCGCCCGCACCACTTCCCCTACACCGAGCCGTCCGCCGAAATGGACATGAGCTGCTTTAAGTGCGGCGGCAAGGGCTGCAGCATGTGCAAGGGCGAGGGCTGGATCGAGATCCTCGGCTGCGGCATGGTGCACCCGCAGGTGCTGGAAAACTGCGGCATCGACCCCGAGGTGTATTCCGGCTTCGCCTTCGGCGTGGGGCTGGAGCGCATCGCCATGATGCGCTACGGCATCGACGATATGCGCCTGCTGTACGAAAACGACCTGCGTTTTCTCAAACAATTCTGAACAAAGGAGTGTATAGACCATGAAAATGCCGATGAACTGGGCGAAAGAGTTCGCCGAATTTGAATGCACTCCCCAGGAATTTGCCGACCGCATGACCATGAGCGGCAGCAAGGTGGAAACCTACGAGTGCGAGGCCGACGGCATAAAAAACGTCGTCGTGGGCAAAATTTTGGAGATCGTCCCCCATCCGGATTCCGACCATATGGTAGTGTGCCAGGTGGACGTGGGCCGCGATGCGCCGGTACAGATCGTCACAGGCGCAAACAACCTGAAGGTGGGCGACCTTGTGCCCGCCGCACTGCACGTGGCAAAGCTGCCCGGCGGCAAGGAGATCCGCAGGGGTAAGCTGCGCGGCGTGGAATCGGGCGGCATGCTGTGCAGCCTGTCCGAGCTGGGCCTTACTACACACGATTTTCCAAACGCCGTCGAGGACGGCATTCTGGTGCTGGACGAGGAATGGCCCATGGGCACAGACGCTGTGAAGGCGCTTGGTATGGACGACGTGTGCGTGGATTTTGAGATCACGCCCAACCGGCCCGACTGTCTGGCCGTGCGCGGTCTGGCGCGGGAGGCCGCCGCTACCTTCGGCGTGCCCTTTCTGGACCACGAGCCGCAGGTAAAGCCCGGCCACGGCGATGTGAACCGCTTTTTGAAGGTAGACATTGAAAACCCCGGACTGTGCTACCGTTATGTGGGCGCAGTGGTGGAAAACGTGCGCGTGAAGCCCAGCCCCCGCTGGATGCGCGAGCGCCTGCGCCTGTGCGGCGTGCGCCCCATCAACAACCTGGTGGACATCACCAACTATGTCATGCTGGAATACGGCCAGCCCATGCACTGCTTCGACTATAAATATGTAAACGGCGGGCACATTACCGTGCGCAACGCGAAGCCCGGCGAGGAAATTGAAACGCTGGACGGCACAAACCGCACGCTGGGCGAGGAAATGCTCGTCATCGCCGACGAAAAAGGCCCCATCGCCGTGGCGGGTGTCATGGGCGGCGAGTTTTCCGGCGTGTATGACGACACCACCACCATCGTGTTCGAAAGCGCCATGTTCAACGGCCCCTCCGTGCGCACCACGGCCAAAAAGCTGGGCATGCGCACCGAGGCCAGCGGCCGCTATGAAAAAGGGCTGGACCCCAACGGCTGCCGCCGCTGCCTGAACCGTGCGCTGGAGCTGGTGCAGCTTCTGGACGCGGGCGACGTGGTGAACGGCGTGGTGGACGTCTGGGTGCACAAGCGCGAAGAACGCCGCATCCCCTTGCGCGTGGATGCGGTGAACCGCCTGCTGGGCACGCAGCTGGACAAAGCGCAGATGGTAAATATCCTGCTGCCGCTGGGCTTCGGGATGGACGGCGACGATATTGTCATCCCTTCCAGCCGCTGGGATATGGAGCGGGACTGCGACGTGGCCGAAGAGGTTGCCCGTTTTGTGGGCTACAACAAAATGCCCAGCACTGCCATCCGGGGCGTGGCCAGCGCCCGCCCCACCGAGCGCCAGACCTTCCATGAAACGCTGATGAACGCGCTGGTGGGCTACGGCATGTACGAGATCGAAACCTTCAGCTTTTACAGCCGAAAGGCCTTCGACGCCGTCAATCTGCCGGAAAACGACCCGCTGCGCAACGCGCTGGTCATCTCGAACCCTCTGGGCGAGGATACTAGCATCATGCGCACCACGGCGCTGCCCAGCATGATGGATGTAATCGCGCGCAACTGCAACGCCCGCGCCGCCGAGTGCGCGCTGTTTGAGGACACCACCACCTATACCCCCAACGCCGACCCGGACCAGCTCCCCACCGAGACGGAAACCCTGATGCTGGGCGCCTACGGCGCGGGCTGGGATTATCTCGGCCTGAAGGGCGTGGTGGAAAAGCTGCTGGAAACGGCCCGCGTTGCAGACGCGCGCTTTGCGCGCAACACGGCGGGCACATCGTATCATCCGGGCCGCTGCGCGGATATCTGGCTGGGCGAAGATAAGCTGGGAACCATTGGCGAGGTACACCCCGCCGTGCTGGCCAACTACGGCGTAAAGCCGCGCGTTGTGGCCGCCGAGCTGCGCATGGACGTTCTGTTCGCTCACCGCGGCGGCACCCCCGCGTTCAAGCAGCTGCCCAAGCACCCGGCCATTACCCGTGACCTTGCGCTGGTGGCGGACGACGCCGTGCCCGCGGCAGACATCGCGTCGCGCATCCGTAAGGCTGCCGGAAAAGCGCTGGAAAGCCTGACGCTGTTCGACGTATACACCGGCGAGCATATGGCTCCGGGCAAAAAGAGTCTGGCGTACAGTCTGGTTCTGCGCGCGGCGGACCGCACGCTCACCGACGAAGAAGCCGAAAACGCCGTGAAAAAGGTACTGGCGAACCTGGCGGAAATCGGCGTGGAGCTGCGCAGCTGAAAATGGGGTTCGAACCGGAATGGGGCTGCCGGTAAGCCCAGTGCCAATGCTTCTCAGGCGCTGCTTTGCCGGCAGCCCCAAATACCGATTGCGGCGTTTTTGCCCCAAATGCTTGCATCGGCGGCTCTTTTAGGCTACAATATAGATTGATACCGAACGCTTTTGTAGGAGGGAATGAGAGTATGAGCGAACCGACCACCATCTTCTCCATTTACGATGATAAGGACCGCGAGATCCGCGCCGTGCTGACGGAGGTTTACCGCGCCCTGAAGGAGAAAGGCTACAACCCCATCAACCAGCTTGTGGGGTACATCCTCTCGGAAGATCCCACCTATATCACTACTTATCAGGGCGCCCGCTCCCTAATCCGCAAGATCGACCGCGACGATCTGCTGCAGGCGCTGCTGAAAAGTTACCTCGGCGAATAATCTTAAAAGGAGACCCGTTTCATGGCTTTTACACCCAAACTCACATATAAGGGCCGTCCGCTGGTGCGCTGCAAAAACGACATCTATTACGGCAGCCTGTCGGACCCGTACGTCATCTTCATGCAGGTGCTCACCAGCAAGGAAGAAAACGGCGTGCAGGTGGCGGACCGCATCCACGTTACGCTGCTGTCCACCGACACCACCAAAAGCCCCATCGAGCGCATGAAGAAGCAGAGCGATAAAAACGGCCTGTGGAGCGCGCTGGAGATCGGCACCATCTGGTTGGAGAAATCCCTGCTGGACGCGAAAAAGGAAGAGAAAAAATAATCGGCGAAGCCGGGCGGGGAAAGACTCCGCTCGGCTTTTTTGTGTACAAAAAAGCCCCGGCGCAAAAGCGCCGGGGCTTTGGTTGCTGTTATTGCTCTGTACTGCTTAGTTCAGGATGGCCAGTTCGGTCTCCGGGTCGAACAGGTGCAGCTTCTTGGTGTTGATGGCGACCTTCACATCGGTGCCGTTCTTCGCGCTGCTGCCCGGGTTCACGCGGGCCGTCATCTTGTAATCCTTGTACTCCAGGTACAGGTAGATCTCAGAGCCCATCAGCTCGGAAACTTCCACATGCGCGGTGATGGTGGCGTCCTTGTGCTTCTCCATGAACTCCTCGTCGTCCTTGATGTCCTCCGGACGGATACCGGCCTTGATCGCCTTGCCGACATAAGCATCCAGCGCGGAAGTAACCTTCTCCGGAGCGATGAGCAGCTTGTCGCCGCCCAGGTCAACATAGTAGTTGGAGCCTTCCTTCACCAGAGTAGCGTCCAGGAAGTTCATCTGCGGGCTGCCGATGAAGCCGCCGACGAACATATTGCACGGATAATCGTACAGGTTCTGCGGAGTGTCCACCTGCTGGATCAGGCCGTCCTTCATAACCACGATGCGGTCGCCCATGGTCATAGCCTCGGTCTGGTCATGCGTAACGTAGATGAACGTGGTGCCCAGCTTCTGGTGCAGCTTGATGATCTCGGTGCGCATCGAGGTACGCAGCTTGGCGTCCAAGTTGGAAAGGGGCTCGTCGAGCAGGAACACGGCCGGGTTACGCACCATGGCGCGGCCCAGGGCAACACGCTGGCGCTGGCCGCCGGACAAAGCCTTCGGCTTGCGGTCGAGCAGATGCTCGATGTCTAGCACGCGGGCGGCTTCACGCACGCGCTTGTCGATTTCGTCCTTCGGGGTCTTGCGCAACTCAAGGCCGAAAGCCATGTTCTTGTAAACCGTCATGTGCGGATACAGAGCATAGTTCTGGAACACCATCGCGATATCGCGGTCCTTCGGGGGAACGTCATTCACCAGGCGGTCACCGATGTACAACTCGCCCTTGGAGATCTCCTCCAGGCCGGCGATCATGCGCAGCGTGGTGGATTTACCGCAGCCGGAAGGGCCGACGAGAATGATAAACTCTTTGTCTTCGATCTCAAGGTTGAAATCGGAAACGGCGGTCACGTCGCCCGGATAAATCTTGTAGATGCCTTTCAAGCTAATGCTTGCCATAGGAATCAGCCTCCGTATTCTTCAATAATTTTGGATTTTGTTGATATCCTTGACGGTTGGTTCCGTCTTTAATATAATAATATCAGCTGGAAACGCTGTTTTAAATAGTAAAATATTGATACGGAGTGGATATTGTTGATATTTGACGAAAGCGCCGTCTGCACGCCGGTGTTCTGCCGGGAGGTCACAGGCGAAACGCCTGTGCTGCTGCCCGCCGCGCCTTTTACGGTGGTGCTGGCCAGCAGCGGGCGCGCGGCCGCTTCCGCGGACAGCGAGCCCGTGCTTCTGGCGGCGGGCGGGCTGTTCCTTGCGGGAGGCGTGGCTGTTGAGGTAACGCCCGTGACCGGCTGCCACGTGCTGGCGGCTGGTTTTTCCGGCACAGCTGCACAGGCCGCAGCCGCGGGCCTGCCCGCCCCGCTTGCCAGCGACTGCAGCGCCTGCCCCATGGCCGCCCAGCTGCTGGGCGAGCTTGCCGCCGCCATGGAACGCGGCGGCGCGGCCGGGCTTTCCGCGCTGTGCTACCATATTCTGTGCGAACTTGCCGCCGCCGACGCGGCCGTTCCCCGGCTTTCGCCGCTGGTGGCGGATGCGGTGCTGGCCATCCGCCAGAATTATGCAGGCCTGTACGGCGTGGAGGAGCTGAGCGCCCAGCTGGGCGTGAGCAAAAGCCATCTGGTGCGGGTGTTTTCGGCTGAAATGGGCGTGGGCCCGGGGCAGTATTTGACGGGTGTCCGGCTGGACGCCGCCAAGGCGCTTTTGGCCCGGCGGGATTACCCGCTGGAAGTAGTGGCCACGCTGTGCGGCTTTTCGGGCGCGAACTACCTGTGCAAGGTGTTCAAAAAGCACACCGGGCAAACGCCCGCCGCTTTCCGCGCGCAGAACGCGGGCGCGGCGCGCGGAGGCGCGGTGAACGAGCTGGAAAGCGCGCTGTACATTTGAGAGGGCCGCATTTTGCAGCGCCGCGCACGTTTGTGCAAAATTAAAGGCTTTTTACGCCTTTTAACCCCACGCAAAAAACGCTATGATTAAAAGTAAAGAAGCCTTTAAAATAAAGAAAAAGGAGCGACTTCCATGAAAGTTATCGTAACGAACAGCTATGACGAGACCTGCGCGGTCATCGCCAATATGATCAAGGAACTTGTAAACGCCAAGCCCGATGCCAAGCTCGGCCTTGCCACGGGCGGTACGCCGGTGCCCATTTACAAAAAGCTCATTGAGATGAATAAGGCCGGCGAGGTGGATTTCTCCCGCGTGCACACCGTGAACCTGGATGAATACTGCGGTATCCCCGGCACGCATGACCAGAGCTACCGCTATTTCATGGACACCAATCTGTTCGACCACATCAACATTGATAAAAAGAACACCTTTGTAGCCAGCGGCATGGGCGATTTCGAGGCCAATGCCCGCGAGCTGGAGGAAAAGGTGCGTGAGGGCGGCGCGGCGGATCTGCAGCTGCTGGGCATCGGCAACAACGGCCACATCGCATTCAACGAGGCCAGCGACCACCTCATCGCCGTGGCCCACACCGAAAAGCTGACCGAGAGCACCATCAACGCCAACGCCCGCTTCTTTGAGAAAAAAGAGGACGTGCCCACCATGGCCATCACCATGGGCATGGGCGATATCCTCGCCGCGAAAAAGGTCGTTCTGGCCGCTACGGGCCTTGCCAAGGTCCCGGCCATCAGGGGGCTGATCATGGACGATGTCATCACCACGCAAAACCCCTCCACGATGCTGAAGATGCACGAGGACGCCGTCGTCGTCATCGACAGGGAGCTGGCCGACGCCGTGGGCTACAGAGCCTGACGCCAACAGCTGAAAAACGCCGTTGCAGCGGCCCGCCGCCGGGAAACCGGAGCGGGCCGCTGTGTTTTTCACAGCAGAAAAACCGCCCTGCCGCCGCTGCGTTCGCCGCGCGAAAACGCGTGGCCTCTTACTCTCTCCGCAAATATCTTGTTCCGCCTCTTTTGAGGCCTGTCGCAAAGGCGCACTCAAGATTGACTTTTATCTCTATTCCGGATAAAGTTAAGGTAATAAACGTCCAATGAGGTGTAATATGTTTGGCCTTTACATCCATATCCCCTATTGCCGTTCCAAATGCCGTTACTGCGACTTCTATTCCACCCCATGCCCGGACGGTGTACCCGAGGCGTACATTGACGCCCTGTGCCGGGAAATGGACCGTTTTTCGCCTTGCGGCTCCACGCCGCTGCGCCCCGACACGCTCTATTTCGGCGGCGGCACGCCCTCGCTGCTGACGCCCGCGCAGGCGGCCCGTCTCATCCGCGCCGCCGGGCCGGTGCCCGGTGCGGAGATCACGCTCGAAGCCAACCCCGAGACCGTCACGCCCGAGCGATTGGCCGCGTTCCGCCGGGCCGGTGTGAACCGCCTTTCGCTGGGCATACAGACGGCGCGGGACGACAGCCTGGCCCGCCTGGGCCGCCGCCATACCGCGGCGCAAAGCCGCCGCGCGCTGGGAATGGCCGTGCAGGCAGGGTTCACCGACATCAGCGGCGACCTGATGCTTGCGCTGCCCGCTTATACCATGGCCGAGCTGGACGAAACCATCGCCCTGCTGGCGGAGAGCGGCTGCACCCACATCAGCGGCTATCTGCTGAAGATCGAGCCGAACACGGTGTTCGGCAAGCGCCCGCCGGAAGCGCTGCCCGGCGACGACGCGGCTGCGAATTTTTATCTTGCCGCCGTGGAAAAGCTGGCGGCGCTGGGCTACGCGCAATACGAAATTTCCAATTTCGCCCGCCCCGGCTTTGAAAGCCGCCACAACCGGATCTATTGGGACTGCGGCGATTATCTTGGCCTTGGCCCCGCGGCGCACAGCTGCATGGGCGGCAAGCGCTTTGCCACGCCGGCGGGCACGGCCGCGTTCCTTGCCGCGCCCGCGGTGTACGAACCCCAGGGCGAATGCACCGCCGAAGATTACATCATGCTCCAGCTCCGTCTTTCCCGCGGGCTTTCATTGAGCGCGCTGCGCGCGCGGTACGGCGTATCCTTCTCCTCCGAAAAGCTCCGGTTCCTGCAAACGCTTGCGGAGCATGGGCTGGCTGTTTTCGACGGCAGCGTCCTGCGCCTGACGCCCCGGGGAATGCTGGTTCAGAACAGCATCCTGTGCGAGCTTGTGTAAAGCTTTTTTACTGTCCGGTACACTTTCTTTCCATTTCAAAAAAACACCCGGCGCAGGCTCTGTGCCGGAGTGCCGGGCGTTCTTCTCTCCAGGTGTCCTATGATTTAACTTTTTTATAACTTTGCACAGCAAAGCTATAAAAAGCTCATTTTAATGGCCGCAGGCCGGGGACGGCCCGCATGGCCCAAAAACAGCCTGCGGCTATTTTTTATTCATTGCCGCGCAGAAGGCTTTTTCAATACTCCACGCCCTCCCGGGCCGCGGTGCGCGCGCCGTCGGCAAAGGGATGCTTGCGCGCCTCGATGACGCTCACATAATCCGCCAGGGCAATCAGCTCCTCCGGCGCACCGCGCCCGGTGAGCACCAGCTCCGTGTTCGGCGCTTTCTCCCGCACTGTGCGCAGCACATCCGCCAGAGACAGCATCCCGGCGTTCACCGCGCACAGCACCTCGTCCAGTACCACAAGGTCATACTCCGCCATGTGTGCCGCCGCACGGGCAAGCGTGTCCGCCTGGCGGACGCGGCATTCCGCTTTTTGCTCTTCTGTCATTGTCCAGGTGAATTTTTCCCGTTCCACCGGGCAGTAAAACTCCACGCCAAGCGCAGCCAGGCTCTTTGCCTCGCCGGTTTTTGCACCCTTTAAAAATTCATAGAACGCGGCTTTTTTACCGTGGCCCGCGGCCCGGGTGCAAAGGCCCACGGCAGCCGTCGTCTTGCCTTTTCCGTCCCCGGTATAGATGTGTACCATGCCCATCATTTTCCCTCCTCTTCATCCAGATATCCAAACGGGATGATATCGCTCACTTCCACGATGCCGTCGCGCATCCACAGCTCCGGGCTGCACTGAAGCAGATAACCGCAGCCGCTGTCCGCCATCCAAAGCTCCGGCGCGCGGCGCGGCATGCCGCGCTGGGCCAGCATGCTCATGATGACGCCGCCGTGGGTGACGCACGCCGCTTCGGAGATATTGCTTTTCATCATAAATTCAAACATGCCCATCAGCACATCCGAACAGCGCTTGTGGAACTCCGCCGCAGGCTCCCCGCCTTCGGGCGTATAGTGCTGCGCCGGGTCCATCCACTGCTTGAAATGCGCATCCTGCACCAGCTCCGTCACCTTACGGCCCTCAAATTCGCCAAAGGCGTTTTCCCGCAGGTCCGCCAGGATGATCTTATCCTTTGCGTCCGGGAACAGCAGCTCCACAGTCTCCACCGCGCGGCGCATAGGGCTTGAAAACACCGTTTCTGCTTTAGGATATGGAAAGCGTGCGGCCAACGCGCGCAGCTGCGCCGCGCCCTGTGCGCACAGGGGCTGGTCCGTCCCGCTGCCCATATAAATGCCGTCCAGGTTGCCCTGCGTGACGCCGTGGCGCACAAGATACAGGCGGTAATTTTTCATAAAAGTTCCTCCTATCGGTCCGCTGCGGGAATTTCAGCGGTTTTAATTATTTTTCAGCCACATTTTTGGCCAAAATCTCCAGCCCGCCCACTATATTTAGGCACATGGGCGGCGTTGGGCCGAAGATATAGCAAACCCTGTCGGACCCGGCCGGGCCGTGGGGTTTTTTCGGAAATTTTTGTATTTACAAAATGTTTTTGCTGTACTATAATTTACAGTACGTAATTGTGTAAGGGGTATGCGGTAATGGTATCGGATTTCAGCAGGATCATCACGCTTCTGCGCAAAGAAAAGGGCGTGACGCAAAAGCAGGCCGCCGAAGATCTGGGCGTTTCCCAGGCGCTGCTGTCGCACTACGAAAAAGGCATCCGCGAATGCGGGCTTGAATTTGTGGTGCGCGTGGCTGATTATTACGGGGTTTCCTGCGATTACCTGCTGGGCCGCAGCGCGGACCGAAGCGGTCTCACCCTTTCGGTGGAGGATATCCCCAGCCCCGAAGGCGCAAAGGACGGCGTGTTCCGCGGCAGCGTGCTGCCCACTTTCAACAAAAAGCTCATCTCCAACAGCCTGAATATCCTGTACGACAAGCTGAACGCCTGCCCGGACAAGGGCCTTGTGGGCGAGATTTCCGGTTATCTGATGCTGGCCGTGTATAAAATGTTCCGTCTGGTATATGGCGCGGGACCGAAAAACACCAGCAGCATGTTCGGCGTGAAGAAAAATCTGTACGGCGGCTATTCCGACGCCGCGATGCACATTGCGGAATCCAACGTTAAGGCCATTCTCGCGGGCGAGGACATCGGCCTGGGCGCGCCGCTGAAGGACACCAGCGCCTTTGCCATGACGACAGAAAGCCTTTCGCGGGATTATCCTCTGTATGCCACCAGCCTGCTGAACCTCATCAAGACGAGCGAGGCCCGCATCGAAAAGGAAAAATAAGCTTTTTTATCATAGCATGAATTTTCACAAAAGGAAAGCCGCCACTTTGTGGCGGCTTTTTACGCGCTGCTGGCTACACGGAAAACAGCCGGAATGCGTTGGACGCAGCTCCGGCAGCGGGGACGCCCCGCCTTTTATTTAAGGGCCGCGATCGCCTCGCGGCATGCGCCGCAGATGTTCCGGCCCTGATACTGCGCGACGCCTTCGGCGCTGCCGCAGAAGATGCACGCAGGCTGGTACTTTTTGAGCACAATGCTGTCATTGTCCACATATACTTCCAGCGCGGCGTCCTTGTCGATATCCAGTACCCGGCGCAGCTCGATCGGCAGCACAATACGGCCCAGATTATCCACCGGACGTACGATTCCCGTAGATTTCAATTCTCCCACTTCCTTTTTCCGGCGGGTATCCCTCCCGCCGGATATCATTGATATTACTATACAGAATTTTACAGAATCTGTCAATATGTGGAATAAAAAGAATATTTTAACAATTTGTAAACTGATATACGCTAAAATACGGTTAAATTTGCAAAAAACCGACTTTTTTGTAGACTTTTGTCACTGTGCGGTCCGCAATGGCGGCAGCACGCCGCGCGCCCCCGGTGAGCACGCCGTCCAGATAAGCCTTGTCCGCCAGGATGCGTTTGTATTCGGCCTGGATGGGGGCGAAAGCATCCTTCACCACCTCGGCCACGGCCAGCTTGAACTCGCCGTAGCCCCTGCCCGCGAACTCCTTCTCAATGGCGGCATAATCGCGGCCCGTGAACACACTGTAAATGCTCATCAGATTTGTGACGCCGGGCTTGTCCCCGGCGGCGCGCACGCATCCGTCGGAGTCCGTTACGGCGCGCTTGAATTTGCGCACGATGGTATCCGCGTCGTCCAGCATCAGCACAAAGCCGTTGACGTTGGTGTCGCTTTTGCTCATTTTCTTCTCCGGCTCCTGCAGGCTCATGATTTTGGCTCCTGTTTTGGGGATGTAGCCGTCGGGCACCACGAAGGTGTCGCCGTATACGCCGTTGAACCTCTGGGCGACATTGCGCGCCAGCTCCAGATGCTGCTTCTGGTCGATGCCCACGGGTACGAGGTCGGCATTGTAGATGAGGATGTCAGCCGCCATGAGCACAGGATAGGTAAACAGGCCCGCGTTGATATCCTCCGGATGCCTGGCACTCTTTTCCTTAAACTGGTGCATACGCGTCAGCTCGCCGAAGGGCGTGCTGCAGGAGAGCACCCACGACAGCTCCGCATGAGCGGGCACATGGCTCTGTACGAACAGCACGCTCCTGTCCGGGTCGATGCCGCAGGCCAGCAGCAGCGCCGCAGCCTCCCGCGTCTGGCGGCGCAGGTCCGCCGGCGTTTGGCGCACGGTGATGGCGTGCATGTTGGCGATCATATAAATACAGTTATAATCGCTTTGCAGCGCGTCCCAGTTGCGCACCGCGCCCACATAATTGCCCAGCGTAAAAGTGCCGGTGGGCTGGATGCCGCTCAGGATGCGTTTTTTTTGTTCTTCCATTTCGGGTTCCCCCTGCTTTTTTACAATATATAAATTATTGTAGCACACCCTAAGCCTGAAAGCAATCGAGGCCGCCGGCAAAATCGCCAACCTCTGCGGGACGCCAAACGCTTTGTGCTGCGCGGCCGCTTTTTGGGCCCCTCCGTTCTCCTTTCCGGCGCGCAAAAGGGCAATTTTGCGCTGTAGGGGTGTTTTCCCGGCGCGTGTCCGGGCTGCAAACGTTTTTTAACCTTTTTCAACAGGCCGGGCAATTGACAAACAGCCTGCTTGCGGCTAAACTTAATAAGGAATAAAAGCGCGGCGGAACGCCGTTTTTTCATGTCCGTCCGGCTGCGCCGGGCAAAATCCAAAAATTGAGGAGTACCAAAGCTATGGCATCGAATATCGTCCGTACCCGTTTCGCCCCCAGCCCCACGGGCTACATGCACGTAGGCAACCTGCGCACCGCCCTCTATGCGTTTTTAAAAGCCAAAAGCGCCGGCGGAACGTTTATTCTGCGCATCGAAGACACCGACCAGGAGCGTTATGTGGAGGGTGCGGTGGACATCATCTACAATACCCTGCGCGAAACGGGCCTCATCTGGGACGAGGGGCCGGACATCGGCGGCCCCGTCGGCCCCTATGTGCAGAGTGAACGCATGGGCATGTTCAAGGGCTATGCCGAGCAGCTTGTGAAAGAAGGCAAGGCTTATTACTGCTTCTGCGACAAGGAGCGTCTGGATGAAATGCGCCTGGTGCAGAAAGCCAGCGGCCAGGCTCCCCACTACGACGGCCACTGCCGCAGCCTTTCGCCCCAGGAGGTGCAGGCAAAGCTGGACGCCGGCCTTCCCTACGTCATCCGCCAGAAAATGCCCAAAACCGGCACCACCAGCTTTGAGGACGTGGTGTACGGCCACATCGAGGTGGACAACGCCACGCTGGATGACCAGATCCTCATCAAGACCGACGGCATGCCCACCTACAACTTCGCCAACGTGGTGGACGACCATCTGATGGGCATCACCCATGTCATCCGAGGCTCGGAATACCTTTCCAGCACGCCCAAATACAATCTGCTGTACAAGGATTTCGGCTGGGATATCCCCACCTATATTCACTGCCCGCCCGTGATGAAGGACGCGCAGAACAAGCTGTCCAAGCGCAACGGAGACGCAAGCTATCAGGACCTCGTCGCCAAAGGCTACCTGAAAGAAGCCGTGCTCAACTACATTCTGCTGCTGGGCTGGAGTCCCAAGGGCGAGCGCGAGATCTTCACGCTGCCAGAGATGATCGAGGTGTTCGACGAGAGCGGCATCGGCAAGGCTCCCGCCATTTTCGACCCCGCGAAGCTGCGCTATATCAATGCCGAATACATCCGCGCCATGAGCGAGGAGGCGTTTTTCGAAAAAGCCGAGCCGTATATCGACAGTGTCGTCAAGACGCCCTGCGACAAGGCTCTGCTGGCCCAGGTGCTGCACCAGAGGTGCGAGCTGATGAGCGATATCCCCGAGCAGATCGACTTTATCGACGAAATGCCCGAGTATGACCTTGCCATGTATACCAACAAGAAAATGAAGACCACCGCCGAGACCGCCAAGGAAGCGCTGGAAGCCATTCTGCCCGTACTGGAGGCCATTCCGGCCGACGGCTTCACCCGGGACGCGGTGCATGCTGCCCTGTTTGCTCTGATTGAGGAAAAAGGCGTGAAAAACGGCTTTATGCTGTGGCCTCTGCGTGTGGCGGTGTCCGGCAAGCAGTTCACCCCCGGCGGCGGCATCGAGCTGGCCGCTGTGCTGGGCAAGGAAAAAGCGGTCGCCCGTGTCAAAGCCGCCATCCAGCGCCTGTAAAGGCTATCTCCCTGTCACATCGGCAAAACGGAGGTAATTGTAAAAAATTACCAAATTTAACAAGTCCCCGGCATGAAGAGACAAAATCTTCTGCCGGGGACTTTTATAATTGTGGGTACCCTGCCATAGATATGCGGCCTGCGCGCGGTTTATGCCTTTCTTCGGGAAAGCGCCCCGCCCGGGCGGGAAAAGAAAGCGGGCAGATCCGGCGCACACCGTCCAACGCCGTGCCGGAAAAGCCCGGAAGGAAAGAATGGTGACCCACATGTCCGTCAAACTCCGTGAAAGGCCCGTGGTGCGAAAGGCGATGCGCACGGGCGTGCCCCAGCGCCTTCTGCCTCTTGCGTTCCAGCTTTGCGCCGCATTGCTGGGCTGGCTGGGCGCCGGCGCGCCGCTGCTGGGCGGCCTGCGCCCTCTGGGGCTCTGCTTCGCGGCGGCTGTGCCCACACCCTACGCGGTGTGCGCCGCCGCGGGCGCGGCGGCCGGATACGCCTTTGCGCTGCCGCTGGCAGACGCCGCGCCTTACCTGGCCGGCGCGGCCGTGGTGGCGCTCCTGCGCGGCCTGGCCGGTACGCGCCGTCAGAATTATGCGCCCATGGCCCCCGCCACGGCGGCGGGCATCGTATTCTGCCTCATCCGCTCCGGCCTGGCCGTGGCGGGCTATGCCGGGCTGCCGGGCATCCTCTCCGCCGCGGCCGAAGCGCTGCTTGTGCTGGGGCTGTCCTATCTTCTGGTGGGCTTTTTTGCCGTGCCCCGGCAGGGCGGAATGCCTCAGGACGCCGAGGAGCGCGCCGCGCTTTGCTTCGCCTTTATGGCGCTGCTGGCCTGCCTGACGCCCTACACGGTACTGGGGCTGTCCGTCGCCCGCGCCGCCGCCGCGCTGACGGTGCTGGCTGTTGCGGCCCGCGGGCAGGAGGGAGCAGCCGCCGTAACGGCCGTGGGCGCCATGGCGGCGCTGTGCGCGGCGGACCCCGCCAACCTGTATGCCGGGCTTGGCATCGCGGCAGGCGGGCTTGCCGCTGGCTTGTTCACAGGCAGCAGCCGCCCGGTGACGGCTCTGGTGTTCTGCGGCGCGGGGCTGGTGGGCGTGTCCTGCGCGCCCGGCAACAACGCGGGGCTGCAGCTGGCCGTGGAGCTTTGCATTGCGGGCGCGGCGTACTGCCTGCTGCCCGCCGGACTGTTCCAGCGTGTTCCCGCCGCGCCGCCGTCCGCCCCCTTTGCCTCACGAGCGGCGCTCACCACGCTCTCCGGGCGGCTGGAGGCTGTGTCCGGCGCGCTGTGCGCCGTGGGCGACACCGTGCAGGCCGTATGCGAACGGCTGCCGCCCCGGCGCGAGACCACTGCCGACCTGTGCGACGCCGTGGCGGAGCGTTGCTGCAAGGCCTGCGGCAAACGCCTGTATTGCTGGGTGGACTGCGCCGGCGAGACCTACGACGCGTTCAACAATCTTTCTCCGCTCATTGCCATGCCAGACGGCGTGGCCGCGGCGGACCTGCCCCCGGTTTTGCAGCGGCGGTGCCAGACACCTGTGCGGCTGGCCAACGCCATCAATGTGGCCGCCGCCGAACAGGCTGCGCGGCGGGCGGCACGCACACACGACGGCGCGGCGCGTGCCGCTTTGTGCGAACAGTACAGCGCCCTGGCCGCGGCTCTGGCCGAGCTGGCCGGGCAGGTGTACCAGACGGATGTTCCGGACAAGCGCAAGGCCCGCCGGCTGGAGCAATTGTTCTCGGAGATCGGCCTGGAGCCGCTGGAGACCACCGTTGCCCAGGACGCTTCCGGCCGCGTGACGGCCACCGTATGCGTGCCGCGCCTGTCCTTCACGGCCGACGAGCTGAAGGTCATCACCGATGAGGTCTCCACCCTGTGCCGCCGCACCTTCGCGCCCGCCCAATGCATCCATTCCGGCACGGTGACCAAGCTGCTGTTCCGTGAACGGCCCCGCTTTGCCGTGGACTGCGCCGTCTGCGCCCTGCCCGCCGGCGGCGACATATCCGCCGATGCGATACAGGCCTTCCCCGATGAAACAGGCCATTTTCACGCGGTGCTGTGCGACGGTATGGGCACCGGTAAGGCGGCGGCGGTGGGCGGCGTGCTGGCCGCCTCCCTTACGAAAGAGCTGCTGCACGCCGGGTTCGAAAGCGCCAGCACGGCGCGGCTGGTGAACATCGCGCTGGCGCTGAAGAGCGACGACGAAAGCGCCGTGGCACTGGACGCGCTTTCCATCGACCTGTACACCGGGGACGCAGTGCTGTACAAGGCGGGGGCCGCGGCTTCGTTTCTATTAAGGGACGGTAAGGCCGCCGTTTACAGCGGCGACACGCTTCCCATCGGCATTCTCGGCAGCGTGACGGGCCGCCGGGAGCTGCTGTGCCTTTCCCCCGGCGATACCGCTGTGCTGGTGAGCGATGGCGCGCTGGCTCCGGGCGCCTCCTGGCTGCGCGCGCAGCTCGTGGCTCACGCGGACGACGCGCCCCAAAAGCTGGCGGATGCGGTGGCCCGCGCGGCGAGGGAAAAGCAGCAGGACATGCCCGACGACGTAACCGTGATGGCACTGCGCCTGCGCGCGGTAGAATAACCGCCCCGGGGCGGGCCGCTCCTGCCGCTTGCCTCCTCCGCGCCCGGCCGCGGAAACTTTTTCTTGATTCGCTCCATGCCCCATACTATAATAGAGACCAAATACGACTGGCTCTGTAAGGAGGTGCCGCATGGAAGCAAATCAATACCTGAACGATTTTTACAACCATTACGACGAGGACAGCCGCCTGCTGTTTCAGCACGGCAGCGTCGAATTTCTCACCACGATGCGCTACATCGAGAAATATCTCAAGCACGGCGACAAAGTCCTCGAGATCGGCGCCGGAACGGGCCGCTATTCTCACGCGCTGGCGCGCCGGGGGCATCCCGTGGACGCGGTGGAGCTGGTCGCGCACAACATCGAGGTTTTCCGCCAAAACACCCGTCCCGGGGAAAGCGTCACCATCGCACAGGGCAATGCTCTGGATCTGTCCGCCTTTGCGGACAACGCCTACGATGTCACGCTTCTGCTCGGCCCGCTTTATCATCTGTATACTCAGGACGACAAGCGCCGGGCGCTGCGGGAGGCGATCCGCGTCACAAAGCCGGGCGGCGTTGTCTTTGCCGCTTATGTCATCTCCGACGGCTGCCTTCTGGACGAGGGCTTCCGCCGCGGCAATATCTCTGTTGCCGAATATATGCGGGACGGGCTGCTGGACGCCCGGACGTTTGCCGCCAGCTCCCAGCCAAAGGATTTGTTCGAACTGGTGCGCAAAGAGGATGTTGATGAGCTGATGTCCGTGTTCCCTGTAACGCGGCTGCACTATGTGGCCTCCGACGGCTGCGCCCTGCTTTTGCGCGACGAGATCGACGCGATGGACGCTGACTCCTTCGCCCTGTATCTGAAATACCATTTCGCCACCTGTGAACGCGCGGACCTGGCGGGCATTACAAGCCATGCGGTGGATATCTTCCGCAAGTGACCGACTGTGTCTGAATGCTGCGCCAGCTTTCCCGTTCATCTGACACACGGCGGGAATACCCCGCCGGCCCGTCTGTTCATTTTACCGCTTCAAGCTGTTTCCGCCTTCTATTACATAGGATTGCAGCCCTTTTTGACATCCGTTCTTTTCATAAAAATGCTCCAAGCCCGGCTGCGCGCCAAAATACAACATTGTTGGAGCGTTTTCCCTGGCAAGCCGGAGGAGTGTGCTGCCGATTCCCTGTCTTCGATATTCCGGAAGAACGAGAAGCTCTGTGATCGTCCCGAAAAAACAGCCGTCTGAAAGAATGCGCAGGCATCCTGCAAGCTTTTTCTTATCATAGGCAGCTATATTGATTGTTTTGGACAGCGCGGCCCGGGTTTTATTTTCATCATAATTTCCAGGCCATATCCGATTGGCAAACTGAATAAAGGCCGCAGCGTCCAATTCTTTGTCATCCACTGTGTATTCCATCATCTTCCCCGCTTTTTTCATACTTTGACCGTTGTTTGCTCTTTTATGAAAAGCTCCGGGCCCGGCTTTCCGCCGCACCCGGAGCTTTTTTCTGTCTGCGTGCTGTTGTTACTCGTACAGCGGGAAACGGGCCGTCAGGGCGGCTACCTCGGCGGCGACGGCTTCCTTCTGCGCCTCAACATCAAAGGTGCAGGCCGCGATCCATTTTGCAATCTTCCGCATTTCCTCCGGCCCGAAGCCGCGGGTGGTGACAGCGGGCGTTCCGATGCGCACGCCGGAGGTAACGAAAGGCTTCTCCGGGTCGTTGGGAACGGTGTTTTTGTTTGCTGTGATGTGCACCTCGTCCAGACGGCGCTCCAGCTCCTTGCCCGTAACGCCCGTGCCGCGCAGGTCCACGGTCATCAGGTGGTTGTCCGTGCCGCCGGAGACAAGGCCCAGCCCCTCGTCCAGCAGCGCTTGGGCCAGCACGCGGGCGTTCTCTGCGATATTCTTCTGATATTCTTTGAATTCCGGCTTCAGCGCTTCGCCGAAGCACACGGCCTTGGCCGCGATGATATGCTCCAGCGGGCCGCCCTGGGTACCCGGGAAAATAGCCTTGTCGATGGCCTTGGCGTACTCCTCCCGGCACAGGATCAGGCCGCCGCGGGGGCCGCGCAGCGTTTTGTGGGTGGTGGTTGTCACCACGTCGGCATAGGGCACGGGGTTCGGGTGCAGGCCAGCGGCCACAAGCCCCGCGATGTGCGCCATATCCACCATAAACAGCGCGCCGTTTTCCCGGGCGATCTTCGCGATGCGTTCAAAATCAATGGTGCGGGAGTAGGCCGAAGCGCCCGCGACGATCATTTTGGGCTGGTGCTCCTTTGCTTTTTTCTCCAGATCCGCATAATCCAGATAGCCGTTTTCGTCCACGCCGTATGCGATGAAATTGTAGTTCTTTCCGCTCATGTTCACAGGGCTGCCGTGGGTGAGGTGGCCGCCGTTGGAAAGATCCATGCCCAGGACGGTATCGCCCACGTTCAGCAGCGCAAAATAAACGGCCAGATTGGCCTGCGCGCCCGAATGCGGCTGCACATTGGCGTGCTCGGCGCCGAACAGCCTGCACGCGCGGTCGCGGGCAATGTTCTCCACCACGTCCACGCACTGGCATCCGCCGTAGTAGCGGTGGCCGGGATACCCTTCGGCGTACTTGTTGGTGAGCACGCTGCCCATGGCGGCCATTACCGCGGGCGAGACGATATTTTCAGAGGCGATCAGCTCGATATTGCCCCGCTGGCGTTTGAGTTCGGCCTCCATCGCCGCGCCGACCTCGGGGTCGGCCTGTGTGACGAAGCCGATGGTGTCCATCATTTCTTTGAACATGGGTGTGCCCTCCTGTACTGTTTTACTTCCTGCGGCGGTTTTCCCCGCCTTCTTCCCAATTATAGATTATACACCCGCCGCGCGCGGCGCACAAGACGCTTTAGCCTGTTAAACTGCTGAATTTTCAGCGGCACAGACGTTCCCCCTTTTGCTTTTGGACGAAATGTGCTATCATAATATCAATTTATCGGCGGCTTTCTTTTATGCGCGAAAGCGCGCGGGGCGGCCGCCGTGCAACAGGGAGGCGTCTTTTTGCGCACAAAAGCAGATACCAGGCTCATTGTAGAGCGCCTGAAAAAGGAATACCCCGTGAGCGAATGCTCGCTTGCCTATGACGACGCGTGGCAGCTTCTTGTCAGCGTGCGGCTTTCGGCCCAATGCACCGACGCCCGCGTGAATATCGTGACAAAGGACCTGTTTGCCAAATATCCCACGCTGGAGGCGCTGGCTGCGGCCGGGCCGGACGCCATAGAGGCCATCATCAAGCCCTGCGGCCTGGGCAAAAGCAAGGCGCGGGACCTTGCCGGCATGGCAAACATGCTGCTGCGGGAATACGGCGGCAAAGTGCCCCAGGCCATGGAGGATCTTCTGCGCCTGCCGGGCGTGGGCCGCAAAAGCGCCAATCTCATCCGGGGCGATATCTTCCACCTGCCCGCCGTCGTGGCGGACACCCACTGCATCCGCATGGCAAACCGCATCGGCTTCGTGACGGACACCACCGACCCGGTGCAGGTGGAGCGCGCGCTGGTGAAGGTCCTGCCGCCTGAGGAGTCCAACGATTTCTGCCACCGCTGCGTGATGCACGGACGCGTGGTGTGCACCGCCCGCAAGGCTCTGTGCGAGGTGTGCTGCCTGCAGGACGTCTGCCGCACTGGCAAAAAAACCATCAAACAGGAAACATTGGAGGAACTGGTATGAAACGCACTTTATCGCTTGCTTTGTGCCTGATTTTAAGCCTGGCTTTGCTGGCCGGGTGCGGCGCCGCGCCGCTGCCCGACGGCCTGACGCAGGAAAGCGTGACGGACGCCGCGGCGCAGACCGTGGCGCAGCTGAACGACGAGGACTATGACGCGTTGTTCGCCGGAATGACAGAGGAGATGACCTCCGCCATGACGGCCGAGGACCTTGCCGCCGTATGGCAGCCGGTGCTGGAAGCCGCCGGCGCGTTCGATTCCATCACAAAAACGACCGTGGGCGGCAAGGACGGCTACGGCGTGGCCGTGGTACAGGCAAAATATGAAAACGCCGCGGTGACCTTTACGCTCTCCTACACACCGGAGGGCAAGCTGGGCGGGCTGTTCTTCAAATAACCCCTTCCCCGCCCCATTCTTTTTTCGAGGTGTTCCCCTTGCAGCAGACACAGCAAACCACCGCGCCCGTCCAGAATTCTTTCTGGGCGGGCTTTCACGACGGCGTGCCCATTGGCCTGGGTTATCTTTCCGTCTCCGTCACGTTCGGCATGATGGCCGTGACGGGCGGCCTGCCGGTGTGGGCCGCCGTGGCCATCAGCATGACGAACGTCACCAGCGCCGGGCAGTTCGCCGGGCTTTCCCTCATTTTCGGCGGCGGCACGCTGTTTGAAACGGCGCTCACGCAGTTCGTCATCAATCTGCGCTATGCCCTGATGAGCCTTTCCCTCTCCCAAAAGCTGGAGCGCCGCGTCGGCCTCATCGACCGCATGCTGTTCAGCTTTATGATGACGGACGAGGTGTTCGCCGTGGCGTCCGGGCAAAAGGGAGAGGTGGGCAAGCGCTATCTGTTCGGCGTGATGATCGCGCCTTACTGCGGCTGGGCGCTGGGCACGCTGTGCGGCGCCGTGGCCAGCGGCTTTTTGCCGCCGTCGGTGCGCAGCGCGCTGTCCATCGCCATTTACGGCATGTTCATCGCCATCGTGGTGCCCGTTGCAAAGCAGAGCCGCGCCGTGCTGGGCGTGGTGGCTCTGGCTGTCGCGCTCAGTTGCGCCATGCACTGGGTGCCTGTGCTGAACACGGTTTCCAGCGGTTTTTCCATCATTCTCTGCACCGTGCTGGCGGCGGGCTTGGGCGCGCTGGCCGCGCCGGTGCCGGACGAGCCTTCCGGAGCACCGGACGGGGAGGTGGCGTAAATGGATGCAAAGACCATCTGGCTGTACATCGTGGTAATGGCGGGCGTAACATACCTCATACGCATGCTGCCGCTGGCGCTGCTGCGCAAAAAGCTGCGCAGTCGTTTTATCAAAAGCTTTCTGTTCTATGTTCCTTACGCCGTGCTGGCCGTAATGACGGTGCCCGCCATCTTTGAGAGCACGGGCAGCGTGTTTTCCGCCGCCGTGGGCTTCGCCGCGGCTGTGCTTCTGGCTTACCGCGGCGCGGCTCTGCTGCCTGTGGCATTGGCCGCCTGCGGCGTGGTATTCTGCACGGAGTGGATGATGCGCCTGTTTTAGCCCATAAAAGAGGAATTCGCCTATGAATTGGATCAGCTGGTTCGGCCTTGGCATCGTGTTGCTGCTGCTCATTCCCAACGCCGTATACGCCGCCGCAAACAAAAACACGCAACCGCCCCGCACAAGCCGCATCCTCGGCTTGGCTGAACAGGCAGGCCGCTATGGATGCATGTTTCTGATGATATTCCACGCCGGCCTTACGGAATTCGGTTTTGCCTCGGCGGAAGGATTCATCGCGTGGCTGGCCGGCACCGGTGCGCTGCTCGTACTGTACTGGGTATTCTGGCTGCTGTATTTCCGCGCCGCGAAGCCCCGGTACGCGCTGCCGCTGGCTGTGCTGCCCTGCCTGATCTTTTTGCTGAACGGCCTTTTTCTGCGCCACTGGCTGCTGGTTTTCTTTTCCGTGTTGTTTGCTGCCGCGCACATCGCCATTACCTGGCAAAACACCCGCGCGCCATAGGCGGGCGTCCCCTCCATAACAAAGCAAAGCGGCCGGGCGTGCACAGTGCACGTCCGGCCGCCTTCTGCATCATGCCGTATATCCGCTGTATGCGTGGAGCGTGGAGAAACTGATGGACTGGATGACGCGGTCCAGCACCTTGTCGTACACCAGCACATTGACGCCCGGACGGTTGCGGCTCTGTTCTTCTCCGTCCACGGTTGTGGAGGAATTGTCCGCCGCGCTGCGCAGCGTCACATCGTGCCCGCCCCAGGAAAGCGTGTATTCCAGCGGGCCGGCGCCGGTCTTCTGGTACACGACTTTTCCGCCGTCCACCACATATAGGCCCTGCATGCCGCTTTGTTCCAGCGGCAGCGTGTCCAGCCCCCATTGCCTGAACACTGCGCGCGGAGCGGAGGGATCCGCTTCCGTGGCGTCGCCCTGTGTCGTGATGACCGCTGCCAAGTCCTTATCCTGCATCAGCAGGCGGAAATATTCGGCCATGTCCAGCGTGAAGCGCAACGTTATATTCTGTGCGTCCCGGTGCTCCATCCTTGCCGCCTCGTCCCACGCCGCGTAGGCCGCGTCGCCGCGCTTGTCGGGCATACCGTAATGCTCCGCCAGATAAGCCGCCAGATCCGTGCTGATTTTTTGCGCGCCTGCGGTGTTCACATGGGCATGGTCGGCCAGGTCTGTTGCATAGTCAAAGCCGATATCCCGCCCACCGGGCGTGTTGTAATCCAGCACGGGCACACCGTTTTCCGCGCAGATGCGCGCCGCGCGGCGGAACACGCCGTACTCGGCCCCGCTCGTCTCATAGGGCGTCACCACGAACACCAGCGGCACATCCTTTTTTCTGCAAAGTGCGATAAGCTTGTAAAGATATTCCTCAGCCTGGGGATAGATGGGCGTTTCCTCCGGTTCCCCTTCCAGTATGGGCACGGGGAATTCCTCCACCGCCTGTAAAGGGCCGTAGCCTTTTCCCGTGGTCGCATGATCCTGAAAAAACCAGGTGAAATCTTCCGCCGTCAGGCTCTTCCACCGGGTGTGGTAGCGCAGCATCGGCAGATAGCGGTAAAACGGCGGCGAGTTCTGCTGGCACCGGCTCATGGCGACGGCAAGCGCCGCGCGGTTGAGGGACGGCGGGATGCGCAGCGAATAATCGTCCGAGGTGCCGTCCACGTCCGCAGGCGTCATATAGGTGGTGCCGTAGCACAGCCCGAACCCCTCCAGCACCACGACCCTGGGCGTCTGCCGCTTGAACGCCTCCACCGCGTAATGGTAGCTCACCCACATCGGCTGGCTCCAGGAGTACAATACATATCCCGTGAAACCCTGCTCGCGCCACATCTGCGCGGGCGCAAACGCCGCGTTGGCATGGCTGCTGCCCAGAAAGATCACATCGATGGTATCCTCCGGCTCGGCATAAAAGCCGTCGATGCACCCGCCCTTGGGGGCCAGCACCTCCTGCGTACACAAGAGCAGCGCCAGCAGGATGCACCCGAACGCCAGCGCGCGGACAAGCGGCGGCAGGCCGCGCGTCTGCTTTGAGACCGGTCCTTTCCCCAATGTTTACGCCCTCCCCCGCTCAGAACTGGAAATAGATGAACGGCTTTTCCACATAGCCCTCGCCGTACATACCGAATATCGCCACCGTGAGCACCCCCGCCAGCAGCACGGCCCATTGCACAGCCAGCGGCTTTTGCAGCAGCCGCGCCGAAAGGCTGCCCCAACGCCGCCGCAGCACGTCGCACAAAACAACAGCCGCCACGCACACAGCCGAAAGCAACAGGTCGGGCCCGTCCATACCCCAGGCGAGCACCGCTTCCCGGCCCGGGAACGCGCCCGGGCGCAGCAGGCTTCGCACCATGCTCAACGCCGCGTCCATGCCGCCGGCGCGGAAGAAAATCATCGAAAACGCCACCAGCGCAAACGTCCACGCCGTGCGCCAAAGCCGCGCGGGCAAACAGCCATGGGGTACCCGCAGCGCCGTATACAGCCGTTTGCGGAGGGGCAGCGTCAGGCGGCCGCACCCAAGGTACAGCCCGTGCAAAAGCCCCCATGCCACAAATGTCCATGCCGCGCCGTGCCACAGCCCGCTGCACAGAAAAACAACCATCGTGTTCACACAGGTGCGCGCCAGCCCCCTGCGGCTGCCGCCCAGCGGGATATACAGGTAATCCCGGAAAAAGCTGGACAGGCTGATGTGCCAGTTGCGCCAGAACTCCGCCACGGATTGAGAGAGGAACGGACTGCGGAAATTTTCCATCAGTTCCACGCCCAAAATGCGCGCCGCGCCCCGGGCGATGTCGGTGTAGGAAGAAAAATCGCAGTAAAGCTCAAAGCAGAACAGCACCGTGGCCGCCGCCGTGGCCCAGCCGCCCAAAGCGCCGCCTTGGGCATAGACGGTGTCCGCCAGCAGCGCCAGCCTGTCCGCCACAACCATTTTCTGAATATAACCCCACAGCATCAGCACAAGGCCGCTTTTGGCCCGCTCGTAGGAAAAACGGGCAGGCAGCTGCAGTTGGGGCAGGATATTGCCGCTGCGTTCAATGGGCCCGGCCACCAGCTGCGGAAAGAAGGAGATAAACAGCAGATACCGCCAAAAGCGCTGCTCGGCGGACACGCTGCCCCGGTATACGTCCACAGTGTAACCGATCGCCTGAAACGTGTAGAAGCTGATGCCGACAGGCAGGAGCACGCCCAGCAGCGGTACGGCGGGGAAGCCCCGCGCAGCCAGCAGACCGTTCGCACTCTGCGCAAAAAAATTATAATATTTGAAGAAAAACAGAATTCCCAGATTTGCCGCCAGCGAAACGGCCATGGCCGCCCTGCGCCTGCCCCGGTTCCCGGCGGCCGGCGCACCCAATACCGCCAGCGCACGCCCGCACAAATAGGTGCTGAACGCGGAAAACAGGATGAGCACAATATAGGCCGGATTCCAGCACATATAGAAAAAGCAGCTGCACGCAAGCAGCCATGGCTGCCGCGCGCGGCGCGGCAGCACATAATAAACAAAAACCGCCGCAACGAAAAACGCACAAAAGCGCAGCGAAACGAAGTTCAAAGCCGCAATCCTCCCCTGTTCACCATTCCAAGGCACCACCGGGCCTTTTACGGCGCCGCAGCCGCAGACAGCCCGTCCGGTTTCGCAGGCGGCCGCCGCTGTGCGGGCGGCCTTCCAAGCGAATGATACCATATCGCACGCGGGCTTGCCAAGCAGGATATACGAAAAAAATGCCTTTTTGACGTTCCCGGTACGTCCTGCCGGAAAAATAATACGCTCAACACGGTTGACACCGCCGCCGCCAGCGCCTATAATACATACGGACATAAAAACAGGGGTGCCGAAAGGCTGAGATTTGTACGCGTACGCGTGTGCATGAACCCTTTACCTGATCCGGGTAATGCCGGCGTAGGAAGTTTTGGCGCAGAAATGCGCAATTGGGAAACTTTGGCGCGCCCGCAGTTTGCGGACGCGCCTGTTTTTATGTTACGACATAAAAAAGGGGTTTTTCTCTATGGCAACAAAATCGTATTCCCGCACCCGAACGCTTGTTGAATGCGCGCTGATGATCGCGGTGGGCACCGTACTCGCGCAGATCAAGATCTTCGAAATGCCCTTCGGCGGCAGCGTTACGCTGGTGTCCATGCTGCCGTTTATCCTCGTCTCGTTCCGTCACGGCGTGAAGTGGGGCCTGGCCACGGGCTTCGTCAACAGCCTTTTGCAGATGCTGCTGGGCTTTTACGCGCCTCCCGCCGGCACTGTGGCCGCGTTTGTGGGCGTCGTTCTGCTGGACTACGTGCTGGCTTTCACCCTGCTGGGCCTAGCGGGCGTTATCGCCAAGCCCTTCAAAAACCATCTGCTGGGCGTAGCCGCGGGCACCGCCGCTGTGTGCGTCATCCGCTTTTTGTGCAGCTTTTTGTCCGGCGCGCTTCTGTGGGGCAGCTACCAGGAAAGCTACGAATGGGCGAGGGGGATGTCCGTTTGGCTGTACAGCTTTATCTATAACGGCAGCTACATGCTGCCCGAACTGCTCATCACCACCGTGTGCGCCGTCATTTTGTGCAAAGCCGCGCCGAAATTCTTTCTGCCCGAGAACTAGAACTCCGCGCCAAAATATGGTATACTTGCCCTAGAAGGCGGACCGCTTTCGAATCCGTTTCAAGGGGAGGCTGTACTTTTATGGAGAAGCATTTGGTCATTTGCATCGGCAGGCAGTTCGGCAGCGGCGGGCGCGAGATTGGGCTGGGCCTGGCCAAAAAGCTGGGCATCCGGTTCTACGACAAAGAGATCCTGAAAAAGGCGGCCGAGGAGAGCGGCATCGTAGAAGAGCTGTTTGAAAAGGCGGACGAAAAGCCCACCAACAGCTTTTTGTACTCCCTGTCCATGGGTACGCACGGACAGGCCATGAATTTCACCAATTACAACGATTACCTCACCAACGACAAGCTGTTCCTGTTCCAGAGCAATACCATCCGCGATATGGCGGAAAAGGATTCGTGCGTCATCATCGGCCGTTGTGCGGATTATATCCTGCGCGGACGCAAGGACATGCTTTCGGTGTTCATCCACGCCCCTATGGAGCTGCGCATCCAGCGTATCTCCCGCGTGCGCAATGTAGAGGAAGACGCCGCGCGGTCCCTCATCAAAAAGACGGACCGTCAGCGCGCCAATTACTACAACTTCTACGCGGACAACGACTGGGGCGCGGCCGACAGCTACGACGTGGCCATCAACTCCGGCAAGCTGGGCGTGGAAAAATCCATTGAGGTTCTCGCCGGTATTTGTGAACACCTGTAAATTGCTGCAAAAACCGCATGGCAAAAGCCATGCGGTTTTTGATTTCTCCGCAATAAAAAAGTTTATCCCGATGGCTGCGGGCCGGGGACGGCCCGCAGAAAAGCTTCACCGTTCACCGAAGCCGGATGTGCAACGTGCCGTCGCTGTACGCAAAGCGGCCCGCGGGAACCAGGCGGGCGGGCGCTTTGGGCGCGCACGTTCCCTGCGGCTCGCGCAGCACATCGTCCAGCCGGAAGGCCGAGAGCAAAAGCCCTGCAAGCCCCGCCTGCATTACACCCGTCCAGCCGCCGTCTAAAAAGGGCAGCATCCCTCTCGCGGAACTCCAGCCCAGACAGGAGAGCAGGTTGAGCACGCCGTGCATCGTGAGCAGTGCACAGCAGCCCACCGCGCACAGCCGCCCGATGCCGCTGCGGGTGCGCAGGGCCGTGCGCCACAGCCATGCCAGCGCGCCCGCGACAGCTGCGGCCAGCGCTGCGGCGCAGGCAATACCGTACCGCCAGCCCGCGTAAGCCAGCAGGTAATCGGCGCGCAGCTCCCGCACCGCCTTCCCTGCAAATTCTCCCACGGTGCCGAGCGCCGCTTTTTCCCCGAGCGGCAAACTGCCGTCTCCGGGGCCAAGCCACCGCATCCCGTCCCACATGCGCCGCAGGGCGTTCATCCAATAGCCCGCGCCCGCTGCATTTGCATCCGGTGCAAGCAGCACCTCCAGATGCCGCTGAAGGCTCCCGGCCAGACCCGGCATCAACAGCAGCACCAGCAAAAATGTCACCACAAGAGAGCCCGCTGTCACTCCCAGCACAACCGCAAAGCTTTTCTTTCCGCCAAGCCCATACCAATCGCCTGCGCAGCATACCAGACACACGGCAAGCCCCGCAAGCCCCAGCACACACGCCGCGGCCAGATGCGGCACCATGATACACAGCCAGAGCCCCGGCACAATGGCAAAACCGCTGACCAGCAGCCCCGCCCAGCCGCGGCCGCGCTGCCGGTACACCACGGCCGCGTAAATGGGAATAAAAATCATGCTGAAATGAGTGGCGTCGTAAGATACACCCCAAACAGTCCAAAGACGCCGCCCGTTCATCAGGGTATATCCGGCCAGAAAACCATAAGCCGAAACGGCCGCCAGCCCGATATAGAGCGCCTTTGTCCAGCGTGCCAACAGGGACACATCCATACAGAAATATACCGCCGCAAGCACAGCAATTCCCGCCAAGGCGGCGGCCAGGCTTTGGTACGCGCCCTCGCGCCACAGGTACACGCCTTGTGCCGAAACGGGCACGCTCCAGAAAAAACGCAGCAGCGCACCCGCCAGCAACAGCGCCGCCACCATAAAAAACGGCCCCCAGGCCGGGCGGGGCCTGTGCACGCGGTCCAGCGCGCCGCCTGCCAGCACCGGGTCTCCCATGCTCTCCACCGTCCTGCGCTCGGCTTCTTCCGGCGCGCAGCCTTGAGCCACAAAGGCGTTATACTGTTCGCTGAGATGATTCTCCAGCTCCCGCTCCACACCCGGCACCGCACGGCGGCAGCGCAGCTGGGCTGTGACGGTCTGCAGCCATTCCTTTCGCGTCTGTCCCATTACAGCACCACCCCTGCGCGAGCATCCATTGTTTCCAACACAGCGTTGATCGCCCGGGACACCCGGCGCCACTCCGTTTGCTGCGCCTCCAGCGCACCACGCCCGGCCCTGGTGATACGGTAGTAGCGCCGCGGCTTGCCTGCTGTGGCCGCGCCGCCCGGCTGTTCATAGCTTTCAATGCTGCCGTCCGCCTCCAGCGCATGCAGAATGGGATACAGCGTCCCCGCCTTCAGCGCGAATGTATCGTTGGAGCGCTGTGCCAGCTCCTCGATCATCTGATACCCATACATGTCCCGCTCCGCCAGCAGGCGCAGCAGCAGCATCTGGGCCGAGCCCGGCACAAGGTTTTTTCCCGCCGCCATGTAAATTCCTCCCTTTTGCCCCGTGCTGTGCACGGCGGTCATTTATACAGATTATCTATATATTCTATTGTTTAGTATATATCGACGCCCTATATATGTCAACGGTTTTCAAAAATTTTTCCAAGCACAAAAACGCCCCCGCTGCTTTTGCAGCGGGGGCGTTTGAAAACAGAGGGAATTATTTGGAAAGGCGCTCGCGCAGGGCAGCAGCCTCGGCGTGCAGCTCGGCGGGAACATGGTCGCCGATTTGGGCGTACAGTTCCTCAACACCCTTCACGTCTTCCAGCCACAGCTCCTTATCCACATCCAGCAGGCCCTTGATGGTGTCAACGGTGACGCCGTCCAGACCGGTGATGTCGATATCCTCGGGCTTGGGCTCGTAGCCGATAGCCGTCTCAACAGCCTCAGCCTCGCCCTTGCAGCGCTTCAGGATCCACATCAGCACGCGCATGTTGTCGCCGAAGCCCGGCCAAATAAAGTGGCCTTCGTCGTCGGTGCGGAACCAGTTGACGTTGAAGATCTTCGGCGCCTTGTCGCCCAGCTTCTTGCCCATCTCCAGCCAGTGCGCGAAGTAATCGCCCACATTGTAGCCGAAGAACGGACGCATGGCCATCGGATCGCGGCGGACAACGCCCACAGCGCCGGCAGCGGCGGCAGTTGTCTCAGAAGCCATGGCAGAGCCGACATACACGCCGTGCGCCCAGCTGAAGGACTGGTAGACCAGCGGAGCCGTCTTGGCGCGGCGGCCGCCGAACACCATCGCGGTGACAGGTACGCCGTTGGGGTTGTTGAACTCCTTGGACAGGCAGGGGCAGTTCGCGGCCGGAGCGGTGAAGCGGCTGTTGGGGTGGGCCAGCTTGCCGCCATTTGCAATGTACTCCTTGCCGTCCACGGCCAGGCCCGTCCACTCCTGAACATCCTCAGGCGGGTTCTTGTCCAGACCTTCCCACCACACGGTGTTGTTCTCCAGGTTATGCGCAACGTTGGTGAAAATGGTGCCCTTCATCGTGGTGTGCAGGGCGTTGGGGTTGGATTTCTCGTTGGTGCCGGGAGCCACGCCGAAGAAGCCGTTCTCCGGGTTGATGGCATACAGGCGGCCGTCGTCGCCAATGTGCATCCAGGCGATATCGTCGCCCACCGTCCACACCTTGTAGCCCTGCTTGGCATACACTTCGGGCGGGATGAGCATGGCCAGGTTGGTTTTGCCGCAGGCAGAGGGGAACGCGGCGGTGATGTAGTCCACGTTGCCCTGCGGGTCCTCGATGCCGAGGATCAGCATGTGCTCGGCCATCCAGCCTTCCTTGTAGCCCTGGTAGCTGGCGATGCGCAGCGCGAAGCATTTTTTGCCCAGCAGCACGTTTCCGCCGTAGCCGGAGTTGATGGACCAGATGGCGTTGTCCTCGGGGAACTGGACGATGTAGCGGTTCTCCGGGTCGATGTCCGCACGGGCATGCTGGCCGCGCACGAAATCGTTGGAATCGCCCAGCTGACGCAGGGCCTTCACACCCACGCGGGTCATGATATCCATGTTCAGCACAACGTAGATGGAGTCGGTCACTTCAACGCCGACCTTGGAGAACGGGCTGCCGATGGGGCCCATGCAGTAAGGAATGACGTACATGGTGCGGCCCGCCATCACATTTTTGTACAGGGGCAGCAGCTTGGCCTTCATTTCGTTGGGGTCCATCCAGTTGACCATCATACAGTCGTCCGCCTTGTTGGAGGTGCAGATGAACGTGCGGTCCTCCACGCGGGCCACGTCGTTTTTCGCGGTATGGTGCAGCACGCAGCCGGGCAGCTCCTCCTGGTTCAGCTCCGTCAGCTCGCCCGTGGCGAACGCCTGCTCACGCAGGGCGCGCAGCTGGCCTTCCGAACCGTCGATCCAGATGGTTTTGTCCGGGGTCATGAGCTCTTCCATCTCTTTGACCCAGTCCAGAACATGCTGGTTGCTTGTCAATGCCATAATCAAATCACCTTTCTTTAATGTAATTCCCTCTGTTTTGAAACGCGCGCCCATGGCCCGCGCTTCCTTTCGCATCGCGGGGCCTGCCCCCGCTTTCCAATAAAATGCGATTTGGATTTATTATACCTCTTTGTTAAAAAAAGCTCAAGCTGTTTTACGGAAAATGAGCCGAAAAGACAAAAGATTTACATCGTATTCACAGATTTCCCGTAGGGATTGTACGATCGTGCAATCCGGGCCGCGGACGCGTTCCGCACAGCGGCACGCGCGGGGAAGCGCCGCGTTCATTCAAAAACGGGGCGCCCGCGCCGCAGCCTTTCGCCGCGCCGGAGCGCCCTGCCCTTATGCCGTCACAGCGGCGGCATCATATCTCATACCATTTGATCTCGTTGGCCGCCATATCCAGCGCAAAGCTGGAGCCGTCGCCCTTGTAAACAACGGTGCTCTGCGGCTCGTAGGTGTTGTTCACAACGCAGTACTTGCCGTTCTTCACATAGGCGTGTACCTCCACGTTGAAGTTGCTGCTGAACCATTTGTGCAGGCTTTCTTCGTCGTGGGCGCTCCACAGGATGCTGCGGTACAAAACGCGGCTGTTTTCAAAGCTGTACGGCAGGCCGCTGATGTACACCGCCCGGCCTTTGCCAAACGCGTGCACGGCCATCTGCACCTCTTTTTCCCGCTGCACCAGGATCTCCGTGTCCGGCAGCGCGTAGATGCCCTTTTTTCCCTCGCCGAAATCCACCGGCTTCGTGCAGTCCTCCAGAATGAAGTGGCCGGGATGCTCGTCCCAGTTGTATTTGTCGTAGCCCAGCGTGAAGCCCGTCTCCTTCTCCACGCCCAGCACACCAGCCAGCTGCAGATAATGCCCCTCGTACTGATGGCCCGCGGGCTCGCCCACACCGATCAAGCCGCCGCCGTTGTACACAAAGCCGCGCACAGTCGCCGCCACAGCCGGGTCCTCCCACTCGCGGCCACCAGTGTGGGCCGTGTCGCCGTCGCCCACATTGATGAGCACGTCCACGCCGTCCAGCACATGGGCGTCCGCGCGCAGGTCGTCAAAGCTGATGAACCGCACGTCGAACGGCGCGCCCGAAAGCGCCTCAATTACGCCCGCATAGCTGTAATTCTGCTTCTGGTACAGCGCGTGGTGCACCATATGGCAGCCCCAGGCGCGCATTTTGCCCCAGCAGTTCAGCACCGCCACGGTTTTTACGCAGTATGGCGTCGTGCCCTTGATGTTGTCGTACAGCTCGCGGAACTCATTGCACACGCTCTCCACATAATCGATGAATTCCGGAAACGCACAGGCCAGCTTCAGGTATCCGCCGTAGCCGATGCGGTCGATGGGCTTGCGCAGGATGGCGCGCCGCGCTGTCACCCAGTTTTCCTTGGCCTCCCGCACAGGGTCGCCGCCCTCGTGGAAGGTGTCCGGGAAGAAGTAAGGCAAAAAGCGGCCCTCGGTATATTTCACACCCGGAATATCGCTGATAAGGCGCAGCGTGCTGCCATTGCCCACGCTGCCCACCACGGCATCCAGGCCAATGCTTTTGAACTCCTCCATGAACGGCTCGGTGCCGATCCAGTGGTCGCCCAGAAACATCATGGCTTCCTTGCCCAGCTCGTGGGTGACGTCCACCATTTCCCTGGCCAGTTTTGCCACCTCGCGCCGCTGGAACGCCTGGAAGTCCTTGAATTCTTTCGAGGGCACGCGGTACTGGTTGTTGTAATAACCCTGGTCGATGATGAATTCGGGCCGGAATTTGTAGCCAGCCTCCCGCTCGAACTGCTCCAGAATATACGGAGACACGCTGGCGGAATAACCGTACCAGTCCACGTATTTTTCCCGCTGCAGCTCATCGAACACCAGCGTGAACTGGTGGAAGAACGTAGTGTAGCGGATGACGTTCACATACGGGTGCTCCGCGATAAATTTGCGCAGGCGCTCCATCGTGTACCTGCGGGTCTTGGGCTGGCGCACGTCAAAGGTGATCTGGTGCTCGAAGTTTTTCCAGCCGTTGGTGACGGCGTTGTACATGTGCACCGGGTCCCAGATCAGATACGCAAGAAAACTCACCGTATATTCGTGAAATCTTTCTACAGCATGTACTGTTACGTTCCCGCTCTTTTCGTCATAACTCCAGTCCTGCGGGGGCACCACGCGGCCGGCGGTGCGGTCCACGACCTCCCACCAGCGCTTGATGTCGTCTCGGGTGTTCACGGCCATCAGCTCCGGGCTGATGCCCTGCATCAGCGGGATGGAAAGCGAATCGGCCACGGCTGTATGAAAGCCCGTCATGATGTAGCACTGCTGCACCTCGTCCGGGTTTGCCTTGGCCCAGGCATTGTCCTTTCGGGTCGTGTAATAGGTGGAATACACCTTCGCGTCCACGCTTTTCAGCGCCTCGGGGTAATCCGTTCCGTCACAGTCCCGGATGGCGTCTGCGCCCCAGCGCTCCAGGATCTCCAGCGTCTCGGGCACCACATCCACGTCTGTTGGGATCGTCACGCGCCCTTTGCGTTTTGTTTCACTCATTGCTTTTCTCCTTATTTTCACCACACCCGAAAGGGCCGTATCTCCGGCGGCGTTTCGCCCGCTTGCTCCATCTTTTGACAAAGCACCTGTGCCAGCTGTGCGCGTGTTTGGGCCCACGCAGGGTCCGCCGCCAAATTGTTTTGCTGGTATGGGTCTTCCTTCAGCACATAAAAGAACTCTTCGTAGTATACATCGCTTGCAAACACGCGGTATCCATCGCCTGGAGCGCGCACGGCATAGGTATATTCCGGCGTACGGATGGCGCGTCCCACACGGCTTTCGCTGATCTGCAAAAAGGCGGTTTCGTCCCAATCCGGAGTCTGTTCGTCTGTCAGCACACGCAGGTCCCGCCCGCGAAAGCCCTCCGGCCGTTCAATGCCCGCGCACGCCAGCAACGTGGCAGGCACGTCCAACAGGCTCACCACGTTTTCCACAACGTTGCCTCCCTTGAAGCCGGGCCCCGTTATGATCAGCGGGATATGGATCGACGCGTCATGACACGTGCGTTTATACTCCGCCTCACGCCCCCGCGTCAGAAAATGGCTGCCGTGATCCGCCGTGTAGACAAGGATAGTGTTTTCCCACATTCCCTGCTCTTTGAGCGTATCAACCAAACGTCCAACGTTGTAATCCAAGCTGTGACAGCACCCCAGATAATCGGGATAATTTTCCCGCCAATTGCTGACGTCCGTGCCCTGTGCACAGGCTCTTGAGCAGGCCGCCAGATCCCCCGGAGGCTGAAAATCCGCAAACTGCGCCCGCGAGCCGTCCGGCCCTTCATACCGCCGACGGTCATTCTGATGATGCGGCTCGATCTGGCTGATGAACAAAAAAAACGGCTCTGTCTGTTCCTTTCGGCCATGCAGAAAATCAATGGCGAAATTGTTGATGCAATCGGCCCGATAGCCCATAAATGGGACACGCTCGTTATCTGCGTTGTACACATAGCCGTTATAGCCGTGGCTGGTGAACTCCAGCACATCGGCGGCCATCCAGTAATCCCTGTATCCGCCCCTGCGCTCTTGGGGTATGGCGCTCGTTTCGTAATTTATACCCGCGGCATGATCGGTGGCAAGATGCCATTTCCCCACGTAGGCCGTAGCATAGCCCGCCTCGTTGAAGCTTTGCGCCAGCGTTTTCACGCTGCCGAACGGCAGCGCGCGGCCGTTGATCTCGCAGCCCACCTCGGTGGCGTAACGTCCCGTTTGCAAGCAGGCACGCGCAGGACCGCACACCGGCTGGCAGGTAAACGCATTTTCATACCGCGTCCCGTTCGCCGCCAGTGCGTCCAGATTCGGCGTTACCCGCAGCGGCTGCCCGTAACAGCCCAGCGTATCCCAGCGCTGCTGATCGGAAAAATAAAAAACAATATTCGGTCTGCTCATATTTGTCCCTCTCATTGCGGCCTTGGCCGCAGAATACGGACGACAACGCCGTCCGTCAAACAGAGCGCAGCTTATTGGTAGCCGTGATTATAAACGCCCAGCAGTGCCAGAACGCCGCCAAGACCCAACAGCTCCACAGCCAGGCCCGTCAAGCCCATGGACAGGCCGCCCGAAGCGCCCAGATTGTGCCCGATGACGACCAGTGCAATACACACGGCCAAGGCAAGCAGCCCGGCAACGATCTTTACCTTCTTTTTTGTATATTCGTTCACAGCGATCCCTCCTTAGCCCTTTATGCCGCCGATGGTCATGCCCTGCGTCAGCTTTTTTTGCACGCACATATACAAAATCAGCGTCGGCACCATTACCATCACCATACCTGCGTACATCTGGCCGTACTCAGCCTTTGCGTTTTGCGCCTTCATCAAGTTCAGCAGGCCCACCGGCAGCGTGCGAGCGCCGTTCGGATCGGTAAGCATCGTCATTGAAATGATATACTCGTTCCAATAGGCCAGGAACTCAAATAGAATGACCGTGATGATGCTGGGCTTTGCCATAGGCAGAATGATTCGGACCATTGTGGTAAAATAGCCCGCACCGTCCACATAGGCCGCCTCCTCGTAATCCTTAGGAAGCGTAGACAAATAGCTGCTCAACAGATAAATCGTAAAGGGCAGCGTTGTCGCCGCCAACACCAGCGCGACGATGAACGGGTTGTTCAAAAAGACGCTGTGCCCAAACAGGCGCTTTACCAGCTTATCGCCGGAGACGAACATTAAAAAGATGGGAACGACAATATAGCTCACGTTGATAAACAGCCCCGCCATAAAGCAGGTGTTCAGCAGCTTACTGCCTTTAAATTTGTATCGGCTCAATACATAGGCGGCGGGCAGCGCCACTACCAGCAAAATGCACAGCGCCACGGCTGTGATCATGATAGAGGTAAAGAAATAATCGCCCATGCGCGCCTTTGTCCATGCGTCTGCAAAGTTTTGCAAGTACAACCCCTCGGGCAGCGCAAAGGGGTTGCCGTAAAATTCGGAGTTTTGCTTTACGGAGGCCATAAATACCCACGCCACCGGAACGACGATAACGGCTGTCAGCACGGCCATCAGCAGGTACACAAAAAACTTGCTAACGGCGTTGCTTTTTTCACCCGCCAGTTTTTGTCTGTGATTCATTCTCGCACTTCCCTTTCTTAAAATTCCAACGGCTCGCGTTTGGTAACCTTGTTAACAATGGCTGCCAGCGCAAAGGAGAATGTAAACACCACAACGCCCACAGCCATGCCGTAGCCATACGTGGAATTCGTATAAGCCTGTTTGTACATATAGCTCAGGAACACTTCGGAGGCTCCATCCGGGCCGCCGTTTGTCATTGCCTTTACAAACAAAAAGCTCATATTGATGTTGGAAATAATAAAGAACGTCAGTGTTGTGCGAATATTGGTCCAGATCAGCGGCAGCGTAATGGAGAAGAATTGCCTTGTCCGGGAGGCACCCTCCAAATTTGCACATTCATACAGACTTTCGGGAATGGCGGACATGGATGCCATATACATAACCATATAGTAGCCGATCGCCTGCCACACCATGGCAATAACCAAACTGTAGATGACGGTTTTTTGGTCGCCCAACCAATAAATCGGGTCTGCATCGCCCCGGAACAGACTTAGAATATTGTTCAGCAGGCCGCGGTTTGAATCGTAAATGGCGCTGAAGATCGCGCTGATCACGACCACCGACAAAATATTCGGGACATAGAAAACAATGCGGAAGAAATTTTGGCCACGAAGCTTTTCCCTCGTAAGCAGGTACGCAAACAGCAGCGCAAGTGTGATCGTGATCAGCGTGACAACGACGATCAGCAAAATGCTGTTGCGGCAGGAACGAAAAAAGTTCTCGTCTTGAAACAGCGTAACAAAATTGTTCAAGCCGACAAAGGTTTTATTGGCGGAATATCCGCCCCACTTGAACAAAGACATGCGAAATACATTGAACGTGGGGATTACAAGGAAAATAAGCGCCAGAATGGTCGCCGGGGCTACGCAAGCTACAATAAATCGGCTGCGCGCTTTATTTTTTTGCATCGTGCCATCTCCATTCCATTTAAAAAGCGGCGAGCAAAAGGGCGTTTGCCTTCTGCTCACCGCTTGGTTTACCCAATTACCTACACGGCTGGCACAGCTGAAATGCCGCCTTGTTCAATTCGGTTCGCCTTGAGTTTTTAATTCAGGCCATTGTGAATGCTTACAGCGCAGCACGCAGCGCAGCGCAGGATTTTTGCACGGCGGCCTTCCAATCGTCTACCGTCTTGGTTCCGTTTACAACGCTGTCCATCGTGAAGCAAACGTCCTGCTTGATGTTGACACCTTCCACGGGGGCTGTGGTTGCAAAGGTACCAATGGCCGCCTTCGCTCCGTTGTCATACACGCTGTAGTAAACCTTATTATCGTCGGAAAGCTTATCTGTCATGCCGGTGATGGGCTGAACGGCGGGCGTAGAACCGGCAGTCGCAAAGATCTGGGCGGCCTCGTCGCTGTACAGGTAGCTCATAAATACTTTGGCAAGATCCTTGTTCTCCGCGCCGGCCGGAATCCAGCACTGCTCGAAGAACGTGTAACTGTAGCGGTCGCCGCCCTCTTCCATCGCGGGCAGGGCCATGAAACCCCACTCAAAGCCGTCGGCGCGGGGAGCATCGGCCATCTCGCCGATAACCCAGTTGCCGTTGGGCATAAAGAGCGCTTCGTTATCCAGAATCATCTGCTGGTTTTTCTGGAAGTTGTCGCCGTTTGCATAGGACGGAGTAGCCGGGTTGGTGTTTTCGGCCAGCTTGCCCAGAACGTCGAACATCTGGTCCATCTCGGGGCTGCTCCACACTTTCTCGTCATACTGCAATGCCTTGTTGAAGAACTCCTGTCCCCCGACCTCGGCCATCATGGCGTAGGTAAAGGCGTCCAGATAACCCGCCACGGGATATGTGAACAGGGGGATGTCGGTTTTATCAGCCAGCGCGAAGAACTCATCCCAAGTGGTGGGCAGTTCCAGTTCGCCGCCGCCCTCGGTGAAGTTCGCCTTATTGTAAAACAGGCCACAGGGACCGTAGAACATGGGCATCAAGAACACGCGGTCGTCGCCGTAGGGGTTGGTCGTCAGGTTGCCGGTAAAGCCGGGGATAATCTTCTCGCCCACGGTTACATCTTCGCCTAAAACCGTCATGCCCAGCACGTCGGTGACTTCCTCAATTGCGTTCTCTTTCAACAGCGTCTCGGGCAGAGCCTTTTCGCGGCCCGCCGCCAGATGCACTACGTCGTAAAAATTGCCCGCTTTCATCTGGGGGTCGATAACATCCTCCAGGTTTTTGTCCATCGTGAGCTCCACGGTGGCGCCAGTTTTTGCTTCAAACGCCTTGACGATCTCTTCCCAGATCGCGGTACCGTAAGCTGTCTCGATCGCGGCAACCTTCAGCGTCTGGCCCGCATAATCTCCCTCAGCGCCCGCAGGAGCAGAAGCAGAACCGCTTGCAGGCCCGGAGCTTGCCGCCGGCGCCGAAGACGAGCCGGAGCCGCCGCAGCCGGCGAGCAGGGTGAGCGCCATGGTGAGCACCAGCATAATGCTAAGTAGCTTTTTCATAGTTTACCTCCTGAAAATCTTGTTCGCGTTTGTTTGCGCCGGGCCTTGCGCCCGGTGCATCCGTCCCCTTTAGTATATCTTTTCCCTTTTCGCATTCAACAATATTCTTGCTCCATTTTTTATTTATCTTGTCTTTTTATCATCTGCGATATTAATTTTGACTTACTTTTGTAATTTTTATGCACAGTATCCACAAAACAAGCTTTTTGTGTTTGTTCACCTTTCCAAATGTGTTCAATTGCAGATTATTTTTTCACAAACAGCGCTTTATGGCTTTCGCGCAAAATATTTGCGCCCGGTTCCCAAAAGTATTATAATGGTTAACGGCAGCAACTTTGCTTAAACAAAAGCAATATTCATAAAACAATCTTGCGAAAATTTATACTTGGCCGTTTCTGCATGCGGCGCACGAAAGAAAGTTGGGAAAACCGTCATGAGCAACAAACGATACGAGGTAAACACCCCCGGCGTCAGCCCTGTGGACCGGGACGTCACCAAACTGCTGTACGTGAGCACCGCCAAATACGGGGGCGACTGGCACAGCCTGATGCATACCCACGCCTGCACCGAGCTTTTCTATGTGGTTGGCGGCATGGGGCAGTTCAAAGTGGCGGAAAAGCTGATTCCCGTCTCTCCGGACGACCTTGTCATCGTCAACCCCAATGTGGAGCACACGGAGGTAAGCCTGAACGCCAGCCCGCTGGAATATATCGTGCTGGGCGTGGAGGGCATGGAATTCGCCGCGGACGAAAACGGTGACAGACGGTACAGCGCATTCAACTTCCACAGCGGACGCGAGGATATTCTGCCCTATCTGCGGGGCATGCTGCGGGAGATCGAGCAGAAATCCGCAGGTTACGAAGTCGTCTGCCAGGATCTTCTGGAGATTCTGGTCGTTAAGCTGATGCGCCACACGGATTTTTCCCTCACGGTCACGCCCGCCCAACAGTCCAGCAAGGAATGCGCCGAGGCCCGGCGGTACATCGACAGCAATTTTAAAGAAAATATTTCTCTGGACCAGCTGGCTGAACTGACGCATGTGAACAAATACTATCTTGTCCACTCCTTCAGCAAAGAATACGGCGTGTCGCCCATCAATTATCTGATCGGACGGCGCATCGAGGAGAGCCGCTACCTGCTGGCGGACACCAATCACTCCCTGTCCCAGATCTCCCACATGCTGGGTTTTTCCTCCCCCAGTTACTTCTCCCAGAGTTTCCGTAAGCTGGAAGGCATCAGCCCTATGGAATACCGGAAGCGGCAGCGGGCCGCGCGGGAGGGACATCCGGAATAACAACAGTTGTACTTTTGTTCATTTATCTTTACACAATCGTCCGTATATGCTTTAATAGATTATAATGTAACAGTTTGACAGAAAGGCGGAATACTGGCATGGGCTACGAGGCCATACGGCTGCAGCGGCCGCTGGCGGTGGACGATATCGTCTCCGTGCATTATTTTGAATATTCCAGCAATTACTATTTTGAAGGGGAGCGCCACGATTTCTGGGAATTTTTGTATGTGGACAAGGGTGAGCTGGATGTGCGCGCCGGGGACGTGGTGCAGCATTTGAAGAAAGGGCAGATCATTTTCCATAAACCGGGCGAGTTCCACGCGCTCTCGGCCAACGGTGTGGTGGCGCCCAATCTTGTTGTGGTGGGTTTTGTCTGCCACGGCGAGGCCATGCGTTTTTTTGAAAACAGAGTATTGAGCGTGGGCGATTCCGGCCGCGCCCTGCTGGCGCGCATCGTGGAGGAGGGCGAGGCCGCATTCTCCACGCCGCTCAACGACCCGCAGACCATGCAGCTGGCCCGGCGGGAGGGTGCGCCCTTCGGCGCCGAGCAGCTCATCGGAAGCAGCATCGAGCAGCTGCTCATCGGCTTCATCCGCCGCGGCGCGGACGAGGCCGCGGCCGCCGCAAAGCCCACCAGCCTCATCCGGGAACGCACACAGCAGGAATTCATCGACCGTGTGAGCAAATATCTGGAGGACAACATCGCAAAACGCCTGACGCTCTCGGATATCTGCCGGGACAATCTGGTGGGCCGCAGCTATCTGCAAAAGATCTTTCGGGAAAAGACGGGCGGCGGCGCAATGGAATACTTCGGCACGCTGAAGATCGACGCGGCCAAGCGCATGATCCGGGAGGGCACGCACAATTTCACCGAGATCGCCGCGCTGCTGGGCTATAACTCCATCCACTATTTCTCCCGCCATTTCAAAAAGGTTACGGGCATGACGCCCAGCGAATACGCCTCCAGCGTCAAAATCCTGGCCACCAAAAACCGTACGGAATGAGTTTTTCGCCATCGTGGACGTTTGTGCAAATATTCGGGATTTCTGCGGCCTTGCATAGTTCAATTGTGCAAATATTGTATTAAAAAATCTATTTAACACGCTGCCCGGAGCGGCTACAATGAAAAGCAATGAAGAGTGTTCCGGGCAGCACAAAAGCAACGCGTGAAAAACAAAACAGAAAAGGAGCTGGCAACTATGGCGATTTTGGTAAACGGGGGCGCCGGATACATCGGCAGCCACACCTGCATCGAGCTGATGAAAGCGGGTTATGAGATCATCGTGGCCGACAACCTGTACAATTCCTGCGAGGAGGCCCTGCGCCGCGTGGAACAGATCAGCGGCAAAAAGGTCCCCTTCGTCAATGTGGACCTGTGCGACGGCGAGGCCGTGGACGCGCTGTTCGCCTCCCATCCGGAGATCGACGCCGTCATCCATTTCGCGGCATACAAGGCCGTGGGTGAAAGCGTTCAAAAACCGCTGGAATATTACACCAACAACCTGGGCTGCACGCTGACGGTGCTGAACGCCATGCGCAAATACAATGTAAAAAACTTTGTGTTCTCGTCCTCCGCCACGGTTTACGGAGACCCGGCCAGCGTGCCCATCACCGAGGACTTCCCCACCGGCGCCACCACCAACCCCTACGGCACCACCAAGGTGATGATGGAGCAGATTTTAAAGGATTACTGCAAGGCGGACCCCACGATGAATGTGGCCCTGCTGCGCTATTTCAACCCCATCGGCGCTCATGAAAGCGGCCTCATCGGCGAGGACCCCAACGGCATCCCCAACAACCTGGTGCCCTACATCGCCAAGGTGGCCGTGGGCACGCTGGAAAAGGTGCATGTGTTCGGCAACGATTACCCCACGCCCGACGGCACCGGCGTGCGCGATTATATCCATGTGGTGGACCTGGCCCGCGGCCATGTGGCGGCGCTGAAAAAGCTGGCTTCGAACTGCGGCCTGTTCATCTGCAACCTGGGCACGGGCAAGGGCTACAGCGTGCTGGACGTCATCAAAGCATACAGCAAGGCCTGCGGCAAGGACCTGCCCTATGTCATCGACCCGCGCCGTCCCGGCGACATTGCCGAATGCTACGCGGACCCCGCCAAGGCCCGGGACGAGCTGGGCTGGACGGCCGAGTACGGCATTGAAGAGATGTGTGCCTCCAGCTGGAAATGGCAGAGCATGAACCCCAACGGCTACAAGGGCTGAGCCGCGCCCGCCCTTGGATACAAGAATCGGAGCAAAAAGGAGAATAACGCAATGAACAAACCTGTACTCGTTGTTATGGCCGCCGGCATGGGCAGCCGCTACGGCGGCCTCAAGCAGATCGACCCGGTGGGCGGCCACGGCCAGCTCATCATCGACTATTCCATCTTCGACGCCCGCCGCGCGGGCTTCGAGACCGTGGTGTTCATCATCAAGCACGAGATCGAGGCCGACTTCAAGGCCGCCATCGGCGACCGCCTGTCCAAAGTGATGGACGTGCGCTATGCGTTCCAGCAGCTGGACGACCTGCCCGTCGGCTACGCCGTGCCCGAAGGCCGCGTCAAGCCCTGGGGCACCAGCCACGCCATCCTGTCGGCCCGGGACGTCATCGACGGCCCGTTCGCCGTGATCAACGCCGACGACTATTACGGCCCCGAGGCGTTCCAGAAGATCTACGATTACCTGCTCGCCAACCCGGACCGGGACGGCAAATATGAATACGCCATGGTCGGCTATCTGCTGGAGAACACGGTAACCGAAAACGGCCACGTGGCCCGCGGCATCTGCGTGACGAATGCGGAGGGCTATCTGGACAGCGTCACCGAGCGCACCCACATCGAAAAAACCGCAGCGGGCGCGCGCTTCACGGAGGATGACGGCGCAACCTGGACGGACCTGCCCGGCGACACCATCGTATCCATGAACATGTGGGGCTTTACCCGGAGCTTTCTGGCCGAGACCGGGGCCCGCTTTGCGGCGTTTCTGGACAACGCGCTGAAAACGAACCCCCTTAAGGGCGAGTACTTCCTCCCCAGCGTGGTGAGCCAGCTCATCGCCGAGGATAAGGCGCAGGTGAAGGTGCTGCACAGCCGCGACAAGTGGTACGGCGTGACCTACAAAGAAGATAAGCCCGTGGTGGTGGCGGCCATTGCCGAAAAAACGGCGCAGGGCCTGTACCCCGACAATCTGTGGGAGGTGTAAGCATGGCAAATCCCGCTGAAAACACGCTCTCCGAAGTGCTTGCCGCCTATGCGTTCGCGGGCGAGGTCGTAGGCGCGGCGCGCTTCGGCCAGGGCCATATCAACGACACGTTCTGCGTGTACACCCAGACGGCAGAAGGCGACTGCGTGCGCTACATCCTCCAGCGCATGAGCGCCGCCGCATTCAAGCGCCCGGACCAGCTCATGCAAAACATCGTGGGCGTGACGGACTATCTGCGCGATCTCATTGAGAAAAACGGCGGCGACGCGGCGCGGGAAACCATGACGGTGCTGCGCACCAAAAACGGCGCGGCATATTTCACCGACAGCGAGGGCGGCGCATGGCGCGTGTATCCCTTTGTGGAAAATACGCTGTGCCTGCAGAAGGCGGAGACGCCGGAGCTGTTCTATGCTTCCGCCAAGGCGTTCGGCAATTTCCAACGCATGCTGAAGGATTATCCCGCCGATACCCTGTTCGAGACCATTGAAAAATTCCACGACACTGAAAACCGCCTCGCCAATTTTGAAAAGGCGCTGGCTGCGGACAAGCTGGGCCGCGCGAAGGACTGCGCGCCGGAGATCGCGTTCGTAAAGGCCCATGCGGCGGATTGCAGCGTGGCGCTGGAGGCGCTGCGCGCCGGCAGGCTGCCCCTGCGCGTGACGCACAACGACACCAAGCTCAACAACATCCTCATCGACAAGGACACCGGCGAGGGCATCTGCGTCATTGACCTGGACACCGTGATGCCGGGCCTGTCCATCAATGATTTCGGCGATTCCATCCGCTTCGGCGCGAACCATTCCGCCGAGGACGAGCGCGACCTTTCCAAGGTGAATTTCGACCTTCCGCTGTTTGATATTTACACCAAGGGCTTTCTCGAGGGCGCGGCCGGCACGCTGACGGACGCAGAGAAGGAGTACCTGCCCTGGGGCGCGAAGCTGATGACGCTGGAGTGCGGCATCCGCTTCCTGACGGACTATCTGGAGGGCGACACCTACTTCAAGATCCACCGGGACGGACAGAACCTGGACCGCTGCCGCACCCAGTTCAAGCTGGTGCGCGACATGGAGGCCCGCTGGGACGAGATGGCCGCCGTTGTGAAAAAATATTCCTGAGCCGTTTTACACAAAACAAAAGCGCGGGCGCTTCGATGCGTCCGCGCTTTTCTGTTTTCTTCCTTGCGCTCCGGGCGCTTTGTCACACGATCTCATACCCCATACCCGCCAGCAGGGCCAGCGCACGGGCGTGCCCCTCGGGCGTGGCGGCGGCGCACAGGTCCTTCAATACCGCCACGCGGGCATTCAGAAAGGCCGAATGCAGCAAAACGGCGTTGCTCACCACACAAATGTCCGTCACCACGCCGCAGATCTCAATGCTGTCCGGCGCACCGCCGCACAGCGCCTCTGCCTCGGCCGGCAGCGCCGCGCAGCCGAATGTGGGCTTGTCAACAATGGACACGCCGTCCCGCACGCCCGTCTCATACTGCGACAGTGCGCCGTACAGGCCCCAGCCCTGGCTGCCCTTAATGCAGTGCGCCACGGGAAGAAAGCGGCCTTCCCGCGTGTTCAGGTAATCCGTGCCGTGGGTATCCCGGGTAAACAGCACGCGGCCGCCCCTTTCCAACTGCGCGGCCACCCGCGCGGCAATGCCCGGCTCCAGCGCGGCGGCGGCCGGGTTGCCCAGCGCGCCCGTTACAAAATCGTTCTGGTAGTCAATCACAACAAGCAGTTCCCGCATCGTCTATTCCCCTTTCAGATAGTCCACCAATTCCACTTCTGCGCCGTTTTCCACATATACGCGCTGCACGCGGCGCCCCACGTCGCACAGCACTTCATAATTGATGGTGCCCGTCATGCGGGCCACGTCGTCTACGCTGTCCGCCGCGCCGCCGCCGAACACAATGGCCGCATCCCCGGCCTTCACGTCCGGGATGTCCGTCACGTCCACAACGATCTGGTCCATACACACCCGGCCCAACACCCGCGCAGGCCTGCCGTGCAGCGAGACCGTGCCCCGGCCCGACAGCGCCCGCGGATAACCGTCCGCGTAGCCCACGGCCAGCGTGGCCGCACGCATGGGCTTTGGCGCGCGGAAGGTGCAGCCGTAGCTGACGGCGTCGCCCGCCGCCAGTTCCTTCACCATGGATACCGCCGCGCGCAGGCGCAGCGCGGGCACAAGCCCGGGCAGCACCGTATCGGCCGAGGGCTGTTCGCCGTACAGGATGATGCCCGGCCGCACCATGTCCAGATGGAACTCCGGCCAGGCGAAGGTACCCGCCGAATTGCAGCAATGCTTCACCGCAAAGGTACAGCCCCGGGCGGCCATCTCCTCCACTGCCGCGCACAAAATATCGTACTGGCGGCGCGTATAGGCGATATCCTCCGGCGCGGTGCTGTCCGCCGCTGCGAAATGCGTAAAGACACCCACGGGCACAAGCCCCGGCAGCGCACAGGCCTCGGCCATCTCCGCCACGGCACGCTCCATATCGTCGTCCGCCGTAAAGCCGATGCGGCCCATGCCCGTGTCTACTTTCAAATGCACGCGCACCGCCACGCCCGCACGCAGCGCGGCCTCCGAAAGCGCCCGCGCATATTCCAGCGAGAACACCGTCTGGCTGATGCCGCCCACGGCCAGCGCGGCCGCGTTCTGCACGCCGGTATAACCCAGGATCAGGATGGGCTTCGTAACGCCCGCCCGGCGCAGGCACACCGCCTCGCCAAAGCCGGACACCGCAAACTGGTCCGCGCCCTCCTGCTCCAGAAGCGGGGCCACCACCGCGTCGCCGTGGCCGTATGCATCGGCCTTTACCACGGCCATCACCGCCGCATCCCCGGCCCTTTCCCGCACCAGCTTAAAGTTGTGCCGCAGCGCGCCGAGGTCCACCTCGGCCCAGCAGCGCCGTTCAAATTCCATCATATCCACCGGCCTTCCTTTATCTTTATGGCATGCCGCCTTATCCGCTTCTTCCAGTATAACATTTTCGTGGGCAGAGTAAACAAAAAGCGGGCAAATTTTTATAAAAACAGCACGTGAGCATTCAAGAGCATTCAAGAGCAAAACAGAGCATTTTAAAGTGCTCGCTTTCTAAATCAAAAAAATGCAAAAAAGGGGTTGACGCGGCGCCGGGCATCCGCTATAATCAATCTTGCGCCTGTTTGCACGGGCCTTTCGATTGTTTGTAGAGACTATTAGGAGGAAAACACCATGAGCACAACTCTTGCTAAACCCGGCACCGTGGAACGCAAGTGGTACATCATCGATGCCGCCGGCAAGCCCCTGGGCCGCACCGCCGCCACTGCCGCCGTGCTGCTCCGCGGCAAAAATAAGGTCACTTTCACGCCCAATGTCGATTGCGGCGACCATGTGATCATCATCAACTGCGACCAGGCTGTCCTTACCGGCAGCAAGCTGGACAAGAAGTATTACTACCACCACAGCGGCTGGATCGGCGGCATGAAAGCCGTGCAGTACCGCACGCTGATGGCCGAGAAATCCGATAAGGCCATGATGCTGGCCGTGAAGGGCATGCTGCCCGGCAACACCCTGGGTGCCGCCGCGCTGAAGCGCCTGCGCGTCTACAAGGGCGCCGAGCACAACAACGCCGCCCAGAAGCCCGAAGCTTACACACTGTAATAGGAGGCAATGAGAATGTACGAGACGAAACCTTATTTCTACGGCACCGGCCGTCGTAAGAATTCCGTTGCCCGCGTTCGTGTGTACAACGGCACCGGCAAGATCACCATCAACGACCGTGATATCGACGATTATTTCGGTCTTGAGACCCTGAAGCTCATCGTGCGCCAGCCGCTGGCTGTCGCGGGCGTCGAGGGCAAATTCGACATCGTTGTGCGCGTTGCGGGCGGCGGTGTTTCCGGCCAGGCGGGCGCCATCCGCCACGGCCTGTCCCGCGCGCTGCTCGTTTATGACGAGAACCTGCGCGGCGAACTGAAGAAAGCCGGCTTCCTGACGCGCGATCCGCGCATGAAGGAGCGCAAGAAATACGGTCTCAAGGCCGCACGCCGCGCGCCGCAGTTCAGCAAGCGCTGAATTTCCGTTTGCCAGCTTTCCGCGCGAAGGCTGCGAGCCATGCAACACAACCCGTGCCGCAATGCCTTTCTGGCAATGCGGCACGGGTTTTCTTATTTTCCGTCTCCGATCATGGGCCGGAAAACGTCCACGGCCCGTTTTATCCGAGGAAGGAGCTTTATGCAGACAGAACAACTCGATCTGGGCGGAATCCCCGCCCTTGTGTGGGGACCGCCGGGCGATGGGGCGGTCGTTGCCGTCCACGGCAATTTGTCCCACAAAGCCGATACGCCCATTCAGCTGCTTGCCGAAGCCGCGTCCGCCCGGGCGCTGCAGGTGCTCAGCTTCGATCTGCCCGGACACGGCGGCCGCAAAGACGAGCCTGCGCCGTGCAGGATACAAGTCTGCGTACCCGAGCTTAAGGCCGTGATGGGGTACGCCAAAAAGCGCTGGGCGCACGTGGGCCTGTTCGCCTGCAGCCTGGGAGCCTGCTTCAGCCTGGCAGCCTACGCGGACGAGCCGCTGGAACAGGCGCTGTTCCTTTCCCCTGTCTTGGATATGCGGCGGCTCATTGAAAACATGATGGGCTGGTTCGGCGTAACACAGGAGCGCCTGTGCCGGGAACGGGCCATAGAAACACCCACCGGAGAAACGCTGTACTGGGATTACTACTGCTATGTGAAAGAACATCCCGTGCGCCGCTGGGACACGCCCACATCCATTCTGTGCGGCGGACGGGACGAGCTGTGTGAGCCGGATGTCACCGCCCGTTTTGCCCGGCAATACGGCTGCAGGCTGCTGACACGCCCCGAAGCGGGCCACTATTTCCACACGCCAAAGGAGCTGGAGGCTCTGCGGCAATGGCTGACGGCAAGCCTTTGAGCCGAAGACATATTCAAACAGAACAGGAGGAAAGAGCATGGCAATGGAAAAAATCACAGAAAACGGAGTCGCCATCGCCCTTGTAACAGGCACGTGCGCACTGACGGACGAGCAGACGGCGCTGGACTTGATCATGGAAGCGCGCTACACACTGGGCGCAGAGCGCATCGCCATTGAAAAGGCCGCCGTTTCGCCGGATTTTTTCATTTTGAGCACGGGCCTTGCCGGGGCCGTACTGCAAAAATTCATCAATTACGGCGCAAAGCTGGCGGTGTACGGCGATTATTCCGGATATACCAGCAAACCCCTGCGGGATTTTATCCGCGAGAGCAACCGGGGCCGGGATATCTTTTTCCCCGCCACCCGGCAGGAAGCCATCCTCCGCCTGGCCGGGGTGTGACCGCGTGCGGCGCGGCAGCCGCGGACGCTTTCCGCCACGCCGTGCCCGCACCGAGGCCGCAGCCATACCGCTTGGCAAAGCCGGGGCTTGAACAAGCCCAAAAAGGTAAAACAAAACCCGCCGCACTCCAAAAGAGTGCGGCGGGCTGTTTTCTATATAATAGACGCGCTTACGCTGCGGCGTTTGCCTGCGCCTCGGCCACGCGGCTGTCCGCGTCGGCCTGTGCCTGCGCAACGCGCTCGTCGGCTTCGGCCTGTACCTGTGCAACGCGTTCCTCCGCTTCCGCACGGGCTTGCTCCGCGGCAGCTTCGGCTTCATCCAAGCGGGCCTGCCACTCGGCCTCCAGCGCCTCAAGCTCGGCGTCACGGGCAGCGCTGCTCTGTTCGCTCTGCCAGCCGGCAAGCTCTTCGGCGTCCATATAATATCCCGCGTCATCCACATAGATGCGTTCCGTCACGCACTGGGCCAGCTGCTCCGCCGTCATATCCGCCTGATAGGATCCCTCCACGGCCAGGCTGTACAACGGTGTTTCTGTATCCCGGCTTTCCCGCATATACAGGCTGATATACGGGTCGCGCACGCCCGTGGCGCGCACGGCTTCAATGACAGGCCGACACGCGGCCACAAATTCCTCCCGGGTGGCCCACGTTCCTTTCAGCTCGGCGCTCACACCCACGTAATCGCCCGCCTTCAGATCCGCCGCGCCGGTCACGTCTTCCGGCGTGCGCAGCTCACCCAGGTGAACGTCATAGGTGACATTCACAATATCTCCGTTGCCCTTGAGCCGGGCGTAGGTCGCTTCGTACAGCTCCTGCTCCACCCGCTGCTCGGCAGCACTGCGCCCCGGCCCGGCATATTGCAGTGCCACAGGCACGCATGCCGCTCCCAGCGCTGTGACAATCAGCAGAAAACACACGAACATGGAGAGAAAGTCATATTTCAGCCGCATGCCTTTGGCTGTGGACGCCGCGAAGATCACCTCGCAGCCCAGCGCCACCAGTACCAACGGCGACAGCTTGAACAGCAGAAGAAAATCCACATTGGGGAAGAACAGCCCCACGCACAGCGCCGCGCCTACCACTACCAGCGCAAGGCCCATGGTGAGCGTGCCCACCCGGCGCACCGGGCGCGCCGGCTCGTACACCGGCATTTCAGAGGGCGGGGTATCCAAAGCCGCCGGCTCCTGCGGTGAATCCGGAGCCTCCTGCACGGCGGAGACCCGGTTCTCGTTCTCAGCCATTGCTTCCGTCCCCCTTGAACGCGGTGTAATCATCCCCGGATGCATCCTCGTGCCGGGAAGGACCCTTTACCAGATACAGCCCCAGCAGGATAATGAGCACGGCGATCACAAGGGTTGGAATGCCGTCCATGATATTGCCCAGCCAGACTAGCCCATAGGTGCGGTACAGATCCCACAGCAGAGGACGCAGAAATGTGTTGTACAGAATGTACGCCCCCAGAAAGATAAGCAGGCCGCCGAACAGGTTGTGACGCCTGGCCACAACATTTTTCCAGTTGGAACCGGCAATGCTCTCCACATCGAACAGATAGGCGTCCGGGTTTGCCGCCACCTGCTCGGGCGTCTGCGCGCGCAGATTGAAAGTATCGAAGAACGAGTAAGCCCAAATGATGGGCGCAAGGATGCCCAGGATGCCCATATTCAGCAGCGACGCCACAAAGATGAGGCCCCAGAAGGCAATCATCACGGACAGGCCGCGTTTCATATAACCAAGATACATCTCTCCCGCGCCGGGCAGGCAGGCGAAGCAGAATGTCAGAAATCCACTTTTTCTTTGCATGATATGTCTCTCCCTTGTCTTATTTCGCATCTGCCGGGGCGGCGTCCGCGCGCGGCAGGATATTCGTGAGCGCGGCGCTGATGGAGTCTCCCGCACTGCGGAAGAAATCATTCACGCGCGTTGCGGCGCTGATGGGCGCCGTGATCCGGGCCGGCTCCTGCTGGCGGATGGTGCGGTCCGGCACAAGGCTGTTGAATACGCCAGTACCCCACAGCACCACCGCGAATGCCGCAACGGCGGCTACACGGGTATACCGGTTGAAAAACACCCGCACGGCCCTGCGCCGCACCCGCGCCAGCACCGTGGGCGTCAAGGGCATTTCGGGAACGAGCAGCGTGTCGTCCGCAAGCAGTTCCGTGTAACGCACAAGGCAGCTGTCGCAGAAGCTCAAATGCTCCGAGGCTTCCAGCCGGCCCATCTCATCCAGCGTGCCGTCCACAACGGCTCGCAGGCCCTCGTCCGTGAGATGGCCCTCTTTATTGAACAATTCCATGCCCGTTTCCCCTTTCTATGGCGTTCTGCAGCAATTGCTTGGCGCGGTAGATCTGCGTATGTACTGTTTTGGGCGGCCGCCGCAGCGCCGAGGCGATCTCGTCCACGCTTTTTTCCTCCAGGAAGAACAGTACGGCGACCTGGTGGTAAGGCTCTTTCAAGGCGAGGATGGTATCCCGGATGCGCGCCGCTTCATCTTTGGCAATGGTGATATCCTCGGGCGGCGGCATGGTATTCAGCACGTCTGCCACGGCAGGCATCTCGCCGTCCTCAGCCGCGGATACGCGCCGGTGGTAGGCGCTTTTCAAATAATCCTTGGCCTTGTTCGTGGCAATGCGGGCGAGCCAGGGCTTGTAACTGCCGGGCGGGCAGTCGTCGCGGTGGGTGTAGGCGGAAAGGAACGTCTCCTGGGCAAGATCCTCGGCCAGCTGGTGGTCTTTTGTGAACTGGTAGCAGATGGTGTACACCAGCCGTTCGTACTGCCGTACGAGCTGGGAAAATTCATCACTTGTCATATTCTGTGCGATCCGCTCCACCACCTTTGCCCGCCCTTGTTTCATCGCCCTACACCCATGAAACGCCGCCGGAAGATCATTTTCTTCAAGAAAAATAAAGTTTTTGATACTTTTCCAGAAATTGCCCTGTTGCCGCTTGTCCGGAAGGGCCGAAAATCAAAAAAACCTGCGGGGGGAAATCCCCCCGCAGGGTGCTGCGTAACAGGTTCACGCAAAAATCATGCCAAGAGCGCCCAGCAGGCCAGCCGAGGCCGCGCCCATGATGAGGCCGGCCGTCATGACGCCGCACAGCACCGCCAGCACGCTGGGCCAAAACTTGAGGTCCAACAGCGTCGCCGCCAGGCAGCCCGTCCATGCGCCGGTGCCCGGCAGCGGGATGGCCACAAACAGGAACAGCGCCCAGTAAATTCCGCGCCCGGCCTTCGCCTGCATCTTTTCGCCGGCTTTGACGCCCTTGTCGTAAATTTTCATAAAAAAACGGCCCAGCCCGCCGGGCAGCTTGGTACACCACAGCAGAACCGCCTTGGCAAACAGCAGGATGACGGGGACAGGCAGCATATTGCCGATGACCGAAACAATATAGGTGGGAATCACCGGCAGGCCCATGGCAAGCCCCGCCGGGACCGCACCGCGCAGCTCAACGATGGGCACCATGGAAATGAAAAAGATCCAAAAATATTCTTTTACCAGTGCAAGCATCCGTTTGCTCCTTTTGCTTTTTTCAAATTTTCCGCCCTGCTGTTTCAGGGCGTTCTCTCGGCGCGGCAGGGCCGTGCACAGGCATTATCATACCGTATCCGGCGTTATTTTGCAAGTTCCCGCTGTTTTCGCCGCGCATATTGTGTTATACTGTTGGCAGTATTGGCTTTGCCGTACCGGGCAAACCAAAAAAGCGGAGGAAAGCACATGAAGAAACTCATCTGCCTGCTGGCCGCGGCGGCGCTGCTTGTATGCTGCGCTCTGCCCGCATTTGCCGAAGCTTCCGGCGTTTCCCGCGCGGATTATACCATTACCGCATACAGCGTGGACGCCACCCTGCACGAAAACAACACCGTTACCCAGACCGAGCGCATCACCGTTGATTTCGCCGTACCCTCCCGGGGTATTTACCGCGTGCTGCCCGTCGCCCTGTGGGTGGAAAAGGACACCGCGGACGGCCCGCAGGAGATGGCCTACCGCGCCAGGGTGCAGGACCTTGCCGTGACGGGCGAGGGCCAGACGGCCGGCGCGCCCGTGGAGACCGATACCGAAGACGGCTTTTACAGCATCCGCATCGGCGATGAGGACACATGGCTCACAGGCGTGCAGACCTATGAGCTGACATTCACCTACGACATCGGAGACGACCGCGTAGCCGCCTACGACGAGCTGTTTTATTCCTTAAACGGCGGCCGGTGGGACGCGCCCATAGAGGACTTCCGTTTTTCGTTCACCTTTGAAAAACCGCTGACGCAGGAACAGAAGGGCGCGCTGGCGCTGTACAGCGGCTCCTACGGCGGCAAAGGCAATGAAGCGGGCGTTTCCGGCGCATGGGACGGAAACACATTCTCCGGCGCGGCGGGGCGCACGCTGTACCCGGGCGAGGCCGTTACGCTGTACGCACGCCTGCCCGAGGGCTACTTCACCGGCGAGCGCATGGCCCCGGTATGGGTGTTTTGGGCTTTTGCGGGCGCAGGCGCGCTGCTGGCCGCGTACACGCTGCTGCGGGCGCTGTCGGCCCGGCGCAGAGCGCCGGTGGTCACGCCCGAGTGTACGCCGCCAGACGGCGTGTCCAGCGCCGAGGTGGGCTATATCATCGACAATTCGGCGGATGACCGGGACATCCTCTCGCTGATTCTCTGGTTCGCCTCCAAGGGCTATCTCGCCGTAGAGGGCCGGGAGGAGGACCTGCGGCTGGTACGGAAAAAAGGCCTGCCCGCGGGCAGCCCGGAGTACCAGACCGTCTTTTTTGACGCGCTTTTCCCGGCGGGACGCACCGTGTGCCAGCTGCACAGCCTGGAGCCCGCCTTCTATGAGGCGCTGCAGAAAGCGAAGCTGAGCCTGTCGGCCCACTTTACGGGTGAACGGGCATTGTACAGGCCCGGCAGCGCCGGACGTGCGCTGGCGCTGGGCGCCGGCTGCGCCGTACTATGGGGCGCAGCCGGCCTTTCCTGCGGCGCGTTTATCACAGGTGCCAGCGTAGGGCTGGGCCTGCTCTCGGGGGTATTGCTCCTGCTGTTCGGCCTGCTGCTGTATGCGGCGGCGGAGCGCTGGCAGTTCTCCGGCCGGGGGGCGCGCATCGGCTGGGGAACCGGCGTGGGCCTGTGCGCCGCCGCGTCGGCGGGGCTTGCCTACGGCGCGGCCCTGTATGCGCTGACGCCGCTGTGGGCGGTGCTGGGAAGCTATCTGCTGGCCCTGCTGGCGTGCCTTGCCGCGCCGCGCATCGCCCAGCCCACAGAGTACCGCCTGGAAATGGCCGGCCGCCTGCTGGGCCTGCGGAAATTCATTGAGGAATCCGAGCTGCCGCGCATCCGTGCGCTGGCCGCGGAAAACCCCGAATATTTTTACGACGTCCTTCCCTACGCCTCGGTGTTTGGGCTGGAGGAGGAATGGGCCGGGCGCTTTGATGGGATGGCCGTGCCTCCGCCCGTGTGGTACGGCTGCAGCGACATGACCGTGTGGAATGTGATCTGGTTCAGCCATATGATGCACCACAGCGTAGACCATTCCATGACGCAGCTGCAGCAAACCGTCGCCCAGCAGAGCGGCGGCTCCAGCGGTGGCGGCGGCAGCTTCGGTGGGAGCGGCGGCGGTTTTTCCGGCGGCGGCTTCGGCGGCGGTGGCGGCGGGCGCTGGTGAGCCCGCTTCCAAAATGGCCGTACAGGCTATTTTTCAGGCCATGCGGACCGTCCGGATAAGCTTTTATTGTGAAGCAAGAAACAGCCCCGCGGCGTTGTGTGCACAACGCCGCGGGGCTTTCGTTTTCTCAGCGCAGATAAACGCGGGGCACGCGGGGACCGATGCGGCACAAAAGCTCGTTGGCGATGGTGCCCGCCGCCTCGGCCGCTTCCTCGGCGGTGATGCGCTCCGGGCCGTCCGCGCCGATGAGCGTTGCCACATCCCCCACCGCCGCGCCTGTGTCCGTTGCATCCACCAGAAGCTGGTCCATACACACCCGGCCCACAACGGGCGCGCGCCTGCCGTGCAGCAGCACATGGCCGCGCCCTTCTCCCGCCGCGCGCGGCCAGCCGTCCGCGTAGCCGATGGCCACTACCGCCAGCCGGGTGGAGCGCCGTGCCCGGAACGCAAGGCCATAGCCCGCGCCTTCGCCGGGCGGCACGCGGCGCACACTGACGACTCGCGCCCGCAGCGCCAGCGCCGGAGCCAGCACCGGGTGCAGCCGCGCCGCGCAGCCCGCCGTACTGAGCGCGCCGTAAAGTGCGATGCCCGGCCTGGCATATCCGCAGTCAGGCTGCGGCTGGTTCAGGATGCCGCAGCTCGCCTGCGCGTGCAGCGGCGGCAGCGTATACCCCGCGCCCCGCAGCTTCCGCGCCAGCGCTTCAAACGCATCCAGCTGCGTGCGGGTAAAGGCCGCGTCCTCCGGCGCAGGGCTGTCCGCCACTGCCAGATGTGTGAACAGCCCCCGCACCTCCAGCCCCGGCAGACGCAGCATCTCGGCCACCGCCGGAGCCGCGCCCGCATCCGTGCCCAGGCGATGCATGCCCGTGTCCACCGCAATGTGCACGGGCAGCGGCCTGCGGCCTGCGGCACGGGCCAGCGCACGGGCGTGGGCCGGGTCCGTCACCGTCTGGCACAGCCTCCAGCGCCGCAGCTCCCGTATACGGGCCGCATCTGCATAGCCCAATACCAATATTTCACCGGTGATGCCGCACCGGCGCAGCTGCGCGCCCTCCTCCGGCGTCGCCACTGCAAAGGCCCGCACACCGGCCTGCCACAGCCGGCCCGCCACGGCGGGCGCGCCGTGGCCGTAAGCGTCCGCTTTTACCACGGCCATCAACCGGCAGCCCGCTGGCATGCAGCCCTGCAGCGCGCCCGCATTGCGCGCAACCGCCTCCAGGTCTACCTCGGCCCAGGCACGCGCTCTGCGCAAGTCCGGCTTCGGTGCTGTTCCGGAACGGCCGTCCCACCTGCGCCGCTGGCTCAAACGCGCCAGCAGCCATGCCGCCGCGCAGGACGCGGCGGCTACCGCCGCAAAATGGGCCAGGCTGTTTTCCACCAGCCATTCCCGGGCATGCAGCACTCTGGCCGCACCCCGCACGCCCACGATGGCCATGGGATGCAGCACATAGACGAGCATGGAAAATTCCCGCAGGAACGGCGCGTCCCCGCCCCGGGGGACCAGCAGGCACAGGAACAGGAAGCAGGCGCAGGGCACAAGCGCCAGGTACATGCTGTCGTGCCGGGGCCAGCCCAGCGCCCGCAGACCAAAGGCCTCGGCAAACAGGAGCGCCAGCGAACAGCCCAGCCCCGCAAGGCACACCCGCGGTCGTCGGCGGGCGGGAAAACCCGCCAGAAGCGCGCCCAGCATCAAAAACGCCGGCGCAAAGAACAGGCCGTTGCGCGTGTAGTCCATCACGCCGAACAGCGCATCATAGCCCTCTTTCAGCGCGGGCAGCTGTTTTGCAAGGCCATACCAGCTGTCTCCCAAAAGCCCCGCCAGATACAGCGCGCCGCACACGCCCGCCGCCGCGCCGGGGCGCAGGAAGCGCAGCAGCCCGCACACCACCAGCACTCCCAGCAGCGCGGCGGGCAGGTACCACAGGTGATAAAACGTGCCGTCCAGCACAGCGTCCCGCACAAGCTCCCCCAGCACGTTTTCCACAGGGAAATTCCCCGCATACAGCGTCACGGGCAGGTACAGCACGGTGCAGGCCGCATACAGAACGCCCGTCTTTTTCAAAAAGCGGCGCACGCCGGGCGAAAGCGTCCGGGGCCGCAGGCCGGGGCGCACAAGCTCCCCCAGCAGAAAAAATCCGGTTGCCGTGAAAAAGAACGGCACGGCCAGCCGCGCCAGCGTTTTCAGCGCAAAATCCGCCGCTGCGGAAAAAGACGCCAGCGGAGCGGTATGGATGCACACCACCAGCAGCGCGGCCGCCACGCGGAAGCGGTCCACGGCCGGATATCCCCGCCGCGCCGTCATACCGTGCCCCACACGGTGACGACAAGGCCGCCGCAGTTGTCTGCGGACGCCTGCCACACACGGTCCCGCGGCGCGTCGAACCGCGCGCCCTCCGGCCCCAGCGGCACACGAAAGATGTCAAAGCCGCGTCCCCCGGCCTCCGCGTGCAGCGGCTGTTCGGGCGTGTATGCCCCCAAGGCTCCGATGTATTCTTCCAGCGTCACGCCGCGCTGTGCCATCAGCCCGGCGTGGGGCCAGCCAACATAGCGAAAATGCCATGGTTCATGGCCGATGCCGGTGACGGCCTGCGCGCCTTTGGGATACCGTTCGATGAAGCCGTAGCGCGCCGCCGCGCGGCGGAAGGCCGCGCAGACTCCTGTATCGGGAAATGCGGGACGGATGAAGTCGATCACCTCCCGCGCCTCGCCCACATCAATGGCAAGGCCTGTTTCATGCTCGCTGCAGCCGGGCAGCGCCACATATTTCTGTGTGAATTCAAGGCCGTTGTCCCGCACGGAATCCGCATACAGCGCCTGCTGCTCGGCGTGGCTGCGCCAGCCGCTGACGGGCACGATGCGCCCCGCCGCGCGGATGCCGTCCAGCAGCGCTGCCAGCATGACCGCCGCCTGCCGCGCCAGCAGCACGCCGGGCGCGTCCGGCATGGCGGGGACCAACGCTTCGGGCGCGGGCCGTGCCTGCAGGGGATGTGCGGGGTTCACCAGCGCCAGCGTGCCCGCCAGCGCCTGCTCCCGGGTCACTGTCTGCATCATACGTCCGCCACCGCCTGTTCCAGCAGCCGCTCCACCAGCGGGCCGAATTCCACTCCCGCGCCGCGCATCATGCCGGGAAAGCGGCTGTGCTCGGTGAAGCCCGGGATGGTGTTCACCTCGTTGAACACGATGCGCCCGTCCGGCGTGTAGAACAGATCCACCCGCGCGAAGCCCGTGCAGCACAGCGCCCGGTACACGGTCTTGGCTGCTTCACGCACACGGTCCCGTTCAGCCAGAGACAGGCGGGCGGGCATGTGGATGCGCGCGGTCTCCAGCGTATATTTTTCCGTATAATCAAAAAAGCCATGGGCCAGCTCAATCTCATCCACCTCTCCCACGGTGAGCGCCTCTCCGGCGCCCAGCACGGCACAGCCCACCTCAAAGCCCGGCACCGCCTGCTCCACCAGCACCTTGCCGTCGTGGCGGAACGCTTCGGCCACGGCCGCGGGCAGCGCGTCCGGCGTCTCCACGCGGGTCACGCCGAAGGACGAACCCGCACAGGCGGGCTTGACGAACAGCGGGTACCGCAGCCCGTGGGTGCATGCCGCCAGCACCTCGGGGCGCGGCGGAGCATGCAGCACCGCACAGGGCGGCACCTCCACCCCCGCGGCCCGTGCCAGGCGGTGCGCTGCGTCCTTATCCATACACAGGGCGCTTGCCAGCACGCCGCAGCCCACGCAGGGGATGCCCGCCAGCGCAAGCAGCCCCTGCACGGTGCCGTCCTCGCCGTTTTTTCCATGCAGCACGGGAAACGCCGCATCCAGATACAGGCTGCCCGCGCCCTGCACCAGCAGGCCGTGGACAGAAGCGTCCGGCGTCAGCGTCACAGGCGCACATTCCTCTTTTTCCCATACGCCCTCCCCTACGGCGTCCAGCGGGCCGCGGTACCAGAACCACCTGCCCTCCCGCGTGATACCCACCGGCACGGCTTCAAAGCGCGTACCCTTCATGGCGTGCAGAACGGCGCAGGCCGATTGCAGCGAGACCGCATGCTCGGTGGACTGTCCCCCGAACAGCACGGCGACTTTTATTTTTTCCATTTGGATGGCCCCTTCCCATTGTTTGTTGAGAACAGGACCATCGTACCGCACGTTCCTGACGGACGGGCTGGGGAAAGGCTTTCAAAAATCTTACGGCATTCTGAACATCCTTTGAAGCGCGGCCGCTCACAGCGTCACCTTTTTTATAATAAATTCTTAAAAAGCCATTGACACCGGGGCGGATCCGCCCTATAATTGTTAGTAGCCTAACTAAAAAGCAAGGAAGTGTCGAAGGATGAAGGGTGAACGCCACGTGGGCGGAGAGATCCGCGTGCTTTCCAACCTGATCAAACGCTGTATGGACGACGGCATGCCGCCGGAGACCACCGGCATGCAAGGGTGGATCATCGGCTTTTTGCACCGCAACGAGGACCGTGACATGTTCCAGCGGGACGTGGAGGCTGAATTCAACATCCGCCGCTCCACGGCCACCGGCATATTGCAGCTGATGGAAAAAAACGGCTTTCTTCTGCGGGAGCCTGTTGCCTATGACGCCCGGCTGAAAAAGCTGGTGCTTACGCCCAAGGCTTTGGCGGTGCACGAGGGCGTGATCTCCCGCATCCGCGCCACAGAGGCACGCATCACCAAAGACGTCACGCCCGAAGAGCTGGAGCAATTTTTCGCCATCACAGCCAAATTCCGCCGCAATCTGGAGTGAGTGTCCGCTTTGCCTTTTCCATGCCGCCGGCGCAGGCGCGGCTTTTTCCGTGCCTGCCGCCAGCGGTTTTCCTCGGCGTATATAGTTAGGGTGCTTACTGTAATGGTACTAACAAGTTAAGCGAAACAAAACCAATCTCAGGAGGACATTTTATGCTGAAAACCCTATTGGCTGAAGTAAAGCAGTACAAAAAAGCGTCCATCCTCACGCCGGCATTCATGGTGGGCGAAGTTGTCATGGAGATTCTCATCCCCATGCTGATGGCCTATCTCATCGACAGCGGCGTGGAGAAAGGGGACGTGCGCACGATCTGCATCACCGGCGGCGCAATGGCCGTGATGGCAATGCTGTCTCTGGCCTGCGGCGTGCTCTCGGGCAAATACGGCGCGCGGGCCTCCAGCGGATTCGCGCACAATCTGCGCCAGTCCATGTTCCGCAATATCCAGACATTTTCTTTTTCCAACATCGACAAATACTCCACGGCCGGGCTCGTCACCCGCATGACGACGGATGTGACAAACGTGCAGAACGCCTACCAGATGATCCTGCGCATGTGCACCCGCGCACCTGTGATGCTGCTGTGCGCAATGGCGGCCGCGTTCTCCATCAGCGCGCGGCTGTCCCTGATTTTCGTGGCGGCCATCGCGTTTCTGGGCGTGGCGCTGTTTTTCATCACGAAAAATTCTCACCCCGTATTTCGGCAGGTATTCCGCAAATACGACGACCTCAACGCCAGCGTGCAGGAGAATGTCAGCGCCATCCGCGTCGTCAAGGCCTATGTGCGCGAGGACCACGAGACGCAGAAATTCCACACCGCCAACGACAATGTTTACAGGCTGTTTGTCAAGGCTGAGACCGTGCTGGCGCTGAACAGCCCCGTGATGCAGTTCACGATGTACATGTGCATCCTGGCCATTTCCTGGCTGGGCGCGCACATGATCGCCGCCCAGTCTCTCACCACGGGTCAGCTCATGAGCCTGTTTACCTACGTTATGAACATCCTGATGAGCCTGATGATGCTCTCCATGATTTTCGTGATGGTGACAATGGCCCGCGCCTCGGCGGACCGCATCGCCGAGGTGCTGGAGGAAAAGGCGGACCTCACCTCCCCGCCCGCCGCCCGCACACAGGTGGAGGACGGCCGCGTGGACTTCGACCACGTATCCTTCTCCTACAAAAAAAGCGGCAAGCCCGTACTGGATGACATTGATCTGCACATCCGCGCGGGCGAGACCATCGGCATCATCGGCGGCACGGGCAGTGCGAAATCCAGCCTGGTGCAGCTCATCCCCCGCCTGTACGACGTCGCGGAAGGCGCGGTGCGCGTGGGCGGCGTGGATGTGCGGGAATACGACGTGGAAACCCTGCGCAACGAGGTGGCCATGGTGCTGCAGAAAAACGTACTGTTCAGCGGCACCATCCGGGAAAATCTGCGCTGGGGCGACAAAAACGCCACGGACGAGGAGATGGAGCGCGCCTGCCGCCTGGCACAGGCGGACGAGTTCATCCGCGCGCTGCCGGACGGCTATGACACTTACATCGAGCAGGGCGGCACCAACGTGTCCGGCGGGCAGAAACAGCGCCTGTGCATCGCGCGCGCGCTGCTGAAAAAGCCCAAGATACTGATCCTGGACGATTCCACCAGCGCCGTGGATACCCGGACGGATACCCTGATCCGCCGGGCTTTCGCAGAGGAGATCCCCGACACCACGAAATTCATCATCGCCCAGCGCATCAGCTCCGTGCAGGACGCAGACCGCATCCTCGTGCTGGACGACGGCCGCGTGGCCGCCTTCGGCACGCACGACGAGCTGCTTGCGAGCAGCGAAATTTACCGGGATGTCTATGATTCCCAGATGAAAGGAGCGGATGACGATGCGCGGCGTACCTGCGGATAAAAGCGCGGCCATGATGGCCCCAAAGCAAAAGGTTGAAAAGCCCATGCGCATCATGGGCCGGCTGTTCGGCTATATCCTGCGGCGCTACAAGCTGCACTGCCTGGGCGTGCTGCTGTTCATCTTTGGCAGCACCGCGGCCACCGTGGCGGGCAATCTGTTTATGAAAACGCTCATCGACGACTACATCGTGCCCTATATCGGCGAGGGCGGCGCGTCGGACTTCGGCCCGCTACTGGCGGCGCTGCTGAAAATGGGCTGCGTCTTCCTGTTCGGCGTGCTGTGCACGCTGCTGTACAACCGCATCATGGTATATGTGTCCCAGGGGACGATGCGCGCCATCCGCGACGATTTATTCCGGCATATGGAGCGCCTGCCCATCCGTTATTTCGACACCCATGCCCACGGCGATATCATGAGCATTTACACCAACGACATCGACACGCTGCGCCAGATGATCAGCCAGAGCATGCCCCAGCTCGTCTCTTCGGCGGTAACGATCGTCAGCGTATTCTGCTCCATGCTTGCCCTCAGCCTGCCGCTGACAGGGTTGACGCTGGTGATGGTGTGCCTTATGCTGTTCACCACCAAAAAGCTCACGAGCAGGTCCGGCGCATATTTCGTAGCGCAGCAGCGCAATCTGGGCACGGTCAACGGCTATATCGAGGAGATGATGGAGGGCCAGAAAGTCGTCAAGGTATTCTGCCACGAGGATGAGAGCATCGCCCGGTTTGACGCGCTGAACGACGCGCTGGCCGACAGTGCCGATAACGCCAACCGCTATGCCAATATCCTCATGCCCGTCATGGCCAACATCGGCAACCTCAGCTATGTGCTCACGGCCATCCTCGGCTCGCTGCTGGCGCTCTTCGGCACGGGCGGCTTTACGCTGGGCGGGCTGGCATCCTTTCTGCAGTTCAACAAAAGCTTCAACCAGCCCATCTCACAGGTATCACAGCAGTTCAACTCCATCATCATGGCGCTGGCAGGCGCGGAGCGCGTATTCAGCCTGATGGATGAGCCTCCTGAAACCGACGAAGGCTATGTGGAGCTGGTGAATGCGGAACAAACCGCGGACGGCAGTCTGGAAGAATGCCGCGGGCGCACGGGTGTCTGGGCCTGGAAGCATTACCACAGGGCCGACGGCAGCACCACCTACCGCAGGCTGGAGGGCGAAGTGGTGTTCGACGACGTGGATTTCGGTTACGACGACGCCAAGATCATTCTGCACAACGTCAGCCTGTATGCCAGGCCCGGCCAGAAGATCGCTTTTGTGGGAGCCACCGGCGCGGGCAAAACGACCATCACAAACCTCATCAACCGCTTTTATGACATTGCGGACGGCAAGATCCGCTACGACGGCATCAATGTCAACAAGATCAAAAAGGCGGATCTGCGCCGGAGCCTGGGAATCGTTTTGCAGGACACACACCTGTTCACAGGCACCGTAGCGGACAACATCCGCTACGGCAAACTGGACGCCACCGACGCAGAGGTGACGGCTGCGGCGCAGCTGGCGGGCGCCCACGCGTTCATCGAACATCTTCCGGACGGCTACAACACTCTGCTGACAGGCGACGGGGCAAACCTCTCACAGGGCCAGCGGCAGCTGCTGGCCATTGCCCGCGCGGCCGTGGCGGACCCGCCCGTGCTTATTCTGGACGAGGCCACCAGTTCCATCGACACACGCACCGAGCGCATTGTACAGGAGGGCATGGACCGCCTGATGGCGGGCCGCACGGTGTTCGTCATTGCACACCGCCTCTCCACTGTACGCAATTCAGACTGCATCATGGTGCTGGAACAGGGCCGTATCATCGAACGCGGCACCCACAGTGAGCTGCTCGCGCAAAAAGGCAGATATTATCAGCTCTACACCGGTAAGTTCGAGCTTTCCTGACGCCGGACATGAAAACAGCCGGAAGGGAATCTTCCCTTCCGGCTGTTTTCATTTTCTTTCCGCCGCGGCTCAGTCCTCGAAGCACACGTTCATATATCCCATAATGAAGCGGATGATCTTCTCCTCACCCATATGGTCGGAATCGAAGCAGATGTCATAATGGCCGGCGTCGCGCCAGTCGCTGCCCGTGAAAGCGCGGTAATAGTCCGCTCGGCGTTTGTCCACCTGGCGCATGTGGCGGCGCGCCTCGGCCTCAGAGAGGTTGTGGCGCTGCATGACGCGGCGCACGCGCACTTCCTCCGGCGCGTGGATGAACACACGCAGCACATTGGGCCGGTCGCGCAAAATAAAGTCCGCGCAGCGGCCGATCATCACACAGCTCTCGTTCTGCGCCAGGCCCAGCATCACCTTGGCCTGATAGCGGAACAGGTTCTCGTTGGAAACAAAGTTGTCGCTGTCCGGCGGGATGACCTCGCCGTTGTAGGCGTCCTTGGCCACGCGGAACAGCAGACTGCTGCGGAAGCTTTTCTCCGCGTTGGCAAACAGTTGTTCGTTGATGCCGCTGTCATCGGCGGCCATGCGCAGGATATCCCGATTGTAAAAAGGGATGCCCAGGCGCCCGGCCAACGCCTCGCCGATGGCGCGGCCGTTGCTTCCGTTTTCCCTGGCGATGGTGATCACGTAATTTTTCATAACGTTCCCTCCCTGAAACAGCAGCTTTTTTCACTTTCAGTATAGGCGAACGGAGCGCAAAAATCAACCGCTTTTCACGGTTTTCCCCGGTAAAAAACAAAGCGGCCGCGCCCATTCCTGGATGGGGAACAGACGCGGCCATGGCCGGCGCGAAGTGGGATGCGCCGGGAGTCTATTTTACCATGTCGAACGGTGTCGAATCAAGTTAAAAAGCCCGTCTCCCCTAAGATTCCGTTGTTTTTTGCAAAAAAGCACCGCTGCTGCAAAAAGCAGAGCAGTGCGCCGGGCAGCGCGGCCGCAAATCCGCCTGGCTTCCACGGCCGTAAATCAAAAAATTTGATTTTCCATGCCTGCCGGCGGCACAGGCAACACATATTTTGTAAAGTTGCCTCAACCGGTTCCTTTGTGTTATCATGAAACAAAACCAATGAGGAGTGAGGCACATGCGGCGTACGGACCGCGAGATCACAGATGCAGAAAAAATCACACAAATCATCCAGACCTGCCATTGCTGCCGCCTCGGCTTCTGCGACAACGGCGCGGTGTATATCGTGCCGCTGAATTTCGGCTACGCCGAGGAAAACGGAAAGCGGGTGTTCTATTTTCACAGCGCTAAAAGCGGGCGGAAGCTGGATCTCATCGCCGGGGCGCCCTCCGTCGGCTTTGAGCTGGACGTAAACTACGCGCTGGTAGAGGGCGAGGAAGCCTGCCGGCATACCGCCCGGTTTCAAAGCGTTATCGGCACGGGGCGCGTTTCCTTTGTGGAGGAGGCCGCGCAGAAAGAAGCGGCTTTGCAGGCTCTGATGCTGCACAATACCGGAAAAGACGGCTGGACGTTTTCCGGCGCGATGTTGGATTCCGTCCGCGTGTTTAAGCTGGAGGTCGAAACGCTGTCGTGCAAGGAGCATGAATGATTTTGCAGTAAAATCGTCCTTCCCGGTGGGTTCTCATAAGACAGTATTAGAAAACTACTAAATTACGGCATCTGTCAGGCAGGCGCGGTTTTTTGAAGGGGGTATCCTGTCATTCCCCATGCCTGAAAATCAAACTACTATCACCATTTAATACTCATGCGGTTCACCAAGAGACATACTAAAAAAATTGCTATGCTGTAAATCACACAAGGAACAGGCGCGTTAACGGCCTGTGAGGCAGGGTTCGGGGAAGCTTCTCAACAGGTATTTTTGCAGGGCTGACAGCCCCGCAAAACAGCAAGCGTGTCCATTTTGCGTTGCTTGCGGTTTCGTGCAAGGTGTAAACGCTACTAAAATAATTTGCAGAGCGCTATTGACAAACGAGATAATGGTGCATATACTGTTCACATCAAAACTTTTTAATATGAGGCAAACACATGAGAACTTACCAAGAAAGCGCAAGGGTGTTTAAAGCCCTGTGCGACCCAAAACGTCTTGCCATTTTGGAGCAACTACGCAGTGGCGAGAAATGCGCTTGTGTTTTACAAGAGCCGATGGATTTAACACAGTCTGGCCTATCTTATCACATGAAAATTCTATGTGATTCCGGGCTTGTGGTGAGTCGTCAAGAGGGTAAATGGACGCATTACCGCTTGAGCGAGACCGGCAAAGATGAAGCGGTGGAGTTACTACTGGCTCTTACCACACCGAACACAGAACGGGTATGTGAATGCCCCTCATGTGATAAATAAACGCCATCATAGCAAGATGGCGTTTATCTCGGCACTAAACATCAATTTTTTTTGATATGTTGTCCGGCAAATTGAAAGCGAGGTTTCTCTATGGGTGTGTGGCAATTTATCCAGGATCAAGTGTTCGGCATGAAATGGCTGAATGAGCTAATTGGCAAGGGCCTTTCCAAGCTGGGGCTGGATGTAAGGGAACGTATAGGAGGAAGTATTCAGTTTTTCTTCTATGATGTGTTAAAAATCACGGTGCTGCTCTGCCTTTTGATTTTCGTAATTTCCTACATTCAAAGTTACTTTCCGCCGGAACGAAGCAAGCGGATATTGAGCCGGTTCCATGGTGTCGGTGCAAATATCATATCTGCCCTGCTGGGAACTGTGACGCCTTTCTGTTCTTGCTCGTCCATTCCACTTTTTATCGGCTTCACCAGCGCAGGGTTGCCGCTGGGAGTTACATTCTCTTTTCTGATTTCATCCCCTATGGTGGACTTGGGGAGTCTTATTCTTTTAATGAGCATTTTCGGGGCAAAAGTTGCGGTCATCTATGTGATTGTCGGTTTAATGATCGCTGTGGCAGGCGGCACCTTAATTGAAAAACTACACATGGAACCGTATGTGGAGGAATTTGTCCGTGCTGCCGGCGGCGTGGATATTGAATCTCCTACCCTGACGAAACGGGAACGAATACAGTATGCCAGAGAACAGGTCGTTTCCACATTTAAAAAAGTATTTCCATACATTTTGGTTGGTGTGGGAATTGGCGCAATCATTCACAACTGGATTCCAGAAAGCTGGATTGAAGCGGTATTAGGCGGCAACAATCCCTTTGGTGTTGTTCTTGCCACGCTGGTAGGTATCCCCATGTATGCGGATATTTTTGGTACAATCCCGGTGGCAGAAGCCCTGCTCTATAAGGGCGCACAACTCGGCACAATTTTGTCCTTTATGATGGCTGTCACAACACTGAGTTTGCCGTCCTTGATTATGCTTCGCAAGGCTGTGAAGCCGAAGCTGCTGGCGCTGTTTATTGGTATTTGCACTATCGGTATCATCCTTGTGGGCTACCTGTTCAATGCGTTTCAATTTTTGCTTATATAATTTTCAGGAGGAATCAATTATGGGACTTTTTAACAAGAAAAAAGAAGAAACGAACTTCTGCTGCTGTGTGGGAAACTGCACCCCAAAAACAATGGCAAAAACAGAAGCGTCTAAGTCTGGCGTTGGGGTGAAGGTGCTGGGAAGTGGCTGCGTTAAATGCAAAACTCTGGAAAATGCTACCCGTGAAGCTCTTGTGGAATTGGGAATGGATACAACCATCGACCATGTAACGGACTTTTCACAAATCGCCGCTTACGGAGTTATGACTACTCCTGCGCTGGTTGTGGACGGGAAAGTCGTGTCTTATGGCAAGGTGTTAACAAAGAAAGAAGCTAAAACCATCATTGCGGATGCAAGGAGGTAACGCTGTGCTTTTCTATCCGTCTCCTTGGCTTTTCAAAAAAGCCACTCTCCAGGGCGGATAGAGATTGCCCAAGGATACGAAAATCATCGTAATACACAGCATTTGAAAATAACGCCCGTTTCTCCTGCGTCCGTACAGCTTTAAGCTGTGCGGGCGCTTTCCTATGCTCTGAGACACTTTGTCTCCAGGCGCCCCGCCTGCCTTTTGTTTCGATTCACCCAACCAAAAAATCAAAACGGAGGAATAAAATGCCAGCCATCAACCTGAAAGATTTTTTCTGCCGGTACACTACGGACAAGTTCATTGATGTTTCGGAAAAAGGACCTGAAGAGCTTCGGACGGATAAGCGGTACGAGGCAACCCAGAGTATCCGAATCACTTATGCTCCGTGGGCTTTATTCCGCTGGAAGAGCTGACAAAAGCAGGAACGGCATGATTCATAGGCCATGCCGCTCCCCAAAACTTCACTCACTTTTTTATGGCACCCCGCCTAAGGCGCTGTTCCGCTTGTTTTCAAGGTGCCGGTCAACACAAAAAAGCGTCCGAAAACCGTATAAAACATAAGAAAACACCCATTGACGCCTAAAACACAGGAAATCAGCCGCAACGGCATTTCTACCTTTCCTCCACCTGCGGCTCCTGGATGCGGCCTATGACAAACATTGCCGTGACAAATAACAGGAGTGTGAAAACGAAAGGCAGGCGGCGGTCCATACTGGAGAGCCACCCGGCCAGATAACCAAAAGGAGAGGAGAGGGCAACTGTGGAGGCCATGATAAGGGCATTCAGGCGTGCCCGTTCCTGCGGAGTGATGTTGAGCTGGAGAAGCGCGTCCTTACGCGGATTCACCAGCGCTGCCGCCACAGCGGCAATAAACACATACAACAGCACAAAGCCCAGTCTGTCCGCAGGAGAGAAGATCAGCACCAAGGCAGCCACGACGTACAACGCCAGCCCGATCCACAGCGGGATGCGAAATTTCGTGGCATTGATGCGGTGCTGAAGCCCTATCATAAAGATCAGCATGACAGCAGCGTTCAAAATGGGGAACAGCGCCAGAAAGTTTTCCGAAAGCCCCAGCCGCTGTGTCACATACAGACCAAAAAAGTTTGTGCTCACCATGTTGGTGACATACAGGATCACAGAAACAGCCACTGCTTTGAGCACGCCCCTATTCTTCAGCATACCGGGAATCAACTGGCGGTATTCCCCCAGCATATGAAAAACAGATATTCCCCTTGTCTCTGCGCGCCGGATTTTGCCCTGCTTCGTTTCATGGCAAAACCGGAAGGTGATGAGCGTTTTCAGGATCATTGTCAGCGCAAAAAGAAAATACAGCACCCGTACTACCGGCACGATCGAATACGAACGGACGAACAGACCGGAAAGCGGCGCAAAAAAGATGGCCACCAATCCGCCAATATTTACCCAGGTATAGATTCCTACCAGATCCTTTGGGCGTGCGTCCTCAATCAGCAGGCAGTACCATGCCGTCTGATTGATCTGCTCAAAGCAATTCAGGATTGCAGCGGCCAAAAACAGCCAGAAATTGTTCGAAACAGCCCCCACCAGACAGGCCAGCCCCCATCCGAAAAAATCCCCCATCATGGTAGTGAATTTTCGTCCCAGCTTGTCAGACAAAATGCCCCCCAAAAAGGAAAACAACACCTGGACTGCCATCGTGACGGAGAGAATCAGGCCAATCTGCACATCTGTGATGCCCTGTGTGTACATATAAAGAGTGGCGAACGGTGCGATAAGGTTGTAAGGGACGCCCCACAGCGGTTCGATCAGCACAAGCGTACGCGGATTCCCCCCATTGTCGGCCAGCACCTGAATGAGAGGATGTGCCTTCAGACTTCTTATTTTTGATTCCAGACTCATATACAACATCCCGGCTTTATCCAAATTTCCCGCTTATTCTATCATACTTCCAAACAAACGGAAAGAGGGCAGCATTTCTTCTTCCTAAATAGTGTTTACACGAGTAATGTGGTAAAATAGGCCAATAGCTCAGAAAGAGGTGTTCCTATGAGCAATGAACAACAACGCCATGACAGCTGTGATCAGGTATGGAATCTGCTGGCGCCTCATCGTTCAGGACAGCGAGGGCAATGGGGGCGGCACAGCACAAGATAACCGGCGGTCTATCAATGGCGTATTTTGGATTTTACACACAGGAGCACATGGCGGGGGTTGCCGCCGTGCTACGGGAAATGGGGTACTGTATATCAGCATTTTCGCAGATGAGCCTGATTTGGAATGGCCGATGATTGATGTCAGCCACTGTAAGGTACATCCACATGCAGCAGAAGCCAAAAGCGGTAATCAGGACATGAGTCGTACAAAAGGAGACTCAATACCAAGATTCACCTTGTCGTGGATGCAAATGGTATGCCGGTCCGAGTACATGTTACAGAGGGTATTCGAGCTGATTGCCAAGAAGCTATTCACCTGATTGGGGGAATAGCTGCGGAAACATTATTGACTGATCGTGGTCATGGCACCAACCCGATTATTTCTTATGCTGCTGGTGCTGGGATGAACGCCGTCATTCCGATCAAACGAGATCGCAGATAACAGCGGAAGTATGGCCGTTATTTGTATCGGCTTCGTCATTTGTTGGGGAATGCTTTTCTGCACTTGAAATACTGGCGTGGTATTGCCACTCGACACGCAAAAAATACAGCATCCTTTTTGGCAGCAGTACAAATTCGTTGCATTGCTATTTGGTGTGCCGTTTCAGCCTAATCTTGTGTAGACACCATTTAGGAAAAGGCCCGGGCCATGGTGGAGGAACTTCCATGAAGCTGAAAGAAGCCGTCAAAAAGGCGGAGGAGAGCATTGAGGAGACGCTTGCCTGCTGCGACTTCCCCAGCGAACACTGGGCACGCATCCACATCAACAATGCCATTGAGAGGCTGAACCGGGAAATTCGTCGCCACAACCGTAGGGTGGGCAGTTTCCCGAATGGTAAATCTGCCCCCATGCCAGTCTGCGCACGGCTGCGCAATGTAATGTGGCCGGTGTCCAGTTGGGCAACAGGAATTACATGAACATGAAGCACCTAAGGGATGCCATTAAGAATGCCTCCATTACCGGCTGACTTCATTCATGTCAGGGTCTGCAAACCAAAGTGCGAAAAGTTTTTGACACAACCATATCTACAAGGCCACGAAGAAAATGATGGTGTGGAAAAAATAAACTTTCCGATAAGACCGCAAGGCCCGGGGCAGTGAAGCCTCAGGCCTTGCTTTTTTATATCGCTCACAGGTATCAAAGTGCACGCGCAAGCTCGCCGTAGCAGGTACCGCCACTGTTCTCAAGGAGATATTCGCGGCTTTTCTCCATGCCTGTCCGGTCGCCCCTGTGGCGCAGCGCCAGTGCGATACGGTACTGCACATCCAGCCGGTGCAGCGGTGCACGGCTGCTCTCAAAATCCTTTTGAAGCGCTCCCACATCTGCGTGCCTTCCCCGGGCAATATCCATGCAGAGCTGCAGATAGCCCAGCGTATGGCGCGCCTTTTGTACGAATTCCTTTTTGCAGTTCCTGTCTGCTGCAATGCGCCGCAGCTCGTCCATGGCTGTCTGCGCCCGATCCATCTCGCCCGCCGCCAGAAAGCAGGTAGCTTTGTTGCCGGCCACAAGACCCCGCATCTCCAGCGCCTTCTCCGGTGGCTGCACATCTTCCAGCACCGCCAGTGCCTGCTGCGGCTGACCGCCGTAGAGATATCCGTTGGCAATATGCACCAGCGTGGTGCAGCGGTTGGAAGCATCCATCCTTTTTTTCCGCAGGGGCAGCAGTGCCTGCAGGAAAGCCGACGGGTCGAGTGCTTCATACAGCAGCAGAAGGCGTTTCTGATACTCCCGCGCGGCCATGAGCCGGGCTATATACAATGCGATATTCACAGCGATAAAGGCGGCCAGCAGCGCGACGATTGCCCTGTTGAAGAGCGAGGCCGCACGGCCCGCCATATACAGCCAGGCAGAAATGCCTGCCGCTGCGCCCAAAACAGCGCCGCCCGTCCAGGCGACACACCTGCTTTTCGGAAATGCATTGATCATGTTTTCCTCCTCTGCATCAATACGGCCGCAGCCGTATACGTCCATACACAGGCAAATGCTCCACGCACCCCTCTCCCGGCAGCAACAGCACGCCGGAAAAACAGCGCAAGGCGGCGCCCGGACATCCCGGCCGCCGCTTTGCTGCAGCCACCGTTCTTCCGCCCCTGCCGGCAGAGCAGCGGGGCCGCACCGGCGACTCTTGCCTTTTTATGCCACCAAGCCGACCATCGTCAGCACAGCCAGCACCGCAAATGCTACGATACCGCCCAGAGCGTTGGTGGTGGTGAAGTATTTGAGGCCCTGCTTTGTATCAAAGCCATACAGGGAAGTGAAGATCCAAAAGCCGCTGTTATTCACATGCCAGCCCACCATGGAACCCGCACCAATGGCCAGAGCGGCCACCACCGGGCTCATGCCCAGCACGGGAACCAGTGCTGCCATAAGGCCAGCGGCCGTCATGGAGGCAGTCGTCATGGAACCACAGACCGTCATCAAAATGGCTGCCAGCAGGAACGGCACTAGGATCGCCGGGAAATTGGTGGCTGCAATAGCGTTGCCGATGGTCTGGATCGCCTCATTCTCGCGCAGGATACCACCCATGGCGCCACCCATAGCTGTGATGAGCAGAGCACTGATGGCGATGTTGAGCGCACGGCCGACCCAGTTGTTCATCACGATCTCAAACCAACTGCTCTTCTCGCTCACCTTGCAGCCGTTGCCGTCCACATTTGCCTTATCCACAACCTTCTTTTTGCGGCCGAATATAAGCATTCCCACAGCAATGATGCCGCAGAACAGCGCCAGAACCGTGTTGCCGAAAGTGTTGAAAAAGGTGTAGGCACCGCTTCCCTCGCTCACCAGCAGCTTGCCGATGGAACCAACAGCGATCATCACGGCAGGCAGCAGAAGAGGCAGGAAGGAAGCTGCCGCCTTTGGCGTATTCTCTTCCTTGATGAGCAAAGCGTCCACAGAGGATGTGTCCTCCACAGCCTCGATGCCCTCGGTGTAGGAAGCCAGCGGCTCGATGTACTCACATTTGGAATAGATCGGGGTAAGCACAAAATAGCACACTGCGAAGGAGATGACAGAGCACACGAGACCCCACAAAATCACAGTGCCGATGTCGGCGCCCAGCAACACAGATACCGCGAGGATACCGGGCGTGGGCGGCACAAGGCCGTGCGTCAGCGTCAGGCCCAGATTGACGAATGGCGCCACCTGTGTCATGCTCATTTTCTTGCGCTTGGCGAGGATGGCGGAGATGGGCGCGTTCAGAATAATGGCGATATCGCCGAACACAGGTATGCTCATGATGAAGCCGGTGAGCGCCGGAGCCAACTCAAGGCGTTTGCCCTTAAAAAGGCGGATGAAGAAGTTCACCATGCTGGTGGCGGCGCCGGTATCGCTGATGCCGGCGGCAATGACAGCGCCGAAGATGATCATGACGCCGATGCTGCCCAGCGTGGAACCAAAATAGCTGGTGATGGAACTGAAGGTGTCCACCAGGCTTTTGCCGGACGCTATTCCGCAGAACGTCGCTGTGATGAACAGCACCATCACAGGGTGCATCTTGAACTTCAAGGTCAGTACTGTGAGGATGATGATCGCAGCGATCAACATGAACACAAACGCTAAAGGTGACATAGTATTCCTCCTCGTTCAATTAAATTATACAGGACTGTATCGAACACCCGCCTTCTCTGCCAGGCGAGGTGCATCCACTGTTGACAGACGAAAAAGCCATCCTTTTCAAAGGCATCCGTTTTCGGCCAGCGCCGCGCGCGTCGTCTTATATGCATTGGGAATCACCCATTCGGGCGTCTTTGCCCAATATTCGGGCCGAAAGGTCTCCACAGAGACTATGCCGCTGTAACCTGCCGCCTTCAGCTCCTGCAGGAACGCGCCGGTATCCACCACGCCCCGGCCGCAGAAGCAGCGTTTGTCCTGGCCGCGCTGTGCCTCGGGCACATCGTCCGCGCTCATAAGGTGAACGGCGAATATCTTTTCCGGCTGCACGCTTCCAATGGCCGAAAAGTCGTTGCACCCACCGTTGAGAAAAATATTGTAGGAGTCGAACACAAAGCCCACATTTGGCCGGTCTACAGCGCGCACTACAGCGTCTGCCTGCCCGATGCTGCGGACGCTTGAGCGTTCAAAGCCGACGAGCTCAAAGCACAGGTTCATATCATATGGTTCCGCCCGCCGGGAAAGCTCCTTGAGGATACGCACACAATTCGAAAATGTGTCTTCCCAGCTGCCTGTATACGGGCCGCCTGCCGGGTCGCGCTGAAGCGGCGGCACAATGATAAAGTAATGGCTGCCGATGGCTCTCCCCACCTCACAACCAAGCCGGAACTCCTCCAAAAGCTCCTTTTGACGTGCTTCGTCGTCGCCCTCGCTCAAAAATTCCGGATACAGATAGAGCGCATTAAAGGCATGCGGCTTCAGCCGGCTCGTGCAAAAAAATGCCGCCAACTCCTCCACCGTATGGCGTTTGAGATAATCTGTCAGCATGTCAAGGCGGATCTCGATATAATCGAACCCGGCCTTTTCGCACAGCACGAGGTCCTGCTCCAGTGTAGAGCAATCCCTCGCACACGCCTCATTGTAAGAGATAAACATTTTCCCTGCCCCCTTATTTCAGCGGGAATTTAATGATGGCGTTATCCTTCGTGCTTCGGTAGATGGCTGTGAACAGCTCCACCGTGCGTCTGCCCTCTGTGGCGTCCACCAGCGGCTTTTTGCCACTCTGCACAGCCTCGAGGAAATCTTTGATCTGCTCGCGGTGATAGTAATACATGGAGTCCACACTGTTGAAGAAGTCGCTGTCCTCCTTTTTCCACACAGGCAGCATTTCCTCTTCGCCAGGCACCGTCCACAAATCATTTACAGGCGGTTCTGTTATAGACGTCATGCCCGCGATGAACATCGCGCCGCCATCGGTCTGCACACCTGCGGCCGCACCGTTCTCACCGAAAATGTGCACCCTGCCGTACAGCGCCGGGTTCTGGCTGTTACTCACAACGATATTGCCCACAGCGCCGCTCTTGAATTTAACCACAGCCACAGCCGTGTCCTCCACCTCGATATAAGGGTGGTTGAGGTTCTTCCAGACGCCGTATACTTCGTCCACCTCGCCCATGTACCACAGCAGCAGATCCAGCTGATGGGGCGCCTGGTTCACCAGCACGCCGCCTCCCTCGCCTTTCCACGTGCCGCGCCAGGGGTCGCTGTTATAATAAGCCTCGTCGCGCCAGCCCAGCATCGTCACCATTCCCAGCACGGGACGGCCCAGCTTCCCATCCTCGATGGCCTTGTGGATGCGCATGCAGGGGCGGTAAAAACGGCGCTGCACCATCGTGCCTACAGTGACATGATTACGCTTCTCCGCCGCGATGATGGCGTCGCAGTCCTCAAGGCTGGAAGCCAGAGGCTTTTCCACAAGCACATTGCAGCCGCAGTCCGCAGCCGCCACGGCCGGACTGGCATGCAGTGGGTGCGGAGTACAGATGCTCACCACATCCAGCCTCGCATCGCGGCACATTGTGGCCACATCCGTATACGCCTTCACACCATAGCGTGACGCAAAGGCCTCCGCACGCGCGCTGTCTGCATCACAGACAGCGACAAATTCGCTCTGGGGCAACTCCGCATAGACCTTGGCATGAAAATCGCCCACCTTTCCACACCCAATGATACCGGTTCTCAGCTTTTCCATGGGGCTTCATCACTCCTCATTTTCACTTCATGTAGCCGCCCTTCATCGGGCCGACCGCATGTTCGGAATAGATTTTCAAAACACCGCTCTGATACCGCAACGGCCTGGGCTGCCACGCGGCTCTACGCTCCTTCAGTATCCCGTCCATCTCCTCGGGCGTTTTCCGCTCGCCCCGCACACCCACTATGGCCAGCACCCGCGCAGGGATATCGATTTGGATAAGGTCCCCCTCCTCTACCAGCGCGATGGGACCGCCTTCGGCCGCCTCCGGCGAAACATGCCCGATAGCCGGGCCCTTGGACGCGCCGGAAAAACGGCCGTCTGTAATGAGAGCGATGGTCTTGCCCAGCTCCGGGTCGGAGGATATCGCCTCCGTGGTATAGAACATCTCCGGCATTCCGCTGCCCTTGGGGCCTTCATAGCGGATAAACACCGCATCTCCTGGCTTGATGTCGTGGGCGATGACGGCGGCAATGGCGTCCTCCTCGCAGTCGAAAGGGCGGGCGCGCAAAAGCGCCTTGTGCATCTCTACCGGCACGGCCGAATGCTTCACAACAGCCCCTTCGGGCGCCAGATTCCCGCGCAGAATGGCGATGGTCCCCTTATCTCCGATTGGGGCGTCAAACGGACGAATGATATCTTCTTTTTTGACCCCTGTCTTTTTAAGATATTCCGCGCATTTTTCGTAATAGCCGCCGGCCTTCAGCCCGTCCAGGTTCTCGCCCAGCGTTTTTCCAGTGACGGTCATCACATCGAGGTGGAGCAGGTGACGCACCTCTTCCATGATGGCGGGCACGCCGCCCGCATAATAGACATATTCTGACGGCCAGCGTCCGGCGGGGCGCACATCCAGCAGATAATGAGCACTCTTATGGATGCGCTCGAATGTGTCGGCATCGATCTCAATGCCGAATTCATGGGCGATGGCCGGAAGATGCAGGATGGCGTTTGTAGAGCCGGAAATTGCCGCGTGCACGATAATGGCGTTTTCAAAGCTCTCCCGCGTCACGATATCGCGGGCCGTCAAGCCGCGCTTTGCCAGCTCCACAGCCTGTGCGCCCGCTTTTCTGGCCACTTCCACAAGATCCGCGCTGGTGGCCGGCAAAAGCGCGCTGCCCGGCAGTGTAAGGCCCAGCGCCTCGCACATCACCTGCATCGTGCCCGCCGTGCCCATAAAGCTGCATGCACCGCAAGAGGGGCAGGCATGGTGCTTATAATAAGTGAGCTGCGCCTCACTGATCTCACCGCGCTGACACATGGCACTGTAGGCACCGATCTGCTCCAGTGTCAGCAGGTCCGGCCCGGCCTCCATAACGCCGCCTGTCACCACGACAGCTGGCAGGTCTGTTCGGCCGATCCCCATTAGAAGGCCCGGCAGCCCCTTGTCGCAGCTGGCGATGAATACCCCGGCATCGAAGGGAGTGGCGTTGTTGTGGATCTCCACCATATTGGCGATCATGTCGCGGCTGGCCAAAGAATAATTGATACCGTCATGGCCCTGTGCCATGCCGTCGCAGATATCCGTTGTGAAATAGCGCGCGGCCCGGCCGCCTGCGGCTGCCACACCTGCAGCCGCTGTATCCACAAATTTCAGCAGATGCGCGCTTCCCGGATGGCTGTCTCCAAAGGTGCTCTCGATAATGACCTTCGGTTTTTCTAAATCTTCCAGCTTCCAGCCCATCCCGAGGCGCAACGGGTCCATTTCAGGCGCCAGACGGCGCACCTCCTCGCTGTGATACATACGCACACCCTCTCCTTCTTGTTTCCATTCTCCATATCATTATCATTTATCAGACATCAGACGTCTTATGTTTCGCTTATAAATTAACAAATCTTCACCGGCAAGTCAAGGCTTTTTTCGAACTTTGTGGAAGACCACAAAGTTATACTTCATTTTTTATCGCTTTGCACGAAAACATTCAAAGGTCTTTTCTGAAAGAAACAGACAAACCGGGCCGCCGTTCTGCAGGCCTCTACCGATGCTTTGCCCCGATGAAAAGCGCCGCAGAATCTCGCTGGAGAACGCCCCTGCTCCTCTGCCGACCGGTACATGGCCCAAAAGCGCCAGAAAAAGCAAAGCCGATCCCTGTACGTGTATAAACGCACAGAGACCGGCCTCTTTTTTACTCTTGTTAAAGCACTGCGTCAGCTGTCGTCATCCGGCAGCGCCTCGATGCTTCGCCGATTGTCTTCCAGATGCACGCGCATCGCCTGCCGGGCAGCTTCGGAGTCGCGCGCGCGAATGGCATCCACAACAGCCTGATGAGTGCACAGCGACTGCATCTGCAGCGCACGCTTCGTGATATCGATAAAAAGAGGAATAGCCTGGCTCAGAATGGGGACCAAATTTGGCATGATCGCGTTGCGCGTACACGCCGCCCAAAGCGTATGCAGCTGCTGATCCAGCGCTCCATAATTTTCATTTCGGCGCACCTTTTCCTCAATGGCGTCGCACAGCGCCTGCATTCGAGCAATCTCTTCCTCTGTCGCCTTTTGTGCGGCCAGCGCAGCGATCTCTGGCTCGATCATAAGGCGCACCTCGCACAGATCGAGGCCCAGCCGCTTTTTGTCCGGCTGAAAACGCAGCCCCAGAGGATCCTGCACAAGGCCGGTCTGCTCGCACACAAACGTGCCGTTCCCTCGATGGACCTCCAGAATATTGCGGCTCACAAGCGCCTTCGTCGCCTCGCGCACTGTGCTACGTCCCACACCAAGGCGCTGCGCCAGCTCATACTCGCTGGGCAAGCGGTCGCCGGGCTTGAACTCCCCCAGGACGATAAGCTTCTCAATCTCCTCGGAGACGAGCTGAGGCAACGGCTTGCTCGTCTGCTTTACTTCAGTGAACACGCGGTCTCCTCCCACCTGTGACTATGGCAACCTGCGCACAGCAACACACAACGTGCGTGCCACAGCCGAAGCAATTCTAAAGCATTATACCACAGACTTCCCCTGCACGCAACGCTGTAAGCGCCTTCCGAGGCTTCAATATCTCTCCAGCTGAAGTTGATTCCCAGTACCTCGTCTATCTTGCGCTGCTCGTCCGGCTCAACCTTTCCGCGCGTCGCGCAGACGGCGCTTATCCAGCGCGCACCTGTTCCATCCGCACCACACTATTGCGGGACAGGCCGCCCGTACCCGCCTTGAACCCAATCTACGTGGGCAGATTCGTTTTGTCCTATTTAAAAATGGTGACAGCGATGCTCACGTCGCTGTAGCGGTTGCCCGCGTCGTTTTGCACAGCAAGTGTAGGTCGCACACCGCCTTGTTTACTTCCCATCACCGAGACTGAGCTCCGTGCAGAACACATCAGTGCGCTTTGCCTCTCTGTGTTCCCTGTTGCCCATAAAAAAACTCCCGGCTAAGAAACATATCGCCTTCGTCACGGATGTTTTCCCCTACAGTAAAAAGTTTTATTTTCCCTAATGTTTATTTCTGCATACAAAGTCTTACCATTGGGTAATACAGTTTCCGTGCGAACCATATCTCCATCTAACTGAGTAATCATATTATTAAGAATATCTCTCAATTGTCTGGTGGTTCTTCCGCGAGTACAAATTGCCGGTCAACGACCGGTTTGAAATCATCGCCCTACGCTATCTTTTGACGGTCAAGCGTTGGTCCACTCTTCCAGAACTGCGGCGGTACAGTTTTACTATTGGCTGTGTCTGCCATGAAATCTGCCGTCAACACCGAGAGGCGTAAGCAGAACTGGCATCGGCATCCACAGACAATCAGCTTGGACGCACCACACAAAGGTATATACGGCGCTCCGCTGCTTGAATGCCTGGCAGGCTGATTCATTGAAATATTGCAGATACTACACTTTGGGAGGGCCCTTATGGCCCTCCCTCTTTTTTTGAAATGATGAAATCATTCTGGTGGCAAGGCGTTCTCATTGCCTACGATGATTCACGGCTTTTCAATGCTCGGGCCGTGACGAAACGCAAGCAATCGAATTCTGAGCCTCTTCAGTGAAGCCCGCCTTGCCTCACCTACGTCGTAAACCTGTTCGCTCGCTCAGATTCAAAAAGCTATACCCTCTGAGAGCCAAAGTTATGGCAGGTCTGTCATACAGCATATTTCCCTTCGCATCCGCATGATGGATCCGTCAAGCTTTTTTCCATCGTGCAGGACTCCCTTTTTGCCCATGACAAAAGAGTCATCGCTGGCCGCTGCCGTGTAGCGCCAGTTGAACAGAGCTTTGAAACATGACGATTTGACCGAAGATGGGGGTTGAATGTTCCATCGAAGGCCGCTCGAGTTCTTCAAATGAGTACCGCGGCAGTTTCTGTGTCTCCGGCAGAGAATTCCGCAGCTTCCTCTGCCACCTGTAGAAGGTGGACAGCGGCTACGCCGTTCTCCGCGCACTATGCTTTGACTGCCTGTCCGCTGCGCTTCGCGCATGCCATGATATTGTACCATCGCTCTTCGCAAACTGCCAGTGCTCTCTTTTCCATCTTCTCTGGCTGCATGTATTTTTTAGAGTGCTCCCCAAATACATGCTCGGATTCTGTATTTCTATTCTCCCATGTTTATGTTTCTCTCGCAAGACCGTGGTTTCGTTGGGCGCTTACGATACAAGCTCAGAAAACTTTATCCTGCTGTCTTGTAATTATTAATTTGATGGAGCAACGTAGGACAGAGTTGCTTTCAAAATTATTTTCCCATATGAAAAAAACAGCCGGAGCAGGCCTCACAAAAACAGGTTGTCTGCTCCGGCTGTTTTCAGCCTCCATTTCCAACGTATTTCTCTATTCTGGCCAAAATGAGCCTTATGTCAGCTCGTCAGGCTGGGAATCACCTTTAAAGCTTCATTCGTAGTTTCTCATGTTATCCCTGCATAGCAGCCCCTTCAGGATACGCCTGATGAGTCTTTTACCCCTTTACTGCACCCAATGTCAGGCCCTGAATGACATATTTTTGCAGCGTGAGGAAAATAATGATTGTAGGAATCAGCATGATGACGATGGCAGCAAATAGCCCGCCCCAGTTGGAAGTATACATCATGGAATCTTTCAACGCGTACATTCCAAGGGAGATCGTCCGCAAATTTTGCTTGGAGGCAAACACCAGTGCGAGCATATATTCATTCCAGATGCTCACAAAATTGAATACCGAGATGCAAATCAACCCCGGCTGCACCAACGGCAGCATAATGCGGGCAAACATGCGAAACTCGCCGCATCCGTCTATGATAGCCGATTCTTCCAACTCCTTAGGAAGCGTTCGAAAAAAACCTGTGAGTACGAACAAGCTGAAAGGAAAGTATAGCGCGATATAAATTAATATTAGACCTGTACGCGTATTCACCAGCCCCAAATTCAACAGCTGATCATACAGGGGGATCAAAAGCAGCTGAGAGGGTACACTCATACTGAAGATAAGCAGATTCAACAGTGCTTTGCGCCCTTTGAATTCATATCGTGTCAATGCAAAACTTGTCAGCGCTGAGATAACCGTACAGCCTAAAATAGATGCAAACACGATAACTACACTGTTCATGAAATAGCTGGACATCTTCATGGTGCTCCATGCGCTATGATAGTTTTCCAGTGTAGCTTTCGCAGGCATTGCCCAAGGAGTCTGGTAAATTTCGAGATTCGTCTTGAAAGAGCTCATCAACACCCATCCCAAAATACCAATGATAATCAGGGACCAAACACTCAAAATCATATAGGAAAAGATGTTTCTGCGTTTCTTTTTCATCTTTATCACCTCTTATGCGTTATATAGAACCTCGAATCAATACTGCAGATCCTCCCGGTCAAAAATTTTGCGGAATCCTCCCACAAACAACGCCACCATCAAAAACATTACCACTGCAATAGCGGAGCCATATCCCAACTTGAAAACGGGTACGTCCACGCCAAAAGCCATGGTGAACATATACGTTCCAAGGGTATTGAGCATGGTGCTCTTCCCCTTAAACATGGCCCAAATCAGCTCAAAGTATTTAATGGCGTTGATGATCCACAGCGAAATAGAGATCACCAGCACGTCTCGCAACAGAGGAAGCGTGATTTTGAAAAAGCACACCAAATCGGTAGCACCGTCGATAGACGCCGCTTCCTGATAAGTATTGGGTATTTTATCACAGCCTGACAGCAATAGAATCAAATAGAACCCCACAAAAGAGATACAAGACACAGCGATAATGCATACCATACCGCTCATGCGAGAGCCCAACCAAGGGATACACCATTCTCCCAAACCTATCGCTTCCAGCACCATATTCAAAAGGCCAAACTCCGGATTGAAGAAAAATACCCATAGCACGGCTAACGCGGCCTGAGAAATCATATTGGGAAAATAGAAAAAGTTGGAAAAAGCCTTGCGCCCCCGAAAACCAGGACGGGTAATTAGATATGTAAACAGCAGCGCAATAGAAAAAATCAGCACACCGCCCAGCAATAGAAATATCATTGTGTTGCCCAATGCCTGAAGGAATGTCTTGTCATGCAGCAATGAAATAAAGTTATCCAGCCCGATAAAAACTTTTTCTGCTTTAAACCCATTCCATTCCGTGAAGCTGTAATAGAATGACTGAATAGCAGGGATAAAAAAGAAATATCCGTACATCAGCAATCCCGGAAGCAGAAACGTCGCAACGATCCACGGCTTTACCTTTCTGTTCATACAATCACTTCCCTAAATCAAAGTTTCGGATTCACAGCTAAACGCACCTTAAATCCGGGGGCGCCGTACACGCACTTGGCTCGTGCACGGCGCCGGATCAATCTTTATTGATAAAAAGCTGCCGTATCGGTATCCAACTGCGTGATAAAAGCCTCTGGTGTAATAGCACCGTTGATCAACTGAGTAGAGAGCGGCCCAAGCACATTGACGAACCAATCGCCATATTGCTGCAGATCCCCATAGTTACCGCTGATGCTGGTAGCGTTATTGACGATATTCTCAATCTGATCAAGTTCCTGGGTAGCTGGACCGCCTACCAAAGGCGAGGGATTTTTCAATGCCGTAAGCCCTTCCTGCACGCCCATAGAAGAAAATATCTTTAAGAAGTTGATGGCATTCTCTTTATTCTTTCCGTCTACCGTGATGCCCGCCGCATTGCTCCAGATTTCTTCATGCCAAGGAGAGACCGAATCCGGCAACTCCGGCAACGCGAACATTTTCATTTCCATTTCGGGAGGGGTCTGGCTGGCCATCTCCGTAGGAATCCATGCGCCGCAGAACAGCAATCCCGCTTTGCCTTGCGTGAACAACGCCTGCGCGGCCGGAAACACAGAACCTGCCGCTCCGTCTTGGAAATAACCATTCTCGCTGAATGTAGCCACATATTGCGCTGCTTTCAGAAAAGCAGGTTCGTCTGCAAAGGCTGCGTCCCCCTTAGCCGCTGCATGGATTTTTTCCATTGTCGTTAAGCGTTCGGCAAAGCGGATGAACCACCACTCATTATACAAATCGGTGGTACCATCCAATGTAACGGGGGCGATACCGTTCTCTTTTAAAGTTTCGCAGACATCCATCAGGTCATCCCAAGTATTCGGCACTTCCAGACCGAGCTCTCTGAACATCGCTGCATCATAGAAAAAGCCGTGTGTATACATACTCTCCGGAATGAAATAACTCACGCCGTTTATTTTCATGCTTTCCATCAGATTGGGTATAAAAGTTTCTCCCCATGTTTTGTCTTGGTCGTAAGCCGGTGTTGTGAGGGCTTCATCCAAAGGTTCAAACAGCCCCTCCTGCGCCAGAGGTGCCAAGACTCCAGTGTTCTGGATAATGATGTCAGGGAAATCATCAGCTTCCTTATCATTCAGCTTTGTCTGAAATTGAGAGGCGATCTCGCGGCCACAGAACACGATTTCCACCTCTACATCAGGATATTCAGCACTGTAAGCATCCACAATGGACTGCTCCCAAGTAGAAATCGGTTCGCCTTCATTCATGTACGACCAAATCACCAGCTTGTCTGTGCCCACAGGCTGTGCAGAAGACCCGCTTCCCTCTCCCGAAGCAGGTGCAGATGACGGCGTGGAGGACGTTCCTCCACCGCAACCCGCCAACAGCGTGACAATCATTGCGATTGCAAGGAAAAGTGCGATCCGCTTTTTCATATCATGACCTCCATTTTTTATGATATATTTTCAATGGGTTTCCCCATTTGCGACTCTATCAAATCAGTTCTCAAGCTCCAATTCCCACAAATAAGAGGAACGGTCATTGTTATCGTTTTCGCCGGCATAAATCGTATTGGATCCGGCAAATATCATGTGATGAATTCGATCCGGCCGCAAGCCATCCTGCTCGCATACCACGTCTTGAGAAAACACCAGCTCTCTTTTTTCGGTATTATAAGCGAAAAGCTTAGTCTTATAGTGTTCACCGCAGATACCATAAAGCAGCCGATTTTCAGGATGAAAAGCCAGCGCGGGCAGCCTGCGGCTTTCAGGCGACGGGCAGCACAGCAATTCGGCTTGTGCAGTAGCGGGATCAAGTCGGATCAGCGAGCCCGCGTCGGTGCCGATGTAGATCATGCCGTCCGGGCCCAGAATGGACGTATCCGGCTTGCTCTTATCGGCCGGGTCATCAGTGCGGGGAAGGCCGTGGTCAAAGAATGTCATCTCGTCCGTATCCGGCGAATAGCGGAACAGCCGAAGCGAATCCGGGCCGGTGCGGTACGAGAACGCCCGCAGGATGCCGTAAGTGCCCCACACGTTGCCGTCCTTATCAATGACGGGGTTATGCGCTTCGCAGAATTCCGCGGCGTTGCCGATATGGGCGATCACACGGCTTTTGCCCGTGTCGATGTCGTAGCGAAAGAATACCTCCGGTACTGCGCCAAACCCATAGATGATCCTGCGCTTGCGATCCAGCGCGATGGACTGGATATACGCCGGCGGGCACGGCCGTGCGAGAAACGTAAACTCCCCGGTGTTGATATCATATTTTACAAGGCGACCGCCCTTTGCAGTGAACTGCTTGTCGATATCATGGAACAGCGCAACACCGCCATACAGCGTATTGCCATCCAATTCCAGCGAGCGGTGAAACTTGGCGTCAAACGGCTCGCCCACCTTCTCGTAGCCGCAGGAGGTGATGGTTTTGGCCTTACGGTCAAATTTCCACAGCAGCTCAGCTGAAAAACTACCGATGCCCAGATATACGGCGTCCGACGGCTGGTGATACGCCAGCGACGTAATGGAAATCCATTTTTTCTTGTATTGCGGATCGCGGACAAAATCGTCATACGTCCACCGATCCATCACCTCGGATTTCCAGTTGTCGAATTTTTGGTCGTAAATTGCATAGTGGGAAACATTTTTCAGTTTCATGTTTCTTCGTCCTTTCTGCAGTTTAGTTTAAGCGGTTATCGATAACCTGCTTTCCATCCCGTATCACGCCTTGCACCTGCAGGCCGCTATCCAGCAGCAGCAGATCCGCCCGCTTGCCGACGGCGATGCTGCCAATCTCGGCGTCCATACCCAGCATACGCGCGGGTGTAAGCGCCGCCATGCGCACCGCAGCCGTCAGTTCAACGCCGGCACGCTGCACCATCGTGCGCACCAGCCGCGAGGTTGTGGCGATGCTACCTGCAAAGTTTTTGCCGTCCGGCATCACGGCCACGCCGCCCTTTATGCAAATGGGCCGGCGTCCCTCCTTATCATCGTACACAACGGTGCCCTCCGGCACGTCCGCCGCGCCGGCGCGGATGGAATCGGTAATCAGTGCAATGTGCTCTGGGCCTTTGATCTTATAGATCAGCCGCAGAAAATCCGGCGGCAGATGCACGCCGTCTGCAATGACCTCCACATCCATTTCATCGATGAGAAACGCGGCCTCCACCACACCGCCCTCCCGGTGAGGCCCGTTGCGGTGCAGCACCGAACAGCCGGAATACAAATGCGTTACGCTGTGAAACCCGCGTCCAAAAGCCTCGTACACCTGTGCGGTGGTGGCGTCGGAATGGCCGACGCTGGCCATAATGCCCCGCTTATGCAGACGCTCGCCCAGCTCTAGCGCACCGGGAAGTTCACAGGCGATGGACCAGCGGCGCAAGCAGGGGGCCTGCTCCAGAATACGCTCGTATTCCGCCGCATCCGGCAGGCGGATGATCGTCTCATCCTGCGCGCCCCGCTCCTTTTGCGAAAAATAGGGCCCTTCCAGATGGACGCCGGCCAGCCTCGGCAACGGCGGAAGCTGCGCCTCCCTTTGCCGCATGGCCTCGTATATACGAAGGCTCTCCAGCGTGCCCTCCAGCGTTGTGCTGGACACCGTGGCCAGCATTGTGGTGGTGCCTCCGGCCAGGTGGGCCTGCATGGCCCGAACAAAGGCAGCCTCTTCCCCATCCCGGAAATCGGCCCCCGCGCCCCCGTGGACGTGCAGGTCTACAAAGCCCGGCGTGAGATACTGTCCTTTTGCGTCGACCACAGTAGAAAACGTTTGCTGCGGCGAAACGCCGCACCCATATGCTGTGATTTTTCCCTCCCGGCTGATTAGCCAAGCGTCCTGCAGCACCTGATAGGGCAAAACCAAATGCGCATGCTCGATTTTCAGGCTCATATTCTCACCCTCTCTGCGGCTGATCCAGGTGAAACAGCCTCTTTGCGTTCAGGCCCAGAATCTGCCTTTTTTCTTCATCCGTCAGCTCAGCCAACAAAATGCGGCCCACTGCGGCCTCCATAGAGTTCCAATAGGCGTCCGAGCCATACAGCACCTTGCAGGCGCCCGCGCCCCGCGCCATAGCCTCCACCGCGCCGTACCACACATAGCTGCAGGCCGTGTCCAGATAAACGTTCTCGTGGCGGGCCGCCACCTCAATGGCGCTGCGCACCGCGTCTTCCTCCCCGCCGGAATGCCCCAAAATGAATATTGTGCGCGGGAAGCTTTGCGCCAGCTTATGAAAGCGCAGCACCTCTTGCCCCCATGTGTGCAACAGCACGGGAAACTCGCGCTCGCCCGCCCATGCATAAACATATTGGTACTCGGGGCACTCAAAATCCATTTTATGCTCAACTGGGTGCAGCTTTACACCGCGAAAACAAGGGCAAGCGGCAAACTTTTCCATCTCTGTGCGGTGATCGTCCCGATGCGGATCTGGGGCCAGATAACCCCAAAACCGGCCGGGATAGGTCTCGCACATGGCCAGCATTTCCGGATAGGCCTGCCAGTGCTCGCCCGTCGTCCAGAGGTTCGACACCACCCCACAGGTGACGCCGATCCTGTTCATCTGGGTAATGAGATCGCGATAATGCTCAAACCGGCTGAAGAATTTGGCCACGCGGGCGTTGTGCATGTGGCAGTCCACCACAAATTCTCCGGTCAGCGTCGCGCCGCTGCGCGCGGCCTGCGCCAGCGTTTGTCCGTGTTCCATTTCAATCCACCAGCTTTCTCTCCAGCAGGGCTTCCAGATTACGTGCGGCAATTGCCTCTTTCTCGTTCTCAGAAATACATGCATAACTCACAAGGCAAACCGCGCTTCCCGGCGAAAACGTGCCCAAATTGCTACCGAACAACAGCTTTTCCGCCCCTACCTTTTCACAGAGCGTCTGCAAAAGGCAAAACGATTTAAGCCCCGACGTCTCCAGATACAGCCGCGGATGCTGCCGCAGCAATGGAAAAATGTAACGTGCATGGCGATAATACAGATTGGTGATCACCAGCTTGAGGCCGGGGTGCTCACAGCACACGGCGTGCACTGTCTCCCAATCGGACTGATCGGCATCCATCAGTGCCAGCGTGCCGGTACGCTCCAGCATATCCAACAGTTCGCCGCTGCACCAATCGCGCAAAGAATAGCCAAGCACATTGTATTTCGGCGCTAGGCGTACCGCACGTACATCCGCCAACCTCATGCGGCGCTCCAGCTCGTCCACGTTCCAAAATTCGCCAGTATGATTGGGCATCACCATCCACACAGGCAGATAAAAAGGCTCCCGTCGGCAAATCAGACACATCTCGGCATTCCCGTCGAGAGGATGCAGATCCAGCGCCGCATTGCAGAAGGCAAGCCCTTTCTGGATGCCGCAGCGCTGCGCCTGGCACGCGATCTGCGCGCTGTCGTAAATGCGCCAGCCCGAAATGGCGTTGGGTTGGCCCACCGCCATATTGCAGTCTGCAAACTTCAGCATAACTTATCCTCCAACCACTCGGCCGCCGCGCTCAGGGCGTCCTTTTCCCAGTGCGCCGGAATAGGCGTGGGCGTATGTGGGGCCAGCGACCCGCCCGCCGGGTTTTTGGGGGTGAATGCACACACCCTGCCGGCCAGCTTTGCCAGATCCGGCAAATCGCACAACCGCAGCAGGCCTGTTTCAAACGCCGTTTCCGGGGCGAAATAATAATCTGCTTCGAACAGCGCGTCAAACGAAAGCTGTGTCTCCAATAGCGCGGCGCCTCTTGCCTTTGGCAGTAGCGCCGCCGCCAGCAGCGCCAGCAGGGCGCCAGGCCCCTGCCCAACAAACACAACTCGCTCATAGCCGTTCTGTTCATCCAGATAATGCACAACATCGGCGATCTGCCTCAGCCGGCAGGCCGTAAGCTTTTCGCCCAATACCGCCGCTGCGTTAAACAGCGCCGTTTCCGCGTCGTATCCGGGCCGGGTCTTGGCGAAAGCGCTCTGCATCCCCCAGGGAAGAATGCGCAGCACATCCATGCCCGACGCTTCCAGGCCGTTCGCGTTTTGCTCGGGATGTGTTATGGCCACACAGAGCGTGTGGCTGCCCCGGCACAGGCTGCGGCACGCCCCCTCCCGCCCGCCGTCCCGCAGCAAAAACGTCTGCCACGCATCCTCGCGCCACAGTGGCTGTACCGTATACGAAGCCGATGAAACATCATAAAGTTCTGCAAGCTTGGCGCGCAGCGCCTCGCCCGATGGCCGCCCGGCCTGAAGCTTCTCCAGCGCGGGCTTCCACGCCTGTATGGCTGTGAGCCCAAAGCCGATATGCGGCAGGCAGGCCAGCTGTTCGTCTTTCAGAACAGCCGTATCTACTTCGCTTGCGGGGCCCTCTTTATTCAGCAGCTGCCGGCAGAAAAAATCGTAGCCGAACATTCTTGTTGGAGCGCTGATCACGTGCGCGCAGGGTGCTACCTGAACTGAAAAAAACGCAGCGTTCCCGGCTGCCTTGTAAAGGCGCCGCATCTCACCCTCCAGCTGACGCACGCCCTCCAGCAGGAAAAAGTCCTCGCTGGCTGCGCTCAGCATACAGGGTTTGGGGAAAGCCGCCCACAGCACGTCCGCGTAATCGAAGCCCTCCCCGGCGCTGATGCCTACAATGCTTTGCTCGCAGTCGCCAATGCCATTTTCCACAAGCGTCATCGCTTGCTTTGTGAGGCACTGTATGGGGGAATAACAGCAGATGCGGTCGTCCAATGCAGCCAAGTATGTGGTCTGCGTACCGCCGCCGGACTGTCCCGTGGCCCCAATGCGCTTTGTATCCACATCCGGACGGCTGCACAGATAATCCACCACCCGCATACTGTCGCGCACGAACAGCGCGCCCAAGTTCTCCCCAAGCAAGTAACTCAGATTGCCCGCCTGCATGTGAAGATCCACCGCTTGGATATCCTCGGGCACAGCGCCGAAGCATCGCTCAAATTCCTGCTGGCTGAAGGGAGAGCGCTCGCCCTGACAGATGGGGTCGTATGTAGCGGCGATGATGCCGCAGCGGGCAAGGTTTGCGCAGAATATCTGGTTTTCCGGCAACTGCTTGCCCCGGGGCCAGTGCCCCATCGACACCACCACCGCCGGGTGCGGCCCCGGCTCAGCGTCAGGCAAATAGAGGTTGACCGGGATGGCATATCCCGTGTCATCTGTTATGATAACGTTTTCTATTGCGTAACCATCCTGCTGCAGCCGTGCTGTCACTTTTGCGTCTGTTGCCACAGCAGGCCCCGGCATGCACAAATTGTCCGCCAGCCGGCGCCGCATTTTGCGGGCGCGGGCCAAAAGTTTCCCGGGCACGCCCTCATCCAGAAGCGCCGACACCGCGCCGTCCCTTGCCCGGTATTTTTCCTGCAGCCGTGCCACAAGCGTCTGGTAGGCATCCATTCTCTTCCATTCCAAAACGGTTTCCTCCGCCTCTCGGCCCTCAGTTTCCGGCGAGCATTTCCTCGCTGCAATTTGCGGCGGATTCCTCGTCCAGGAAAAGCTGGAAATCCGGGTGGGTCTTCAGCAGCGAGCCCGGCACCATCGGATCCACCGTTTTGGCGGAAAGCACCTTTTTCACCGCGTCGGCTTTCACCTTGTGCGGCACTGGCGAAATAATGTGCGCACACTGCATGATTTGATACGGCGTCATAGATACCGCCTGACGGGGCACCTCGTCCTCGTCTTTGAACCAGCCCTCTCCCACCTGCTGTTTTTTGCAGCGGGAATCCAGATTTACAATGATATACGCCTGTTTGGTGTCAAAATCCGCAGGAGGATCATTGAAAGCAATATGGGCATTCTCACCAATTCCGATCACACCGACATCTATCGTTTTTTCACGCAGACGCCGTGTCAGCATACGAATATTGTCATCCACGTCTCCTTCTGTTTCCACGAATACAAATTCTTTTAGATGTACATGGTCTATAAAACGCTCCTTGAGATATTTCCGAAAAGAAGCTGCATGGGTGATAGGCAAATCAATGTATTCATCCAAGTGAAAAGCAGTCACCTTGTCCCAAGGAACATCTTCCTGAAGCAACGCCTTCAACGTTTCAAACTGAGAACCGCCTGTAGACAGTACAAGCCTTGCTTCTCCGCTCTCCGCAATCGCCTCACACAATTTTTCCGCAATGGTGTGCGCAGCTTGTGCACCCAACTCCTCAGCCGTTTTTGCCACATGAATCTTCATACCACTGTTTCTCCTCTCGTTTCTATTTTTCGAACGGATTGCCGTTCTACAATCTTGGGTTCCAAATAGATGCTGTACTGTGTTTTCTTGATTTCCAACTCATTGAGCATAAACTGTGCAGCCATTTTGCCCATTTCTTCAGCCGGCACCTGAACAGTTGTTAGCAAGGGAATGCTCATTCGCGAAAACACACAATCATCAAATCCAATCACACTAATGTCCTCTGGTACTTTCAGTCCACATTTTGCAAGTTCTGAAAGTATCCCCAGCGCCACCGCATCATTATTTGCCGATATCGCTGTGTACATTTTTCCTGTGTGCAGCACTTGCTGTGCCAATTCCACACCCGCTTTGAATTCGTCTTTTACACTGGATACAAACACATCTTCTTCCGTAAAGGAAGCCCCCGCAGCGGCCATCGTCTCACAAAAACCATCCTTGCGGCTACGCCGCGACAGTTTATCCAGTGTGCGCGTTGCAAAAGCGATATAGCAATGCCCCTGTTGCAAAAGATATCTCGCCGCCATCTGCCCTCCACGACGATAATCAAAAAAGACACCTACAGTAGGTTCAGCTAGGTTTGGATCATAATCCGTCACAACAAAAGGGATGTTGCTCTTTTTCAGCATCCGCAGAGTGTCAACCAGAGCTTCGGTGATACAGTCTGCTGCAACAATCACTCCTGCAATCATCTTCCCCCGCAGACTTCCAATCATCTCACAATCTTTAGCATCAGAGCCGCTGGTCAAATACACCAACATATTGTATCCTTTGGCAGAGAGCTCCCCTTCGATCCCCATCGTCATGGAAGTGTAAAATGGATTGGTGATAGATGGCATGATCACTGCAACTTCTTTGCTGACACTGGTTTTAAGACCGCGGGCCAGCATATTCGGGATATATCCCAAATCCTTGGCCGCCTTGGTGATGGCATCCCGTGTTTCGGCACTAATAGGATAGTCTGTGCCCCCCAATACACGGGAAACTGTCGTCACAGAAAAACCTGAAACCTTTGCTACGTGTTTTAATGTCACATGTTCCATATTTTTGGCTCGACCCCTTCGTCTTCTTAACAGAAAACGTATTCTATCTTTAGAATAGTAAAATATTCATATAAAAGTCAACCATTCTTCAATATTTTTATGTATTTAACAGAAAAAATTTTCTTTTTTTATATTCTTCACAATACAATCAGAATTAAAAATATATAACGTTTTCTAAAGACTGTTTCTTTTTCTCCATATATTAGCACAACTATTTCCCTTGCCATTATCCTCTAAATCCGAGCGCATGGTGTCTTACCAATCTTTTTCGCATTTCAGTATTTTTCTCTTTAATAGCGTATGCATGTAACGTACAAAAAAGAAAATTGTTTCTGTACAAGAGAGAGAAACGGAAACCAAACTCTTGACAATGGCTTCGACCGTCCATATCATCAGTAGCAAAAGCTCTCTTTTTCGGTCTTGAAAGGAGTTCTTATGGCAATTTATGATATCACGTTTCATCCAGCTTGGTGGCATAAACGCACTGGAGTTTCATTTGACAAAAAATTTTTCCTAAATCCGGATTATCGTATTCAAGCCGACATGCTGATGCGCCGTTTTCTTTTCGAGAACTTTCCGGAAATTTATCCTTCTGAATCATACATGGTTCAGCCGCGTCCTTTGATTGACAGTGATCTTCTTGCCGGAGAATATCTTCAAGCACAGTTGCTCGGATGCGACATTCTTTTTACTGACGACAATCTTCCAGAGGTCCAATGCGCCCATTTAACGGACGCCCAAATTGAAGCGCTTTCTGTTCCAGATTTGGATCACAGCACTGTCTGGGCCATGTACGAAAAACAGGTGAAAACGCTTATCAGCCGGTTCGGGCATGTAGAGTCCTATTTGGACTTATGTGGAGTACAAAACCTTGCTTTTGCGCTGCGCGGGCAAGAACTTTTTATTGACTACTATGAAAATCCGAGGCTTGCTCACCATCTTCTCACCGTATGCACACAAACTCTGATCGCGGTTGCCGACCGGCTTCGTCAGTACACTTCTCATATCAGTACCGGCGTTAGCTATCTGACATCAAATTGTACTGTAGATATGATTTCAGCAGATCTGTATGAAACATACCTTATGCCGTACGATATCCAACTTGCAGAACATTTTGGGGTCTTTGCAGTGCATCACTGTGGAATGCATTGCGAACGCTTCGCCCCTCTCTACCGAAAAATCCCCAATCTTGTCTGGCTAGAAGCCGGCGCACACTCTGATTTTCATGCCGTTCGTTCTGCTTGTGAAAATTCATGGCTCAATTTACGCTATTCTCCTCAAAATCTTCTGGGCGAAAGTATTCCAGAGATTCAAGAAAACGTCCGTTCGCAATTCAGTTCCGCCTCTTTCGAGAAGAGAAACGATTTCACAAGTATGTCGTGTGTTGGAATCGACGTCAATACGCCAGATCAAAATGTGATTGCTTTTTGTAGAGCCATACAGGATATCCCGTAATAGCGATAGCTCGGCCTTGCATGACCAGTGCAATTTTTTCGCAGTGGTTATAATGGCCTCTCTACAACTCACGCAGGGAATGGGCAGGATCCACGGCTGTTCTGGCATCAGACGGCTTTACCACGCTCTTGCAGGCCAGTGATTCAAACGCGACGAACAGATTGACCTTACCACATTGGCGATATTCATAGCCTTCTCCCTTTGAACTTTCGGGCCTTGACAGAATGCTCCGCCTCTCAATGAGCTGCAGTTCGTCTCATCTAGGCAACGCACCGGGTGCAGAGGAGCATAATGTGCGTTCATTCCTAACTTATCCCCAATCATCCATCCATTTTCACCAACTGATTTAGCGGTTCAGACTACTGTTTGACCACCAATATACAAAAAACTTGCGAGGCCTTCTGATATCAGATTCCGCGGGCTTTTTACCTGTCTTTACAATTTGTACACCTCACTAAAAACAGCATGATTATGCCATTTAAAGCTGTCTGTCACAGTTCTCATTTCTCTGAGACGAGAGGCTATCTTTGGCGCTGGATTCGCCGTGCCTCTTCCTGTTTTTCCGGTCTTGAGGGGCTGCTCCATTCCTTTCACGTCTCCGATGTCCCTACCTTTCTCGTGGCTGTAATCGTAATCAGACACACATCAAAAAATTGACACCACTATTCGGCCAAAGCGATACTAAAAGAGGAAAGCAATGATTCATATTATCCGCCAATAATCAAAACCCGCCCTGTATACAGATACCGAGCGGGTTTTCTTATGCTCCAAATGTTTTTCATAAAGAGTCTGGTCATATAAAGCTCAGAGTTGATTTTGCCTGCTCCTCATTTTCCACCTCGGCCGAAGACTCTACATCAAGATAGTTCAGCATATCCCGCCACATGGAAACCGGATATCCCGAGAACTGTCCGGAAATGAGGCTCTGACACGCTATTTCTCTGTAAGGAGGCAGTCTCAAATCAGATATGTATATGCAGCCCAGCTCCGCAGATAAATCTTCAAATAAATCTCCCGTCCTCTTCATTTTTTCCTCATCCTCCCGTTTGTTCAAGTTATAAGCCTGTTTTCCTCGCTATAACGAGAATTCTGGAGTCGCTGTCCTGGCGGCTGCAGGTGGAAAGCGCCAGAATTTGATCTCCCCAGACTGCCTGTATACCGGTATCATATAATGCTGCGTCTGCCAGCCGACTGATATATTCCGTGAAGTTCATTTCATCACGGGGAACGGAATAATAGTCCTGCGCCGCCTGCTCCGAGTCTTTGAATTGCAGCACCGCCATGACCTCGTATTCCCGCTGCCGGGTGAGGCTATCGCACTGGATAATGGGGTGTTCGCGCCAATAAGTTTCATGCGTATAGCCAGCGATGTCCGCAAACATACTGCCGTCGTTCATGTTGTGGCCGTAGATGATGAGTCCTATCCCCTTTTCCATGTCGCACTGTGCGTCGAGAAAGGGTGTGCCCGCGATGGAATAGCTCCCCTCGAAGCTGCGGCGAAGATAATACTGTGGTTCCGCCTTTGTCTGTACAACAGGATAGTTCACCGATGTGCCCTCTATCTTTATCCAGCCCACGAAATCCGGATTTTCGGCTTTCAAATCCGCATATGCCTTCGGCGTCTGCCCTGCGGGCAGGCCGACTGTTTCTTTCTCCACCCTCTGGGCCAGTTCATCGAACTCCTTGCGTGCGCCGCCTGTAAGCAGGACATATATCACAAGCCCGCCCAGCGCCACCACGATCAGCCCGATGCACAGGCCCATGAGCAGGCCCATGGCCCAGCGCGGCAGACCCTCCGACCTCTTTTTCGTCCATTTTGTCTGTTTCAATCTTGTTTCCTCGATACGTTCAAGTAAAGGGGCGGCGGATCATTCCGCCGCCCCTTTTCACGGTTGGTTTATGGTGTGCCTTACTTGCCTGCTCTATGCTTTTTCAATTGCACACCGGTAAGTACCACGAGCCCTGTCGTACCGATGCACAGCAATCCCACAAACAACCACACATTGAACGGGTCGCCCGTCTGCGGTGTGGACGTACCTGTGGCAGGCACTGTGGCGCACACACCGTAGCCGCAAACCGTACAGTTTTTCTCCTGCACGCCCGTCTTTGTTGCTGTGGGCGCCAGCGTCGTGTGCCACTCACCAAAGGTGTGCGTGCCCTGGGAGAGCTTTTCGCCGCACACACTGCACACATGCCAGTGATTCGAGCCGTCGGAGCTCCACGCCGCCACCGGCGTATGGGCTGTCTTGGACATCGCCACCGGCGCAGCAATCTCGTTCACGCCATTCCCGTCGCTGAACAGCTTGCCGCACCCGCTGCAGGTCCAGTAAGCCTCGGAGCCTTCCTTTGTGCAGGTGGGCGCCACCGCCTCTGTCTTTACAAGCGTGTGGGCTGTCTTGGGTACTATCACCGGCGCAGCAATCTCATTTGCGCCAGCCTCATCGCTAAACAGTTTTCCACACACACTGCACGTCCAGTATGCCTCTGTGCCCGGAGCCGCGCAGCTCGCTGCCACAGCCTCCGTCTTTACAAACGCATGGGTGTGTACCGTGTAGTCGCCTGTGATGGGATCCTTGTTTGGCGCAAAACCCTCCGCACAGAAGGCCGGGTCCACCGGTTTTTTGAAGGTGCCGCCCGACACGTTGATGTCTGCGCCGGTGCTGTCCGCTGCAGTATGGATGATGCCTCCCGAGCCCTTGTGCTCGCCCTTGTAGATGCTGCCCGTCACGGTGCCTCCTGTGATGTTCACCACAGGCTGCGCCGCCGCGTCCATATAGTTAACGGCCGCCACGTCACCATCTACCACCGCGCTGCCAGCGATGTTCGTCTCGCTGGGCTGGTCGCCGTAGGCCCATGTGATGACATTCCCCTCCAGCCTGCCGCCGGAAATGTTGGCCTGTGTCCAGTTCTGCACGGCCTGCTCGTTCGAGCGGATGACGCCGCCCGTTACATTTAGAATGCTGTTGTCGTCGTTCTTCACGGCGATGAAGCCCATCTGCTCCACCTCGCCGCCGCTGATGGTCAGCACGGCCTTCGCTGCGGCGCTGTCACCCACGTTGCGGATGAGGGACGAGAAATGCCCCTCGTTCACTACCTTGCCGCCCGCAATCTCCAATGTGCCGTGGTTGTCGATGACATACCAGCTGTTGCCGCCGCTCTGCGACGCGCTCGTGCTGGCCTCGGAGCTGCGTGTGAGCATGCCGCCCCGGATGACGGCCTGTGCGCCTGAGAGGTTCACCAATGCTCCTTTAGCATGAGTCACGTTGTCCACAGTGCCCGCGCCTGTGATGGCAAGTGTGCCGCTGTTGGTGATGGTGTGTGCGCCGTTCGTGTTCGTAAGCGTGACTCCCGCCGGGATGTCCAGCGTCACATTCGCGCCCGCGGGCACGGCCACGCTCTCAGCTTTGCTTTGCAAAAGCTTCACGGTGCCTGCGGCATCGCTGTTCGCTACAGCGTCAATGGCCGCCTGCACGGTGGTGTAGCCTACGCCATTAGCCTCGGCCACAGCCTTCGCCTTGTCCACCACAACGATGAAGTTGCCTTCGCTGTCCGTATCAGTGGTGTTGCCCTCGGGCACAAACTCCTTCACGTCGGACGAGAATTTGCCGCCCGTCACAGAGATAACGGGGGTGGCGCTGCTGCCTTTGCCGATGGCAGCTTTTTTGCCCTCCAGCGTACCGCCCGTCACCGTCACGTTCGCGCTGTCGTAGACCATCACCGCCGTACCGCCCGTGACATTGCCACCGCCGATGTTTACTCTGCTCTTCTCCCGGGCATACACAGCATAGCCAGTGCTGCTGCCCGTGCTGATGGTTCCGCCCGTCATATTCAGCTCCACGACGCCGTAGCCGCTCTGTGTGGAGATGGCAGTGTTCGTCTCAGAGCGGATAACAGCATCACCGGATACATTGATGACAGCGCCGCTGTATGCCTGGATGGCCTGGCCCGTATGCTGCACAGAGCCGCCGTTGATGTTCAGTTCAATGGCGCCGTCCTTGTCGCCGCTCACATACATAGCCAGACGGTTGCTCCCAGCACCCAGGATGTCGCCGCCCTTGATATCCACTTTCACATTCTCTTTGCCGCGGATGCCGAACACGTTATCGGAATTGCCCTGCGCAACCGTGACTGAGCCGCCGTTGATCTCCACCTTCACGTTGACGGCGCTGGTGTAAATATCCAGTGCGGCGCCGTGGCTCGAGGTGATGGTGCCGCCGTTCATGATGAACGTGGCGTTGCTGTACAACTGAACAGGATAGGTGCTGTTCACAGTGCCTGTCCCCTTTGAATCGTTCAGCGTCAGCGAGCCGTTGTTTTTAATGGCAAACAGTTTGCTGCTGCTGTCGCCCGAGCGAGTGATGGAAAAACCATTGAGGTCGAGCGTTACGGCATTCTGGATGGTGAAGCTTTTGCTCGCATTGTCAATGGTGATATTGCCGCTCAGCACTACCGTGCCGCCCGCCGCCAGCGCGGTCTCCAGCTTCTCCGGCGTGTTCACGCCATCGAGCATTGTGACAACAGGCTCGCCGTTCTCCTTCGGAAGCACACATTCGCCCTCATGGCCCTCGGCCAGCGTGCAGCCCTCGGTTTTTGTGCATACCGCAGGCGCGTCGGACTCGCCGCCTTCCTCCGGCAGCACACACGCGCCCTCGTGGCCCTCGGCCAGCGTGCAGCCCTCGGTTTTTGTGCATGCCGCAGGCGCGTCGGGCTCGCCGCCTTCCTCCGGCAGCACACACGCGCCCTCGTGGCCCTCGGCCAGCGTGCAGCCCTCGGTCTTTGTGCACGCCGCAGGTGCATCGGGCTCGCCGCCCTCCTCCGGCAGCACACACACGCCCTCGTGGCCCTCGGCCAGCGTGCAGCCCTCGGTCTTTGTACACGCTGCAGGTGCATCGGGCTCGCCGCCCTCCTCCGGCAATACGCACTCGCCCTCATGCCCATTGGACAATGTACAGCCTTCGGTCACAGTGCATTGGGGCTCCCCTTCGCTTGCCGCCAGCACAGTGGCAGGAAGCAGGGATGTCACCATGCACAAGGCCAGTGCGATAGCGATGATCTTCTTTTTCATCTTACTTCTTCCCTTTCTGATATTTTTTGCCGCTTAGACATCAGTACCGCAAAGCGTCTTTTTCTTCCATCCAAAACCATTCTCGCCTATCGAGCGGGAGTTGTAACATAATGCACATTATGTTGTTTTTCATTTGTCGTTAGGTCTCTCTAAGCCTTGTCACACCCTCAATTTGAAGAGAAATTGCTTTCTTCGGTAATTTTTTCTTTACCCAAGCAGGAGTAAGTGTGAGAAGCTTTCTTTTTTGTGCCTAAAAATACGTTGGAAAGCTGTATTTAAGCTTATTATTCAATTGACAACTGAAACATCAGGAGGATATAATTAGATAATGTAAAGACCCGAGTGTCTTTTTGTGGTTTCTTATGTAACATAATGTGCATTATGTTTTAAATCAACAAATGGAGGCGGGAGATCGCTTTTGCGTGCTCTGTACTGCTTGTAAGTGTATATATCCTCGTTGTTTCTATACTTGAATGTCCCAGAATATCCGCCAGGCGGACGATATCCTTTTCCATTCGGTAAAAAGTGAGCGCAAACAGGTGTCTGAGATTGTGCGGAAACACTTTTTGGGAATCCACATGCGCTTGTGCGCACAGTCTCTTCATCATGCACCATATATTTGTGCGGTTCATAGGCTTTCCCGTGCGGGTGACAAATACCGGCCCGGTGGTAAGTCTCTTTTTTTTACAAAATTGCAGCAAAAGCCCACGCAGTTCCCTTGGCAGGATGATCACACGCATCTTTCCCTTATTGGATATCTGCACCTGTCCTGTCTGCAGCGCTTCGACCGTTACGAAGCGATGTTCACTCACCCGGATGCCGGTACTGCAAATTGTCTGTAAAAGAAGCGAAAGTCTTTCATTGCGGTGTGACTTTGCCGCTTTTACCAATCTCTCATATTCCTGGCGGGTCAAGTCCTTCTCTGGACTGCGGAAGCTTCTGCGCTGCAGTTTAAATAATCTGACACGGCACTGCGCGAGTCCGATATAGCTGAGAAAGCCGTTCAAGGCCACCAGCATGCTGTTGGCGCTGGCCGGGCGATATTTTTGAATCAGCTCCTGTTTGTATGCAAGCACTTTTTCTTTGCTGATCTCCGCTTCTGCCGGCAGGAAGCTGAAAAAAAACGCAATGTCATGGACATATTTTTTAATCGTCTGTGGGCTGTGTTCTTCTTCCAGCAGATGGCTTTGGTAGCTGTCAAGCCATTGCCTTCTTATCGATGAGTTTTCCATAATGTCTGCTCTCCTATTTTGTTTTTACTTATTGTACCCGCATTTTCTGCGGCTCACGCTCCCTTCTGCCTGTTTAAATATCTGGATATAAGTAAAAAGCAGCGCGCAAGGGCTTTTTTCGCCCTTAAAGCGCTGCTTTTTTCCGCCTGCTTGTGTTATTGAAAAGATGCAGCTTTGTTAAAATTATAAAATAGCTTTTTAAGGGAAACAATATTGAATCTGAATAGCTAATCATATAGTAAAACAGGTAAGTTTTGGTAAAGGAGTTTTATGAGTTCTAAAGAGACACGCTTTTCTTACGTCTACAAAAGCCTGAAATGCCGTATCACGGAAGGATTGCTGTTGCCGGGAAGCCGTCTGCCGTCCTCCCGAGTTTTAAAAGACGAATATCAGGTAAGCCTTTTTACGATAAACAAGGTGCTTGCCGCGCTGCGTGAAGAGGGGCTGATTGAACTGGAGCCGCGGCGGGCCGCCAGAGTTTGCCGCCTGGAAAATGAGCGTACCTTCTCCGCTTCCGTCGAAGCCATTTTATCGCAAAAAGACTTTTTGCTTCAGCTATACCAGACCATGGAGCTTGTTCTTCCCCCTTTGCTCACCTTCGCTTCGCACGGATGCAAACTTGAAGCCATGCCCCATTATCGGCAGGTGATGAAAGTAAAAAAGAATGGCGACAGGGCCGGGGGATGGCGGCCTGTCAGTGGTTTTTTATGTGATGTGCTGCGGAACGGAGGCGGCGAGCTTCCCGTCGATTTGTACACCGCTTTAGAACTGCAGGGGCGCCTTGGCTTCTTTGTAGATAAGCAAGAGGCTTATACCGGATATTCTCTGAAGAAATATTTCTCACAGTCAGATGTATTTATAAGGATTTTGAACGTATCCGACAACCGGAAAAAGTATTTTGAGCTGTGCCGGCTCTACCAGGCCCTGCATGCCGAAATACGGACAGGCTTAGACCAGCTTGCCCATACTCTGCCTTCGCTGCCTCTTCAGACTGAAACAACATTCTCCTGGAATCCCAACCGCGGCCGGGAATACCGATATATGCATATCGTGCAGGATCTGGAAATCAAAATCGGTACAGGCATTTACCCCGTCGGCTCTTATCTTCCACACGAGGCCGAACTGGCCCAGTTGTACCAGGTATCCGTTTCTACGGTGCGCAGCGCTTTGGCTATACTGGAGCAGAGGACCTTTACCAAAACATTAAATGTAAAAGGAACAATCGTTCAGACACCAAATCTTGATGCGCTTTCTCCTTTTACAGATAAATCCACCCGGCAAGCAGCCATACGATATCTGCGCGCTCTGCAATTTTCATCTCTTATTATGGAGCCAATCTCGTATTATGCCGCAGACCTGTTTCAACCGGCGGATTTTATTCAATTGGAGCGGAGATTCGCCGTGCCCCAATCCATTCTTCTTAATGATATTATAGAAACAATGATGCAGCGTATCGGGTTGCCGCCTCTGCTGGTTATTATGACGGAGGCCCGCCGAATGACTGACTGGGGATATTTTCTCGCATTTTATAAAAACAAAAGGCAAACCATCGCCGAACTAAATGAAAAGAGCCTGCTGGCATATCAGTATTTGTGCAAAGACGATAAAAAAGCGTTCGCACACGCAGTCGCTTCATGCTATCATGATATCCTTGATTCAGTGCGCAAACAGCTTGCTACCTATTTTCATCTTGCAGAGGCCGATTCTATCCTTACCCCGCCTTTTTTGTTTACTTGAGGCTGTGAAGTTGCAGTATAATGAACAGCCCCCGTGCCGATATCAACGGCACAGGGGCTGTGTTTCGATAATTTTTTTGTTAACTCTACGCCGGCATTCTTTACCCGTGAAAAACTTCCAATATTTTAAGCCACTCGGCACCTACAACATTGGTGGCGGATACAGCCTGTGACGAATACATTCCAGTTGCATTTACAACTGTATTAGCTACTTGTAGCGTTCAAACGTTACTGCTACATTATATTATTTATATAACTGCTCTATCCTCTCGCTCATTCTCGGCTTAGGTACGTACATTTCTTTAATCCATACAATCATTTCTCCCGGTTTCTGGCTGCACCACGAGCCATAAGGAATGCCATAAAAGATGTCGATTGTATCTGCTCACTTTCATTTATCCTTTCTCCCTCCAATTTCAAGGTTATTGTCCCACCAAGTAAGTCACCGCACCATACTTCTTCTATGCACGCGGAACTATCCACAAACACGTCGGCAAGGAAACTTCCATCGTCGCAGCCCTCCAGGCAGTATACCTCAGGGCCTCGTACGATTGCGATCTTGCCGATATCCGCTCTCACACGCGGATCGGCTCTTACAAAATGAGGAGACATGGCGAAATCGATTTCCAGTTCCGTATCGCCAGACAGGGCGTTCAAATATAAAAAGCCCTTCTCAATTTTCCCCGAGGTCCGTGCGCTATTCACAAGAAGTTCAAAATTCTCCGCATATTCCGGGATACGCAGCGCTAATGAAAAGACTCGCCGTTTTCCGCACCAGTTCGTACTTTGACGTGGCCGCTGCGCGGGAAATCGGTATCCAGTTCCATGGAAACGCGGGTATCATTCATCGAAAATGACATTTTATTTTGTATATAATATCACGATATGCAGCCACGCATCTGCGGCTTAGACAAAAACACACGGTTTTAGATATTTTTTCAAATTCCTTAGACCGGTATTAGGAAGGAGCCATCTGATAGGTGCGCCGGAAAGCTACGCCGAACCGGCCAGTACTCTGATGGCCTATCGCCAATGCCACCTGCAGCACGTTTATGGAGGTAGCACACAGCAATTTTGCCGCATATTCAATCCGTCTGGCTTGCAAGTACCGATGTACCAGCCGACCATATAACCGCTGTAAACAATCTTTGAACGAGGTTGGGAGAAATGCGGTGTCGGGCCAGCCGTTCATTTATAAGCTTTTCTTTCAAATGTTCCAGCATATAGTCGTGAGTTCTACTTACGGTATTCATCAAATATCGATCCCGATAGGATGAACCGATGATCAAATCGGTAGCGGATGGACACTGCACAGCAAGTAAACCAATTCCACTGTTTTAAGAACGCAGTATGCTCCCCGCTGCTCAACTGGCAGGGGCTGCAATGCGGTGAACGTGCTTTCGCTCCAAGTATTGGCTTTCAGTGCCACGCAACCATCATGACGGAGCATCAGCTTTTTTACCTGTGCCACATCCAAAAATGGACCGCCCAACCGGGCGCATAGCTCCATCAAATTCTGACAGGCACCTGTACCATCTGTTTCGACCAGTATCCCTCGCAAACGCAGTCCATTTCATTTTGCCTCCCGCAACTGAGCCGCATCCTCTAGAAGAAGTACTCATTTTCCCGAATCGTGTGATTGCTGCCGTCTGCAAGGTTCAACTCGAGCCCTCCCTCACAACAAAAACGTCTCATAGTATCCGGGGCGCAGATATGGAGATAGATGTACAGAGGCATCTACATTGAACACGCAGGTGCAAACGCCCGGCACAGGGATGTTCCATGTGAGTTGAAACAGTGCAGACAACGAACCGCTCAAAAATTCCTCAATTACTGCACGAGCCTCCTCCACAGCTTTTATTTTTCCTTTGGGAAAGCAACCGCGCCGTTCGTTAGTTATAACTAACCAAAAAATATTATGTCTTACGCTGAGTATCTGTCAAGCCGCTGCACAATGATTCAAGGCGAATCTTCACAACCTTAGAAGTTACGAAACATTTCCAGCTGCAGATCAAAAATTGGACAGTATTCCGTTACCTCTTGACAACCTCTTTTGTTCGATGTACTATAGCGGTGTTATATAACATCGTTATCAAAAGAGGGGCATCATGGTGGAGAGTTTCAGCGCGACATTGGAAAAAATACAGCAGGCCGCTCTAACGGAGTTTCTTGACAAGGGATTTCTGAGCGCGTCCTTGCGTCAGATCGTGAAAAATGCCGGGGTGACCACTGGGGCCTTTTACGGCTATTTTTCCTGTAAGGAGGCCCTGTTTGCTTCTATTGTAGAACCTCACGCCGCAGCGCTTATGGGACGCTTCATGGAGGCTCAGACGTCTTTTGCCGGGCGACCCGAGGCGGAACAGCCGGAGCATATGGGAGAGGATTCTGAAAGCTGTCTGGACTGGATGGTGGACTACATCTGCCAGAACCGTGAGCCTGTAAAACTGCTGTTGTGCCGGGCGGAAGGGACCGGTTACGAGAGCTTTGTCCACAATATGGTGGAGGTGGAAGTGGAGTATACCCTAAGATACATGGAGGTGCTCCGTCGTCTGGGGCGAAGGGTTCCCACTTTGAGTCGTTCTCTGTGCCATATCATCGCCAGCGGTATGTTTAACGGGCTCTTTGAGGTGGTAATTCACGATATGCCCTATGAGCAGGCCCTTCGGGATGTGAAGCAGCTGCGGGCGTTCTATACTGCCGGATGGCTGGAATTGGTGGGGGCATAGCCCCTGTCTTTTTTAGAGTATAGTTAGCGCGAACTAACTTCAAAAGGAGGTTTTTCCATGAATCAAAAGAAAAAGAGCGATGTAGCGGTCCTGCTGGACTACGCAGGCAGCCATAAGGGTCTGACTTTCCTGGGACTGGCTTTGTCGGCGGTATCCATGCTGCTGAGCATGGCTCCTTACATCTGCATCTGGCTGGCGGCCCGCGATCTGATCGCCGTGGCGCCGGACTGGACACAGGCTCAGAGCGTTGCCCAATACGGCTGGCTGGCGTTTGGCTTTGCAGTGGCCGGTATCTTCCTGTATTTCGCAGGACTGATGTGTACCCATCTGGCAGCTTTCCGCACGGCGGCCAATATCCGCAAGCAGGGCGTGGCCCGTGTGATGAAGGCTCCGCTGGGCTTCTTCGATTCCAATGCTTCCGGCCTCATCCGGGGACGGCTGGACGCGGCGGCGGCCGACACGGAGACCCTGCTGGCCCACAATCTGGCGGACATCGTGGGTACCATCACCCTGTTTATCGCCATGCTGGTGATGATGTTCGTCTTTGACTGGCGCATGGGAGCGGCCTGTCTGCTGGCAGCAGTGATCTCCATCGCCGCCATGTTCTCCATGATGGGCGGCAAAAACGCCAGAATCATGGCGGAATACCAGGCAGCTCAGGACCGCATAACAAAAGCGGGTACCGAGTATGTCCGCGGTATCCCGGTGGTCAAAATTTTCCAGCAGACGGTCTACTCCTTTAAAGCCTTCCAGCAGGCCATCGAGGATTACAGCAACAAATCCGAATACTATCAGGCCAATGTGTGCCGGATCCCTCAGTCCATCAACTTGACCTTTACCGAGGGGGCTTTCGTGTTCTTGGTGCCCGCAGCCCTGTTCCTGGCGCCCGGCGTTCTGGCGAGCGGTGATTTTGCAGGTTTTGTCACCAACTTTGCTTTTTACGCGGTGTTCTCTGCCATCATATCCACGGCGCTTGCCAAAATCATGTTCGCCGCCTCCGGAATGATGCTGGCCAGCACCGCGCTGGGGCGCATCAATCAGGTTATGTGCGCGCCTGAACTGAAAAAGCCTGAGCATCCGCAGAAGCCCCGTGACGGCCGTGTGGAATTTGAGGACGTGAGTTTTACTTACAACGGTGCGGAGACACCCGCCCTTTCCCATGTTTCTTTTACAGTGGAGCCGGGCCGGACCGTGGCCCTAGTGGGTCCCTCCGGCGGTGGCAAGACCACCGCAGCCAGCCTGATCCCACGCTTTTGGGACGTCACTTCCGGCATGGTGAAGGTAGGCGGTGCGGACGTGCGGCAGATTGATCCCCATGTGCTCATGGAGCAGATCGCCTTTGTGTTCCAGAACAGCCGCCTGTTCAAAGCCTCGATCCTGGAAAACGTCCGGGCCTCCCGCCCGAACGCCACGCGGGGGGAGGTGCGGGCGGCGCTGATGGCCGCCCAATGCGGAGACTTTTTGGAAAAGCTACCGAAAGGCATTGACACCCAGCTCGGCCCCGAAGGGACTTATCTTTCGGGCGGCGAGCAGCAGCGCATCGCCCTGGCCCGAGCCATCCTGAAAGACGCGCCCATCGTGGTGCTGGATGAAGCCACGGCTTTTGCTGATCCCGAGAATGAAGCGCTGATTCAAAAGGCCTTCACTACACTGACTAAAGGGCGTACCGTCATTATGATCGCGCATCGCCTGTCCACAGTCGTGGGCGCGGACAAAATTCTCGTGCTGGAGGGGGGGCGCGTCGTGGAACAGGGTTCCCATCGCGAGCTGGTGGAAACGGGCGGCCTCTATACCCGGATGTGGGCGGATTACAACCAGTCGGTCCAGTGGAAGATCACCAGCGAAGAGGAGGCGAAGTAAATGTTCAGCAAAAATTTTCAGCGCAAATATGCTCTCACCGATCAGGGAATGTGGAACACCAAAAAGGGAACTTTCTGGACGGTCATCGCCAATCTGGTCGTCATGGGCGGCATGGGCATTTTGTACCTGTTGATGGCCGATTTCATGAGCACTTTGACGGACGGCCAGCCGCTGCCCAGTGCATCCCTTTTCATAGGATTGGCGGTTATGTTTGTCATCCTGTCCTTTGTAACCCACCTACAGCAGTACCATAACACCTACAGCTTGGTTTATAACGAGGTGAAGGCCACCCGCCTCAGTCTGGCGGAGCGGTTGCGCAGGCTGCCTTTGGGCTATTTCGGCAAGCGGGATCTGGCGGACCTGACCGAGACTCTCATGGGCGATGTGAACCGCATGGAACATGTCTGGTCTCATGTGCTGGGGTATCTGTATGGCGCGTACATCTCCACGGCGGTCATTGCGGTGTGCCTGCTGATGTATGACTGGCGTCTGGCCGTCGCCTGCCTGTGGGGAGTGCCAGTGGCATTCGGCTTGCTGTTCGGCACCCGGAAGATCTCCGCGCGTGCTTCCGAAAGGACGAAAACGGCCGCTGTCCGCGTCTCCGACGGCATTCAGGAAGCCTTGGAGAATGTCCGGGAGATCCGCGCTACCAATCAGGAGGAGCGGTATCTGGCCGGGCTCAATCAGAAAATCGATATCTATGAAAGGGTCACGATCCAAGGGGAACTGGGTACCGGTATCTTCGTCAACGCGGCCAGCGTCATCATGCGTCTGGGCGTGGCCACGACCATCCTAGTGGGAGCTGATTTAATCCTTTCCGGCCAGATCGACTTCATGCTGCTGTTTTTGTTCCTGCTAATCATTACCCGCGTGTACGCGCCGTTCGACCAGAGCCTGGCCCTCATCGCGGAGATGTTCGTCTCCCAGGTGTCCGCCAACCGCATGAATGAGATTTATGATGCTCCTATCGCTGAGGGCGTGGAGGCCTTTGCTCCCATGGGCCACGACATCGTGTTCGACCATGTGTGTTTTGCCTATGACAAGAAAAAGGTACTGGAGAATGTGAGCTTTACCGCCAGAGAGGGGGAAGTGACCGCACTGGTGGGGCCTTCCGGCTCTGGCAAGAGCACCTGTGCCCGATTGGCAGCCCGACTGTGGGACGCCGCTGAGGGGACGATTCAAGTGGGCGGCGTGGATATCTCCGCCGTGGATCCGGAGGTTCTGCTGCGCGATTACTCCATGGTATTCCAGGATGTAGTGCTCTTTGACGACAGCGTGATGGAGAACATCCGCCTAGGCAAACGGGGGGCCACCGACGATGAGGTGCGTGCTGCCGCCGAAGCCGCCAACTGCGGAGAGTTCATCCGCCGTCTGCCGCAGGGCTACGACACCCCCATCGGGGAGAATGGAGCGAAGCTCTCCGGTGGCGAACGCCAGCGCATCTCTATCGCCAGAGCTCTTTTGAAGAACGCCCCCATCGTCCTGCTGGACGAGGCCACCGCCAGCCTGGATGTAGAGAATGAGACCAAAGTACAAGAAGCCCTCTCCCGTCTGCTGGTGGGCCAGACCGTGCTGGTCATTGCCCACCGGATGCGCACCGTAGCCGGGGCGGATCACATCGTGGTTCTGGAGAATGGCCATGTGGCCGAACAGGGGACACCAGCGGAGCTGATGCAGAAAGGCGGCCTTTACCGGCACATGGTGGAGCTTCAGAGCCAGAGCGCCCAGTGGAAGTTGAACGGGACGAAGCGATAAGACAAGATATAACGATTTTTAAAGTTCATATTTCAAAATCACTGTAGCTGTTTTCCACTTTAAGTTAAAAATGCGGGATGTATTTTTTCAAGAAACACAGCCTCAAATTGGCAAGGAATTGCTCCGCAAGCATTAAATCAAACACACTTTTAAATAAAATCCCTGTTTTTACAATCCTATTCCCGGGTTCCGGTAAAACGTACACGCAAAGAAAATTTATAGAAACAAATAAGTATATTTCTTCTGAAATCTTTTTTCGGTTGATTGTAAAATCAAGTTGGACAGATAAAAGAAATCCATAGTGATTTGCCCGGTGGTAGAATGGAGTTGAAAAG